>Ga0172380_10004710_pt1 | contig 17230 bp, 15 predicted proteins | sample Leawe162metaG_FD_119747 | JGI IMG/M metagenome (GOLD analysis project Ga0172380, IMG submission 119747) | Leachate microbial communities from a municipal landfill in Southern Ontario, Canada - Leachate well 162 metaG | ecosystem: Engineered > Solid waste > Landfill > Unclassified | place...
CGAGGGGGTGAATCCCGATGTGCTGGTGTTCAACACGTGCGCTGTGCGCGAGAACGCCGACAACAAGCTCTACGGCAACCTGAGCCACCTGGTACCGATCAAGGCCAAGCACCCAGGCATGCAGATCGCAGTCGGTGGTTGCCTGGCCCAGAAGGATCAGGCCGAGATCGTGCGCAAGGCCCCGAATGTCGACGTGGTCTTCGGCACCCACAACATCGGCTCGCTTCCGCTGCTGCTGGAGCGCGCACGCATCGAGCAGGAGGCGCAGGTCGAGATCAAGGAGTCACTCGTCGACTTCCCGTCAGTGCTGCCGGCCAAGCGTGAGGCGGCCTACGCCGCCTGGGTCTCGGTCAGTGTCGGATGCAACAACACCTGCACCTACTGCATCGTGCCGTCACTGCGCGGCGGTGAGCGTGATCGTCGGCCCGGCGACATCCTGAACGAGGTTCAGATGCTGGTGGACCAGGGAGTCCTCGAGATCACCCTGCTCGGCCAGAACGTGAATGCCTATGGCGTGGAGTTCGGTGACAAGCAGGCCTTCAGCAAGCTGCTGCGCGCCTGCGGCACCATCGAGGGCCTTGAGCGAGTGCGCTTCACCTCGCCGCATCCCCATGACTTCACCGACGATGTCATTGCAGCCATGGCCGAGACCGACAACGTGATGCCGCAGCTGCATATGCCATTGCAGTCGGGCTCAAATGCGATCCTGCAGGCCATGCGCCGCTCGTATCGCCAGGATCGGTACCTTGGCCTGATCGACAAGGTGCGTGCCGCGATGCCGGATGCTGCGATCACCACCGACATCATCGTCGGCTTCCCGGGTGAGACCGAGGAGGACTTCGAGCAGACCATGCATGTGGTGCGCGAGGCACGCTTCGCCGGCGCCTACACGTTCCTGTACTCCCCACGGCCCGGAACCCCGGCAGCCACCATGCCCGATCAGCTCCCGTACGACGTGAAGCACTCGCGCTACAAGCGGCTCGTTGCTGTTGCCAATGAGATCGTGTGGGAGGAGAACGCCAAGCTCATCGGCAGCACCGTCGATGTCCTGGTGGCAGTAGGCGAGGGTCGCAAGGATGTCGAGCGCGACCGAGTCTCAGGTCGCGGACCAGATAACCGGCTGGTGCACGTGGCGATCGATTCGGCACAGCCGATGCCGCGACCAGGCGATGTCGTCACTGCTGAGATCACCAAGGCGGCTCCCTATCACCTGATTGCCGACCGGGTGCTGCATGTGCGCCGCACTCGCGCAGGCGATGCAGGCGAGAACCCGCAGGGTTCGACCAGTATCCCCGGCGTTGCGCTCGGCATGCCGACAATCCGAGTGGGCAGCTCATGATCGTCGGAGTCGCCTTCGTTCCATCAGCGCCGCTGATGTTCCTCGACGTCGACGTCGAGCACCTGCTCGATGACCTGCGCGATGCATCGATCGAGTTGATCCGTGAGTTCGAGCCGATGGCCCGCCGCGTGATCATCATCGGCAGCGACACCACGACGCACTGGTACATGAACGGCGGCATCGGCAGCAGTCGCGGATTCGGGGGCATCGCCGACTACTCGATCGGATCGAGCGCCGAGGTGCTGCCGTTGTCACTCGCTGTCGGTGCTGCTGTGCTGGAGGCAGCCGCCTGGGACACCGACGTGATCGCGCTGAGCGTTGCCAGTCATTCCACGTATTCGGAGCGCGCGAAACTGGCAGGTGAGGTGGTCGCTCAGGCAGTGGCCGTGCCAACCCTGCTCGTGGTCGTCGGCGATGGATCGGCAACCCGCACTGAGAAGGCCCCCGGCTATGTCCAGCCCGATGCGATCGCCTTCGATGCGGAGATAGCCGAGGCGCTCGGCTCGGCCGATGTCGACGCCCTGGTCAGCGTCACCCAGGATCGCGCCGACCGGCTGTGGTGCCAGGGCCTGCCTGCCTGGCAGGTAGCCGCATCGGCAGTGCCATCGGCACAGGGCGTGCTCGCCCTGCAGAGTGCGCCGTTTGGGGTGAACTACCTCGTCGCCTCGTGGCGACCATGACCGTCCTGGTCATCGTCGGCCCCACAGCAGTGGGCAAGAGCGCACTCGGCGTTGCCGTCGCCCAGCACTTGGCAACGCAGCACATCGCTGCCGAGATCGTCAGTGCTGACTCGATGCAGGCCTATGTCGGCATGGACATCGGCACGGCGACGCCGACCGATGCAGAACGCAGGGGAGTCCCGCATCATCTGCTCGATGTCTGGCCGGTGGACTACGTGCTCACCGTCGCCGAGTTCCAGCAGACGGCTCGTGCAGCAATCGATGAAGTGCTGGGCAGGGGAGCCGTGCCCATCGTGGTGGGCGGATCGGGGCTCTATGTCTCGGCGATCCTCGACGACCTGAACTTCCCTGGCACGGATCCACTCGTGCGGGCAAGGTACGAGGGCGAACTCGAAGCAGGCGGCCCGCAGGCCCTGCATGCCAGGCTCGCGGAACTCGATCCGCAGGCTGCAGCTGTCATCCTGCCGACCAATGGTCGACGTATCGTGCGCGCGCTCGAGGTCATCGAGCTCACAGGCGAGAAGTTCATCGCGCAGTTGCCTGAGCCGGTCGAGATCTACCCTTCCGTGCGCATCGGCCTGACCATTGCGCGCGATGAGATGGATGCGCGCATCGCACAGCGGGTGCATCAGATGTTCGACGATGGATTCGTCGATGAGGTTCGCGCGCTGCCGGGGCTCGCTGCATCCGTCACAGCCTCGAAGGCCTTGGGCTACACGCAGGTGCTGGAGTACCTGCGTGGCGAGTGCACCCTCGAAGATGCGATCGACACGACGATTGCGATCACCAGGAAGTTCGCCCGTCGCCAGCAGCGCTGGTTCGCGCGCGACACTCGCATCACCTGGTTCGACTACAAGGATCCGGCGCTGGTCTCGCGCGTGTGCGAACTCCTGGGCGATGACACCAGGCAGTAGTACTCCGTGCCCAGCAGCATCGTCGCGATCGGGCTCGGCAGGCGGGTGAGCACGGCAAGGGTGCGGATCTGGCCGTCGGCCTCATGCTGCGAGGCATGGGCACGCAGCGCAGTGCGCTTGGCATCCCAGTACCTGCGCACATCGATGCGATGGGTGATCTCTGCAGTCGGCGTCCAGGCACTGTCAAAGGAGTGCACGTCGAACTCCTTGGGCGTCAGGTGCAGCCTGCCTGCAGTGCGCACCGCGTTGGCGATGGGCTCACGTGGCAGGGTTGCCTCGAAGACCGTCGGTGGCTTCCGGGCCAGCACGCTTGCTGCACGCACGGCGCGATGCACCTGCAGATGATCGGGATGGCCGTAGCCGCCCGATGGGTCATAGCCGATGAGCACATCGGCCTGCTCCTCATCGAGCACGACTGCAATGCGCTTGGCAACCGTGAAGCGATCAACATGCGCGAAGCCGTGATCGACCTCGCCATGCAGTCCGGAGTCGGCATAGCCGAGCGACACCACGCGATGCACGCCCAGTGCGGCTGCGGCAAGCTCCAATTCGGTTGACCGCAATGCGGCCAGGTCGTCAGTGCGATCAGCCGCCGTCAATCCTGCTGCGCCATCGGTGGCCACGATGAGCACCACCCGCTGGCCCTCGGCTGCAGCGCGCGCCATCGTGCCGGCCGTGAGCAGGGCCTCATCATCAGGATGGGCATGCACGAAGACCAGGGTGCGAGCAGGCGTGGGGATTGTCATGATCGTCCTATCTTGTCGTACGGTCACCAGGTGAGAATTGCCCACATCAGCGACTGCTACCTGCCGCGAACGGGCGGCATCGAGACGCAGGTGCGGGCATTGGCGATGCAGCAACTGGCTCAGGGCGATGAAGTGCGCATCATCACTGCCACTCCAGGCGGCACCACCCGGTCAGGAGTCGAGGTCATCGACCGGATTCCGGTGGAGCGCATCACTGCTCGCATTCCTGGCGACCTGCCGATCCACCCCCGCACCCGGGCGCATGTGCTGGAGGCGCTCAAGCGCAATCCCGTCGATGTCGTTCATGTGCATGTCGGGGTGATCTCACCCTTCGCCTGGGGAGCCGTGCGCGCCGCTCATCGGCTGCGCCTTCCCGTGCTGGTCACGGTGCACGGCATCTGGGGTCCGCTCGCCGGCCCCGGGTATCGCTTGAGCGACGTGCTCACACATTGGTCGAAGTGGGGGGTTCAGCTCTCGGCCGTCAGCGAGGTTGCGGCCCGCAGGATCGAGCATGCCCTGCCTGGCGTCGGTCGGGTGCTCGTGCTGCCCAATGGCATAGATCCGATGCTGTGGCTGCTGCCCCAGCGCCAGCATGACTCGGCAACCCTCAACATCGTCACTGTCATGCGCCTTGCTCCGCGCAAGCGCACCCTGCCCTTGCTCAAGATCATGCAGGCTGCGAGGAATCGGGTCGGACCACGCGTGCACCTGCAGCTGCGGATCGTCGGCGATGGTCCTGAGCGCACGCGTGCAGAGGCCTTTGTCGGGCAGCACGGCCTCAGTGATGCGGTGACCTTCACCGGTCGCCTCGACCATGGCGGCATCCGCGAGGTCTTCGCGATGAGCGACGTGTACGTGCAGGCCTCGGTGCGCGAGTCCTTCGGCATTGCAGCCCTGGAGGCCAGGAGTGCAGGGCTGCCGGTCGTCGCCCGTGCGCAGACCGGTACCGCCCAGTTCATCCGTCATCAGCACGAGGGGCTGCTGGCGGACAATGACGCCGAGATGGCGATCGCCCTGGCGCGGCTCGCCACGGATCGGCCCCTGCTCGAGCAGCTGTCCGCCCATAATCGGGAGTACCCGCCCGAGCAGGCCTGGCCCCGGGTGCTCGAGCTTGTGGGCGAGGCCTATGCCCAGGCGCGCGCACTAGACTGAACGGATGGCCGCGCTCAATGAGATTCCCTTCGTCAAGGGTCACGGCACGGCAAATGACTTCGTGATCGTCGCCGACCTCGAAGGTCGTCGCGATGTCACCGCTGCAGAAGTGCAGTTCCTGTGCGATCGCCACATGGGCATCGGAGCCGACGGCCTGCTGCGCGTCGTGCGCACCGAGCACATGCCGGAGTACCAGCACCTGGCCCCGTCGGCCGAGTTCTTCATGGACTACCGCAATGCCGACGGCTCGGTCGCCGAGATGTGCGGCAATGGCATTCGCGTGTTCGTGCGCTATCTCGATGCCGTCGGGCTGATCACTGACGCCGAGGTCGTGATCGGAACCCGATCCGGCCTGCGCGAATGTCGGATGAACTCAGATCTCACGGTGTCGGTCGACATGGGTCCGGCCCAGGCTCCCGAGGGCACAGCGATTCCGCTGGTGGCCATCCAGGGTGAGCTCTGGCCCGCAGTCGGTGTGCTGATGCCCAATCCGCATGCTGTCACCTTCGTCGATGGTCTCGATGAGGTCGGCTCCCTCGAGCAGGCACCCGATGTCGTGCCGCCCACGATCTTCCCTGACGGCGTCAACGTCGAGTTCGTCATCCAGCGCGGGCCGAGCCACATCGCGATGCGCGTGCATGAGCGTGGGGTCGGCGAGACGAAGAGCTGCGGCACCGGTGCCTGCGCCGCTGCCTGGGCCGGATCCAGGCGCTATCCCCAGATGGACATCACAGGTGATGCCGGCATCAAGGTCGATGTTCCCGGGGGCACCGTGGTCGTGCGCGAGCTCGCCAATGGGCACCTGGAGCTCACCGGGCCGGCAACGCTGGTGGCACGCGGCACTGTGCTGCTGCCATCATGAGAACACATGACTGAACAGATCTACGACGCCGACGATCCGCGCGGCATTAACACGGGCGAGCTCGAACTCGAGGAGCGCAGCGCCCTTCGACGGGTGGCCGGCCTGTCGACCGAGCTCGAGGACGTCACCGAGGTCGAATACCGCCAGGTGCGTCTCGAACGGGTCGTGCTGGCAGGCATCTGGACCGAGGGCACCCTGGTGCAGGCCGAACGCAGCATGCGCGAGCTTGCGCTGCTTGCCGAGACCGCTGGCTCTGAGGTGCTCGATGCCGTGATCCAGCGACGCGACTCACCTGATCCCGCGACCTATCTGGGCTCAGGCAAGGTGCAGGAGCTGCGCCAGCTGGTCGTGGCGACCAAGGCCGACACCGTGATCTGCGATGGCGAGCTCTCACCCGGTCAGTTGCGCAAGCTCGAGGAGATCGTCAAGGTCAAGGTCGTCGATCGCACCTGGCTGATCCTCGATATCTTCGCCCAGCATGCCCGCAGCAGCGAGGGCAAGGCGCAGGTCAGCCTCGCCCAGATGCAGTACCTCATGCCAAGGCTGCGCGGCTGGGGCGAGTCGCTCTCCCGCCAGGCCGGTGGAGCCGGCGGCAGTGCCTCCGGTGGCGTGGGCACGCGTGGTCCTGGTGAGACCAAGATCGAGACCGATCGCCGCCGCATTCGCGACCAGATGACCAAGCTGCGCCGTGAGCTCAAGGAGATGGAGAAGTCACGCCAGACCCAGCGGGCTGCTCGCAGGCGCGCGCGGGTTCCTGCCGTTGCACTGGCGGGCTACACCAACGCCGGGAAGTCGAGCCTGCTCAACCGGCTCACGGGGGCGGGCGTGCTGGTCGACAATGCACTGTTCGCGACCCTGGATCCCACGATCCGCAAGACCAAGACACCAAGCGGTCGCGAGTTCACCATTGCCGACACCGTCGGCTTCGTGCGCCATCTTCCGCATCAGCTCGTCGAGGCATTTCGCTCGACCCTCGACGAGGTCAAGGATGCCGACCTGATCGTGCACGTGGTCGACGGCAGCGACGAGGCCCCGCTCGAGCAGATCGCAGCCGTGCGCGAGGTGCTCAATGACATCGACGCCGGGGGAGTGCCGGAGCTGATCGTCATCAACAAGGCCGATCTGGCAGACCCCGAGCAGATCACCGTGCTGCTGCGCCATGAGCCCAATGCCATCGTGGTCTCGGCCAAGACCGGCGAGGGCATCGAGGAGCTCCTGCTTGCGATCGAGGCCGACCTCCCGCTGTACACCGAGGAGGTCGATCTGGTCGTGCCGTACTCCCGCGGCGATCTGGTCTCGCGCGTACATGAGCTCGGCGATGTGATCGAGCTCGAGCATGTTGCCGAGGGCACCCATGTGCATGCACGTGTTCCCACGCATCTTGCCTTCGCGCTGAAGGCCGCGCGTGTCTGAACTCGACGATGCCCTCGATGCTGTTGTCGAGGCCATCGGCGGTGAGCGACGTTCCGGCCAGCATGAGATGGCCCATGCGGTTGCCAGCACCCTGAAGGGTGATCGTCATGCCCTGATCCAGGCCGGCACCGGCACCGGCAAGTCACTTGGCTATCTGATCCCCGCAGCGATGCAGGCCATTGCACGCGATGAGGCCGTCATCATCGCCACCGCAACCCTGGCCCTGCAGCGCCAGCTGGTCGAGAAGGACCTGCCGCTCATGGTCGAGGCCCTGTCCGATGAGCTCGCGCGACCGGTGACCTATGCAGTGCTCAAGGGCCGCAACAACTATGTCTGCCTGCAGAAGTTGCATGGCGCGATTCCCGACGACGAGTCCGATGCGCTGTTCAGTGCGCCGCGCAGTGCGCTGGGCGAGCAGGTGGTCGCGGTGCGCGCCTGGGCCGAGCACACCGAGACCGGTGATCGCGATGAGTACGACGACGAGATCGACCCGCGTGTGTGGCGCAGCCTGTCGGTCGGTCGTCGCGAGTGCGTGGGCGAGACCAAGTGCGTCTATGGCGAAGAGTGCTTCACTGCCAAGCGCCGGGCGATCGCCAGTGACGCCGACATCGTGGTGACCAACCACGCAATGCTGGCCATCGATGCGCTCGAGAACATCCCCGTGCTGCCCGAGCACGGTGCGGTGATCATCGACGAAGGCCACGAGCTCGTCGACCGAGCAACCGGCTCGCTCACCAGTGAGCTCACCGTCAACATGATCGAGCGCGCCATCTCACGCGCACGACGACTCGTCGATGAGCTGACACTGGTGCAGTTGCAGGATGGCCTCGATGCCTTCGACGATGCCATGCGCGAGGCAGCCCTGGAGCTCAAGGGCCCAACTCGGCTGCAGCCGATTCCACAGGCCCTCACCCTTGCGCTCACACTGATCCGCGACTGCAGCCATCAGGTGATGACGGTGCTCAATGCCAATAAGGACGAGAAGGATCCTGATGCGCTCGCCAAGCTGCAGCAGGCCAAGGGTGCCGTCGAGGAAGTGCATGACACGGCTGGTTCGATGCTGGTTGCCAATGAGTACGACGTGGTGTGGCTTGATCCAGGTGAGAGCCGGGCACCGACCCTGCGCCGTGCACCGCTGTCGATCGGTGGCCTGCTGCGCGACTCGCTCTTCAGTCGTTCGCCGGTGGTGCTCACCAGTGCGACGCTCACCGTCGGCGGTGGCTTCGAGTCACTGATTGCCAGCCTTGGCCTGACCGACGCCGATGTGAATGTTCTCGATGTCGGATCGCCCTTCGATCATGCCAAGCAGGGCATCCTGTATGTCGCTCGCGAACTGCCTGCACCTGATCGCGAGGGCGTGCCGATGGAAGCCCTCGACACCCTGGCCGAGCTCATCGAGGCTGCCGGTGGGCGCACCCTTGCCCTGTTCTCCAGCTGGCGCGGGGTCGAGCGAGCCGCCGAATACCTGCGCGTGCGCCTCGATACCGAGAAGTACCCGATGCTGGTGCAGAAGCGCGGCGATGCGGTCGGCACCCTGGTGAAGGCCTTTGCCCAGACTCCGGCCACCACGCTGCTGGGCACGGTGTCGCTGTGGCAGGGCGTCGACGTGCCAGGTGAGTCGTGCATCTGCGTGGTCATCGACCGCATCCCGTTCCCCAGGCCGGATGATCCCTTGATCGCCGCTCGTCAGCAGGCCGTCGATGATGCCGGCGGCTCGGGCTTTCGCGCCATCTCGGTGCCCAGGGCCGGGCTGCTCCTGGCCCAGGGCGTCGGCCGCCTCATCCGCGGTGCCAATGACCGGGGAGTGGTCGCCGTGCTCGACTCGCGATTGGCCACCGCCGGATACTCCCGCGCCCTGCGCGCCAGCCTGCCGCCGTTCTGGTTCACCACGGACAAGGCCATCGTCACCGCTGCATTGAATCGCCTCAATGAGGGGTATTTGTCCGAGTAGTGCAGTTATAGTGAGTGGTGAACAAGCGTTCACCACCCCCGGGAGCGACCGCAGTGAAGACCCGCACCTTCTCGCCGAACGTGATCATCGCCGTGCTCGCGATCAGCGGTGCCGTCATGTCGATCATGCAGACGGTCTTCATCCCGCTGCTTCCTGAGATCCCGGGCCTGCTCGACTGCACGCCCGAGCAGGCGTCGTGGCTGATCACTGCAACGCTCATCTCGAGCTCGGTTGCGATCCCATCGGTGGCCAAGCTCGCCGACATGTACGGCAAGCGCCGCATGATGCTCGTCAGCCTCGCGGTGCTCATCGCAGGCTCGGTGCTCGGTGCAGTCGGCACCACCTTCACGCAGGTGCTCATCGCCCGGATCGCCCAGGGCTTCGCGATGGCACTCATTCCCATCGGCATGAGCATCATGCGCGACCAGATCCCGCCCGAGAAGCTGCCAGGGGCTGTGGCACTCATGAGTGGCACCATGGGCATCGGTGCCGGCATCGGTCTTCCCTTGGGTGGACTCATCTTCCAGACCTTCGGCTGGCATGCGGTGTTCTGGGTGTCGGCCATCACCGGAACCATCAGTGTCATCGCGATCCTCATCGCCGTTCCCGAATCACCGGTGCGCAGCGGCGGCCGGTTCGACTACCTGGGCGCCGGGTTCATCTCGCTGTGGCTCACAGCACTGCTGCTCGCCATCACCAAGGGCGAGCACTGGGGCTGGACCAGTCCACAGGTACTGGGCCTGTTCGCTGCTGCAGCGGTGCTCTTCGCGCTGTGGATCCCGTGGGAGCTGCGCGTCAGCCAGCCCGTGATCGATCTGCGCACGACTGCCTACCGGCCGGTGATGCTCACCAACATCACCACGCTCATCGTCGGCGTTGCGATGTACGCCAACATGCTGTCGAGCACGCAGCTCCTGGAGATGCCGACATCAACTGGCTACGGCTTCGGCTTCACCGTGTTCCATTCGGGGCTGGCGCTGCTGCCATCGGCTCTTGCGATGGTGCTGATGGCGCCGGTTGCTGCGCGCATCGTCACGCTGTTCGGCCCGAAGTACGCATTGATCACTGGCGGCTTCGTGCTGGCTGCTGGCTACCTGTTTCGCACCTTCTTCATCACCGGTGTCTGGGAGATCATGCTCGGCGCCGTCATCGTGTCCAGCGGCACCATGATCGCGTTCTCGGCAGCGCCCAACATCATCATGCGCGTCGTGCCGATCACCGAGACCTCAGCGGCAAACGGCCTGAACAACGTCATGCGCACGATGGGCACCTCGGTGTCGAGCGCTGCGGTCGCTGCAGTGCTCACCGGCATCACCATGGTGGTCGGGGGCGAGGTCTTCCCGCAACTGCGCGCCTTCCAGGTGATCTATGTCGGTGCAACCATCGCGGCGCTGGTCGGTGTGGTCGTCGCCAGCTTCCTGCCGAAGCGCTTCGAGACCTCCGATGCTGCACTCGCAGCGGGTGCCGCGGCACTCGCGCATCAGGAGCCCAAGTGGCTGCGGGCGCGTCCCGATGAGTTCGTGCTGCACGGGGTGGTGGCGGGCGGCGAGCACGGGCCCATCCGAGATGCCCTGCTCACCTTCTACACCACCGAGGGCGAGCAGATCGACTTCGAGCGCACCGATGCCCGGGGCCGTTACTCGGTGGTGCTGCCAGAGGCCGGTCGCTATCGCCTCACGATCCAGGCCGAGGGCTGGCAGACCGCAGTGGAGTTCGCCGACGTCGACCGCAACCACCCGCCGCATGAGGTCCTGCTCGCCCAGTCGGTGCGTGTCTGACCTCACGCGTCATCCCGATAGACAATTCACCTCATTCGCCCACGCGCAGCGGCGGTCTCTGGCACCATCGGGGCAACCTGCTGAGAGTGAGGGTGCATGTCCGACATGTCCGAAGAGCGCGAGGCACTGCGTGGTGCAGTTGCCGACTACCTCGATGCCAATTTCCCCATCGACAAGGTCCACCGCATCGCCAATGGCAAGGAAGCCGTCGCCGCCGATGAATGGACCAAGGTCGCCCAGGGTCTGGGACTAGCCGGCCTGGTGATCCCTGAGGAGTTCGGCGGTCAGGGCGCAGGATTCGGCGAGCTCGGCGTCGTGCTCCAGGAGTTCGGTCGCACGCTTGCCCCGCTGCCGATGCTCTCCAGCGCAGCCCTTGGCACCGTGCCCTTCCTGCTGTCGACCAATGACGCGGTGCGTCGCCCCTATCTCGAGGCCCTGGCCGCAGGCGAGGCAACGGCAGCGCTCGCGCTCACCGAGGAGTCAGGCCAATGGCCCCTCGTCACGCAGGAGACCACCGCAGTGCAGTCCGGTGAGCACTGGCATGTCACCGGCACCAAGCACTACGTGCTCGACAATGGCAGCGCGACCTACTACGTCGTATCGGCTGCGACCGCGCATGGCACCGGACTGTTCGTCGTCAATGGCAGTGATGTCACGCGCACCGAACTCCACGCCATTGACCTCACCCGCCCGCAGGGATCGATCACGATGGACAGCGCCCCGGCAGTCGCACTCGTGGCGCATGTCGACGGCGAGCTCGAGCAGTTGCAGGATCTCGCAGCGATCCTGATCGCAAGCGAGCAGCTCGGCGGTGCAACGGCAGTGATGAACATGTTCGTCGAGTACGCCAAGATCCGCGTGCAGTTCGGCCGGATCATCGGCTCCTTCCAGGCCATCAAGCACATGTGCGCCAACACCCTCGTCGAGGTCGAGAAGGCCCGCGGCGCTGCAGAGGACGCAGCGGACAGAGCAGCTGAAGGCACTGCCGATCTCGGTCTTTCGGCAAGCCTGGCCAAGGTCGCCTGCTCGGAGGCCTTCACCAATGCCACGCTGACCAACATCCGCGTGCACGGCGGCATCGGCTACACCTGGGAGCACCCCGCTCATCTCTACTTCCGTCGCTCGCGCAGCTCGTCAGCGCTGTTCGGCACACCCGGACAGCACCGCGAGGCACTGCTCGTCGGCTTGGGCTACTAGGAGGAACATCGATGACTACGACAACTGACACCACCGCGGACCTCGAGGAGTTCCGCCTGCGTGCCCGTGACTTCCTGGCCAACAACGCCAAGCGCGTCGATGCCGTCAGCGAGGACGAGGTCGAGGACGGCGAGACCGTCGACTACCTCCAGATGGCCCGCATCTGGCAGAACTCGCTGTTCGATGCCGGCTTCTCCGGCCTTTCCTGGCCCAAGGAGTACGGCGGCCAGAGCCTGACGATGAACCACCAGCGGGTGTTCAACGAGGAGGCCAATGGCTATGTCATGCCGAGCACGCCGTTCATGGTGACGCTGGGCATGTGCGCTCCCACCCTGCTGCAGTACGGCACGGAGGAGCAGCGCCGCAACCACGTGCCCAAGATGCTGCGTGGCGATGAGATCTGGTGCCAGCTCTTCTCCGAGCCCGGCGCCGGATCAGACGTCGCCGGCCTGACCACCAAGGCGGTTCGCGATGGCGATGAGTGGATCATCAACGGCCAGAAGGTCTGGACCTCGGGTGCGCACTACTCCGACTACGGCCTCATCGTCACCCGCACCAACCCCGATGTGCCCAAGCACAAGGGCATCACGATGTTCATCGTCGACATGAAGTCGCCCGGGGTCACGGTGCGACCACTGCGTCAGATGAGCGGTGGCAGTGGCTTCAACGAGGTCTTCTTCGACAACGTCCGCGTTCCTGCCGAGAACCTCGTCGGCGAGATCGATCATGGCTGGATGGCAGCCATCGGCACGCTCATGAACGAACGGGTGTCGATCGGTGCAGGTGGCGGCGGTCTTGGCCGTGGCACCGGCACCGCGCAGTTCGATCGCCTTGCCGAGCTGGCGACCAAGGTCGGCAAGAACCATGACGGTGCAACGCGCACCGAGCTCGCATCGATCTATGTCGAGGAGCGCCTGCTCGCGATCCTGAGCGAGCGCATGCGCGCTGGCCTCAAGGCCGGCAAGGCACCAGGACCAGAGGGCTCGATCGCCAAGCTCTCGGGCTCAGAGCTCGGCAAGCGCGTGGCCGACATGGCCATGTCCCTGCTCGCCGAATCCGGCCAGGCCTGGACCGATGCCGATGAGGACTCATTCCATTGGGCCCAGACCCTGCTCGGATCGCCCGGTGGCGCGATCGCCGGCGGCACGCCCGAGATCATGCGCAACATCCTCGGCGAGCGCTCACTTGGCCTGCCCAAGGAGCCGCAGGTCGATCGCGATATCCCGTTCAAGGACACCAAGACCAACTGACCGCAACACCGATCAACGAGGGAGCACGCAGCATGGGAGCACTTGACGGACGCGTGGCGATCATCACCGGCGCAGGCCGTGGCGTCGGGCGCGAGCATGCCCTGCTGTTCGCTCGCGAGGGCGCAATGGTCGTCGTCAACGATCTGGGTGCCGCCAATGACGGCTCAGGCAGTGATGTCGGTCCGGCCCAGGAGGTCGTGAACGAGATCATCGCAGCCGGTGGCGAGGCTGTTGCCAACACCGACGATGTCGCCAGCACGCAGGGCGCGCAGAACCTGATCGACCAGGCCATCGATCACTTCGGTGATCTCAACATCCTGGTCAACAACGCCGGCATCCTGCGCGACCGCATGCTGGTCAACATGAGCGATGAGGACTGGGATGACATGATGCGTGTCAACCTGCGAGGCCACTTCGCACCGACGCGTGCAGCCGCGCAGTACTGGCGCAAGATGAGCAAGGACCGCGGGATCACGCCATCGAACATCGTCAACACCAGCTCGACCTCGGGCCTGTTCGGCAATGTCGGCCAGACCAACTACGGCGCAGCCAAGAGCGGCCTGGGCTCCTTCACCCATATCGCGCAGATGGAACTCGAGCGCTACGGCGTCACGGTCAACGCGATCGCCCCCTCGGCTCGCACGCGTCTGACCATGAGCGTGCCCGGTGCCCAGGAGCGCGAGGCCGAGCGACTGAAGACCACAGATATCAGTGAATGGGATCCACGCGATCCGGCGAATATCTCGCCGTTCGTCGCCTACCTGTCCACGGCCGACTGCCCGAGCAGGGGCCGCACCTACTTCGTGCAGGGCGGCGCGGTCTATCTCTTCCAGCCCTGGGCCATCGTCGACAAGGTCGAGAAGGAAGGCCTGTGGACGGTCGAGGAACTCAAGGCGCAGGCCGGCAAGTTCGCGACCTACGAATTCGACCTTGGCAAGCCGTACTAGCGTTGACGAGCACCTCGCAGCTGCCTGCAGCCAATGACACACGTGGAGATCGATTGACCCCGGATGTGCGCGAGATCCTTGCGGTACGCCAGACCGATCCAGATCACTTCATCGCCGAGTACACCGCACCGAGCGCGCGATCGCTCAATGGTGGGCAGACTGCTGGACAGGCGCTCAATGCCGCCTTCTCCACGGTGCCTGAGCATCTGGAGGCCCATTCGGTGCATGTGCACTTCATCGCAGCCGGTGATCCACTGTCGCCGGTCGAGTACCAGGTGCATCGCGATCGTGACAGCCGGGCATTCTCGACACGTCATGTGACCGCGCATCAGGGTGATCGGCTCATTGCCCGAATCACCGCCTCGTTCCATGCGCCCGAGGGCGGGCACGACGTGCAGGTGCCCACGGCGCCCAAGGTCGCTGCTCCTGATTCGTGCGCACCCGTGCCGTCGCACTTCGCTGGCATGGACGTGCGTGTCACCGAGCGGAACGCGGGATACGTCTACGAGCCTCGACTCTGGGCAAAGCCCCTGCGCGAGCTCGGGGCTGACAAGCGATGGAACGCCTGCGTGCTGGTGTACCTCTCCGACCTGCACAGCGGACTGCCGACACTCGTGCCGTTCACCGACGATGACTTCCAGACCAGCCTCGATCATGCGGTGTGGCTGCATCGTCCATTCCTGATGGACGACTGGGTGCTCATGGATCACATCGGTGCGACCATCGCGGATGGTCGCTCGTGGTACCGCAGTGAGATCTTCGACCGCCAGGGTGTCCTGGTGGCGACATGCGCCCAGGAGATGCTGCTGCGGCCGGCAAGGCTGGGCTGAATCCACCCAGCGCATGTGCTGCTCGCTGTGATCCCAAGTGATGAGGGCCGAACGAGAGTCGTCTTACCTGAACTTGGCTTCGGCTTGGTGCGCTGTTGTCCGGGTGATGAATACGTTGGCTATCACCCCATCGGGCCAACGGAAGGTATGCAGACATGGACCGCAAGAGGCTCATCACCGCAGGAATCACCACGGCAGGAATCCTGATTCTCGCCGCTGGCGTCAGCCCAATCGTCAGCTTTGCCGCGACACACCATGGTCAGGACTCACGAAACACGAAGCTTCACGTGCGACAGAACGCACTTCCGCTTGCACTGAACACCCCAACTCCGACGCCCACGCCTACGGTGAGCGCGCTGCCAAGTTCATCGCCAGCACTCCAGTCGACGCACCAATCAGCGCTGGGCGACGATGACGAGTTCGGTGACGACGACCAGTTCGGTGACGAGGACCAGTTCGGTGACGACGACCAGGGCGATGACCTGGATGAGCAGGGTTCAACGGGTGTTGGCTCCAGCGACCACCACGACAGCGCTCATGATTCATCGGACGACGACTAGTAGGCAGCCGGTGCGGGACCCGTGGGCGACTTCGGGGACCGCACCGAGTCGGATGCCTCAGTTGACTGTGGCATCCGAGATCTCACCGGATGCCGGTGGAATTCAGCCTTCGACGGTGAGCGTGCTGCGCATGCTGGTGTGAAAATCGCAGGTCATGACATACGTGCCTGGTCGGGTCGGTGCCGTGAAGGTGACGGAGCCGTGACCCGGTACGCGCACGTCGACGCCACCGGTGGCCAGTGTCACCGTGTGATCGAGGTTGTCGGCGTTCGCCACCGTGACCTCCTGTCCGGGCTTGACGGTGAGCGCCGTGAACTTGTACGCCGAGATCGTCATATCCGCAGCGGCCTGAGTCCTGGCCGTTGCAGCTGCGCCGCTGTCGACGTTGGCTGCTGGTGTCGATCCGCATCCCGCCAGGACCATCCCCAGCGTCACGGCCAACGGCAGCGCCAGCAGTCGGTGACTTCCCATTTCGCGTCTCATGCTTGTGGATACGAGCACCGGGGTTGATTCGTTCATCTCGACGCATGCGCAGCGGCATTTCCTCTGCGAAGGGCCGACGCACTGCCGCCTTCGACTGCCGGAGTAGGCTGCACACCAGCGAAGGGGAGTAGCCCCCAACCGCGGAGTCGACATACTGGCCGAAAGGCCCGGTTCCGTGGGCCTGTGCAGTCTGCAGGCGGGCGAGACCTTCGACCTGACCATTACGCCATGGTTCGGGTCGAGGTGTCCTCCCCAGACATCCTTCCCGGCCTTTGACCGGAAGGACCCCAACACGTGAGTGCACTCCTGCTGAGCTTCGCCGTGATCTTCATTGCCGAACTCGGCGACAAGTCGCAACTCATGGCCATGACCTTCGCAACCCGCTACAGGTTCTGGACCGTCATCGGGGCCATCACCGCCGCTACAGCTCTGGTGCACCTGTTCTCCGTCGCCCTTGGCACTGTGGTCGGGGTCGCCCTGCCCACCGGACCGATCAGCATCCTTGCCGGCATCGCATTCATCGCCTTCGGCCTGTGGACGCTGCGCGGGGACCAGTTGAGCGAAGAAGAGGAATCCAAGGCCGAGCGCAGCAACCGCTCGGCCTTCCTCGCTGTTGCCGTCGCCTTCTTCCTTGCTGAACTGGGTGACAAGACGATGCTCGCCACGGTCACGCTGGCCACTACTGAGGGCTGGTTCGGCGTGTGGGTCGGTTCGACCATCGGCATGGTGGCGGCGGATGCGCTGGCCATAGGCGTCGGCGCACTGCTGGGCAAGGCACTGCCGGAGAAGGTCATCAAGATCGGCGCTGCAGTGCTGTTCTTCCTGTTCGGCGCCTGGCTGGTCTACGAGGGAATCCGGCAGTAGCCCGATGCGGTCAGCAGTACCAGGATCAGTCGCACTCGATGATCTTGTAGCTGCCCGTGGTGGTGCGCTTGACCTCGACCAATGCCTTGTCGGCCGCATCGATCAGCGTCTGCGGGTTCGTCAGTTCGCTTGCCGCAATGATGGCCGCGCCGAGGGTGATGCCAAGCGAGAGCCGCGCCATGCCGACCTTCAACGGCTCCTTGAATGCGTCCAGCATCCGCTCGCACAACGCCGACAATCCCTCGACGCCATCGACCACCGGAA
>Ga0172380_10004711_pt1 | contig 17224 bp, 18 predicted proteins | sample Leawe162metaG_FD_119747 | JGI IMG/M metagenome (GOLD analysis project Ga0172380, IMG submission 119747) | Leachate microbial communities from a municipal landfill in Southern Ontario, Canada - Leachate well 162 metaG | ecosystem: Engineered > Solid waste > Landfill > Unclassified | place...
CCTAGAAACCTCCGTTGAACGGGCTGGAGTGTGCGGTTTTCCGGGTGCAGGGCAAGGCGCAACGACGCGGAATGGTCGTTCCATTCCAAGGAGTTGCAACGCCGCCATGCGCCCGGAAAACCGCACAATCCAGCCCGTAGCGCCCTCACCAAACGGGTGAAAGCAAAACAGGTGACAAAATTGTTTAGAACCACCATATTGCACATCTTGGCAAGCGGTCAACGGAGGTTTCTAGGTTTAATCCGTTTGCCCTAAAGCCCAGTCGAAGGGTGAATGGGTTAGTTGTGACGTTTCTTAGTATAAAAACCGCTGGCTTCACTGCCCGCAGCAGAGCAGTATAGTATCTATGATGCACGGTAATATGGGAGGAATTTCGGAGAGGATGGCGTCGGTTTAGTTGGCAGAACGAATCGCCGCCACTCTCCAGCCGGATTTTCCATTCGCAGTAAGTTCGGAAAAACCAACTGAAGAATTCAGGTTAGGCTTTATTTACTCTTGGGAAGGGCGTCAAGCGCATTCTGAATCTGGGCGCACCACTTTTCATCGGGGTCCAGCTTTGCCACTTTTTCCACGCATTCCCGCACTTCCTGTACGGAAGTGTCGTTTCTTCCATTCTTGTTCATGGAGAGCACCGCCACGTTGGCCAGGTTGATCAATATCCGCTTGTTGTTCGGCAACATATTCCTGGCGTTGCGCAACCACTCAATCGCCTCATCCAGTTTGCCTTCCTTGGCGAGGGTAACCCCCCGGTTGTTGGCGTCTACGACCTCTTTGCGCGCGGTTTCGACGAGTTTTTGCCCTTCGTCCACCATGCCTGCCTGGCTATACACCTCGTTTACCTGGGCGATCAGTTCTTTGTTCTCGTGATTGTTTTTCACGATATTTTGCACCAAACTCTCCGCCACTTCCTTGTTTCCGGTTTCGAGGAGAAGTTGCGCCGCCTCTATCATGGTGCCGGCCGGAAGGCTGTTCTTGTCGCGTTGGACGATCTCGGCGATTTCCTTGGCCGCCTTGCCTGCCGCGACGTAATCGCCCGATTTCCGATGGACCATACCCTCCACCACCTTGGCATGGAAGTTGGTTTCCTGGTCGTTGAATTCCTTGCCGACGCTTTTTAGAATCTGTAGCGCCTCGACCGGGTTATCCTTCGCCGAGCAAAGTTTGGCCAGGCCAAGGTGGGCCACGGGAGTTTTCAAGACGGAAAATTCGCCGAGCTTGATCGATTTGCGATAGGCATGTTCCGCCGCTTCCAGATCGCCCCGCTTGTGCGCAATCTCTCCAAACGATCTTTGGCGAATGTAGGAGTTTGGGGAAAGCGCCGTGCTCCGTGCCAAAACGCGTTGCGCTTCTTCCAGATTTCCCTGGCTCTCGTAAATCTTGGCCAGCAAATCGTGCGCTTCCAGGTAGGCTGGATTTTCCTTGAGCAATTCCTGTAGCAGCCGTTGCGCCGTTGCTGCGTCGTTCGAATAAAAAGCCACCTTGGCCAATCCTGTCCTGGCCCAGGGAACATCGCGCACCGCGAGGATTTTCTCGAAGACCTGCCTAGCCTGATCGTAGTTGCCCATATTGAGCAGCAAGTTGGTCTTGATGCGCAACAGGTCGGTGGCATTGGCTTTGCTCGCGCTCAGCGCTTCGTCGCACAGCGCAATGGCGCGGGCGAAGTTTTTCGTGGAAATGGCTTTTTCTATATCGTGCAGCGCAACCTTTTTGGTCATCACCTTCTCCACCCTGCTTCTCAGGGCGGCTTCGGTGACAGGCTTGATGATGTAGTCGTCGGGCATGTATTCGGCTGCGCCGACTACCATATCCGAGGTTTTTTCAGCCGAGATGATGATCCATGCCGTAGCAAGGCCGATCAGATCACGGCACTTCGCTTCTTCCAGAACTTGCTGGCCGTTTTTGCCTATGCCCAGATTGTAATCGCACAGGACGGCGCTGTATTTGTTTTTTTCGAGGCAGACAATCGCTTCTTTTCCGTTGGCTGCCATGTCGATATCCTTGGCGCCAAACGATTTCAGCATTTCCCGCAGCATGCCCCGCATCCCCTGAAAGTCGTCCACGATCAGGAAACGCTTGCCTACGAACATCGAATTTGAATTCAGGAACATTGCCATAAAATTATCTCTCTCGATGCATTAAGGAAGGCGCACAAAGCAGGAAATGCTGGCCTCCAAACTTCGAACCGGTATTCGAGGTCATTGCCATAATTATTCCTCTCGACGCATTTAAGGAAGGCGCAGCACGAAGCAGCCGCCGCCATATTCGCCGCCGTTTTCCAGCGTCATGGCGCCGGTTTTACCGTGGTTCTTATGAAGTCTGGCCACCATGGCGGAAAAATACAAGCCCAGCCCGGTGCTGCCGGAGGCGAAGCTCACCCCCTTGTTGACGGCATCCCCCGCTTCGATCACATCGGCAGGGTAGCCGCTACCGTTATCCTCCACCCTGATTTCCAACATGCCGTCCACCACCTTCAAGGAGAGCTTCAATTTGCCCTTGGTGTAATGCGCAGCATTGTTCAAAGCATGCATGATCGCGCCGGAAACCAATTCGCGATCGAAATACCACACCATGGCCGGATCGTAATCCAGCACCAGTTCGATACCCATATAGTCCAGCAGCGCCCGGTTCTGCGCAGCAACGTCATTCACGAATTCGTCAATGGAATTTTCAGCCAGGTCGAAGGGATAGAAATTATTGCCGACTTTGTAAATGGACAGCATCTGGATCAGGTTGATGTTGACGCGCTTGACCTCGTAGAGCATAGGCGCCGCCTGATTCCGGACGGAAGCGTCGAGCGACTCCATATTCTCTTCCAGAAAGCCGATCAGCATGCTGACCGAATTTTTCATATCATGTATCGCGGAAGCAAGAAAGGCCGGAATGTCGGGATTCGTTTCGTTGTCCATTTATTAAGTCCTGAGTGCTGAGTGGTAGGGTGGGCACGCTTTTGTGCCCACGCGGTCAGCGATAGTCATTTTCCGCGTGGGCACAAAAAACGTGCCCACCCTACTTAACCTTTATTGTAAACATTCCGCCATTGCCGGTTTGCAGCAGGAGATCGCCATTCAGCGAAAGCGGCGGCGCCACCGCGGCGCTGCCGTCGGTGGCGATGCGAGCGGCATAAGCGCCATCGTCGCGGGAAAGAAAATGGACATATCCCTGGTAATCGGCGACCGCGACATAGCCATTCAGCACCAGCGGTGCGGTAAGTTGGCGCCCCAGCAGCTTGTCCTGTTTCCAGATGCTGGCGCCGCTGCTCTTGTCCAGCGCGTGTAATGCACCGGAGGCGTCACTCACGTAAAGATAACGGTTATCCACGGCCAGCCCTGCAACGCTGGAAATTTCCCGTGCCCATAATTGCTTGCCGCTGACCAGCTCGAAGCAGGCGACCCGTCCCTGGAATGCCACGGCGCAGACCGCGTTGTCATCCGCCACCGGCAGGCTGGTAATGTCCGCAATGCGTTCCAATTCGGTGGCGCCGCGCGGCAGCGCCACGGTGGCTTCCCAGCCGACGTTGCCGTTGGCGAGATTGAGCGCCGCCAGTTTGCCGCCGGAAAAGCCGGCCAATACCGCGCCGCGTGTCAGGACGGCTCCGGCATAGCTGCGCAACACCAGCGTCGGCGTGGCGCGCTGGTAGACCCATTTGCGCTTGCCGTCCTTGGCGTCGAGACCGAACATCCGCCCGTCGCCGGTGCGCACCACCACGACATCGTCCGCTGCCTGCGGCGCGCTCAACACTTCGCTGGTCACCTTGGCCTGCCACAACGGCTTGCCGTCATAGTCGAAAGCCAGCACGTCGCCCTTGCCCGTACCCACCAGCACCAGATTATCGCCGACGCCAACGCCGCTGGAAAGCTTGCGCCCGGCGTCTATGCGCCAAACCTGACTGCCGCTGCCGGCATCGAAACGCGCGATCTGACCATCTTGCCCGGCGGCGAAAACGCCACCCTTGCCGATGGCCGGCGTAAACACAGCGCCTCCCGCAGCGCTCACCTGCTGCCGCCACGCCAATGCGACTGTGGCGCTCGGCTTGAATTCCGGCAACTCCGCCTTGACCGCTGCGCTGGATGCGCCGAACAAGCCGAAACCGGTGCTCACCTGTTCCGTCAAGGTGGAGCACCCCGCCAGCATGGATAGGAGCAATATCGGCAATAATTTGCTGTTCAAACTCACTGGTTTCCCCTGTTTTTTTAGTGCTGAGTGCTGAGTGCTGAGTCAGGTAGGGTGGGCACGTTTTTTGTGCCCACGCGGTTGATTACCTGTCCGCGTGGGCACGATAAAGCTGTGCCCACCCTACTTGACTCGGAACTCAGCACTGCTTTTTATAACCCGTCCAATTTCAACTGGATCAATTCCCGATAGGGGCTTTTGACGCCTATCTTGTCCAACGCAGCCTGATAGGCGCTACGCGCTTCGGTGTTCTTGCCCTGGACGGCGAGTATATCGCCTTTCAAGTCGGCGAACAGTGCTGCAAAAGCCGGGTTGGGTTGCAATTCAACCTGCTTCAGCGCTTGTGCGTAATCCTTTTCGTCCAGCAGAACGACGGCCAGGCGCAACCGCGCCATATCGCGCACGACATCTTCCTTGGCGTGCTCGGCGGCCCACTGCAACTGGGCCTTGGCGCTTTTCGCGTCGCCGGCGTCGTAATTGGTCTTGGCGGCAATCAGCGCGGCGCGCGGCGCGTAGGCCGTACTTGGGTATTGTTCCATGATCTGCCCGGCAGTGTCGCGGGTTTTCTTGGCGTCGGCGCTTTTTGCTCCGCCCTGCAATGTCTCGAACATCAGCGACGCCTTTGCCGTCTGTCCGCTCTGATACTGGCGCCAGCCCTGCACCCCCGCCACCGTTACGGCAAACACCGCCACGGCCAAAATCACCATGTTGCCGTTGCGTTTCCACCATGCTTTGATGATGTCTATCTGTTCCTGTTCTTCGAGATCGTAAGTTGCCACCGTTTTTAGCTCCTAATTCCTAAAATTCCTAGACCGGACGAGCCGGATACGCAGTGCGGTAATGGGTGATGGGTAATGGGTGATGAAAACCTCCCGACCATCACCCATCACCCATTACCGCAGCCGCAGTTTCCACTGTCATGCGCGCCTGTTCTCCCAGTTCGCGCAATGGTTTGACGCTGACCTCAGAGGCGGCGGCTTCATCGTCGCCGATAATCACCGCGTAGCGCGCTCCGCTGGCATCCGCTTTTTTCATCTGTGATTTAAAACTGCCGCCGCCGCAATGCAGTATCGCCTTTAATCCTCTATCTCGCAGGTTTTCCGCAACTTGCGACGCCATCCGCCCGGCGGCTTCGCCCACATGCAACACATAAGCATCCAGTGCTTGCTGCGGCGCTTTGAATCCGCCCTCTTCCAGCAATGCCAACAGGCGCTCCACGCCCATGGCGAAACCGCAGGCGGGCGCCGCTTTGCCGCCGATCTGTTCGATCAGCCCGTCGTAGCGCCCGCCGGCGCATACCGTGCCTTGCGCGCCGAGACGCTCGGTGACCCATTCGAACACGGTGAAATTGTAGTAATCCAGCCCACGCACCAAACGCGGGTTGATGTCGAAACTCACGTCGGCTATGCGCAGCATCGCCTGCAAATCCTCGAAATGCTTGAGTGACGCTTCGTCCAGATCGTCCAACAATTTGGGCGCACCCTCTATCAGCGCCTGCATCGCCGGGTTCTTGCTATCCAGCACGCGTAGCGGATTGGTATGCATGCGACGGCGCGCCTCTTCGTCCAGATCGTCGCGATGCTGTTCCAGGTAATGGATCAGTTTCTTGCGATGACGCATCCGGTCGTCAAGAGCGCCCAATGTATTGATTTGCAACGCGATGCCATCCAGACCCAACAAACGCCACAGCCGCGCCGTCATTATAATATGTTCGGCATCCATGTCCGGCCCGGCATAGCCGAGCGATTCCACGCCGACTTGGTGGAATTGGCGGTAGCGCCCCTTTTGCGGGCGCTCGTGACGAAACATCGGCCCCATGTACCACAAGCGCTGTGGTGCATTGTACAGCAGATTGTGCTGCAATACTGCACGCACGCAGGAGGCGGTGCCTTCCGGGCGTAGCGTCAGGCTCTCGCCGTTGAGCGCGTCGATAAAGGTGTACATTTCCTTTTCGACGATGTCGGTGACTTCGCCTATCGCCCGGGCAAACAGCGAGGTCTGCTCGACGATGGGCATGCGGATGGTGCGGTAGCCGTAGGCGGCCAACCAGTCCTGCACGGTTTCCTCGAAAAACCGCCATAGGTCGGCGTGTTGCGGCAGGATGTCGTTCATGCCGCGGACGGCTTGGATAGGAGAAGTCATAAGCGCTGAATACTAGGGTTTCCGGTCGGCAAGGACGGCCTGGTGTACGCCGTCCCAGAATCGTATGCGCGCTTCCAGCGCCGCGCAGGCCGCCGTTTCGGCTTCCTTGATGCGCACCGGATCGCCGCCGCACAGTTCTTCCAGCATCAGCAACGACAGGGGGCCGTGGGAGTCCTCATCAAGGTGGATATGGCGTTCGAGGTAATAATGAAAAGCCGGCGCGACGCTTTGGCCGATATTCATTTTTGCCAGAAAGGCGCGGAACATCTGCGGAATCACATGCTCCCGCCCCAGCGCAAAAGCCGCCGCCACGACATGGGGCTTATGGCTATTGATGAAACCGAAGGTGGCCGTCATGAATTGCTGCGCCGGCGCAGGCGCGAAACCGCTTTGCAAAGCCAAAGCGATGCCTTCCCGCCCGACGCATTCGAGAAACGCCATCGGCTTGGCGATATCGGCACCGATTTCGGCCATGGCTTGGCAGTAAAGCTCGAAGTGGCTGGCGAAGGTCGCCTGTCCCGCGCTGTCGGGCAGCCCTACATCCGACTCTTCTTCAAGGGTGATTTCATTGATGAAGCGGCGTATCGCCGGGTTGCCGACGGGCGTCCAGGGAATCGTGGTCGGCGCAATCTTGCCCTGCAAATATTTTGCCAACGACATGAAATCCCACACCGAGTAGATATGGTGTTCCATGAAACAGCGCAAATCCTCAATGTTCGTCAGTGAGCCGTAAACCGGGTGCGCATTGAGGCGCGCGCGCACCGGGGCAAGAAACGATAAATCCATCATATTTCATCCTTCTTCATTGCTGCGATTCTGGCTCTGACTTGACGCTCTATCTCATCGACGATGTCTGTTTCCGTCACCTTGCCAATCGGCTTGCCGCCGAGATACAGCAAGTTGGGCGAGCCGCCGGCCAAACCGATGTCCGCTTCGCGCGCTTCGCCCGGCCCGTTCACGACGCAGCCTATCACCGCCACGTTGAGGTGTTCCAACACGTCTTCCAGACGTTGTTCCAGCGCATTCACCGCCTTGATCACGTCGAATTCCTGGCGCGAACAGGAGGGGCAAGCGATGATGTTGACGCCCTTGTTGCGCAAATGCAGGCTTTTCAGGATGTCGAAGCCGACCTTGACCTCCTCTACCGGGTCGGCGGCGAGCGATACTCGTAGCGTGTCGCCTATCCCCTGCGCCAGCAGCAACCCTAGGCCAATGGCGGATTTCACGCTGCCCGAGCGCAAGCCGCCCGCCTCGGTGATGCCCAGGTGCAGCGGCTGTTCGATCTGCGCGGCGAGCAGTTTGTAGGCTTCGACCGTCATGAAGATTTCCGAAGCCTTGAGGCTGATCTTGAAATCGGGGAAATTCAGGCGGTCGAGAATATCGATATGGCGCAAGGCCGATTCGACCATCGCCTGCGGCGTCGGCTCGCCGTATTTCTGTTGCAAGTCCTTTTCCAACGAACCGGCATTGACGCCGATGCGGATCGGGATGCCGTGATCCTTGGCCGACTGCACCACCGCGCGCACCCGGTCTTCACGCCCGATGTTGCCGGGATTGATGCGCAGGCAATCGGCGCCGAGTTCGGCGACGCGTAGCGCAATCTTGTAATCGAAGTGGATGTCGGCGATCAGCGGCGCCGACGCTCGTTGCTTGATTGCGCCGAAAGCCTCCGCCGCCGCCATGCTGGGAATGGAAACCCGCACGATATCCGCCCCGGCCTTGGCGGCACGCTCAATCTGAGCGAGCGTGGCCTCAATGTCGCAGGTTTCGGTGTTGGTCATGGTTTGCACGCTGACCGGAGCATCGCCCCCTACCAGGACGTTGCCCACTTTGATTTGCCGGCTTTTGCGGCGCGGGATTTCGACACGGAACATGTATGCGTTCTTATTTGAGGTTCAGGCGCGCCACGTCACCATTCATATGCGGTTCCAGGTCAACCGGTTTGTCGTTGTACAGGACTTTCACGTTAGCCGCCTTGCCGATTGTCAGGGAAAGAGGAGGTGTGCCCGAAATGGTTTGCTCTTCGCCGGCACGACCGAGTTGTTTGTATATGCTGCGCCCGTTCTTGTCTCGGATATCGACCCAGGATTCTCCCAGAAAAGAAAATTTCACCTTGGCGCCCGCAAGCGCCGCCGCTTCCACGCCGACTGGCGGCGGGAGCTGCGACTGAACCGGCGCGGGCGGCGTCCCGGCCTTGGGTGCGGGCGCCGCAGCGGGTGGCGGTAAGGCGGGAGGCTGCGGGTTGGCCAGCGGCTGCACAGGCTCCGCAGGCGGCAGCGCCAAAGGCACGGCTGGATTTTCCGCTTTTTCTGCTGCCGGCTTATCTGCCGCCGGTTCCGCGACCGGCTCCCCGACCGGTTTTACCACCACCGTGCGCATATCGCCGCCGCGCAACCATTCGTAGGCGCCACCACCCGCCAGCACCAGCACAATGAGAATCGTCAACAAATATTTCAGCCAGGGACGATCGGGATCGGTGGAAAATGTGCGTTGACCGCGCGGCGGACTATACTCGACCCGACCGGGCGGCACCGAAATCGCCTGGGCTTGAAAGCGCTGCTGCGGTGCTGCGGCCAAGCGGCCTTGCAGCAAGGGTTCCGGATCGATTTGGAGCAATTTGGCATAATTGCGTATAAAACCGCGCAGGAAGGTCTTGCCGGGCAACTTGTCGAAATCGTCCGCATCTATCGCCTCAATCTGTCTCACCGACAGGCGCAGGCTACGCGCCACATCGGCCACGCTCAGTCCTTTTTCCTTGCGGGCTTGCGCCAATATTTTTCCTGGCAGGGGTGGCGCGGGCGGTGTTATCTCTATCGGCGCTTCCAGTATTTCATCCGTCACTTGACCACCTTTTGCCCCTCGGGCTTAGCAAATTCGACATACTCGTAATCACTGTTGCGCAAAGCTTGCGCTTCGGGCGAATTGGGAAATCTTTTGCGCAGTTGCATCGCATAGTCGGCCTCCGCATCGCGATTCCCCAGTTTGCGTTCGACGCGCACCCCCAGCCATAACGCCTTGGCGCCCGCCGACTCGGACGGCGGTATGCCGGCAAGGTATTTTTTCGCTTCGACGTAGTCCTTGCGCTTAAGGCTAAGCTCGCCCAGATAATACGCGGCCTGCGGCTGTTGCGGCCGTAGTTTGAACGCCTTCAGGAAGTATTCCGCCGCGTTCTGCTCGTCGTTTATTTTCAGAGAACATAAGCCGGCATTCAAATAGGATTTTTCCGGCGTGGTGTAAAGGGGATTTTTCAGCGCCGTGAAAAAATGCTTGATGGCTTCGTCAACACGCTTGCGCTGGCACAAAAACCAGCCGTAATTGTTGTGTATGTCCGGACTGGCGGCATCCAAATCCAGGGCATGCTGAAAGTTATCCTCGGCTTGCGCAAACTCGCGCAATTCCATGTACACCAGCCCGAGCATGTTGTAACTGGGCGCATAGCGGGAATCCGCCTTGACCGCTTCTTTCAGCTCCTCCAGCGCCACGCCGAGCTGGCCGGTGCTGAAATAGGCCGCCCCCAGCTCAGTGTGCGCCTGCGCGCGGGACTGGGCTGGGTCCTGCTCCGCGGCCCGCACCCCGATCTGCCAAAATGCGGCAATAAGGCTCAACAGCAACGCAATAGCCGTTTTCATGCCGCCACCTGCTGCAAGTATGCGGTGCGCCGGGTCTTGTCGCGCACCTGCCCGGCCAGTTGGCCACACGCGGCGTCGATATCGTCGCCGCGCGTTTTCCGGGTGGTCACTACCAGCTCCGACTGCATCAGCACTTCGCTGAAACGACGAATGGCGTCCGGCCTGGAACGGCTAAAACCTGACTGATTGAACGGATTGAAGGGAATCAGATTGATCTTGCACGGCACATCCCGCGTCAGAGCGACCAGTTCCCGTGCATGAGCGGGCGTATCGTTGACGCCGTCGAGCATCACATATTCGAAAGTTATAAAATCGCGCGGCGCATTTTCAACGAAGCGGCGGCACGCCGCCATCAGTTCCCGCAAGGGATATTTCCGGTTGATCGGCGCCAACTGGTCGCGCAACGCGTCGTTGGGCGCATGCAGGGATACCGCCAGCGCCACCGGACAGGCATCCCGCAAGCGGTCCATCGCCGGAACAATGCCCGAAGTGCTGACCGTCACCCGCCGCCGCGACAGGCCATAGGCATAATCGTCGAGCATCAGGTTGAGCGCCGCCAGGACATTGTCGAAATTGAGCAACGGCTCGCCCATGCCCATCAGCACAACGTTACTGATGATGCGCTCGCCCTTCGGGGCTTTAGGGGCTGCCCGCGAATAACTTGAACATTCTGGGCGCGGCTCCGGGTGCGCTGCGGCGTTGCCGGTCGCTTGCATGGAATGACCATGCGGCGCGCCCGGCGCCTTGCATCGCATCCCGGAGCCACACCCATAATTGTCCAAGTTATCCGCAGACAGCCCCTTGCCGAGCGCCTGGTTCGCCCACCACAACTGCCCGATGATTTCCGCCGTCGTCAGGTTACGGTTGAAGCCCTGGCGACCGGTGGAACAAAAGCTGCACGCCAACGCGCAGCCGACCTGGGTGGAAACGCACAAGGTGCCGCGTTCGCCCTCGGGAATGAACACGGTTTCCACGCCATTGCCGACGCCCACGTCGAGCAGCCATTTGTGCGTGCCGTCATGGGAGCGTTGCTCGCTGATCAAACGCGGCGGTTCGACTATGGCGCTACGGCTCAATTTCTCCCGGAGCGATTTCGCCAGATCGCTCATAGTGGCGAAATCGCTTGCGCCGAACTGGTGTATCCAGCGCAGCAACTGCCGGGCGCGAAAAGGCTGCTCGCCGATTTCCCGGAAATAGGCGAGTAGTTTTGCCTGGTCGAAGTCGAGCAGGTTGATCATCGCGCCATCACCCGCGATTTTGCCACCTCTACTCCCACCCTCCCCTGCAATTTGGCTACCCTCACCCCAACCCTTCCCCGGAGGGAGGGGGGGCAAACGTGAAAGGCGCTTGCTTTGATCGGCATCAGCGGGAATACACTTCCATTGACGGAAAGAAATAGGCGATCTCTATGCCGGCATTTTCCAGGCTGTCGGAGCCATGCACCGCGTTGGCGTCTATGCTCTCGGCAAAATCGGCGCGTATAGTGCCTTTTTCGGCCTTCTTCGGGTCGGTGGCGCCCATCAGTTCGCGGTTCTTGGCAACCGCGTTTTCGCCTTCCAATGCCTGCACCATCACCGGACCGGAAGTCATGAAATCGACCAGGTCCTTGAAAAACGGACGTTCGCGATGCACTGCGTAAAAACCTTCCGCTTCGGTGCGGGACAAGTGTTTCATGCGCGCCGCGATAACCTTCAAGCCATTGTCCTCGAAGCGGGAGTATATTTTGCCGATGACATTTTTTGCCACGGCATCCGGTTTAATGATGGAAAGGGTGCGTTCGACAGCCATTTACGATGATCTCCGTTGATTGAAAGTAATTTGTGAAAGTAGCATGTTGGCGGAACAAAATAAAGCTTCTTATTTTAGAGGCTAGGGGCTAGGGGCTAGAGACGGGTAAAACCCGGTGCTTAGCGCCGACCTCCACCAGGGGGCTGTTGGATTTAAAAATTCTGTAAAAACAATGCATCCTGTTTAACGAACGATTCATTAACGCACAGAAATTATTCATACGTCATAAAAAATCGTGTATTTAGTTGAATAATCGATGTATACTTTAGCATGGTAACAATTTGCGTCTTGCATCGCATCCCGCGAGACGCGGCTAAATCCACAAATTGTGCCTCTAGCCTCTAGTCCCTAGCCCCTGGCCTCTTACCTTCCAACACCTGAAAGAAGATTTCGTCGCGCTTCACCATGCCCAGTTCGCTACGCGCCCGCTCCTCGATTGCCTCATAACCCTGCTTGAGGTCGCGCACATCCGCATCCATGGAAGCGTTGCGCGCGCTCAGCTTCTGGCTGATCTGCTTCTGTTTGGCCAATTCCCGATCGACTTCCCAAACCCGCAGCCAGCTTCCTTTTCCCAGCCACAGGGGATATTGCAAAGCCAGAATCAGCGCCACCAGAAGCAAGGTCAGCCAACGCATCTTTTAACTCAGGTGGCGAAAAGCCTCCCGGCCCGCGTAGCTCGACGAATCGCCCAGTTCTTCCTCAATACGCAGCAATTGATTGTACTTGGCGATACGTTCGGAGCGGCTTGCCGAGCCGGTCTTGATCTGCATGGCGTTGGTGGCCACTGCGATATCGGCGATGGTGGTGTCTTCGGTTTCGCCGGAGCGGTGCGAAATCACCGAGGTATAGGCGGCGCGCTTGGCCATCTCGATTGCCGCGAAGGTTTCGCTCAAGGTGCCGATTTGGTTGACTTTGATTAGCACCGAGTTGGCGATGCCCTTCTGGATGCCTTCGCGCAAAATTTTGGTGTTGGTGACGAAAACATCGTCGCCCACCAGTTGAATCGATTTGCCGAGCTTGTCCGTCATCAGTTTCCAGCCGGCCCAGTCCTGTTCGGCCAAGCCGTCCTCGATACTGATGATGGGATATTTATCGGTCCAGGCTGCCATGGTGTCGATGAATTCCGCCGCCGACAATACTTTGCCTTCCGATGCCAAGTGATATTTGCCGTCCTTGAAAAATTCCGAGGCGGCGCAATCCAGGCCGATGCCGACATCCGATCCGGGCAAATAACCGGCGGATTCGATCGCCTCCATAATCAGTTGCAGCGCGGCCTCGTTGGATGGCAGGCTGGGCGCGAAACCGCCTTCGTCGCCCACCGTGGTGGTCAACCCCTTGCCGGCCAGAATCTTGTGCAATGCGTGGAACACTTCGGCGCCGCAACGCAACGCCTCGCGGAAACTCGGCAGGCCGACCGGAATAATCATGAATTCCTGAATATCGGTGCTGTTTTCGGCATGTGCGCCGCCATTGATGATGTTCATCATCGGCACCGGCAAATGCATAACGCCGGCGCCGCCGAGATAGCGGTACAGCGGCAGGCCGGATTCCTCCGCAGCGGCTTTGGCGACCGCCATCGACACCGACAGGATGGCGTTCGCGCCCAGGCGCGACTTGTTTTCCGTGCCGTCCAGATCGATCAGCGCCTTGTCGATAAAGCTCTGCTCCTCGGCATCCAGGCCGATGATCGCTTCGCACAGTTCAGTGTTGACGTTCTCCACCGCCTTCAGCACGCCCTTGCCGCGATAACGGCTCTTGTCGCCGTCGCGCAACTCGACCGCCTCGCGGGTGCCGGTGGATGCGCCGGACGGCACGGCGGCGCGCCCGATCACGCCGGATTCGAGCAACACGTCTGCTTCAACGGTAGGGTTACCACGGGAATCCAGAATTTCTCTGGCAATCACATCGACAATAGCACTCATCTTGTTGTCCTCAAATAGTAATTTTATAAATCATGTTCGGCAAAACCGTTGCGTTTCACCAAGCCATCCAACTCGATCAAGGTTTCCAGCAATCCACGCATCCTCATTAACGGCCAGGCATTCGGCCCATCCGACAGCGCCACGTCCGGGTTGGGGTGGGTTTCCATAAACAACCCGGAAATGCCGCTGGCCACCGCAGCCCGCGCCAATACCGGCACGAATTCGCGCTGTCCGCCGCTTTTATCGCCCTGCCCGCCCGGCAACTGCACCGAATGAGTGGCGTCGAACACCACCGGGCAACCGGTCGCGCGCATCACCATCAACGCGCGCATATCCGAAACCAGGTTGTTGTAGCCGAACGAAACGCCGCGCTCGCACACCATGATATTATCCGTGGCGCCCGCCGAACGCGCCTTGGCCACCACCTGCTGCATGTCCCAAGGCGCCAGGAACTGGCCTTTCTTAATATTCACCGGTTTGCCGGCACAGGCCGCAGCCTGGATGAAATCCGTCTGGCGACACAGGAAAGCCGGCGTTTGCAGCACATCGACCACCGCCGCAGCAAGCGGGATTTCTTCAATGTCATGCACATCGGTCAACACCGGAACGCCGATCTGCTGCTTGACCTCAGCCAGGATTTTCAGCCCTTCGTCTATTCCCATGCCGCGAAAAGACTGGCTCGAACTCCGGTTCGCCTTGTCGTAAGAGGATTTGTAAATGAACGGCATCCCCAGATCGGCGCAAATTTCCTTCAACGCCCCGGCCGTATCCAGAGCAAGCTGGCGTGACTCGATAACGCACGGGCCGGCGATTAAAAACAGCGGCTTATCCAGCCCGACATCGAAATGGCAAAGTTTCACGCCGGCGCTCCTGATAGGCTTTTCGGCTGCGCGTGCTTCAAAGCCGCTTCGACATATGCCTTGAACAGGGGATGGCCTTCGCGCGGCGACGAAGTGAATTCGGGATGGAATTGACAGCCAACGAACCAGGGATGGTCGGGCAGTTCCACCATTTCGCACAAATCCCTGGTCACGGATTTGCCGCTCACGCGCAACCCGGCTTGTTCCAATTGCGGCAGCAGGCTGTTGTTGACTTCGTAGCGGTGACGATGGCGCTCGGTTATCGTTTCAGCGCCGTAAACCCGGCGCGCCAGGGTGTTTTCGCCCAACTGGCAGGCTTGCCCGCCGAGCCGCATGGTGCCGCCCAAGTCGGACTGCGCGGTGCGCGTTTCAATTTTGCCGTCGCGGTTGAGCCATTCGCTGATCAGCGCCACCACCGGGTAAGGCGTATCGGGATCGAATTCGGTGCTGTGCGCCCCCGGCATGGCGGCCATGTGGCGCGCGTATTCGATCACCGCAAGCTGCATCCCCAGGCAAATGCCGAGATAGGGAATGTTGTTTTCCCGCGCATAGCGTATCGCTTGAATTTTGCCCTCGACGCCGCGCTTGCCGAATCCGCCCGGTACGAGTATTGCGTGCATACTTTCCAAACTGGCAATGCCGTTGGTTTCCAGCAACTCCGAATCAATGTAATGGATGTTGATTTTGCTGCGCGTATGGATGCCGGCGTGAATCAGCGCCTCGGAAAGGGATTTGTACGATTCCGTCAGATCGACGTATTTCCCGACCAGCGCGATGTCCACGCTACGCAGCGGATGCGCCTGATCGAACACCAGTTTTTCCCACAGGCTCAAATTGGCCGGCGGCGGATTCAATTCCAGCTTGCGTCACACGATCTCGTCCAGCTTTTGCTCATGGAAAAGTCCGGGGATATTGTAGATACTATCCACATCCACGGCGGAAATGACCGCACTTTCCTCGACATTGGTAAACAACGCGATCTTGCGCCGCTCCCCTTCCGGCAACGGACGGTCGGCGCGGCACAGCAGCACGTCAGGCTGGATGCCGATCTCGCGCAGCTCCTTCACAGAATGCTGCGTCGGCTTGGTCTTGATCTCGCCGGCGGAGGCGATATAAGGCACCAACGTCAAATGAATATAACAGACATTGTGGCGCCCCTCCTGCACCCCCATCTGGCGGATGGCTTCGAGGAACGGCAGCGACTCGATGTCGCCCACCGTCCCGCCGATCTCAATGATTGCCACTTGGGCATCGCCCGCGCCGGCGCGAATGAAATGCTTGATCTCATCGGTGATATGGGGGATCACCTGCACCGTCCCCCCCAGATATTCGCCGCGCCGCTCCTTCTTGATCACGCTCTCGTAGATTTGGCCGGCGGTGAAATTGTTGCGCTTGCTCATCTTGGCCGTGGAAAAGCGCTCGTAATGCCCCAAATCCAGGTCGGTTTCCGCACCGTCCTCGGTCACGAACACCTCGCCATGCTGAAACGGACTCATGGTGCCGGGATCAACATTGATGTAGGGATCGAGCTTGAGTAGCGTCAATTTAATGCCGCGGGTTTCCAGAATGGCTGCCAGGGACGCAGCGGCAATCCCTTTGCCGAGGGATGAAACCACACCGCCCGTGATGAATATGTATTTGGTCATGAAAAGAAAATAGACGCGAGACGGAGGCTCATTTTAGCTTAATTGGGGGGGTATCACAAATTCTGCGTCGAGGAAAACATCATTTCCCGCCGCGTGCAGGGTAAATTTGTTCTTAGCTGGGCGGGTTTGTGTTGCCAAAAACATAAGTGTATAGTGTATTATGACCATACAGTCCCTTATGAAAGGGAAAAGGTAATGCGCCCGGTTCCCGTTGTTGAAGCAAAGTCCCATTTCTCCGCGCTGCTTGCGGCCGTGGAAGGAGGCGAGGTGGTTGCCATTACGCGACATGGTAGAGTGGTTGCGCGTTTGATGCCGGATACTCCGCGCATGGCTGCTGATGTATTCCGGCCATTCTGGGCTGAAACCGACTGGGATATGGAAGCACCGGCAGATTCACCTCCCGACCCTGTAGCAGCGCTGGATTAGGCGTGATACTGTAAAGCTGATAGTAGCATAGTGGTTCTAAACAGCTTTGTCATATATACTTTGCGCGGCCACGATTTGCGGATTTAGCCGCGTCTCGCGGGCGCGCAAAGTATAAAATTCATTTTTAGCGGCACTTCATTGTCAGGCCACCACCACGCTGGTGTGTATTTCTACCTTAAGCGCTCGTTTGATGGCGGCAAAGATCGCCGAGATGTTGCTCATCGTCGGGTTGCCCGACTTGGACAGCATCCGGTGCAGGCTTTTGGCCGGCTTGTGAATATCTTCCGCCAAAGACTCGAAGCCCACGGTGGCATTCACCAGATCGCGCAGGATTAGTTTGGCTGTATCGGGTTCGCCATTGAAAAACAGCGTGATCGCCTCATCCAGCAGCGCCTGCGCAAAAGCCGGGTCCGTCCGCACTCGGGCAACGACAGTTTCTTTAAAATCACGGGTCAGTGCCATGCTCGCCTTCCTTCCTAAATTTTCGACTTTCGTTGTTTATACTTTGCGCGGCCACAATTTGCGGATTTAGCCGCGTCTCGCGGGATGCGATGCAAGGCGCAAATTGCGCCGTGTGGCTGTTCCACACAAGCAATTTGCAACGCAGCAGCGCGCCCGCGAGACGATGGATAAATGCGCAA
>Ga0172380_10004712_pt1 | contig 17224 bp, 17 predicted proteins | sample Leawe162metaG_FD_119747 | JGI IMG/M metagenome (GOLD analysis project Ga0172380, IMG submission 119747) | Leachate microbial communities from a municipal landfill in Southern Ontario, Canada - Leachate well 162 metaG | ecosystem: Engineered > Solid waste > Landfill > Unclassified | place...
CCGAAGACGGCGGCCCGTCGATTGCCGAGCGAATGCACAACCGCAATGGGCAACCGCTCTTGCGGCCAGTTTGGCGGCGCGCCGACAACGCGCGCGTTGCGTCAAGTGGCCACATGGGCGGCTGGGACATGATGCGCCAGAGACTGTTGGGCGAAGACGACAAGCCCATGATTTACACATTTTCAACATGCGTTGACTCGATACGGACAATTCCGGTCCTGCAACATGATCAAAAGAGGGCTGAAGACCTTGATTCTGACAGCGAAGACCACGCGGCGGATGAATGGCGCTATGCCTGCATGTCACGCCCGTACACGCGCCCAGCACCGGCAGGGCCTCTAGTCGTGGTGCCGAAGCGCTCAACCTTTAACGACCTTTTGAAGCAGTCCAAGCGCAATCGTGGCCGAAATTAGCGGCAGCTCTGCCTCACTCGAAACGGCAGAAGACGCAGGCAAGGGGCCATCGGGCGTAGTTACGCGCTGGCTCACTGAGTTAGAGCTATCGAGCAAGACGGAAAAAGGATGGCGCAAGCTAGCTGAACAAGTCATTGAGCGCGCCCGCGACGATAAGGCAGCCTCTCAGTCTAGCGATACCTCACCAAATTACCGTTACAACATTCTCGCCTCAAATATCGCCACTCAAAAGCCATCGCTCTACGGACAAACCCCAAGGCCGGATGTACGCCCGAGGTTCAAAGACCCCAACCCGATCAACCGGGCGGTGGCCAAAGTCCTAGAGCGGGCGCTGACGTTCACGCTCGACGCTTACGACTTTGACGACACGATGAAAAGTGCCGTGCATGACATGCTTGTCCCTGGACGCGCAGTGGATCGCATCCGGTACAAGCCCATTATGCGCAAGGTGACGCCGCAGATCGCGCTCATGCCCATGATGGGGCAAGACGGCGTTACGCCGGACCCTGCCGCAGGCTACATGCACCCGGAAACCCGGGAACCTTTGAGCGAATACCAGACCGGCGAACAAGGCCCCTACATCGACGGCGAGCCTTACGACGAGAAGGTTTATGAGGAAACTTATTGCGAGCATGTTGCATGGGACGATTTCCGCCGAGGCCCGGGCAAGATTTGGAAGAAAATCCCTTGGGTTAGCTTCCGTCACCGCTTTACACGCGAAGAGGCGGTGGAGAAGTTCGGCAAGGTCGCTGATGATATCGAGCTTGATTACTCTCCGGATGACCTCAAGGACGACAAGACCGCTGACCAAGATGCTTTCAAGCGCCTGACGTGCTGGGAATTTTGGGACAGAGATACGCGCAAAGTTATTTGGATTGCGCCGTCATACAAGGACGCACCTCTCAAAACTGAAGATGACCCACTTAACTTGCACGATTTCTTCCCGATACCCCGCCCGCTGTACGCTACTGAAGACCCTAACAGCCTAATTCCGGTTGATGACTACCGCCTCTATAAAGACCAAGCGGACGAGCTGGATATCATCACTAAGCGCATAGCGATGATCACGAAGGTTCTCAAGTTCCGCGGTATTTACGACTCCACCATTACGGAAATGGAGGATTTGCTAAATTCGGACGATAACGAGTTGGTGCCCTCGCAGAATGTTATGGCGATCCTCAATGCGGGTGGCGGACTGGATAAGGCCGTTTTGTTCTTGCCGATTGATATGGCCGCGAGGGTATTGGCGCAGCTTTATAATCAGCGGGAACAGGTCAAGCAGTCGATTTACGAGATTACGGGGATCTCGGATATTCTCCGGGGTGCGAGCAATCCCAACGAAACCTTGGGCGCGCAGCAGATCAAAGCCAGCTTTGGGACGCAGCGTTTGCAAGATCGGCAACGGGCCGTGCAGCGTTACGCACGCGATCTAATCCGCATCATGGCGGAGATTATCGCGGAGAAGTACGAGGCGATGACGCTCAAACTTATGACCGGGACGGACGTAACCCCGGAAATGCTGGAAGTTATGCGCCTGGATGGGCCGCGAACCTTCCGCATCGACATTGAAACAGATTCAACAGTGGCCACCGATGCGCAGGCGGACCAACGCAACCTTGCGGAAATGACGCAGGGCCTAGCTCAATTGCTGCAATCGCTGTTGCCGAGCGTTCAAAGCGGGATGCTCACGCAAGAGGCAGCCAAGTCTCTCACGATGAGCGTTTTGCGCCGATTCAAGCTCGGCCGCGAAGTTGAAGACGCCCTGGATCAGTCAACTGAGGAACAATCCTCTGGCCAACCCGGGCAGCAACCGCAGCAGGGGCAAGCGCCTAATCCGCAGCAGGGGGCGCAGCAGCAGGCCGCGCAAGCCGAGCAGGCTAAGGTCCAGGCGGAGCAGAGTAAGGCCGCACAAGAGGCGCAAATAGCGCAAGCGTGGGCGTCTGTAGAACAGCTCAAGGCAGCAGCGGAGAGCGAAAAGATAGAAAATGCCCGGGCCTTGAACGCTGAAGAACATAGGCTCGCGTTAGAGGAAATTGCCGCGAAGCGTGCGCGGTTGTTTGCGGGAGGCGTGGCCGCATGAGTAACCGGACAAGTTACATCTGGTGCAAAAAACGCAAACGGCTAATCACCAAAGCCACCGCGATGCGAGACGCAGCCAAACAAAGCCGGTTGATCGTGATTAAGGATATCGACCCTTACGTAAGCATTGCGACGGGCGATGTTGTCAGTGGGCGCGCGGCAAAACGTGAAGACCTTAAGCGCTCCGGCTGCGTTGAGTACGAGCCCAGCATGAAGGTTCACGCCGCCAAATCGCGCGAATACGAACATGGGCGGTTATTAAACCGCATGACCGAACGGATGGCAGCCGCCTACCGCGATTAACCTAGGAGTTAAAATGTCCGAGCAAGACGCCGGGGCAGCCGATAACGCTGCCGCCGAAGAAACAACCACGCCCTCCATGGACGAGACGATGGCGGCGGCTTTTGATCGCTTGGAAAGCAGCGAGCGAGACGAAGGCACAAAAGGTACTAACACGGAAGGCGCCGGTATCGGCGACACCGAAGGCACCGACGCCGACAACGGCGCGGGAAAAGATTCGACGGACCAAACTGCTAGCAATCAGGCCCCCGGAGCGGAAACGCCCACCGACGCGCCTAATAGCTGGTCTGCCGAGGATAAGGCCATTTTCGCAAAGGCCCCACCCGAAATTCAGAGCGCGATTCTGAAGCGGGAGGCCGAACGCGACAATCTCCTTACCACGAAAACGCAGGAAATCGCCAACGAGCGCCGAACCTATGAGGGCATTAAATCTGTTGTAGCCCCCATCGAAGCCGCAGCGCGCAAAAACAATCTGACCGCAGACGTTGCTATTCAGCAAATGTTTGACCGTCATTTGGACATTGCGCAAAACGGCATTGAAGGGCTTAAGCGGGTTGCAGCCATTTATGGGCTCACGCTCACAGGTGGTGCTCCGGAAACGGAATACACAGACCCCGAAACAGCCGCGTTACGGTCGGAACTCCAATCCGTCAAATCAACCGTTACGAACTGGCAGCAACAGCAAGCCCAACAGCGGGAAGCCGCAGTCAATAGTGAGATTGATTCTGTGCGTCTCGAAAAGGCCAAGGACGGTTCACTTGTCCGGCCCCATTTCGACGCGCTTTTTGATGACATGATCCCATTGGCTCAAGCGATCCGCACGAAGAACCCGAGTTGGACGCCTTCAAAGGTGGCTACCGAAGCATACGAACGCGCCTCACGCGCCAACCCTGAAGTATGGGGAAAGCTCGAGGCCGAGCGTATTGCCAAGGAAAAGGCCGCGACAGAGAAGGCAGCTAAGGAAGCGGCGGCGCTAGCCCTCAAATCCGCAGGCAACAACACTCGCGGCTCTACGGCACATCCGGGCAGCCGAGCTTCCGGTAAGTCAATGGACGAAACGATGAGCAAAGTTTACGACCGAATGAGCGCGGCATAGGCCAGCCTTAAGGAGGCTATCATGGCTCTGCCCAGTGCAACCTTCACCGAAATGGTGACTACGACCTTGCGCGATCATCGTAAGGAACTCGCCGACAACGTTTCAAAAAATAACGCCCTTCTGGCTATCCTCACAAAAAAGGGGAACGTAGAAATGGCGGACGGCGGTTACGAAATTGCCGAGCCGCTCGACTACCAGGAAAACAGCACGTACACGCGCTATTCTGGCTACGACACCCTTAACGTTCAGTCCTCGGACGTCCTGACAAGCGCCAAATACGACTGGAAGCAGGCCACCGTGGCTGTGACCTGTAACGGTCGCGAACTGCGCAGTAACTCCGGCAAAGCGGCGATGATCAAGCTGGCGAAAGCCCGCTTGGACAACGCCATGCGCTCCGCCAAGAACGGCTTATCGAGTGACGTCTATTCGGACGGCACCACGGCGAACCAGATTAACGGTTTGCAAGCTCTCGTCTCGAATGCTGGCACCGGTACCGTTGGTGGGATCGATTCCAGCGCGCAGACTTGGTGGAAGTCCGGCGTGCAGTCGGCGGCGTCCCCGATTCAGGGCGGCGGCGGTATCACGCCCTCAGCGACAACCATTCAATCGCTCATGTTGCCTCTGTGGTTGCAGCTTTCGCGCGGTACGGACATGCCGGATACGATTGTCTCGTCTAACGACTACTTCACGTTTTACGAATCGTCGTTGGTCGCCAATCAGCGCTACATGGATGCGGACGAAGCGACGGGCGGTTTCTTAACCCTTCGCTATAAATCCGCGAAAGTCATCTTCGACGGCGGCTCGGGCATTCCCACCGCTTCCATGTACTTCCTCAACACGGATTTCCTGAAATTGGTTGTTCACAGTGCCGCCAATTGGACCCGCGTTGACGACAAAAGCTCCGTCAACCAAGACGCCGTTGTCATGCCGCTGATTTGGCAGGGCAATCTTGTCTGCCGCAATCGTGCCCTTCAGGGCATCGTGAAAGCGTAGGAGGTATCCATGACTTTTCCCACTGATGGCCTTATTGGCTCTACCCCTGCGTCAATCGGTGCAGACACCACGGCCAAACATGCCGTTGGAACGCGCGTAAACGCGTCCAGCGGACAAGTTTGGGTTTACGTTCTCGCTAGTGCTGACATTTCGGCAAGCTGGTGTGTTGCTGTCAGCAACGCTTTCTCTGCTTCAGGCATGACCAAAGCCCTCGCGGACCTCGGTTATCAGCCTGCCAACGCCTTGTATGCTATCCCCTCCGGTTCTTACGGTTGGGTTGCCATTCATGGCCAAGGTTTGACGCAGACGGTTCTCGGCTCGTGTGACAAGGGCGTTGTTCTTTGTACCAGTGCCGTAACCGGTGTGCTGGACGACGCGACCGCCTCCCAGACCAAAGTTTGGGGTGCTGTGGCGATCACCTCCGCAGGTACGACCGCAACCACGAACGTAACTCTTAACTTGGTGTTCCCGCATACGCAGCTCGCGGGTGCCTAGCATGTATAGGATCGTGGTAGACCGAAACCGGGCCGTTTCCGATGAGGCAGTGAAGTCTCATATGGAAGCGTGCTCCCACCTTCCGGTTTACCGCGATCCAGGCAAAGAAAGCGGCTCGGTGGTCATTTGCGCCGCCGGGCCGTCTCTCTTGAAGGAAATGGAGGTGATCAAATCTCTGTACCGGGCGGGTGTTCCCGTCTGTGCAGTTAAGGGCGTTGCTGACGTTCTGATAGAGAACGGTATCATCCCGAAATACGCCGTTTTCATGGATGCGCACGAGAGCCAGGCACGTTTTCTCAAAAGTCCGCACCCCGGCATTCAATATCTGATGTGCACGCAGACCCACCCCAAGGTTATGGGCTTGCTCGAGGGCTACAATGTTTTGACTTGGCATGGTCAATGTAAGGCGAAGGCCGCTGAGCTACACCCCGGCGCGCTCTACCTTGCAGGTATTACGACCGGCATGGCTGCTATTAGCCTGATGACCTCCATGGGCTATGCGCCGCTGCATTTGTTTGGTTTCGATTGCAGCTACACTGATCTGACGCACGTGTACGACAAGACCCCAGACCAAACGATTGACGTGACGGTGGGCGGCAGGGATTTCAAAACCTCGCTCGCGATGATCGATCAGCATAACGCTCTAGTCGGTTTGATTGCGCAGGTGAGACTTGACGCCCGCGTCTATGGCGATGGAGCTCTATATCACTCGGCGCGGATGATGGTCACAGCCACTCGTCCCGATGATTACGTCATGCTGGTCGACCATCCACTAGACAGTCCAATCATACCCAATCTTCAAAAGGAAATCGCATGAGCGTTGTAAAGCTTGAGGACCGCCCGCCGTTTGTCGAATTTTATGAAAACCCGATTGAAGACCGCGCCGCGTCGATTGCCGCCGGTCACTATGTTGGGCGGGACGTTACCTATGTGAAGGTAACGCCGATGGGTGGAAATCTCGTGCATGAAGATGTTGCAGAGGACTGGTTGAAGCGCAAAGAATCAGTTCGCGATCCTTTCGCGCACCACTTCAAAGAGCTATTCCGCGCCTATAAAGACGGCATTAAGCTTCCCGAAAACGGCATACCAATTAAGACGTGGCCGGTCCTTAGTCCCGCGCAGGTAAAACTTTGCATCTCACTTCATATTCTGACTGTTGAGGACCTTGCAGCGCTTGGCGAAGAAGGTTTGCGTCGGTTGGGCATAGGTGCTCAAGCGATGAAGCAAAAGGCAATTGAATATATTAACGCGGCCAATGGCACCGGGAAAATCACTGAAGAAATCGCGGCTCTAAAGGCGACGGTTGATCGGCTAGTCCAGGAGAGCGAGAACAAGGACAAAATCATCGCCAGCTTCAAGGCTCAGGCTCCCGAAAAATCTGGACGCGCCACGCTTAAGGCCGCCGCTTCTTGAGCTTACTAACTATCATTCAAGGCGCCGCTAAGGAATGCGGGGTAACGCCGCCCTTGGCCGTCATGTCGTCAACGGATGAAAACATTATACGCATGCGATCTTTGGCCAATACCGAAGGGCAAGACCTGTTGCACCGCTCGGAATGGCCAGAAACCATGCTAGAGGCGACATTCACCACGTTAGCGACTGAAAGCCAGGGCGTTCTAAGCGACCTCGCGCCCGGCTACGACTACATTATAAACGATACGTTCTGGAACCGGACAGCCACGCGCCCGATTACCGGCCCATTAAGCCCAGCGGAACGCCAGCGGCAGAAGTCGTCGAACGTCACCGGGCCTTACTTCAGTTGGTACACGCGCGGCACTTCTCTTTACTTCTTTCCCACAACGGCGGCTGGGCAAACGTGTTCGTTTGAATATTCCAGCCTTCATTGGTGCGAATCGTCCCTAGGCGCTGGGCAAGCCGCTTGGGCCGCCGATGATGACGTTGGCCGCTTGTCCGAATATCTGATGAAGCTCGGAATCATTTGGCGTTTCAAAAAAGCCAATGGCCTCGGATATGCAGAGGAATTTAACACCTACGAAGCCGAAGTTAAGGCCGCCGTCACGCGCAGCGGCGGAAAAAAGAAGCTCAACATGAATGGACGCCCAGGTTGGCCGAGTAGCGGCCTTGGGGTTCCTGACGGTAGTTGGCCGCTCTGATGTATGGCGGAATACGCCGCCCGGTAGTCGATACAGACACGCCGGACGGAACGAGCCGCAGCACGCAAGCCGCCGTTGGTGGTTGGAATACACGCGATCCGTTGTCCGCGATGAAATCCAACGAAGCATCGATGCTGGATAACTATTTCCCTGACGTTGGCGTTGTCAGGCTACGTCGTGGGACTGCTCCATGGGCTAGCGGCATGGTCGAGCCTGTTGAATCGCTGCTTACTTACTCTTCTCCGACTTCCAATGAAATGTTCGCAGCGGCAGACGGTGCGATTTACGATGTAACTGCGAGCGGCGTTGTTGGTGCGGCGGCAGTTAGTGGATTGACCAATGACCGCTGGCAGAGCCTGAACTTTGGCACGGGCGGAACAACCTACCTAATCGCCGTCAATGGCGAAGATACGCCGCAGCGCTACAACGGCTCGACCTGGACAACCGCCGGATTGACGGGGGTAACCTCTACTCAGCTCGTCCATATCAACGCGTTTAAGAGCCGCCTTTTCTTCGTGGAAAAGGACACTATGAACGTCTGGTATCTCGCGGTTAATTCCATCTCTGGAGCGCTGACGAAGCTTTCGTTTGCGGAAATGTCCGTTCTCGGCGGTTACATGATGGCCATGGCTACCTGGACACGTGACGGTGGGTCGGGGATTGATGATTTTGCCGTTTTTATCACGTCGAATGGCGAAGCAATAATTTTCCAGGGTACGGACCCTGGGACCGCAGCCGATTGGGCACATGTTGGGACGTTCACAATCGGCAAGCCCGTAGGACGGCGTTGCTTTGCGAAGTGGGGTCCCGATCTTGTCGTGATTACACAGGACGGCTTTGTTCCGTTTTCTAAGGTGTTGGGCCGCGATCAAACCAACTCCGGAGAGTTTCTGTCCAGCAAGATCGCGCCGACCGTGACCGATAGCGTGCAGCGTTTTGGCGCTAACTTCGGATGGGAAGCTACCCTTTATCCAAAGAGCGGCATGTTAATTTTTAACGTGCCTGTAAATGAGAATTTGCAATCCGACCAATACGTGTTGAACACGACAACCGGCGCGTGGTGCCGATTCCGCAACATGAATGCGAACACTTTCGCCGTTTTGGATGGAAGCCTCTATTTCGGGACCAATGACGGCCGTGTGATGAAGGCTGACACCGGAACAGGTGACGAAAACAATACCGTTGATATCGTTGGAGAATGTACCGGCGCCTACAATTATTTCGGCTCTCCTACGCTCAAAAAGCAATTCACGATGTTGCGTCCTCTTATCAGGAGCGACGCCCCATTGGGCGTGTTCTCAATCGTCAATGTCGATTTTCTAAGCGTTGTGCCGACCGCAACCGCCTCTGTTCTGGCGGATAGCTTCGCTACTTGGGATGACGCGACTTGGGATGACTTTGATTGGGCGGGTGATCCGATAATTGTGACGGCATGGCAATCCGTGAACGGCTTGGGGTACGCGGCGGCCTTCAGGTTCCGCACGTCAACCAAGATTCAGCAAGTGGAGTGGGTAGCAACGGATTGGGTGTTTAAGAGAGGTGGCTTTGTCTGAGATTTGGGAGAAGGCGAGGCCGCACCTGTTGCCCGCGATTGATCATCTTCAGGGAAGCTTGACGGAGGCCGACATCATCGAGCGGCTTGATAGCCAATATCAAGTGTGGCTTTACCCAAACTCCGCGATCCTGACAGAGATAGTTCAATTCCCACAATTCGCTGCGCTCAACATCGCCTTAGCTGGCGGTGACAAAGACGAATTGAACGCAGCCGTTCCGGAGATCGAAGCGTACGCGCGGCGGGCCGGGTGCAAACGCTCAATGATTGCCGGTCGCCAGGGATGGCGCAGAGAGCGCCCTGATTACAGGTTTGGTTACACAATGCTCTATAAGGATTTATAGGCGATGGCTTTCCTATTCAGCACTCCTAAAGCTCCCGATCCCGCAGCAACGGCGGCAGCGCAGGCGCAATTGAACAAAGAAGCCGTCTACGACTCGGCGCGCGTCAATCAAGTTAATCAAATTGACCCGTACGGTTCTCAACAGTGGACAGGGGACATCGGTTCACCAAATCGTACGGTCACAACAACGCTTAGCCCTGCAGAGCAGGCTAAATACGACCTTGGCAATAAAGTCGCCATGGGGCTCGGCGCTCACGTCGATAACCGCTTGGCGCAAGTTACCGACGACCCATTTGATATCAACAAAAACGCACCAACGCGGCAGTTTGGCGGAGCAGTCACGAGTTACGACACCTCTACACCGATCCGCACAAGCATCGACAGCGCCGGGCCCATCAGCGGGCAGATTGCTAACGCCGGGTCCGTATTGCGCGAATTTGGCGCGGCAGGCCCTATCCAATCGACTGTGGGCCTTGGTGACGTTAATCAATCCCTTAAGGCAGCCTCGGACGCGATTTACAATCAAGCGACCTCGCGCCTGGACCCTCAGTGGCAGCAGTCGCAAACAGCCCTTGAAACACAGCTTGCCAATCGTGGGATCACCGCCACGTCTAACCCGGCAGCGTATCAAGAGGCGATGGATAATTTCACACGTCAAAAAAACGACGCTTACACTTCCGCTCAAAATGCCGCCACGTCGCAAGGCATCGGCCTTCAAAACCAGCTTTTCGGCCAGAACGTAACTCAAGGCACATTTGCCAACACGGCGCAGCAACAGGGCTATGACCAGAACTTTGGCCGCGCTGCATTTTCTAACCAAGGGCAGGAGCAGCAATTTGGGCAGAACGCAGCGCAAACCCAAATGGACATGGCTGCACAGGCGCAGCAGTTTGGCCAAAATGCGCAGCAGGCCGAATTTGGCAACAATGCCGCCGCTCAGGCCGACGCACGCGCCGCCTCGCTGGCTCAATTCGGCAACAGCGCTCTCATGCAGAATCAGAACAGTACAAATGCCGCGCGCGATGCGGGAATCAACGAAAACATCTTGAATCGGAACCAGCCCATTAACGAAGTCAATGCTCTCATTTCCGGCAATCAAGTCACTACACCTCAGTTTGGCGCTCCGGCGCAGTACAACGTCAATGCGGCGGATATCACGACGCCGACCATGCAGAACTATCAGGCAAAGGTTGCGAGCCAGAACGCTAAGATTGGCGCGCTCGGAAGCATCGCTGGCGCTGCTGGCGGCGCCTACATCATGAAGGGCTAACGAATGAGCAACCTTCTAATCTCGCAAGACCCTACCGAAAAGTCCCGGCGTCAATTCGCGCAAGCGCTAATGGCACAGGGCATGCAGGGTGGGCCCGTAGAGGGCGGGGGGCTTGGCGGCCTCGCGCGTGTCGTGCAGGCGCTAACAGGCGCGTACATGGCACGGCAGGGCATGGACGAAGACAAGGCGAAGATGGCGGCGCTGACCAAAGTCATCGGCGAAGCGTCGGACGTAATGACAAATCCAGACCTTGGCCAGGACGGCAATATTCCGGTCAATAAAGCTGATTTTCGGGGTGCGCAATTTCCCGAAGTTCCGGCAGACGCACAACCCATGCCGGGACTGCCTGGACAGCCCGATATCAAACCGGCGCAAGTCAGTTTTGATATGGATAAGGTCAACGCCGCGCCTTCGCTTGATCCGACGAAACGGCAGGCTATGGCGCAGGCATTGCTCGCCAAAAACGAGGATATGGCTCCGCTGATAGCTCAACAGCGCTTTGCCAACATCTTTAAGGGTCCGCAGGATGAGACGGTAGCCGAGGGCGGCATGATCGTTACTAAAAATGCGGACGGAACATATACCAAGAAGTTTGAGAACCCCAAAGATGTAAACGCCCGCGCGCCGTCACTTACCACGATGGGCAAGTCCGGCGCGGAGTCAAAAACCCTCAATCTGTCAGACCCAGCGGACTTGGCGACGTTCAAGACGTTGCAGGCGCAGGGCTATAACGAAATCAAAACCCCCGGCGCCACCATCTCGATTGATCAGCGGCAGGATTCCGCAGAGAAGACCGCTCGCGGCGGCGATCTTGTGAAAGAGTTTACCGGCATTCGGGAATCCGCTGACGCAGCTCAAAATGCACTGGCCAGTCTACAGACAGCGCGTGCGATTAAAGACCTGCCCGGCGGCGCTCTTGAGCCCGTAAAAGCCAAAGTTGGTGCGTTCGCCCAAGCGCTCGGCATCCAAAAGGAAAACTTGGCGGCGCTTGGCCTAGACAATGCGACAGACGCGGAAGCCTTCACCGGCATTATGCAAAATCTTGTGCTTGCGAAAATGCAAGCGCAGAAAGGCCCGCAAACCGAAAACGATGCGCGGCGCATTGAACAGACCGTGGCTTCTCTCGGCAACCGGCCAGAGGCGCGCGATTTTCTTATGCGCGCTGCCGTATCAAACGAACAGACGGCGATCCTCAAACGCTATTTTTACGAAGATTTCGAAGCAAAGAACAACACTCTCAGCGGAGCGTCTAAGGCGTGGCGTGACTACATGGGCTCGACGCCGATGGTTGCAACCAATCCCAATTCCAACTTGCCGGTTTTCTTCACTGAATTTGCCGAAGGCGTGCATAAGGCGGAAGTAGCGGCGGGGCACGCGCCGCCGACTGCCGAGCAGGTTCTAGCGGAATGGAAGGCCAAATATGTCAACCGCTAGGCGTCTGATTGATCCATTCGACGCCGCACCACCACAAAATGGTGGAGACGTATATGGTCCGCCTCCGCCAGCCAAGATCGTCCCTAACGCTCAAGGAAGCCTTATTGATCCATTCGATAAAGCGTCCACGCCCGAACCCGCGCGAAACTTTGACGCAAGCACTTTTAACGGTGCCGAACCAGTCGCCCCTATTACCCGGGATCAATTGAGCGCAATAGGCGACGCATTTACTGGCAAGAAGACCACCGAATTTCCGGATATGCCGGAATTTACACCGGAAGCCATCGACGCTGCCAGCGGTCGCCAAAGAAACGACCCGAACCGCACAACCGCAATGGAAGCGTTCTTTCTCGCGGGGAGTCCTAAAGCTTACGCCGATATCATGGTGAAGCATTTAGAGGGGGCCACACAGACTAAGGATAAATTCGGGAACCCCATCATTGAATGGAAGGGCCAGAAGTATTACGCGAACAAGCCCGGCGCGTCGGCTAACGACCTTATTAAGCTTGGTACTGATGTTTCAGTGTTTGCCGGTCCGGCAAAACTCGCGGGAATGTTCAAGGGCCTCGCAATGCGTGCTGTCAGCATGGCAGGTGGCGCGGGCTTGACCAGCATTGGGCAGGACGTTGGAGCCGGTATGATGGGCTCTGATGAAGGCGTTGACCTGGGACGCGCCGGTATGGCCGCAGGATTCGGTGGCGCGAGCGAGGTGGCCGGGCCATTGATTGGTGCTGGGAAGAGTAGGCTTTTCCCTACGAAATTTGTTGTTGACGGAAAACCCACTGAATTGGCGGCGAGCATTGTGCGGAGCGCTGGCTTTGAGCCGGGCGCGCTTGACGTTGGGCATTGGTCCAAATTGCAGGACGCGTTCAATTCCCTGCCATCGGCTGCTAAGTCGGCGCTTAAAGATGTTTCGGAAGGCGCATCGGGAGACGCGACCCGAGCGGTTGCCTCCGGAATCACAAACCGCTCCGTAGGTGCTTTCCCGAAAACTCAAGGGCAAGCTACCGGCGATTTCATGCAGATCGCAAATGAGCAATCTATGCGGGCGGGTGCGCTGGGCGGAAAAGCTCAAGGTATCGTGAGCAATTTTGATGAGAAGGTGCAGGCTCCGGCTATACGTGAGGCTTTCCAGGCCACGCAGGCGCGACTGGGTGGCCAGCCAGGCGCACCGAAGCTTGCGGGTGAGTTTGAGGCGGGCGGAGCAATTCTCGACAAATTGAATAGCGCTGAACGTAGTGCGGGGGGCGCGGTCGATGATGCGTACGACGCCGTACGGCAAGCATCGTTGGCTGAAGGTGGGGATGCTATCCCCCGTTTTTCACAGAAAAGCATCCCAACCATCGGTAAGACGATGCAGACCGCCGTCCGTAACTTGGATGTTGTTCTGGACCCTACACTTACGCCGATGGCGGTTAAAGCGATGAAGGACATTGGGAAGTTTTCAGTGAAGGGCGGAAAGTATCCGCAGGCCGTGACCATTGTGGAGGCTGAAACCATGCGCCGCCGCTTGGGCGCTTACGTGAATGCCGCGAAGGACGCGCCGGAAGATTTCCGCGCTGCGGTGAAGGTGAAGGCGGCGTTTGATCAGTGGATGGATAACGCAATCGACAACGCCTTGGTTTCCGGCGATCCGGCCATTTACCAGCAATTGAAGAATGCTCGATCACTGCGCGCGGACTACGCGCGAAAGTTTCAAGCGAGCGGCGGCGATGATGAGGCTGGAAAGGTTATGGAAAAGCTTACCTCTGGAAACGCGACGAATCAGGAGGCGATAAACTTCATTTTCGGCGCTTCTGAGGTGGGGGCAAAGCAAGGGGCCGTAAGAACCTTAGACCGTATGCAAAAAGTTTTTGGCACGGCAAGCGAAGAAATGGGCCTCATAAAAGAGGCAGGCTTCATGCGGATGATCTACGGACCGAAGCAGAACGTTCGTCAGGCCACCGCGCCTCAAGAATTTGCGCAGGGAATCGTCTCTCGCATGAACAATGCCCTGGACGGGCCTGGGCGTGAGATTATGGAGCGAATGTATTCCCCGGCGGAACTTGGCCAGTTGAAAATCTTGCGCGACGAAATGAAGACACTGATCGTGCCGAAGCTCGGGCAGAATCCGTCAGGAACAAGCGCGGCATTGTCCCGCATTGTGCAAAGCGCCGCCGGTAAGCTTTCGTTCTTGGCTGGAGGCGTCAAAGGCGCTGCGGCGAGTGCAGCGATTAAGGGTGCTGGGAATGTTCGGAATGCGAGTGCGGCAAAAGAAGCGGTGGGAGGATTTCAACTCCCATTTGCCCCTCGGGTTGAGCACATATTCTCAACTCTCCCCGCTGCCATTGGTGCCAACGCACCCGCTTACGGTAATCGCGAGCCATGAGCACAAGGAACGGCGAGAGAAGGGCGCAAACCCATAGGGCGGCACCCTGGTATCCCCACAAGGTAGCGCAAACGTACGCGCCAGCCCAAAGCGCTGCGTGGAAGAGGAGTTCAAACATCGTGGAAATCATCGCCGCATGATAACGCCAAGTGCGCCGAAAAGTAACCACCCTAACACCCGCCCGCGAGGCGGGTTTTTTTATGGGATAAACAATGGCTTATAATGGCTCCGGCCTCTTTGTCCGAATCTATAACTGGGTCACGGACAAGGCAAACGGCATCAAAATCCGTGCAGATCGTATGGACGCTGAAATGGACGGTTTTGCTACCGGCCTTTCTACGGCGATCACCAAGGATGGCCAAACCACCATCACCGCGAATCTGCCGATGGCGGGGTTCAAACATACGGGGGTTGGCGCAGCTTCCACGCGAACGGATTATTTACGCGCCTCGCAGGTTCAAGATAACGACCTAACCACCTTCACAGCTACGGGAACGGATACATACGCGATTACACCAATTCCGGCGGTTACCTCATACACGAGCGGGCAGGCGTGGCAGGTTCTCTTTACAAACGGCAACACCGGGGCCTCAACAATTGCTGTGTCAGGATTGCCAGCGAAGGCCATCACGAAGCGCGGCGCGGTGGCCCTTGTCGCTGGCGACATTCCGGCGGTCGCGCTTGCCCTGATTGTCTATGACGGCACGCAGTTTCAGCTTCAGAGTATCGGCGTAGAGCCTGATTATTTTGTCGCGTCCGGAACCGACACGTACACCGTGACGGCTTCGCCCGCGCTCACGGCTTATACGGCCGGTCGTGCCTACACCGTCTATTTCCCAAACGCGAACACTGGCCCTGCGACGATCAATTTCAACGGCCTTGGCGCGAAGGACTTAACCAAGCTTGGTGCGGCGGCATTAGGTTCTGGTGACTTGGCGGCGGGGTATGTCACACAGATTGTTTATGACGGAACTCGGTTTCAGACCGCCGCGCCGGGGGCGTCTGTGTCTCTCGGCCTTGCCGCTGGTGCTGCACAGACCGGAAGTTTCACGGCGGCGATTAATACTAAGTACGTCTGCAATTTTACCGCAACAGCGACAATCACACTCCCATCTTCTGCGAGCGCCGGGGATGTGATCGTTTTAGCTATTGGTGGTTATCAAAGCGTAACCCTTGATCCCAACGGCCTAAAGATCAACGCATCAACTTCATCTCTAAGCATAGGTTCTGACATGCAAACACTGATGATTACGTATACCGGCACAACGAATGGGTGGGCGTAATGCCCGTAACATCTAATACTAGCGTGACTTTGGGCGGGGTGGCCCCTCCTGGGTATAAAGCGAACGTTTACTACCCGCCACAGTTTGTCGCGTTCGCGAGTGGGACGGTCACGACTACATCGACAAGACTTTATTTCGTCCCGATCTATATATGGCAGACCTATACATTTGCTGGGATTGCCACGAGCAATTCCGGCGCTGGCGACACCGGAGATACATACCGTGTCGGCGTTTACACCGATAGCGCTGGCCCGGCATCGCTCGTAGTTGATGTCGGGGAGGTAACTCTAACCGCCGCAGCTGCGGCGCGCGAATCCCTTGCGTCGATAACGCTTAACAAGGGGTTTTATTGGCTGGCCTTCCACGCGAATCAGGCAGCCGATCTTGATGCGGTCAACGCCATTACAATGTCGCAAGCTGATCTTGGCACGTTGGGATTAAGCAGAAGCGCGACGATATTCTCATCTACTTACAGCCTTAGATATGTAGATACGGCTTACGGCGCGCTGGCATCCACTGCAGTCGCACCTACGGCGTCAACCACCACGGTGCCGATGATGTATTTAAAAGCGTAGGGAGCGGGCAATGGGAACTAAAATTGTAGAGAGCTGGGAATATTCGGATGAATACCCCAAGGGCATCAAAGTTGGGGAAACTACGGTAGAGACGAAGCCGTTAGTCCTCAGCAAAACAGCATTTCAGGACTATGCCGTTTCACAACTCGGTGGCGGTCTTACAGGCATGGCGCGCTTTACGCAGATCATGGACGCGACAAAAGCCAGCACAAGCGATGCCGTGCGCTTTGCCTTCGCCCGGTACGAAGCGGCGCTGACATTTGAGAAAACCAACACGGACACGCTTACGGCTGTGATGGAAGCTGATAACTCGACCGGACAAATCACTAGCACAGAACGCGCCGCAATTTTGGACAACTGGCCGACCGCATAGAAAACAGCGCGCCCTGTCCCCTACTGGACATAGATGCCGGGACGACTTCCCACACCCTGCAAACCAAGGATTTGCAAAATGAAGGCCCATAGAGAATGCCCGGAGAGCCGGAGAGGTTGCAATGGCTGAGAATCAGGAAAGCCGCATTGCTCACGCCCTAAAAAACGGCACAGGAACGATTATTACCCGGCTCGCCATCATGGCCATGCCGCCTTTGTTCGCCGGGTCCGTCTGGATTGGGAAGGTTGCCATTGAGCTGGGCTTCGAAAAAATCACGGCGGCGATAGAGCGAGTAGAGCATCACGTTGACAAGATCGACGGAACGCTGAGCGAAAACACTCAAGCCGTCATCAACTTAGATAAGCGCGTGACACGGAACGAAGATCACATCCAGGAAATCCGGAGAAAGAGATAATGGACAGCTTCACACTCTCAACCTACCTGCACCTCGCCGCGAGGATAGCTATCGTCGGCGGCTTGGCCGGGTTTGTCATTGTTCTAGGCGAAAAGGCCGTTGGCCTTGATATTAGGAGCGC
>Ga0172380_10004713_pt1 | contig 17224 bp, 14 predicted proteins | sample Leawe162metaG_FD_119747 | JGI IMG/M metagenome (GOLD analysis project Ga0172380, IMG submission 119747) | Leachate microbial communities from a municipal landfill in Southern Ontario, Canada - Leachate well 162 metaG | ecosystem: Engineered > Solid waste > Landfill > Unclassified | place...
TCGAGGATTTCCATAACCTGGTCGCCGTCGAGCGTTTCGTATTTGATGAGCAGTTCGGCGATGAGCTCAAGGCGGTCGCGGTGATCGTTGAGAATCTTGATGGCCGTGTCGTGCGCTTCTTTGAGGATGCGGTCGATTTCCTGGTCGATCTTGAGTGTGGTTTCCTCGCTGTGTTTTTCAACACGGCTGATTTCGCGACCCAGGAACATCTGCTCCTGATCGGAACCGTAGTTACGCGGACCAAGCGTTGTGCTCATGCCAAATTCGCAGACCATGGCGCGGGCGATACGGGTGGCACGTTCGATATCGTTCTGCGCACCGGTGGTGACATCACCGAAAATCAGCTCTTCAGCGGCACGTCCGCCCATCAGTCCGATGAGCATGCCCATGAGACGCTTGCGGCCCTGCGTGTAGCGGTCTTTTTCCGGCAATTGCATAGTGGCGCCCAGCGCACGTCCGCGCGGAATGACGGTGACTTTGTGCAGCGGTTCGGTCTGTTCGGTTTTCGCCAGTACAATGGCATGACCCGCTTCGTGGTAGGCGGTCAATTTCTTTTCTTCGGCGTCGAGCATGTGGCTGCGGCGCTCACGGCCCCATGAAACTTTGTCGCGCGCTTCTTCAAAGTCGGGAAGTTCAACAGCTTCCGCGCCGCGCCGCGCCGCCAGCAGCGCCGCTTCGTTGACGAGGTTCATGATATCCGCGCCGGAGAAGCCGGGTGTTCCGCGCGCCACTTTGGTGAGATCGACATCTTTAGCGACGGTAACGCGTTTGACGTGGATGTTGAGAATTTCTTCACGACCTTTGAGATTGGGCAGGTCAATGAAGACCTGACGGTCGAAGCGTCCGGGGCGCATCAGCGCCGGGTCGAGCACGTCGGGACGGTTGGTGGCGGCGATAATGATGACTCCCTCGGCAGTGTCAAAGCCGTCCATTTCAACGAGAAGTGCATTCAGCGTCTGTTCGCGTTCGTCGTGCCCGCCTCCCATACCGGAAAACCGGCTGCGGCCCACGGCGTCGATTTCGTCGATGAAGATAATGCACGGTGCACTTTTGCGACCCTGCTCAAACATATCGCGTACACGGCTGGCACCGACGCCGACAAACATTTCGACAAAGTCCGAACCACTGATCGAAAAGAAGGCCACCTCGGCCTCGCCGGCAACCGCACGGGCGATCAGCGTTTTGCCGGTACCGGGTGCACCGGCCAGCAGAACACCCTTAGGCATTTTTCCGCCAAGACGCTGGAACCGTTTCGGGTTTTTCAGGAACTCAACCACTTCCTGAAGCTCTTCTTTGGCCTCTTCCACGCCGGCGACATCAGCGAATGTGGTACGGTTTTTATCGTCGCGCTGAAGCAGTTTGGCGCGGCTCTTGCCGAAACTCATTGCGCGCCCGCCCGCCATCTTCATCTGCCGGAAGAAAAAGAAATAGATAATGATAAAGCCGATAATGAACGGAGCAATGTTCCAGAACACCTGCCAGAACGGCGAATTCGCACGCACTTTGAAAGTGACGTTGTTTTCCTGAAGCATTTTCAGCAGGTCTTCGGTGACCACCACGTCCACGCGGAACTTTTTGGGCGCGCCCGTTTTTTTATCCACGGACGTCAGTTCGCCGCTGATGTAGTCGTTGCCGGAGGTATCCCGCACGATATCGCAGCTGATGATCCGTCCGGACTTCACCATCTGGGTAAACCCGGGATTATAGTCCAGCTTTTCCTCCGCCTCGGGCTTTTGGAACAGCTGCAGAGCCATCAGCACCAGCGCCATCATCAGAAACCACATTGCGAAGCCCTTCATCGGCATCGGCGGTTTCACCATCGGCGGCTTCTTGCTGCGCGGCTCTTTTTTCGGCGGTGGTACGGGTACGTTTGTTTTCGGTTCCATAATTTAAATCCTTATCGGGCAAGACCCTAACATTCAGTTTCGCCTAAATCAACTGATTGAAGGGCAGAGAGAATAACGGCGGAAACCATGAAAAGACACAAAAAAGGCATCATAAACTCCGTTGGAATATTGGAACAACGGATTGTTGGATTAACGGCTTGGCACTATGCGATTTCATTCGCCCGCGGAGGTTGAAAATCTTGGCAAAATCATTGAGCGGCCTTTTTAAGGCAAGGTTACATATATCGTAATACGATATATCAACGTAACGCTGACCCAAGACGAACAAGGGCTATTTTCCGATGTAAAATGATTTTGCCCTTAATAATTTTGCCCAGAGTCTTTGGCGAACAAATGCAGCGCGGGTTCGGCTTCTGCCGACAGTTCCCAGCCGCGGGCGATGCGGTAGCCGGGCAGCCAGATGATTTCTCCGCCGCACTCGACAACCGGCCAGCTCTCACGCTGAGCCTTCGGAATCTTCAGATCGGTGAAAATATCCTGAAGTTTTTTGGAGCCTTCCATACCGTACGGTTCCATACGATCGCCGGGTTGCGCCGTGCGCACGACAACTTCCCTTCCCGCAACTTTAGCGAGCGAAACGGAGGCTTCCCGCGGCCCGCGCAAAATTCCGCAGCCCTCTTCCATCCGGACGTTTCCAATGTTTGGAAAAATTGAAGTGCCGACACGCAACGTCCCGTATTCGTTGATGATACGGAGCCCTTCGAGATCCATTGCCCGGCTTCCATCGGTCTGCGCAGCAAATTCGACAACCTGTTCCACCGCGTCAAAGGTCGGCGTCACACCCTGCTCAATCAACCAATCACGGATTTCGCGGCGACGGGCCGCCTTTTCGGGATGATCATCCTCGTCGCGCAGAATTTCCATGGTACGCAAAATATTTTCGGAGGCGCGCCCGTTGAGTTTTCCAAGGATTGGAAGAATCTGATGGCGGACGATGTTGCGCGGAATGGTTTCGTCAGCGTTGCTCGCATCCTCGCGCCATTCCAACCCTTCTTTTTCCAACCATTGGAAAATTTCACTCCGCCGGATTCCAAGCATTGGACGTACGAGCGTCAGATTTTTCAAACATTGGAAACTTCGCATTCCGCTCAGACCGGATGGCCCCGATCCGCGAGCCGCTCTCAAGAAGAATGTTTCCATCTGGTCATCCGCATGGTGGCCTAAGGCCACTAAGACCTTAGACTTTAGACCTTGGACTTTAGACTGAAAGAATTCGTGACGGGCTTCGCGGGCGGCCATTTCGAGGGAGAGGCCTTTTTGTTTGGCGAGCGCGGGAACGTCGGTTTTTTGTGTGACACATTCGACGCCCAGCTTTGCGCAGAGCTCTTTGACAAACTGTTCGTCGGCGTCGGCCTCCGCGCCACGAATACCGTGGTTGAGGTGCGCGGCGACAATCCGGTATCCGAGCCGGTGCAGGATATGCAGCAGCGCGACCGAGTCGGCTCCGCCGGAGACGCCGACGATCACCGTTGCGCCGTCGGGAATGAGGCTTTCCCGCTCAATCGCCGCTTTCACTTTTTCGATCAAATCCATGTGGACTGCGGTGGCTTGCCACCGCCCTATTTTTACGGGGCTTGCCCCGTGATCTTTAAGACGCGGGGCAAGCCCCGCTCAACATAGCGCAGGCAAGCCTGCGCACTCCATAACGGTTCTAAATTAACGCCAATGGCCGCGAATTAACAAGCCCGGACAAACAGACGACCGCAAAGACGCCAAGACTCAAAGGAAAGAAAGCCGCCAGACCCGAAAATATCAAAAATCCCGTTTTATATATCATGACGAATAATACAGATATTGCCGGATATTGCGTCGTCAATATCCATATGTTGAAAAGAGATTTGTCCGACCACAAGATATTGATTACGCTTTGACCCGTTCACCAGAAAAACGAACTGACGCCCAAACAACGTTCCGGCGCGCTGCGCGCGCCGGAACGCGAGTTGCGCTCAACTCGCGTTGGGGATGAAGAAGAGGAGAATCTAAATGGAAGCTGAGCTACTGAAACAACTCGTTACCAACCCAGCCCACTGGCCCGTCTTCCTCATTCTTGCCGTAGTCGTAATCTTCATCGTCAAGTTTGTCGGTGTTTTGGCCGAGGCCGCAGCTAAACGTATCTGGAGCAATGCCAAGGACAAGAAAGCCCTTCTGTCTTTCTGTCGATTTGCAGCACAAGTCGTAGCGGTAGCCCTTGTTATGTACATCGCCAATGCCGTGTATTGGCAGCACAACATCAAGCGATTCATGCCTGCTTCCGTGGACAAGCCCATCAACACATGCGATGCAACCGTCAAACTGATCATTGAGTCACAGGACGAACGGAACACCCATTTTATGAGCAAGGGTGGATACCTTGCTTTTGGGAAGGGCAACGAGGCTATACTTGTGACCGCTGCACCTGACTCATGGGGTCGTCCTGTCGCATCCAATGAATATCAGTTTCGAGGTCTCTTCAAAATGGATGCCAGCAGCACTGCTGCTGGCAAACCAGTGAACATCCTCCGCGATGCGGAGTATGTCCAAGTCAAGTTTCTGGAAGCCCCCAATGATTTCAGACTTATTCGAGGCGAGGCAGTGTGTGTTCTCAACAGTGATGTTCGTATCTCAATGGAATTTTCAGAACAGAAGGCGACAGACCAGAAAGTCTATCTGAGAGACATGACTACTATAAAGGAAACACTGAAGTAGATCCCCAACAACCGATTCCACAAGTATTTCTTCATTCCGCGCGCGGAATGAGAAAACTGTGAATCGAAGCGTTAAATAAAAAGCCCCGGCTCCAAACATTGGAAGCGGGGCTTTTTTGTGCCTTTTTGTGTTTTTTGTGGCTATGCCCCTAATTTTTCCAAGCCACCCATGTAGGGGCGAAGGGCTTCGGGGATGGTGACGGTGCCGTCGGCGTTCTGGTTGTTTTCGATGAGGGCGACGACGAGGCGCGGAAGCGCGACGCCGGAGCCGTTCAAGGTATGAACGAACTGCGGTTTGCCGTCTTCGCCGCGGGAGCGGATGCGGGCGCGGCGGGCCTGATAGTCCCAGAAGTTGCTGACGGATGAGACTTCGAGCCATTTCTGTACGCCGGGTGCCCAGAGTTCAATGTCGTAACATTTGGCAGCGCTGAAACCGATGTCGGCGGTGCAGAGTTCGATGACGCGATAGTGCAGTCCGAGTTTCTGCAAAACTTTTTCGGCTTCGCGGACGAGGATTTCGTGCTGCGCTTCCGATTGCTCCGGCTTGACGAAATTGACCATTTCGACTTTGTCGAACTGGTGCAGACGAAGCAGTCCGCGGGTATCGCGTCCGGCGGCGCCGGCTTCGCGGCGGAAGCACGGGGTGTAGGCGGTGAGCTTGAGCGGTTTTTCGACGTCGATGATTTCGTCAGCGTAGAGATTGGTGACGGGGACTTCGGCGGTGGGAACGGGATAGAGTTCGTCGGTGCTGATGTAGTACATGTCTTCCGAGAATTTCGGAAGCTGCCCGGTGCCGGTCATGGCGGCGGCGTTGCAGACGAAGGGCGGTTCGACTTCGGTGTAGCCGTGTTCAGTCGTATGCAGGTCGAGCATGAACTGGATGAGCGCGCGCTGAAGGCGGGCGCCCTGCCCGGTGTAAACGGGAAAGCCGGAGCCGGTGATTTTCGTGCCGCGTTCAAAGTCGACGAGCTTAAGCGTTTCGCAGATGTCCCAGTGCGGTTTGACTTCGAAGCTGAATTTTTTCTGTTCGCCGAAGGTACGGACGACCGGATTGTCGGCTTCGCTTTCGCCGACCGGCACACCGGCCAGCGGCAAATTCGGAATGAAAAGAAGGGTGTTGAGGATTTTTTCGTCGAGCTCGCGCACCTGCTCGTCGAGGACGGCAATCCGCTCGCCGATAATGCGGACTTCTTCTTTGGCCGCTTCGGCTTCGGATTTCTTGCCTTCTTTCATGAGGCCGCCGATTTTTTTGGAGGCGGCGTTGCGGGTGCTTTTCAGCTCTTCGGCTTCGGTGATGGCGGCGCGGCGGGCGGCATCAAGCGCAAGCAATCCGTCAATGTCGGCACCGGCTTTACGGGTGGCGAGCGCCTGTTTAACGGCGGCAGGATTTTCGCGGATGACTTTGATGTCGAGCATAACGGTTATCCTTTGTTCAAATGGCGGACGCCGTCGATGGCGATGGCGATGGCACTGAGTTCGCCGATATTTTTCAATACGCTGGCTTCGTAGCGGCAGACATCGATGCAGCCTTTCCAGGCATATTTCGGAAGGCGTTCGATCATTTGCGGAATGAAGGTGTCGCCGCCATGGATGGCAAGCGTACCCATAATGATGGCTTCGGGGTTGAAACACTGCAAAAGGATGCCGACGCCGTGAGCCATTTTTTCAATGAAGACGTCCCATTTTTCACAAGCGTAAGCGTCGCCGGAACGGATCGCCGCGCGAACCGCCTGCATTTTGATTTTTTCCGGATCACCGCCGGCTTCGGTAAGAATGGCGGTCTGAATGTTGTTGGCGACGATGTCCGCGCGAAGCTGGTCGGCAAAATTTTTGCCGCCGCAGGTTGCTTCCCAGCAACCGGTTTTGCCGCAGCCGCAACGCGGACCGTTGATATCAAGCGTGATGTGTCCGACTTCGCCTCCAAGGTCGTTGGTTCCTGCGACCAGCTGCCCGTTGCTGATAATTCCCGCACCGATACCGGTGCTCATGGTGAGATAGATCAGGTCTTTGCCCTTCTGTGCACCAAACAGATATTCAGCCAGACCGGCTCCGTTGGCATCATTCTGCATGAAAGTCGGACGTTTGAAATGCTCTTCAAAAAAATCCCCGACCTTGAAATGGTCCCAGTTCTGCAGGTTCGGTGTTTTCAGGATCATGCGGCGTTCGGAGCACATCGGACCGGGCGAGCTGATGCCGATGGCGTCGATCTGTTCGGACGTCAGCCCCGCTTTAGCAATTAATCCCTCAGCGGTTTCTACCGCCTGTGTCAATGTTTTCCGCGCACTGCCTGGATCGGTCGGAAAACGCTGATCCGCAATAATTTCGCCCCGTTCGTTGCCGATGGCCACAGCAATTTTGGTTCCGCCAATATCAATGCCTAATAAATTCATGCTTTCTCCGAAAACGATTAATAAAGTTTTGTTTTTTACCCTTCCGCCGGATGCTTGCAAACAAAAACTCTGTTTTATCAGCCTATCAGTAAAAGAAGTATCACGGTTACACCGTTGAATGCGGCATGCATACCGATCGGCACGAGCAGAGATTGTGTACGGGCATAGGCCAGACTGAAGATGATCGAAAGCAGGAAAAGCGGAAGGAACGACGGCAGATGCAAATGAAGTCCGCCGAAAACAAGAGAAATCAGCGCGATGCCGGGCCAGAAGCCGGCACGGCGAACCATGAAGGGCAGCAGGATACCGCGAAAGACAATTTCTTCGAAGATCGGAGCCACGATAATTACTATGAGGAAAAGTGCGGTGCGGATTGCCCAGGGAGCCGGCGCGGTCAGTAATTGCGCGACATCCTGCAGATAAAAACCATAACCAAATTGCTGGAGCAGGAATTGGTAAATCGCGCTGTAGAACCAAAGCGGCGGAAGCGCCGCCAGGTAAAAGAGCAGGGAAAGACCCAGTAGTGCCGCCGCCTTTTTCCAATGTAGACCGAACAGTTCGCGACCCTGAATTCCGGCGATATGAAACAGCAGAGCCAGCAGCCCTAAAACGGGCAAATAAAACGCCACCATCTGAAAAACCACGGTCTTCGGCTCAATCCCGTCGTTCGGGAATATCACGAAGTAGAGCCATGAAGCCAGCAGATAGAACCCGATCAGTATTCCGAAGAAAATCAACAGGATCTGCCACGGCAGCGCGCGGGCAGACAGCCGTTCTGCCAGCTCCGGCATGCGGACAGGACGCTTGACCCAATACAGGATCAGGCCGATATCGGCGGCAATACCGAGGCAAATCAGCAGTAAAAAGAAAGCCCCGGCAGCAATCATTCCGGGCGGCGGGTTGCTGTATTCCCAAAACGGGTTGGTCGACGGCAACAGTTCAGCTAAAAACAATGAAAGGGTCATAATCCGCAGACAATAGCGGCTTGCGTTCGGTTTTTAAATCAAATACCGTGACCGCCTTTTCAAGGGTCAGGGGGAATATAATGAAAACAGGTTTGGTTGGATGGCGCGGCATGGTCGGCTCGGTGCTGATGGAACGCATGCTGGCTGAAGATGATTTTGTGACAATTGATCCTGTGTTTTTCACCACGTCACAGGCCGGACAGCCCGCGCCGAATGTCGGCAAAGGCGAATCGTTGCTGAAGGATGCGCACGATCTTGATGCGCTGGCATCAATGGACGTGATTCTGACCTGTCAAGGCGGCGATTACACCCATGACGTTCACGAAAAACTGCGCGCCGCCGGATGGAACGGTTATTGGATCGACGCCGCCTCCACTCTGCGCATGAGCAAAGATGCTGTCATTATCCTCGACCCGGTCAACCGCAAGGTCATCGACAACGCCCTCGCCGCCGGCAAAAAAGATTTCATCGGCGGCAACTGCACGGTCAGCCTGATGCTGATGGCGATCGGCGGACTGTTTAAAGCCGGATTGGTCGAGTGGGTTTCTTCCATGACTTATCAGGCGGCCTCCGGCGCAGGCGCGCAGAACATGCGCGAACTGCTCAGCCAGATGGGCTCTTTGCATCAAATCGCGTCTGCCGATCTCAAAACTCCGTCTTCCGCTATTCTCGACATCGACCGTAATGTAACGGCCGCGCTGCGCGGAAAAGAAATTCCGACACAGCACTTCGGCGCGCCGCTGGCCGGTTCGCTGATTCCGTGGATTGATAAAGCCGTCGAAGACGGCCAGACCAAAGAGGAGTGGAAGGGCTTCGCCGAGACCAATAAAATTCTCGGGACACAAAACCCGATTCCGATCGACGGCCTTTGCGTACGGATCGGTGCGATGCGCTGCCACAGTCAGGGACTGACCATCAAACTGAAGAAGAATGTTTCTATTGAAGAAATCACGGAAATCATCCGCACCGACAATGAGTGGGTTGATGTGGTCGGCAATACCAAAGAAGAAACGCTCGCGCGTCTGACGCCTGCGGCGATTTCCGGAACACTGACCGTGCCGATCGGACGTATTCACAAAATGAAGATGGGGCCGGAATATCTAACCGCCTTCACCTGCGGCGACCAGTTGCTCTGGGGCGCGGCCGAACCGCTGAGAAGAATGCTGCGCATTCTGCAGAATGCGTAAAGGCTACTCGTATCCGCCCATGCCCGGAATATTCATGCTGCCTTCCCAGCTGGCGGGCGTGTTCCAGGGCATATCGGAATATTCGCGCTGGGAGCCATCATCATAGGTGGGTGTTGAACACCCGGCCAGCACGGTGACGATTAGAATTAACCCTATGGTTTTTGCCACTCCCTGCGGTCGTTGCTTTTGCATACAAAAGCCTCTTTCAGTTTGTTCCGGTTCAAACATTGCCTCTCCACTTTGTTCCGTTGCCGACACTATTGAGTCAGCCATTCTCGACTTTGTCTCGGGTGGAAAAACATATGCGCTTTTTTCCAATGTTTGGAAACTGTTTTCTGCGACACGCCAAAGCTGTGCGAAGGGGATTCCAAACATGGGAAGCTACTGTCTTCGGATGCGAGACAGGCAGGCAAAAAGTTCGGGATAGAAAGCGGTTTGAGCACGATTGAGCAGATAGAGGTGAATGCCCGGCGCGCCGCTTTCGATCAATTCCGAAATCTGTTCAATGGCCCAGTAGAGACCGATGCGCTCCATTTTGACAGGATCGTTTTGCGCCGCTTCAAGATTTTTCAGCAGAACGTCCGGCACATGAAATTCGCAAAATTTCTTCATCCGTTTAATCTGCTCCAGCGAAATGATTGGAAGCAATCCGGGAACAATCGGTACGTCGATGCCCGCCGCGCGACACTTTTCGACAAAGTCAAAATAGACGTGGTTGTGCAGAAAGAGCTGCGTGGTTACAAAGTCAGCTCCTCTATCTACTTTTTCTTTCAGGTGGCGAATATCCTCTTCGAGACTGGGTGCTTCGGGGTGTTTTTCCGGATAACCAGCCACACCGATGCAGAGTTCAGGATGCCGTTCGCGAAGAAATGCTACCAGTTCCGCCGCGTAGCGGAATCCATCCGATGCCGGTTTAAAAACTTTTTCACCGCAGGGCGGGTCGCCGCGCAGCGTCATAATATTCCGAAAGCCGCGCTTAATAATTTCATCGGTTGAGCGCGCCAGTTCATCGCGCGACATCCCGACACAGGTGCAGTGCGGCAAGACGGTGTCATAACCTAAGCCGCGCAACTGTTTTGAAATTTCAAGCGTCGGGCCTGCAGCAGAGCCTCCCGCGCCACAGGTAACGGAGACAAAGTCGGGCTTAAGGCTGGTTAATTCGACAGCCCCTTTATGAAAGATGTTTTGCGCGGGTTCCGTTTTCGGCGGAAAGAATTCCACAGAAATAAGCGGGCCGTTGGCAGTTTTGAGTTTTTCGATAACGGTCATGGAAATCTGTTTATCCGGATAAACGGAATTGTTCAAGCGTAAAAAAACAGCCCCGGCAAACCGGGGCTGTGAATCGCGAAAGCAATTAGCCGAGAATGGCGTCTTTGGCTGCTTTGGCGATACGGAATTTGAGAACCGTCTTAGCCGCGATTTTGATCGTCGCGCCAGTGGCGGGATTGCGGCCCATGCGGGCTTTGCGTTTGACTTTAACCAGTTTTCCGAGACCCGGAACGGTGAATCCAGCTGCGGCGCCTTTATAGGCCTGTGTGATGATGGATTCGAGGGCGGATTTCGCCTGAACTTTGCTGATGCCGGCATCGTCGGCAATCTTGGCGATGATCTGAGACTTTGTAGCTGCTTTTGCCATTGCGGATTCTCCTGTTACACTATGGTTTCTGTTTCCGGCCTTTTTATTTCGGCCCCTATTTGTTGGGGATTCTTACTTCAAATGCATAAGGCGCGCAAGGTGAAATACAATAATAATTAAGTATAGCTAGGGGTTCATGAAATTACTGCTCTTCGATTTTATCAGGTTTTTCATTGACCCTTTTTCTAAGAAGACCAGAATACGCGCTTTATTTTTTGAGCGGGGAGTTTTATGAATCTCAAAAAGATCCTTACGAAGGATTCGATCCTGCCGGAACTGAAGGCCGATACCAAACGCGGCGTCATCGAAGAAATGATCGCCTTTATGGTTGCGTCCGGCAAGTTTACCGGGAAAACCGCCGCTGTACAGGCGGTGCTGACCCGCGAAGAAAAAATGTCCACCGGAATGCAGAACGGTATCGCGATTCCTCACGGTAAGACCGATGCGGTCGATCAGCTTGTTGCTGCGGTTGGCATTCACCGCACCGGCGTGGACTTTGCGTCAATGGACGGTAAGCCGTCACAGATTTTTATCCTGACGCTCTCTCCCGAAAACCGTGCCGGTCCACATATTCAGTTTCTCGCGGAAATCAGCAAAGTGATGAGCCGCCCGGATCTGCGTGAGAAGCTGCTGAGTGTTGCCACAGCCGAAGAAATTCTTAATCTGCTTATCACGTAGGATTCTGCATATGACTCCTGTCGTCCATACCCCTGAAACCGCTTCCGCAGTTGTTCAGGCGGTGCAGCAGGCCGCTCAAGCCCGCTCCCACACGGAAGTGATGACCGTGCTGGTACTGCAACTGGCCATGATCATTATCTGCGCGCGGCTCGGCGGATTTCTTTTCCAGCGTTTTCTGAAACTTCCCAGCGTACTCGGCGAGCTGGTCTCGGGGATGATCATCGGCCCGTATGCACTGGGCGCACAAATTCCGTTGCCGGGAATCGGCCCGTTATTTGCAACACAAACGATCGGATTGCCCGTCTCCTCCGAGCTGTATGCCATTGCTACAGTTGCTTCAATCGTTCTGCTTTTTCTCTCCGGTCTTGAAACAGATCTGCGCACCTTCTTGCGCTATTCGATGGTCGGCTCGCTGGTCGGAATCGGAGGATTACTGTTTTCCTTTATACTAGGTGATCTCTGCGCAGTCTGCTTCGGGCTGGCTCCGTCCTTCATGCACCCGACGGCTCTTTTTCTCGGCACCATTTCCACCGCCACCTCCGTCGGCATCACAGCACGCATCCTGACTGAAAAACATAAAATGTCGTCGCCGGAAGGTGTCACGATTCTCGCTGGCGCAGTGATTGACGACGTTCTCGGCATCGTCGTGCTGGCCATCGTGGTCGGGATGGCCAAAGTAGAAACCTCCGGCGCAGCGATGGAGTGGTCGCATATTGGAATCATCGCCGCCAAAGCGCTCAGCTTCTGGCTGGTCTGTACCGCGCTCGGCCTGCTGCTGGCGCGACAACTGACCGGCACATTGAAGCGGCTCGGCTCGCCGGAAGTAATCGTTTCGGTCTCGCTCGGTCTGGCAATGATGCTGGCGGGTCTTTCTGAAATGGCCGGTCTGGCAATGATCATCGGCGCTTACATTATGGGTCTTTCGCTTTCACGCACCGATGTGGTGCAGGAGCTGCAAAACCGGCTGCAAGGTGTGTACGATATGCTCGTGCCGATCTTCTTTTGCGTCATGGGCATGATGGTTGACTTCTCCGCTATGCGCCACGCGCTGGTTTTCGGTCTGATTTATTCCGCTGTCGCTATCTTTGCAAAAATCATCGGGTGTGGACTTCCGGCCTATCTGACTCAATTCAACTTCCGTGGCTCGCTACGGATCGGCCTGGGCATGCTTCCGCGCGGCGAAGTCGCGCTGATTGTCGCCGGGATCGGACTTTCCTCACACGCCATCGGACAGGATATTTTCGGTGTCGCCATTCTGATGACCATCCTTACCACCATGATTGCCCCGCCGCTTCTGGTTCGCTCCTTCCGCGGCGGCTCCGGCCTGAAAGATCCTGTACAGGCAACGGAAGAAAAAGAAGAGACGTTCTCTCTCGAATTCCCGTCTCCGGACATCGCCGAATTCCTGATGCAGCGGCTGGTGCGTGCCTTCCAGCGCGAAGAATTTTTTGTGAATCGCCTCCATATGGAAATGGAAGCCTATCAGGTGCGCAAGGACGATCTTTCCTTCACTCTGACGCGCGCAGACGGACAAATCAGCGTCAGCGTCCCGTCCGACCAGAAATATGTTGCACGCCTGATGATTTTTGAAGAACTGCTTTCGCTCTCCGACCTGCTCGAAGCCTCTAAAAATATGAAAAGCCTGGATGTGATGGGCTCGGAGCTCATTGGAAACCTGTTTTGATATCAGAAAGGAAAAATACCGCAATGAAACTGAGTTTTATGCTCAACGAGGAGTGTATCCTCACCGGGCTATCCGGCGGAGAACGGCAAAAAAAAGAAATTCTGGCCGACCTGTTGAACGCGCTATATGACCGCACGGAATTGAAAAATGAGGGAATCAGTAAAGAGGATCTGCTGACAGCCCTGCTCACCCGCGAACGGGAAATGACCACCGGCCTCGGCGATGGAATTGCCTTCCCTCATACACGGGTTGAAAAGCTGACCAATTCCTACACCCTGTTCGGCATTTGCCCGTCTGGCGCCGACTTCCAGAGTCTGGATCAAAAACCGGCGCAGTTTTTTGTCCTGTCGATCGTACCGCAGGATAAAGCCAACCTGTTGTTGCTCAGCCGCGCGGCCATCGTTCGTTTCCTTTCGACACAGGAAAACCGCAGAATCGCACTGACCTCGCCGGATTCTTTTGCCGTCTGGCAACAGATTGACAAAAGCGGAATCACCATCGACCGCAACATTCTGGCGAAAGACATTATGCGTCCGCAGATCGGCCACATCCGCGCCGGAGCCTCCCTCAAAGATGCCGCGCGTGCGCTGCATAAGTACCACAGCGACTCCCTGCCGATTCTCGACGAACAAGACCGTTTTGCCGGAGACATCTCCTGCTATGATCTTTTCTCTAGCGGACTTCCTGACTTCTTTGCCAATCTGCACACTATTTCGTTTGTCCGCAACATGGATCCCTTCGAAAAATATTTTCAGGGAGACCGCGACATCAAACTGAGCAATCTCACCATCAACCGTGAATCGCCGATCATCGCGGCGGATGCCACACTGATGGAAATCGTCTTTGAAATCGCCACCCGTAACAAGCAAATGCTCTATGTAGTGGACGAAAACAAAAAACTTCTTGGCGTTATCGACCGGTTCAGCATCGTGGATAAAATTTTAGTGAGTGCATAAATTATGATCGCATCAATTGTCATCTTTGTTCTGGTTTACATCCTGCTCGCCTCCGAAAAGGTTGAAAAATCCGTGGCCGCCATGCTGGGAGCCTCCGCCGTTGTCATCGGCGGACTGATCGATTTCGACAGCGCGATGAAAGCCATTGACCTCAACGTCATCTTCCTGCTCGTCGGGATGATGACCTGCGTCGCCATTCTGGCAGAAACCGGCTTCTTCGAGTGGGTCGCCATATCCGTCGCCAAAGCCATGAACGGCCGGCCGATTCCGATTCTCGTAATGCTGCTGACCGTCACCATGCTCTTTTCAGCGCTGCTCGATAACGTCACCACCATCATCCTGCTGGCGCCGGTCACCATCCTGATCACCCAGCTGCTCGAACTGCCGACCCTTCCGTTCCTAATTCTGGAAGCGCTCGCCTCCAACATCGGCGGAACGGCCACGCTCATCGGCGACCCGCCCAACATCATTATCGGTTCGCGCGCCGAGCTCACCTTCAACGACTTCCTCTACCACCTGACTCCGGGCGTGGTCGTTATTGCCATCATCTTCGTCATCACCGCGCTGATGATGCTTAAAAAACAACTTCACGTCACGGATCAGGTGCGCACCCGCGTCACCGATGCCTGCCCGAAACTCGCCCTTCGTGATGTGAAAAAAATGAAGCACTCGCTGATCGTCTTCGGTCTCATCTTTGTCGGATTTTTCACCCACCATCACCTCGGCGTGCCGCCCGGCATCATCGCCCTCGCCGGCATGGGACTCATGCTGCTGGCCTGCCGCACCAAAAGCGAAAAAATGCTCCGCCACGTTGAATGGGACGCTATCCTTTTTTTCATTGGCCTCTTCATCATCATCGGCGCACTCGAACAGAACGGAGCGATCGACAAGCTGGCTGAAGGGATGCTTGGTCTCTGCGGCGACAACCTGCTGCTCACCACCATGGTCGTCCTCTGGGGCAGCGCCTTTCTTTCCGCGGTACTTGACAATATTCCCTTTGTCATCGTCATGATGCCGCTCATTCAGAAACTGCTCGTCGATACCGGAGCGGCACCCACCGGCGACAACCCGCTCTTCTGGGCGCTCGCGCTCGGCGCCTGCCTCGGCGGCAATGGAACGATTATTGGAGCCTCGGCCAATGTCGTCGTCAGCAAGATCGGCGAACGCAACGGCTACAAAATCACCTTTATGCACTTCATGAAGTGGGGGTTCCCCTTCATGATTCAATCCATCCTCATCGCCATGGCCTATCTCTGGCTGCGCTACTTTTTCTGAGCCCCGGTGCAATTTCCAAACTTTGGAAGAAAAGTTTCCAAAGTTTGGAAAAAGCGTACACTCACCGCCATGAAGGAAATCATAGAAATCATCCTGTTTTCCTGGATCGCAGGCTTCGCCGCCTTTGTCGGCGCAGGACTTGCTGCAATTGAGCGCTTCCACGAAAGCCTCCTTAAAAAAGAAATCATCCGCGGAATCGTCGCCTTCGGTGGCGGCATTCTGGTGGCCGCTGTTGCCTTTGCGCTCGTCCCGCATGGACTCGAAACCCTTTCCGCTTCCATGCTTGGACTGCTCTTTGGCCTCGGTGGAATCGGCTTCTGCCTGCTGGACATTGTGCTGAGCCGGTCCGGCGGTTCTAAAGCGCAATTCACCGCCATGCTCAGCGACTTCGTCCCGGAAGCCATTGCACTCGGCGCGGTCTTCGCCCACGATCATAAACTCGGCCTGCTGCTGGCGCTCTTCATCGGCGCACAGAATCTCCCCGAAGGCTTCAATGCCTACCGCGAACTGCGCGCCGGCGGGGCGCAAACCCGTTCTGTCCTGCGCTCCATCTTCCTCATCAGCTTCCTAGGGCCGGCCGCCGCGCTGTCAGGATTTTATTTTCTGCAAAACTATCCGGACATCACCGCCGGCATCATGGTCTTCGCCGGCGGCGGCATTCTCTATCTCGTCTTCCAGGATATTGCTCCGCTCTCAAAATTCCGCCGGCATTGGACCCCGCCGCTCGGCGCAGTTCTCGGCTTCATCGTCGGCATGATCGGCAAAAAACTGCTCGGCTGATCCGTTTTCTCGCCAGAGGCAAAAAGGCAGCCTTTACCTTCCAGACAGCTTTCGTTTAAAAACCCACCCATTATTCCATACTTTTAAATGTACGGGATATATCACATATTATTTTTTATAAGATTAATCTAAACAAGAGGTTATAAATTTTATTGTCCCATACTTTTAAAAGTATGGGACAATTTTGCGTTCCTTGCGTTCTTTCGCGGTGTAAGAAAATCCTCTAGAGTGCGTCGCATGAGCAAAAAGTTATTTCTCCTCGACGGGATGGCGCTGGTTTACCGGTCTTACTTCGCCTTCATGCGCAACCCCATGATCAACTCCAAGGGCCGCAACGTCTCCGCCGTCTTCGGCTTTCTCAACACCCTGCTCGAACTGATCGACAAACAAAATCCCACCCACATTGCCGTTGCCTTCGACGTCTCCGGCCCGACCTTCCGCCACGACAAATTTCCCGAATACAAAGCGCAGCGCGAAGAAACTCCCGAGGAAATCCGCGCCGCCGTTCCCTGCATTCAGGAATTCCTCAAAGCCTTCAACATTCCCATCATCACCGCGCAGGGTTTTGAAGCAGACGACCTGATCGGTACGCTCGCCCGCCGCGCGGAGAAAGAAGGCTTCGACACCTACATGGTCACGCCCGACAAGGATTTCGCCCAGCTCGTCGACGAACACACCTTCATCTACAAACCCGCTAAAAGTGGACAACCTCCCGAAATCATGGGCGTACCCGAAGTCCTTAAACATTGGGAAATCGAAAAAATTGAACAGGTCACCGACATCCTCGGTCTCGCGGGCGACACCGCCGACAACATTCCCGGCGTGCCCGGCGTCGGCCCCAAGACCGCACAGAAACTCATCGCGCAGTATGGCTCGGTTGAAAATCTGCTCGAACACACCGGTGAACTGAAAGGCAAACTCAAAGAAAACCTCGAACAATTTGCTGCGCAGGCCATGCAATCGAAGCAACTCGCCACCATCATCACCGATGTCCCTTTGCCTTTTGAACCCGATAAACTGATCATCGAAGCGCCCGACAAGGACAAGCTCCTGGCGCTGTTCGAAGAACTTGAATTTAAAAA
>Ga0172380_10004714_pt1 | contig 17222 bp, 33 predicted proteins | sample Leawe162metaG_FD_119747 | JGI IMG/M metagenome (GOLD analysis project Ga0172380, IMG submission 119747) | Leachate microbial communities from a municipal landfill in Southern Ontario, Canada - Leachate well 162 metaG | ecosystem: Engineered > Solid waste > Landfill > Unclassified | place...
CAGCCATGTCAGTCACTTGCTCTCAATCATGACCAAGTGCAAACCGGCAATCACGAAGAAGTGGCGCTCGATGCCGAAGTCTCTCAGTGTGCAGTCAATGTACGCTGTTGCATTGCTTCCCAAAGCTGACCAGGATGCAGCTTTTGCTGCGCTACTGCTGCCAGTTGAACGCGAGAAGGACCCTACCACGGAGTCTCGCAAGCAAGGGTCATGGGTGGACAATGCCAAGGCTACAGCCTTCAAGATTGGAACCGTCATAGGACAACTTGAGGCTCATGGGATACTTGATACTTCATTGTTGGAATTCGCGAGGCATATCGAACTGATTGTGCCTATTCGAGATCCGCATACAACAGCACAGAAGGATGCCATCATAGCGCAAGCTGAGAAGGGGTACAAGCAAGGGGTTCGACGCGAGAAGATTGTGAAGGTACTTGTATGACCATCATCGACCCCCCATTCCCCAAGCCCATCCGAACGCTGTTCCGTTCGACCCAGAACTACCGTGAAACCATCTCGCTGTACGCCGACGGCGGGCTCATTCCGCTTGGTGCTGACTTCAAGGAGTATCCATTGGACTGCTCCTTGTTTTGGCTCAATGGGCGCCTCAACATCTACGTCTCGATTGGGCCTAAAGGGAAGACGGTTGAAGAAGCTCGCACGATGGGCATGCTCAAGTTCGGGACTATTACACTTGACGAGCATGCTACTCAGCGCGACGTCTTCATGCTTGCGCGGGCTATGTGTCTTGTGCTCGCCGGGAGCAACATCGAAGTCACTCAAGTTCGGCAGGATGCAACCACAGGTGTCCGCTCGTACCCCATTCTGACTTGGGTTGACGAGCAAGGGCGAGGCATCTGTCCGAACTGCAACTACCCAGTCGGTGTGAGGCCTGCCTTTCCTATCAATCGCATCTACCGTTGCCCGTCGTGTCACTATGTGATGGTGCACTATGACGGTCGTCTTGATGTGATGCCGCCTGAGAAAGTAGAATGAGATGCAAGCAATGAGAAAAATTCTCCATGAAACATACTTTCCATGTTTTACACAAGAGGAATTTGATCTCTTGGTTCTTGATTCAATGGTGGTTCACTTGTTGACTACACTTGAACTACTGTCGAATCCGGTAGGCGAAGGTAAAAGGCGAATGAGAATATTGCTTACTAGGTACTAATGTATCGTCCACCCGTAGACTCAGCCGGCAACGTCCTATTCGTGCATGATGCACGCTGGATTGTTCCGCCTGATTACTACGACACTTGGCGCTCGTGGTACGGCTGGGTTCATCGGAATACGACCTGGACTTGCTTTCAACGTGACGACTTGCTTGTCATAGGTCCAGGTCGGCGAGGGGTGCAACGGTTGTCCGGAACTCTGTGTCTCTACCTAGGACTCGAGTCCCGCAAAAAGAACCGTTGTCTGGTGCATACGCAATGGGGAATTGAAGAACCGGTTCCTGCCTACAGATTAGTACCGGTGCAAGTGTGCGAACCTGTTATGCAGTTAGGCTTGGTGTGGACTGCGCGGTATCCGTTGTTAGAAGTGCCTTAGGTCCTCATCCTCATCCTCGTCTTCATCGTCGTCTTCGTCTTCTAGATCTTCCTTACGGACCGTAGAGAGACCCTTCTCAGTCATCTCAAAGTACATCGACACTTGGGCGGGCCCGAAGCGGTTCTTCTTGACAGTCAAGCAGCGGAGCCCGGCTTCGTCTACCGACATGAGCATGGTTGTGTCGACTGCATGTTGGAGTGCTTCTTGACCGAGGATATCGCCACCAGCGTTGACCTGACTGATAATGATGATGGGGGATTGGAGTACGACTGCGTATTCCTTTGCGACCTTGCACAGGTCTTTCTGCATTGAGGGGTCATCGGGCGCGAGTCCTTGCAGGGAATCAAAGACAATAAGCCCTGGTTTGCGGTTGCGCATGATATCTGCAAGGTTGCTGACCCCTTGCATTGCGGGAACTATGCGTATCCTGTCCTGATGGTTGATACAGATTCTGTCAGCACGCATCCGTATTTCTTCTTTGCATTCCTCTGCAGCTACGTATAGTGTCTCATTCTGAACGTAGAGCTTCATGTAGTCGTCCAGCAGTTGGAGCAGACCGGTGGACTTTCCGGAGCCCGGTTCGCCAGCGAATATGGTTGTTGAGGTAGGCACGATCCCTCCTCCCCAGATTGGGTCCCAGTACCCGAGATGGATTCTGCTCTGTTCTGCGGAGGTAACTTTTGCCAAAACGATGGTTCCGTCGTGTTCTGCGCCATCGAAGGCGGGTCCCTCAGCGGTCTTTTGCAAAATGGTATTCCAGGCGCCGCATTTCGTACATCTGGAACCTTCGGATTTCAAAGGAGAATCGCAGCGATGGCAGTTCATTTGGGGTTTACTCCGAATCTTTTATTTGCATTTTGCAAAGGCCTGAAGTACCTTAGCATCCTCACCTGAAAGGGGTTGTCAATGGGTTTTCCTCCGAACGCAGATAGAGTGATGCAGAACAACATGGCTACGCCGGCAGGCGCCTTGTCCTTTGAAATGCAAGCGCCGCACGGAGCACGCATCTACGCGACACAGAAGGGGTGTCGCATTGACTTTGCAGCAGAGCACCGTGAGCACGTCTTCGCATGGCTGCAGAGTGAACTGCAACGACTTGAGACATTCGGCGCAGCGCAAGAAGAACTTGTGCAGTGCCCCGATTGCAAATCGACAATGAAGATGGTCAACAACTTGCCTGTCTTCTGTCAGACGTGCAAGGGGATGGGGCGCGTAACGAAGACGAGAGCTGCAGCGTACCTCGCAGCGCAGATGCCTGAATCGACCTATGCTCCGCCAGTGCCGACGGAGATACGACCGCCGTCATTCGCGCCGTTGACGATGGACACTCAAGGTAGTCCGGTGCCAGCGCCAAAGGTACTCGTTGGCAAGGTGGTGCCTGACACCGACGACGATTTCGTCGCACCAAGACCAGGACAAGAAGGGTTCATCGGGCCGCTGCAGCAACGAAGCTGACGATGCGCCCCCATCGTTGGACAGAAACGCAAGAGGAATTGCGAGCACTCTCTGTGCCAGTAGACAGCTACGATGGCACGGTGATTCATACGTTCGCAATTCATCCAAAGCGTTGCTGCCAACTTCGAAGTTCGATTCACCCGCAACGGTTGGGTGAGTTGTTGCGCCTCCAATGTCTTGAGCCGTCGGGGCACATTGGGAATAGGCATTCGTTTCACGCCCCGGACAACCAAAAACCGAAGAAGTGGAGAGATTGAATCAAATGGCAAAGTCCAACGTTAGTGCTTCCGCCTCGAACGCCGCAACCGTTGACCCGAATGTTGCGATGTCTGAATTCGAAAAGCAGATTATGGCCCAGCTCGAAGGCTGGGAAGAAGTCGAAACTGGGTTCCCTCCGTATTGGAAACCGGAGGTCGGCAAAATCATCATGGGTAAGGTGTGTGTCGTGGACTTCCGCGACCCATCGTTCCCGCGAGTCGTTCTGCAGGCCACGAAGGTTGCGATTCCATGCCAGCGCGGGCCAGTCGATGGCGCAGAAGATGTCACTGTCAAGCCGGGTGAGTTCTTCACGATGTCCGAGTATGCGGCGCTCAATTTGTCCGCCTATATCGATCTTGAAGTTGCCATCAAATGCGTTGGTGAACGTGGAGTGCCGGCGGACAAGGCTCGCAATCTTCCCAAGCGCGATATGTTCGAGTGGAAGGTTTGGGCAACTCCGGAAGGCGCCAAGCTACTCAAGGCTCGCAGTGTCGAGGAAATGAAGCTGCTCAAGGCCCGTCGCACCTTAGGTGAAGGCGAAATCGTTCCGACGTCGCAAGCCACTGCCTGACCGTTAGCACGTTGCTATGGCACGCCCGATTAGACCTGCGACCCACGGCCACGCATACTTCAACGAACTGTTGATGAATGCGTCGCGCTTGAAGGTCTCGGCGCAAGTGACTACTGATTGGACGCCTTCCCTTCAGAGCCAGACAATCGACGCAGCTATGGCATTGGAAGCTGTATGCATGGCGCATAAACAGCGACTGAATGAAGTCGGTGTGACGGAGACGTTCATCGGACGCAATGCGAAGAAGAAGCGTCGAGCGTTAGTCCGCCGGAAGAAGGCTGCGAAGAAGACAGAAGGCACGTAAATGTTCGGGGCCCCTCCGCCGTGGTAAACCCGACACGGTAGAGGGGCCCCAGAACGAGCCAGAACAACCACACCGAAACATCAATGGCCAAACGGCGCAACGACACTAAGCCTGCATCGGGACGGGCGACGGGTCAAGCAAAGACATCAAAGGCGCCAAGGTCCAAGAAGACGGCTAAGAAGGGTACGTTAGTCAAGCGTAAGGTGAAAGCGGTTGACGCGAATAAACCGCTCAAAAGCACGAAGAAAACAGGGGTTCGGGTTAGCGCAAAGAAGCAAGCGAAAATCAAGCGAATTCGTTCGCTTGCCGCACGTAAGGGCTGGGAAACCCGGCGCGAGAATGAGCGCCTCGCAGAAGAGAAGCGCAAGGTACGGAGTGAGCGCTCAAAGGCTGTGTGGGCCAAGCGCAAGCGCGACGAGCAGCTCACAGAGCGGCGCAAGCTGCTCGATATCCGTGATCTCCGTCAGATTGCTGACGATAGAATCCAGAAGCTTGAAGCCAAGGAGAAGGCAGATTACCAGAAGCGCTTCAAGGAACTGTACAAGGCAAAGACGCTACAGCTACAGAAACTAACCAAGCAGCAACTATTGGACAGTATGCCGGATGACCTAAGACTTGTGACTAGCGCAAAGGAGTCTAAGAAGGACATCTACGACCGTCTTCGGATCTACGAAGGGTTCATCATCAAAGCTAACCTCAAAGGACTAGAGAAGACGTCTGAGATGGCGGGCGATGTGATGCGCAAGTTCGTGGAGACCAAGGTGTACGGCACGGAACTTGAGTTCTTGCAGAGCTTGGATACCACCCGCCAAATCCTGTTCTACACCGGCAGCTGGGAAGAGACTCCTGACTCGATTCTGTTCGGTAAGCTGAAGCAAGCATACGGGACTCCACAGTTCGAAGCTATGGTAGAAGTACTCTCGAATGAGACTGGCCACTCGCAGCGGTACTTGTACTCCTTGTTCCATTCGCCAGATGCATCGGTGTTCTCATGACACATACGTTCCAATGGGGTAGTAAGGGTATAGAATTCCAAGCTCAACTAGAGCCTAAGGAGAAGCGAACCCTTTACACTCTAAAGATGAACTCGTGCGGGTTCAAACCTACCGGTCTTCGTATTGAAGGCGAGCGCCTCTACGAAGTCATGGTTTCGAATATCACGCTAGGTAAGGTCAGCCTGACGACTACGCCGTTTGCTTTGAGCACAATTCAGTCGTTCAAGGCATATGTGGACGGGCGCGTTGGTGGCCAAGTGATGCAGAAGGGGGATTCGCTTTCGTTCTACCTTGAGAATAGAGGGAATTCTCGGTTGGCAGTCTCAATGTTCATCGATGGCACGAAGGACGTGCCGCGGAAGGTTGCCACGAAGTAGGTAGACTGAGAAAGGGGTTAGATAATGAGTAACTGTTCTACCCAACAGGTAGTCCGCCTTCCGTTTGTTTTTGATATTGCAAACGGGTGGATTCAAGATGGGGTGCTCGTCTTAGCAGGTCACCCAGATCATCCCTTCAGGGGCGAAGCTTTGCTTCTTTGGGGGATCACATGGCAGACCCGTATCCGTAGCTTACGTTCGGGAAACACTGAAGCGCTCTGCTGTAACTATGTACCTGTTCCTGGTATCCTCTACGATTGCCCTGGAGAACTGGGTGAAACGTTGGACAAAATCAAGTTCGGGAAGTTCGTTCCGAACTTCTATCAGCGGGTGGATGTGCCTACCGCGACGCCTGCGGTACGGATCACTCTCGAGATCTCCGGGCCAGTCACTCATGCGGTGCTCATGGGAAAGGGTCTAGTAAATGCATGAAGTCAAAGTCACTCTCCGGCGCAACATGCAGCAGATAGTTCATTGCGCCATTGAGGCGCTCTCTGCTCATGAGAACGATGAAGATCAATTCGTTGTTCTTGCTGACCTAGACCAAGCAAGAGGACTGATTGAGATAGTTACTCGACGCATCAGAGAAGGTGAGACTAAATGACTCTCGAAGAAATCCTCGCCGCTGAGATTGAGCGGCTTGAGAAGAACTATGGGTTCCGCAACCGATTTGTCCTCATTGGACTCAGTGACAACGGAGTAGTAGAGATGTGTACCACGCCGATGACAAGGACTTCTAGGGAAGTGATACTCAAACGAGCATTGACACTACCATGAGCTCCGCAGGTAAACATTGGAACGGTGAATACGGATACGGCGCTGGCAGAGCTAATCCCTCTGTGCAGTTCGTAACCTGTCCGGTATGCAGGGCTCGGCCCGGTCATCTCTGCAAGGGTGCGAATGGTCCTATGTTGGACCGACACTTTCGACGTTGTGTTGCCTACGCGGAGTGGAAGGCTAAGCATGACCCTCGAAGAAGTCCTTGACGCCTGCGCCGCTCACTTCGCATCGAAGTATCCTGAGATGAACTTCGTCATAGTGGGCAGGCATGAAGGCGTCATTATGCATTCGAATACACCGATGCATGAGGATGAAGTGATTCATCTTTGTATGTCGGCGGTTGAGACTGAAGTGTTTGAACGGAAGCGATTTTTGGAGGCAAAGAAGTTGTGAGTATTTTCTCTGGAGCCCTCCAACAGTCCTCAGAAGGCCTTCTGCCTTCCGGACCAGTTGAGCACGCGCCCCGGGGAAACCCCTGCTGCATCTGTGGCAAGCTCGCCGACGAGCATCGCATCCGCAGTCTTCGTGAAGAGCGTGCCGAGGTCGAACGCACGAAGAAGCAGCGCCAGAAGGAACGCAAGCGCGAACGCATCGGGGGGCGCACAAGAGCGCTGCTTGAGAACCCGTTCTTCGGTATCGATGGCGAGGGCTGCGGACGGAATCCGCACAAGTACACATTACTTGCAACTGTAGATGAAGAAGGCGAGAAGCGATACATAGAGAACCTTGAAGGACTCTCCACAATCAGGTGTCTTGACTTCTTGCTTTCATTGCCCGATGACCAGTATATTTTCGGGTACGCCCTTGGGTACGACCTCACGAAGATTCTATCCGATGTCGACAACGATATCCTCTACCAGTTGTTCCGTCCCGAGCTTCGCGCAAGGAAGCAATCGGCGCAGACGAAAGGGCCGCGCCCGGTAGTCTGGACTCCGCCTGGACTGCCCAAAGGCCTCTGCAGCTACACGATGAACCTGCAGGGTTCGAAGTTCGAGCTCATCCGTGCTGGCAAGAAGATAGTCATCTGGGACATCTTCAAGTTCTTCCAAGGGAAGTTCGTTACTGCATTGCAAGATTGGAAAGTCGGCGACGAAGCACTCTGGAAACGCATGAGTGGTATGAAGGACAAGCGCGCTGAGTTCACGATGGATGATTCGGTTGATGTCCGGAACTACTGTCTCGAGGAATGCCAATGCATGGCGAAGCTCGCGCGCAAGCTTCTGAATGCCCACACCGAAGCTGGCCTCACGTTGACTTCGTTCTACGGTGCTGGCTCATCTGCTGCAGCGATGCTCAAGAAGATGGGCATCAAAGATCAAATCGTGCCGCCCCCCGATGAAATGCTCATGCCGGTTGCCCAAGCATTCTTCGGCGGACGATTCGAGAACTCAGTCATTGGTGAGATTGAAGGACCGGTCTACAACTATGACATTTCCAGTGCGTACCCTTACCAAACATACTTTCTCCCATGCCTCATTCATGCGAAGTGGACGCATACCCGTAAAGAGAGTCGTTTGGTACATTCGCGACAAGCACTTGTACATTACCGCCTTTCTAAAGAACCCATCATCCAGGATTGGGCACCATTCCCGTTTCGCGATAAGGACGGGAATATTTGCTATCCTATCGTATCGGGCGGCGGGTGGGTGTGGGCAGATGAATTCCGAGCGGCGCGTCGCGCTTTTCCAGACAACGTTTCCTTTATCGAAGCTTGGGTCCTTGATTCCCTCTGCGACTGTCATCCGTTCAAAGACATTGCGCACTACTACAGGGAGCGTTGCCGTATTGGCAAAGAGGGTCCCGGGATAGTCATGAAGCTTGGATGCAACTCTGTGTACGGGAAGATTGCACAGAGTGTTGGCAACGGAGTGTTCAACTCGTGGGCTTGGGCGGGGATGATTACCTCAGGTTGCCGTGCGCAGATTATCGATATGCTCGCTCTGCATAAGGACCGAGCGAATTGTCTGATGATTGCTACGGATGGGGTGTTCACTCGAGAGCGTATGACTCCCCCCAAGCCTAAGGACACCGATACGTGGGCTACGGGGAAACCTCTCGGGGGCTGGGAAGAGAAGGTCATCAATCAGAACGTCTTCATTGCCCGACCTGGGATCTACTTCCCGATGAACCCGTCGGAGAAACAGCTGAAGGAAGTCAAGGGGCGTGGGGTAGGCAAAAAAGTGGTCTACGACAACTGGGCGCTCATTGCTGACAGCTGGAAGAAGTACGGAGTTACGCAAGATGTGAAGGTTGCCAACGTATCACGCTTCTGCGGCGCGAAGACAAGCATTAGTCGGCGCATCGAGGCCAATCAGTTCGTTTACCATCGAGCGGACGGTTCCTCTGGTGACGAGAAGCCCTCGTACGGCGAATGGGTGAACCGTGAAGTCAAGATGAGCTTCGACCCAATGCCGAAACGTGAATGCATCCTCGAGGATGGCGTTCGACTGAAGTTACGCGAACAGGGCGATGTGACGTCCACTATCTACAGCAAGGCAGGGCCGTCGCAAGAGATTCAAGACTTAGTGAAAGCGATGGAAGAGATGGCGGAACAACCCGATGCAGACTTCGGAGAAGTGGAGTGAAGTATGACCAAAACCATTCATCATATCAAAAACTCTGTAAGCTGGGATCAGTTTCCGAACATGGCCGATGTGTTCCGCAATCGTCCAGCAGTGAATTTCCTATGGATACAGTTAGTCGAATTCATCAGACTTGAACAAGCTACTGGATATGGCGACCTGGATAAGTTTCCTAAACTGCAAGCAGCGGCACATCAATTCATGTCTGAGTTACCTCTGTTTGTTACTTTTGTGATTCAAAATCGGTTAGCGAGATAGCCATGTCCACCGATTGGTATCCCTACTGCCTAACCTGTCACGAGTCATACGATTTGTGGAATTGTCGTCACCCAGACTTCATACTGTATTTGATTACCAATGCCGAGTTCATTGTGAAGATGGGAGAGTTCATAAACAGAACCCCTTCTTACATCGACATTGAACTACACTCTACATACGGCGACATTCATCCAGAGTGGTTCAAGAAGCATCTGGGACATCAACTTGTACCGAAGAACGAATACGGGCGCTACCTAGACAGTTCTGGTACTGAAGTCGAACTTCAGTGGAGAGAATGAGCTATGAAGACTGTAACTGAGCATATTCGTCAATCGATACTTTCTAAGCTCTCTCCTGTAGATCCGTTACCATCGCCTATACCATACGAGTATGTGCTTTCGCGTCAGACACTGATTGAGTCATTTGAGTCGCTCAGGCGTAACAGGTTGGTATGCGGGTTCTACAGATATCGACAGAATTTTCATTCAGGCGAACGTGGGCAGTATAACAGTGTTGACAGTGCTATTGAACGGTTGTGCAAGTACAAGGTTGACGGTAACCAAGAGCATCTGATCGATGCTTCTAACCTTTGTATGGTCGAATTTATTCTGCCTGCATGCCATCCTGCCCCACATTTTACAGCATCTGATGATGCTGAGCATGCATTGGAGCTTTGAACCATGGATCCCCAAGAACTCTTCTGCGAGCTCGGTCGCTACCTTGACACGAAGGTTCAAGGCCGTTTCGGCTTTGCGCTCGTAGTCATAGACTGCGAGACTCAGATTGTGAGTCTTATCCATGTAGGACTCCAACAAGAACAAGCAGCACACCTTTGCGAGCTTGTTGCTGAGAATACTGACACTCAAGGCAGCACTCAGATCTTACCCAAAGATCAGATGATATGAGGTAAACCCAATGACACATAGTACCAGTAAACAAGAAGCAGCAATGGTAATGCGGTTCACGAACCTAATGTTCTTAGCATTGGAATCGAATCGTGAATCCAAGGTGGTGTGGACAGAGATCCCCATCGAAGATCTCATCGACGGGCTACAGACGAATCACGAGAAGTTGATTGATGGATTCATTGCCCATAACCCCGACGAGATCAAGAAGCGCTGTGTCAATATCGCCAACTTCGCTGCAATGATTGCAGAGAGGTATTCGAAATAATGTCACAATCAGTCGATAAATTCATCCGCCAAATTCTGAACAAGCACGCTCGAGATGGACTCGAGGCTATTTCTACTCAATCCAACCAAGTCCATTCTGATGTGATCGCTGTTACGATTGTGTTGCCATATTTTGGTTCTGATGAGCATCCGTTGTACGAATACGGACTTGCACTTCGGGACAGTATTGGAAATAAAGGAAGTATTCGAGGGAGGCATTCATCGTGTACTGACGTAGAATGGTTACGAGGAAACCTTGCCTTTCTTCAACGATTCATTGATACGTTGAAGAATGAACAAAGCGTGGTAGAGTTGATGATTGAGAAACTCGATACGCCCCAATGACCAACGAACAAGTACATGAGCTAGCGTCGCAGTCGGCAGAACTCGTACGTCAATTCCTTGAAGGGCAAGGAGTAGCGTCCGAAGTTGTGGTTATCATCGCACCGCGTTACGACCCACGCCAAGTATGTACTGGTTCAACTGCCGACGAAGAAGCGATGAACACTATGCTTTCAAGGTCAATGACCAGATCGGACCCCGAAGATGAGCGATTCTAAAAACAAGGCAAAGACCATCGAGCAGTTGAAGGCTCACATATCGAACCTCTCAGGTTCAATCCTGAGTATTGTAGAGCTTTGGGAGAACGAGACTGCTGAGATGAAGCAACTTCCGCCTGAGCTGACTGCCTTCAACGAACGTATGAAGTTCTATCGTGAGGTATTCAATCAGGCGCAGAGGAGAGTTACGTCCACCCCGCCTAAAGGTTAGAATTCCGCTATGTTCACTACAATCGTTGCTATCCTCCTGTCCTTCAAACCGTCCGTCCTAGACAAGGGAGAAACTCTCGAGGAACGTACTCAGCGCTTTACTATCGCCGCTCATGCAATCGAAGAAGTTGCAGACCGAGTAACGTGTACGAATCAGCCTGATGGGTGTACCAAGCTTTACTCTGACAGAGAGCTTGTAGCGGGGATCCTTGTTGCGCAACTCTACCGCGAGAGCGCTCTGCGTCGTGACGTCTGGATTGGCAAGTGCTTGCACAAATGGGACTGCGACTACGGCGAAGCGATGGGTCCGTTCCAATTGCAGCAACGCACCACGGATAGTGACGAAGACTGGCGAGGCTTTGCTGGTACTGACCAGGGTAGCTTTGAGCGTGGCGCTTGGCGAACCATCACGCTTTGGATAGGGGGAGCTGCTCAAGGAGACCCAACGTGCGGTTTCTCGAGACTCGGCGGCATCTTAGGGTGCGAACCGGGGAAGTACGGCGCCGACCGCTGGAAACTTGCTCAGAAGATTGGTAACAGACTAAGGAAGAAGTAAACCTATGCCCACTACGATTACTCAGAAGTTCTGTGCTTGGCTTTGGAAGTCCGAAGTTTTCCGATACTGTGTATACATGCATACGCTTCCAAGATGGCTTGGAGAGTATGTAATGAATACCATCTCTGACCATGCGTGGAACAATGGGTTTGAGTCTGCAGCTACAGAACTTCGAGGTAATCGTAGTGTGATGCTTGAAGGTGTGCCTCGAATGAGCGCTGCTAAAACTGAGCGATTCAATCCTGTTCGCCCCGAGCTATTGTGTTACGATCCGATGTTTTTTGATGATTGGGATGCTGGGTATGAGCGAGCTATTCTACTATGGAGGCTTGGGTTAGAGCCTAGTTGTCTATCGGCGGTTGGGCATGTGTTGACACACAGAACAGGAATCCAATGCTTTGACGGGTTGATTCGTTTCGTCATAGATGGCGAGCTTCGAATCGAACCACGCCTTTGGCTCAACAGGAAAGGGCAGTACCTACCAGTTCGCCATGGTTACCAGAAAGCTCTCGATATGGTCTACCATGACTATGCTGAGAAGTACCAACAGGTGAGAGCGGCGCAGCTCTTACTTGTTGAGAAGGAATGTTCCTACTGCGCAAAGTCCGTCGACGAATGCATCTGTAGGGAGGTTACAAAATGACCAGTGATAAGTATCTCTTGTTGACCTGCAAACATACTCCCCACAGACGGATTCAGATCGGAATAGGGAAGCATACTGTTCATCAATGGCGATGTGCTTGTGGGAAGATTGTGCCGTTGACTAAATTACAATCTGAGTATGTACTCATGCTGGATTGCTTACTCATAGACAGAGAATTCTTGGGCACATTGACAGACGAGCAAGAAGCTTCGATGGCTGAGCAGCTCAATGATTGTCGTCAGAAGATGACTAAATCAGAAGAAGAGCCTCTCAATACAATCGCACTGGCAGTTGCAAATTCCCGTCCAAAGACGAGGGCTGCGTGAAAGATCTCAAATCCCCGCCCCCCAATGCAGAACCCTGGATTGTCTGGGATATCGGACAACCCACCAACTTCTGTACAGTCACTGCTCGAACTTGGATAACCGCTTGCGAGCAAGGCAGGCTGCGTTTAGGTTGTAGTCGAGTTGACGCTGCCCTAGAAAGCGAGAAGCCGTTGGCGACCCTGGGAAGCACCCGAAGGGGTGATAAGATACATCGAGCGGATGCATGTATCTTATGCAATATGTCACCATGCATTTGTAGTAAGACAAATCCGCCTCCTCCGCCTGTACGAGAACTTAGTATACAGGAACATCATCAGAATCTGTACAATAGGTTTCTACATACAGAAGACCTGAAACAGAAAGCTGTCTGTAGAGACAAGATTCTTGCACTGATTTTCAAGAAACTGTTCGACCTGTAGAATCGTACCCATCCGATATCTACAGTCCCGTTGACCAGATTTTCTATTGGTGATACCTTCTCAGCTAGAAGGCCCACAAGGCTCTAGCTGAAAAGGAACTTCCCACATGAGAACTGGTGAAATGGTCGTGTACGACAGCATTGCTCAGTCGAATCTGCCCCGTGGACAGAAGAGCGCTGTCATGTCTTTCCTGGACCGTAACCTTGGTGGACTCACCAAGCATGCGGCAGGTTTCGGAAGTGCCCTCACTTCACGTCGCCGTGGAGCAGCGTCGCAAGGAATGATTCGGCAGAATGCTGAATCATTTGCATTTGGCGCAATGCTCGGCACCGTGAATTCGACAATCGGTCTCGATGCAGGCGCGAAGAAGAACATCCCTATTGACGTGGGAGTTGCCGCTGCATCTTTGCTCGGTGCGTATCTGCTTCGTAGCTACGGAGTAGCAACCGAGCTCACCAATCTTGCTGCTACTGGTTTCAGCGTCTTCGGGTTCCGCAAGGGCTCGGCGCTACTTGGTAGTGCAAAGACGCTTGTCACTCGGTCAAAGGTTGCTGGCGATGACGATGAAGATCCGATTTGCCGCGCCGCCCAAGAACTCTGAGTAGGTTCGCCTACTCGAGTGAATGCAATTCCGCATTCATTGTTAGGAGGTATCACATGCGTGCTCCAAATGCTTCTCTGCTTGCTGCTCGTGACCCGGCAACCCTCGCCGTGCTCGGCTTGGCTGCTACCACCTTTGGTAGTCGCTTCGCTGGTGAATTCGGTGCGGACTTCGGCGACGACTACGGCGACGACTACGGCGACGACTACGGCGACGATGATATGGCCGCGGCAATCGGCGCGGAATTCGGCGACGACGTTGGCGCTGCTGTTGCTGCTCGCGTTCGGGCGCGGACTGCTCGTAAGCCCGCTGCCAATCCCGCTGCTCTGCAGGCCTGGAAGCGTCAGCAAGCGATGCAGGCGAAGACCCAGCGTCGGGCGTCGATTCTCGAGCCCAACAAGGGAAGCTCCGTCAAGGTCGAGCGCTACTCGTTCCCGATTTCCCAGGCCATTACGATTGGCGTTGGCGTCGCGATTTCCCTCCAGGGGTCGCCGGACGTCAATATTCGTCCGCAGCGCGTGACGATGAATGCGCCGATTCAGATGTTCGCGTTCGTCGCGGAAATCAAGGTTGCCAACGTGTCTGTCACGGTTGGTGGTGGGTTCGAAGATGCGTACGATTACAACGCGAATGGCGTTGGCCAGTCCTTGGATATGCCAACCCTCAGTCCTGCGAACCGTGCCAGTGTGCTCGGGACGTACACCGGCCTCATCCCGCCCGGTATGGTCATCGGCTTTGCCAGCTTCTTCACCGCGTCCTTCAAGGGCCCGGCAAGCGTCATTGCCTGATCTGACCTGGACTGACGTGAGTAGTTGAACGTGAAGTGCAGGCCCTGTGAGGAATATAATCCCCTTCGATTTGAATCACTGGTTCCAGCCGGATACCTCCCCGGTTGAGAATGCGCATGCACTTCGCGCGCTACTCGATTGTCTCATTTCGCTCAATGAGGCTTTCTACAAGTACAACCCGAATACGGTTCCTCTATACCGTGCCGGAGTAGTGTACGAGCGGACCGACGAGTGGCTTCCGATCCCAGCGCTCTACCTTCAGGGCTACGGAGATTGCAAGTCACTCGCTTGTGCTTTGATTGCAGAATATCGGCACAACAATATTCCTTGCGAACCTGCATTCCGCTGGGCAGTTCGTAAGAAGGCTCCTGAAGTAGTAAGAGATTTCCATATCCTGGTTGAGACTAAATCCGGATATGAAGACCCAAGCAAAGTTTTGGGTATGGGTAGGGACGAAGTTGCGCCACTGCAATTCATCTCTGCTCCAATGTCTATTGGTGCTCTTGAACAAGAAATGGTTCAGAGTAACCTCAAGAAGTTGATGCTAACCTGACCCTAGTGGTTTTGAAAGGAACACGAAAATGGCAGTTGTCAATGTTACCAATGCATGTGTAGCGGGGGCCATGGAAGGTCTCTTGCTTGGGAGATCTGTAGTGAGCGCTGTCTCGTCTACTTACGATTCAACCGCTACTGCTGCGGCCAACTTGGCGCTGGCACTTGGCACTGCGGGTATGGACGATGTTCTGATCGATGTGGTGTCCAAAACCGATTTGCTCATGGCAATTGTGGCTGGTGAAGTTGCAACGCATCCGTTGCAGAACGTCACGAGCTACGCCACCATGGCGAATTCAATCCTTGCGGCCTATACATCGGCTGCGACGAAACTCCTGTAGTCGACAAGGTTAGCTAAACCTCACTCATTTTTCAACTCTCTGAACTGTAAGGACAATAGGTACGTACTATGGCATTCATTCTGAACAACAATGCAGTCGTCGCTGGTGCAATGCGCGGTATCCTCGCGGCCCGTTCCAATGTCAGTGCTGTTGCCGCGGACTACAACGTAGCTGCTGCTGCTGCCAAGGCCTTGGCCGATGCCGTCAACACTGCAGTGATTGCAGATGTTGGTGTCAAGGAAGCCGACTTGCTTCAGGGCATCACTGCTGGCGTAGTCTACAATCGGTATATCGTATCGGCGACCTCGACGGACTATGCCACGATGGCCAACGCCATCAAAGCAGCGTACACTGCATCAGTCGGCAAACTGCTGTAGTCCCTGTGCGCAAGAGGAAGGAACCCGCCTCATGTTGATCCCCGTTGCAGTCGTTCTCGGAACCGTGACTCTGTATCGCATCTATCGTCGTCCACGTAGGGTGGGTATGACGGGGAAGCGACGGCAGATTTACGAATCCGCATTGGTGACACTGAAGCAACCAGAGAAGCTTCGTGCGCTTGCGGCCGCGTTCGAAGGTGAGGGGCTCATCGCTGAGGCGGATTTGCTCAAGAAGAGAGCAGCAATCAAAGAGCTGCCCAAGAGCAAGCGCGAAGAACGTCGAGCAATTTTCCGCAAGGCGATTCAGTCGTCGAACATCCCTGCGATTCGAGCAGTTGCGGACGAGTTCCGCGCTGCTGGTTGCACGGGTGCTGCCGCGAACCTCTACCAACACGCGGATTCGTTGGTAGAGCAGGCCGAGGCAATGGTTGTCGACTCACCTGATGAATCCGTCGGCACCATGGGGCGTGAAGAAGACGATGCGACCGGCAATGTTGAAGACGATGAAGTAGTGCCGGGTGTCGATGAAGACGACCAGGGTATCGAAGACGGCGAAGACGTCGATGAATACGAAGACGAAGAAGCGGATGAAGACTCCGACGACTACGACGGCGGGGCAGACGAAGAAGAGATTGAGGCGGGCTCCGCCGACGGTGACGAAGAAGAAACTACAGCGGAACAAGTAGTTGAAGCGGCTACGCCGAATCCTACAACCACCCAAGACTCCGCAGGGACCTGATCCCTCGGGACAGGCCCTGCGCCATTACTTATGGCACGTTCAAACCGATATGTTGTGAGATACGGAAACACTGAGTCTCCGATCTACTTCGTATCCATTTCGCAAGCGCACAAATGGGCGAATAGTATGAGTCTCGTGCATTACCGGATTGTGAAGGTTGCGAGTAGATGAGCAAAGACATCGTTTCCCAAACCATCGAAGATGTAGTCACCCGGGCTCGCTTGGGTGACCAAGTTGCATCTGCGACCTTGGTGACGATTGGGAAGCGGGCGGACAAGGGCGAGAAGCGCGCGATTGAGATTCGAGAGCGCGTGCTGCGCTACACCAAAGAGAACCCGCAGCGCTTTCAACAGGGCTGTGTCTTTGGTGTGGAGAAGCCCGACAAGGCGAGCATCGTGGGCGATGCCTGCTTGCTCAAGCGGAACCTCTACACCGGCAACTGGTCGGGGCAAGGGCTCGCTATCCTGCTTCTCACGCTCGGAGACTACGCGGTCGGGGTGCTCACCCACGGTCCGACCCTGCTGCGCGAAGACGGCGCGGATAATCCGATTGTCTGTTCGGTCAGGAACGCTCTTCAGTCCGACCATCTGACCAGTATCTTTGATTTTGGCAATGAAAACACGAACAAGCCTGAGGTACTGGAAGAGACTGCAAAGAATCTGAACAAAAAGCAATTGAAGGCCCTTGCATTGGGAAGTATCATTGGTCGTGCCCGTAGATTACAGGCAGTGACCCACCCAAACGTTCCCTTGAGCATCCTATCCGGGGATGTAGCATGGGAGCTAGAATGAGAGCCATCAATGACCA
>Ga0172380_10004715_pt1 | contig 17220 bp, 20 predicted proteins | sample Leawe162metaG_FD_119747 | JGI IMG/M metagenome (GOLD analysis project Ga0172380, IMG submission 119747) | Leachate microbial communities from a municipal landfill in Southern Ontario, Canada - Leachate well 162 metaG | ecosystem: Engineered > Solid waste > Landfill > Unclassified | place...
CTGTTTTATCATTCATAAAAATATTCTAGCACAAAAATGTGTTCCTAAAGCCAAGTTTCTTCATCCCTGTGGATATTGTTTTCCACATTGCATAATTCACTTTTTTTGATACTATATTAAAGTCCCACTAGGGGATAAAAGTATTTCCACGTAGTTGTATTCCGCGATAGCTCAGCTGGTAGAGCGGTCGCCTGTTAAGCGATTGGTCGTAGGTTCGAGCCCTACTCGCGGAGCATAGTAGAAAAAACAGGGTCATTTGGCTCTGTTTTTTCATTTGAGCCTTGTGCTATAACGTAATTTCTAGGTTCGAACTCTGGATATTTCTCTTTCATACCTTTTACACATTCAACTAACTTGTTTATCGAAATATCGTTATAAACAAATAGTTTTTCTTCGTTCCAGATTAGGTTCGAACTCATTTTAGAAAGCAGGTTTCTTTTTGCTTGCATAGTTCCATTTTTAAATATATCTCTCGCTGACTGCGTGATATCAACGATCTCGTTCATTTTCGAGAACCAGTCTACTTCCTCCTTCTTGCTATCGTTCTCGGAGTACAAGTTGTCTAAATCTGCTAGATCGTTCCTGTATTCTTCTGGAGTAATATGTTCATCTCTAAGCATTTTGCGTAACCGACCTTTTTTAGATTCGTATTCATTTATATCTGCTTCCTTTTTTTGTTTCCTAAAGATGTTCTCGTTGATTTCCTTATCTTTAAGTTCAATGATGTATTTTTTTGACCACGCCGCGAGTTCAGGTGAGAATACTAGGTAGTTTTCAGTAAACTTGATTAGTGTTTCGTTAACCATTTTTTCAGAGAGAGTTTTGTATTTTCTTGAACTTTTCTTTCTGCTTACATTGTAGTAATAGGTAAAATTGAGATATTTTGGGTTATCGAGTTGCTCTATTTCTTTTTTACACTTAGGGCAAAATTCTCTGTTCAAATAGGCAAATTTGTTTTTACAGTCGCATATAACCTGAAACTTTACATCTTGTCCCATAAACTCACCCTTTTCTGATTGGATAAAACCAGCATAGGTGGCTTCATTATGCTGAGCTTTGGGGATGTTCTTCTTTGCTAATAGCGCCTTAACATTACTGTGTTGATCCTCAGTGATAATTCTGGGTAATTTAGGGTCGAGTTCGTATCTCTCTCCTCCTTGAATAAAGAAGCCTGCATAAATAGGATCCTTGAGAATTTCATAGATTCTAGATAAGACTATGAGTTCACCTCCAATCCTTTTTCTTTTAACAGTTGTGAGTTTGAGTTCTTTAACCGCATATCTGTGCAGTTTTCCAGCTGAATAGGTTCCAGTTAGAAACATTTTAAAGAGAATTTCAATTGTAGCTAGTCTTGGTTGGTCAACCAACCAACTCCTATTTCCTTTTTCTTCTGTTTTGTCATTTATGAATCCTAATGATGCAACGCCGTGAGGTATACCCATCTCTGCTTTCTTCATCTGGCCACGTTTAACGTTCACAGAGAGGTCCTTAACGAATTGCTTTCCTTGACCGAACTCAACAGACATAAGCAGAACGTTATCAGAAGGGTAGTAGACCTTGTCGTGAGTTATGATCGCTCTGATCACTCCTGAACTGATTAAGTCTATTAACATTCCACCCTCAGTCATATTTCTTGCAAGTCTGTCTAATTTCCAGCAAACAATAGAATCAATTTCGCCCTTCTTTATCATTTCCACCATTCGTAAGAATTCCTGTCTCACATATTCTTTTTTTGCAGATTTTGATTCTTCAAATATATCAACAAAATCTGCTAGTTTGTAGAAGTCTTTGATTCTCTGTGCCTCATCTTTTTGAGAGGATATCGAAAGCATTTGCTTGTCTTCTGATTCAGAAGATTTTCTAAAATATCCTGCTGGCTTTAAGGTTTTGAAATCTAGTTGATTGTAAGTATTCATAAACAAAAATGAGGTAACAACATCTGTTCTTAATTGCTACACCAAGAGCGTGTTATTACCTCGTTTTTATTTACAAAAATATCACTATTTTTGCATCTCTCCTGGTGTAGCATATTTATTTTATCACATATATAGATTTCTTCTTACTGGGACCGTTCCTGTTCTAAATGATACATTCTCCCATCTTGCTTTTTAATTCGTCGCTATTGTCATTTTCTACCTTTTTCGTTTCGTCCTCAAGAGCCGTTTGATACTTTAACTAAATACTTTATTAGCGTTCTTCGCTCAGATTTTGCATAGTCATTCTTTGGTACTAATTTTGTAAATTCTCTTGTTATTGAACTTTGTGTGAATTTCTGACCTTTTATTGCTCGTGACAAACAAATGTAATTTCCAAGTAATGGGTATTTGTTTTGAGTTTGTCTAACTCTGGCTTTGATGCTTCTCATATGGTTATTTATTAGTGTTCTTATAATCCATAGTCACGCTTTACCTTTTGATATGTAATCAAAGGCATTGTTATTATGGCGTTGCCTTTTGAGGGCGGCGACCTTTTTTGTAATCACGGTATTTGAGATACACGATGTAAGCCCTTTGAGTGAAACTAGTTCATTAGAACTCAGTATTTCATTTCACTTTTATACTTCATCTGTATCTGGAAACACTACGATACAAATCAGACGGCTGGGCGGGAAGCGTGACACCCATATTTCCCAGCTTTCGCATTTGCACCTTAGTATTCCTTTGGGTTTACTTCTGTGCTTACAAGGCATAGAAACTTTGTTGGAGCTGTATTTATACTCTCTGCACCAAAAAGAGTTTGTTGTGATATTGTCGATCTTCTGTTACGAACCTTTCTTCATTTTCAAACTTTCTGCTAATATGTTTAAAAGCAGGTCGCCGATACGATTTACTTCCTCATCAGACAAGGAGACTTCAAAATCCACTCCATATGAATTTTGGAGCGCTAGTCTGAGGTCTTTTATTGCTTTGTCTGATAGTTGCATATATTTGTGAAGGCTTATGCCCTCTACTAAACCTATGCTGAACATTCAGGTAAAATAAAAATAACCTTACTCAATAAGGCTGTTTTTATTTAAAAGTAGTATTTACTCTCTATTTTTAGTCAGGAAAGGTGTCGTAATGTGCTTTATCAGTGTCTCGGAACTCTCGACCTGAAGAAAAGTCATTTACATTTAGATCCTTGCCCATAGATATTTTAAAAACCGGATAGTATGTGTGGTTTTTCTTATTGATTTGAATAGGATTCCTATTTGTTTCAAAAACATCTTTTAGTATCCTGGATAAATTACTTTTAAGTTTTTGTTGGGTGTTATTTTTTGAAGACAAAATAATATTATTTTCGTAGGTTTCAGGGAAAAATAAAGAAGTAAAAAATTGGCGTACTCCTTCCATTTTATTTTTTCCTATTTTAGGCATTCCTAAATCTTTTAAATTGTATTCACCAAGAGCTGTATCGTTTTGTTTTATTTTTACGCTATCACCAATATAAATTATTGTGATTTCGTCCCACTTAATTGGTTTTACTAATCCTTTAATTTTATTAAGTTTCTTTTTCTTTTTATTTTTACCTAAAACCTCTTCAATTTCGTCTAATGCAGTTTCAAACTGAGGGCCTATCATAAAAGTTCGTTCAGGATATCTTCCTTCGCCTTCGTGAAAACCACTACAGAAGAAAACTGGGAAATTCATAATATCTCCACCAACTTCAATTTTTGCTTTGACAAGTTTGCCGTCCTTGAATACTTCCTCAGTAATAAACTTTTGGTGTTTAGGTAGTTCTAGTTGAAAATCTCTGTATAAATGATTTACAGAAGAAAGCATAAGAGAAATGTCGTCATTTTTTAAACCACGTATTTCATTTTCATTAATTTTATAAATACCCACTCCCGCTCTTTTTAGTTCGTTAAGTAGTAGGAGCGTCTTTTCTAGAAAAGTACGATCAAAGCGGAGAAGTTTTTTAACTCGCTCTTTCTTATTTTTAGGAATAGAAATATCAATTTCACTCTTTGGTGTAGCATTTTCCATATTTCCTATTATACCAAAATGAGCTATAATTTACTCACAACTTAATAAAAGACCTAACCCCCAGATTTTTGTCTAGGATATGGTCGAAAAACCGTCCAAAGTAAAGAACTCCTAGTCAGAGTTTACTTTGGACGGTCACATCGGGAAACTGGTGTGGGTATATCTCACGGGATATATCGGACCTGGCTAGGAGCTTTTTGCTACCTACTTGTCTAACAAAACCGTCCAAAGTTATGGAACAAATAATAGTCATATTGATTCTCGGAGCAATAATTGGTGTCGTTAATTGGGTTTACAAAGAATACTTTGCAGATACTGATGAAGAGAGACTGAAAAAATACGAAGAAAGTAAACTTAATCCTCCTGTGAAAGCCGGAGTTCCTAAATGGAAAAAGTACGCTAGTATAGTGCTTATTTCTATTTTACTATTTTCTGTGCTTCACTTCCTTTACATAATAATAAAAGTCAAAATGCTTTAAAAATGTTCAAATTTATTAAAGACAAATGGGTAGATATTTATTCTTGGGTAGATCACTACTGGTGGAAAAACAAAATAGACATAATATGCATTATTGTATTTTTAATAGTGTCCATAATCTATACCTTAGATTATCTAAAGTATCATTAAAATGAATAAAATAGACTCAAAACAATATCCCACATTGGCAACATATCCGTTCAATCAGATAGAAACGGCTGTCCTTAGGCTTCAAGAAAAGTACCATATGACTGAAGAGCAATGTCTACTTAATCTCGAAATGGACCTAGCGGAGCAGGAGCAATTAGCTACGGGTAAATAATATATGAAAAAAGATAAATCGCTTTTAATAATAGAAAAAATATTTTGGGTAATTTATCTTGTATTACCTATATTTACAGGAATACTCGCTTATAATTGGTTACCTAATGAATCACCCAATAAAGATATTCACATAATCCTTTCTTCTCACGAAGAATGTGATCCTTATAATCAGTGCGTACAAATACCAAATGCTTGGCAAAACAAAGAAACTGGGGAAATATATACCCCAAGTAACTTTGGTGAACACAATAGAAAAGAGGGAAACAAAAAGACATTATATCTTTTGGGCTATTTACTGCTAGGAGGCATTTTCTATGTATTATTCTCTAAATATAATGAGAAAATAAAAAACATCGAACTATGAACAACCTAAATTATAAAACTTTATTTAAAATCAGTATCCTCTCTCAGGAGGAAAAAAGAGATGGGTATATAAAAATGATATATAAAGATTGTCTTGTTTGTGGAAATACAAAGAATTCATTTTGGGTGAAAATATATAAATGCTCAAGGTGTGGTGCAGATAAATTTAAATGGCACACACGAGCTTGGTGTGGAACAATGTTAGACATTAATAAAAATGAACAACGTGGAAAATAAAAGAAATTCATTTGTAACCTTATGTGAAATAGCTTCACAAAATAACTGGTGTTGGAATTTAAGCTGTACTACTTGCGATCACGAAGCTTTTAAAGTGGCTTTTTCAAAATTAGTTAGAGGTGAGCAAGAGCAACTTGCTACAGGTAAATAAGGTAGAATATATTAATATGGATAAAAAAAGTAAGTTTTTGATGCTATTTGACGCTATTATACTAAAGATTTTCACCATTTAACACTATAATAGTGAGGGTGGTTGTATTACTATTTAAGTAATAAAGTACGCTTTGCGACGCTCTTTAAGCGTGAATATTTGTATGATTCCGTATTATTCTTTAAGTAGTACAAGCTGGCATTTGAAGGCATAATGCTTTCTTTTTGTACTATTTAGCACTAAAATAGTGCTTCTGGATTGTTATTATTCCAATCATTTTTATGACTTTATATTACTATTTAAGTAATATAAAAAAATAAAACACCACTTTTGAGAGTGGTGTTTTAAGTAAACAAGGTGTGCTTTTCATCCGATGTTGTGATGTGGCAATTCTTCCATAAAAGTATTCTGAGTTCCTCCTATCTCGCGACCGCGTATTACTCAGGCATCTTTTGTTCAGTTTAACCTTTCTAGCTAACTTCCTTTAATCCGCTCCAAGTGCAACTCGCATATTTTATTACAAGTATTTCTCCAGTTTTACCTGTTTGAGACACCGCTTGCTTACTACTTGCCAGTATCTGACTTTTGTCTGAAGAACTTGAAATAAAATATGTGGCTCTTGGTAAGTAATAGTCTTTACCATCACTTCCTGTAATTGTTCTTTCAAAACCACAAGCTTCCATTGCTTGGTGCAAAACATTAAAGTCCGCCATTAGATTACTAGCTAACTCTATTCTAATAATGTAAGACATATATTTAGTTTCCGTAGCTTTTTAATGAGTACGACGAGGCTCTACTACGCATTCGCATTATAACATTTTTACTATCAAAAAAGTCTCAAAAATGCTAGGATATCATTATGTTTGAACAAACTTTTAAGAATATAGATGATGTGCTTCACAAGGACGCTGGGTGCGGTAGTGAACTTGATTATGTTGAACAAACTTCTTGGGTTTTATTCTTGAAATATCTAGATGATTTGGAGAAAGACAAGGCTACTGACGCCGAGCTTACAGGCAAGAAATATACAAAAATTATCTCTCCAGAATATCAGTGGAGTGTCTGGGCTATGCCAAAAGACAAAGAAGGTAAGCTGGATCACCACAAGGCTCTCTCTGGAGATGACCTTGTAGACTTCGTAAACAATAAACTTTTCCCGTACCTTAAAAAGTTTAAAACTTCTGCTGAGAGCGCTGATACTATCGAATACAAAATCGGAGAGATTTTTAGTGAATTAAAAAACAGAATCCAGTCTGGTTATAACTTACGAGAAGTTATCAATCGCATTGATGAACTTCGTTTCCGAACTCACGCAGAAAAACACGAAATGAGCCACCTGTATGAAGACAAGATAAAGAATATGGGTAACGCTGGACGTAATGGTGGTGAGTACTACACCCCACGACCTCTGATTAAAACTATTGTTCAAGTTGTTGCTCCTAAAATTGGTGACAGAATATACGATGGTGCAGTAGGATCCGCTGGATTCTTAGTAGAAGCATTCGATTATTTAAAAAATATTAAGAAACTTACTACTAGTGATATTACTACACTCCAGAAAAAAACTTTCTATGGTAAAGAAAAGAAATCACTTGCTTATATAATCGGCACAATGAATATGATTTTGCACGGTGTAGAAGCCCCAAACATTGTTCACACAAACACTCTTTCTGAAAACATTTCTGATATTCAAGAAAAGGACCGCTATGACATAGTCCTAGCCAACCCTCCTTTTGGAGGTAAAGAGCGTGCTGAGGTTCAACAAAACTTTCCAATAAAGACAGGAGAGACAGCTTTTTTGTTTTTACAACATTTTATAAAAAGCCTGAAAGCTGGAGGTAAGGCCGGTATCGTTATCAAGAATACATTTCTGAGTAATACTGACAACGCTTCGGTAAGCTTACGAAAGCTCCTGCTTGAAAGCTGTGACTTACATACAGTGCTCGATCTACCAGGAGGGTCCTTTGTGGGAGCTGGGGTTAAGACAGTCGTATTATTTTTTGAAAAAGGAAAACCTACTAAAAAAGTTTGGTTTTATCAACTTAATCTAGAAAGAAATCTTGGCAAGACAAATCCACTAAGTGAAAAAGATTTAGCAGACTTTGTTGCACTACAAAAAACAAAAGCAGAAAGCGAGAACTCTTGGAATGTTGCTGTAAATGATATAGACCAGAAGACTTTTGACTTGAGTGCCAAGAACCCTAATAAAAAAGAAGAGGCTGGTTTACGTGAACCAGAAGATATAGTAAAAGAAATGAAAGATTTAGATAAAGAGAGTGAGGACATTCTCAAGTCTATTGTAAAACTTATATGAAGAAACTATGGGAAATAAAAAACTTAGGAGATATTTGTGAAGTTCTTGATAGTAGAAGAAAGCCAATTACTAAAAAAGATAGAATTGAGGGCGAGTATCCTTACTATGGAGCAACTGGCATATTAAGTTATGTTCATAATTTTATCTTTAATGAAAAGTTAGTTCTAATTGGTGAAGATGGTGCAAAATGGTTATCAGGAGATAATACTGCTTTTATTGTGGACGGTAAATGTTGGGTTAATAACCACGCTCACGTTATTAGACCTAATAGAAAAATAGTATTAGATGAATGGATCGTTTATTTCTTGTATGTTAGTGATTTAACTCCTTATATATCTGGAATGACAGTTCCGAAATTAAATCAAGAAAAAATGAGAGCTATTGAAATCCCAGTTCCCCCTATCTCTGAACAAAAAGAAATAGTTACCATTTTAGACAAAGCATTTAGTGATATTGCTAAAGCAAAAGATAATGCTGAAAAAAATCTTAAAAATGCTAAAGAACTTTTTGAGAGTTATTTACAGAACATCTTTACTAATAAAGGTGATGGTTGGGAAGAGAAACAAATTCAAGAAATTACAACTATTATAAATGGGTACGCTTTTGCAAGTAAAGATTTTAGTTCAACAAATACAATTAAGTCTATTAAAATTACAAATGTCGGTGTGAAAGAATTTGTAAAAGAAAAAGATAATTATCTTCCGGAAAAATTCAAAGAAAGTTTAAAGGAGTATCAAGTTAAAAAAGGAAGTATTGTCATAGCTTTAACAAGAACAATTATTTCAGCGGGTTTAAAAGTCGCAGTTGTTCCCGATATTTATGATGGCGCTCTGATCAATCAACGAGTTGCAGCCTTGGTGTCAAATGAAAAATTAGTAAATCAAGATTTTTTGTATAATTATCTTACAACTGATAGTGTTGCAAAATATGTTTTAGCTCACGTCAATGCACTAATGCAACCTAATTTATCAATTACTGATTTGAAGAATTTACCAGTACCTTGCCCATCTCTAAATGAACAGAGGTTGGTTGTAGAAAAACTTAATACACTTTCTTCGGAAACCAAAAAGCTAGAAAATATCTACCAACAGAAAATAAAAGACCTGGAAGAGCTTAAGAAAAGTATTCTCCAAAAAGCTTTTAATGGAGAATTATGTTAAATAGAATGTTAAAAAATAATAATGAGTTTATTCCGCTTGTTGTGAGTGTTTTATTGTTCTTGTATATAAATATATTTAGACCTTGCCTCGTAGATTATTTCTGGGGTTCAGTAATCAATGATATTTTAATTGGTGTTATTGTATCTTATATTTTTTATGTTCTCGTAGTTTATTTTCCCATCAAGAAAAGAGAGAGAATTATAAAGCATAATTATAAAAAACAAATTAAACTTTTTAAGGGATCTATCATAACTAAATTGTTGCAAAGTCTTACTGGTGGTTATGCTGGAGAAGGGGACTGGAAACACGAAGATTTGTTTATAAACAGTAAATTTAAGGATTTTTTTCACAAGCAAGTTTCTCAATCTCAGGATAGGTGGGATGATGTTGCTACTAATTTACAAGATAATGAAGATCTGGTGAACGATATTATTCTAGATTTTAAAATTTTGGAAGATGAATCTCGTTTTGTGCTAAATAATTTGGAAATTGAAGATGAAAGAATATACGTATTTCTAAAGATGATATCTAAAATCACATATACATTAAGAAGTTATAATCCAAAGACTGACGATATAAAATACATAATGTTATTTATATGGCAGATTTTTGCTGGATGGAGTTGGGTTGATGGATATTCTGAAAAAGATATTTTCCAAATTATTTATGATGAATTTTAAATTTGTGTACATTGAGAGCTAATTATGGTTTAATTTGATGCATATATGAACGAAGCTGAAACAAGAGCAGAATTAATCGATCCAAAACTCAAGTTGTGCGGCTGGGGGGTTGTTGAAGGTTCAAAAATACTCCGTGAGTACAACATTACAGCTGGAAGAATACAGGTGGGTGGGGCAAGAGCGAAGAAGCTAACAGCTGACTATGTTTTGGTTTATAAGGGTATAAAACTAGCCATTGTAGAGGCAAAAAGTGTTGAATTAGAAGTGGGGGAAGGTGTAGCTCAAGCAAAACAATATGCTGAGAAAATGAAACTTGAGACTACCTATTCTACAAATGGCAAAGAGATCTACAGTATTTGTATGAAGACCGGCAAAGAATGTCTTGTAGAGAATTATCTCACTCCTGATGAGTTATGGAATAAAACTTATGCGGTCCAGAACGAATGGCGAGAAAAATTCAGTTCGATTCCTTTTGAAGATATCAATAAGACAAAAACGCCTCGTTTTTATCAAGAAATTGCAGTTAACAATGTATTAGAAGCTGTTGCAAACAACAAGGACCGTATACTTCTTACTCTCGCTACTGGTACAGGTAAGACCACGATTGCATTTCAAATAGCTTGGAAACTTTTTAAGAGTAGATGGAACCTCAAGCGTGATGGTAGTAGACAACCTAGAATACTTTTCTTGGCAGATAGAAACAACCTAGCAAATCAAGCTTTCGGAGAGTTTACCGCTTACTCATCATTTTCTGAAGACGCGCTAGTTAGGATAAGTCCAGGTGAGATAAGAAATCACGGAAGAGTTCCAACCAATGGAAGTATTTTCTTTACTATCTTCCAAACATTTATGAGCGGTACTGACGCTATGGGTAACCCTGCTCCTTACTTTGGAGAATACCCAGCAGATTATTTCGATTTTATTATTATAGATGAATGTCATCGTGGCGGTGCAAATGATGAAGGAAACTGGAGAGGTATTTTGGAATACTTTGCACCAGCTGTTCAGCTCGGTTTGACTGCTACACCAAGACGGCAAGATAACATAGATACTTACAGATACTTTGGTGAACCCGTTTATATATACTCTCTTAAGGAAGGTATCAATGATGGATTCCTAACTCCTTTTAAAGTTAAGAGAATTAAAACAACTCTGGACGACTACATATACACCAGTGATGATCAAGTGGTTGAAGGAGAGATTGAAGCTGGAAAACTCTATACAGAACCTGATTTCAATAAGACTATAGAAATTAAAGAAAGAGAAGCGAAGCGCATTAAAGTATTTATGGACGATGCAGATCCAAACGAGAAGACTATTATTTTCTGTGCCACTCAACAGCACGCGGCGTTAGTAAGGGATCTTGTAAATCAATACAAAAAGAATACAGACACAAATTACTGTGTTCGCGTAACTGCGAACGATGGGGAAATAGGGGAGCAGTTCTTGAGAGAATTTCAGGATAATGAAAAGACACTCCCAACAATACTTACAACATCTCAGAAGTTGTCTACGGGAGTAGACGCGAGAAACATTAGAAATATTGTGCTAATGCGACCTGTAAACTCTATGATTGAGTTTAAGCAAATTGTAGGACGAGGAACGCGACTTTTTGAAGGTAAGGAGTTTTTTACTATTTATGACTTTGTAGACGCTTATCACCATTTTGCGGATCCTGAATGGGACGGAGAGCCGATTGAAGAAGATCCTTGCTCTAAGTGTGGTCAAGCACCCTGTGTATGCGAAGTAAAACCTCCAAAACCGTGCCCCGAGTGCGGTAAAACCCCTTGCGAGTGTATTAAGACTCCTCCCGAGATTTGTTCTGTGTGTGGTCAATTTCCTTGTGTTTGTAAAAAGAAGATAAAGGTTAAATTAAGGGGTGGAAAAGAACTAGAGATTCAACATATGATTTCTACTTCATTCTGGAGCGCAGAAGGAAAACCAATCTCTGTAGAAGAGTTCTTGCAAAACTTATTTGGAACACTCCCAAGTTTATTTAAGAGTGAAGATGAACTACGAGATATTTGGAGTAACCCGATAACAAGAAAGACTCTACTAGAAAAACTAGACCAAGCTGGTTATGGTAAAGATGAACTGACTACTTTACAAAGACTTATTGATGCCGAGAAGAGCGACATCTTTGATGTACTTGAATATGTATTTAATAGCGACAACAAACCAATAACCAGAGAAGAGAGAGTAGCTACGGCGGAGAGTGCTATTTTAGCAACATTAGATGATAAACAAAAAGAGTTTATTGAGTTTGTTTTGAGTAAGTATGTTGAAACCGGAGTCGATGAACTCGGAGAAGAAAAACTATCAAAATTATTAGAACTAAAGTACCGATCTCTCGAAGACGCAAAAGATGTCCTGGGTGAGCCGACACAAATCCGGTCCCTATTCTTTGATTTTCAGAAGTATTTGTATAGACAAAAAGAAACTTACTAAAAAATCTATATGATAAATCAAGAAAAAATAAAAGAGTGGGTAAGAGAATACTTGAAGCATATCCAAGAGATAACTCTTGATGTTCACGTAACCAGAGACGAGGGTTATAAGTTCTTATCTATAAATAACTTCCAAAAACACTTCAACATAGAGGAGTTGGATTTATCCGGGATGCTTGATAGGGCTATTTTAAATAATAACTTAGTGGTAGGAGCAATGTATTTTCCTAAGAAAATGCTGTTGATCTATGCTCAGGACTACACAGAGGAAACCAGACTAGCACTAAGGGACCTGTTTGATGAGTCCAAAGATGTGTATGTACGTATGACAGAAGCAAAAGAGGCTTTTGATAATATAAGTAAAATACGTAACATTAGACTAGAAGAGACTTCAAACTCTTACATAGGGCTACGATTTTTGAGTTTACTTTTGGGATATAGATTTCCAGAAAAGTATAATGCTCTAAAACCAGCAGAGTGGAAGTTTTTTGCTAAGTTTTTGGATTCAGACTTTTCCATACCTAACCGTACTCCCGTAGGAGAGCAGTACCGTATCTACAACTTATGCATAGAAGCACTTAGAAATCACTTAAAGGATAGAAAGGAAATGGAGCCAATACGAGAAGCCCTTACTCAAGGCTTACCATTCAATGATGCTGAATTGCACTGGGTTACACAAGGAGTAATCTATGTTACAGCAAAGCTACTTGCTGGTGAAAAATCTGAACAGAAAGCTGAGCCTATCGTTTCTTCTCCAGAGAATGAAGAAGAAGTATCAACAACAAGCGGTGTATTGGTGGAAGACTACAATACTGGTTTTATGCCTCTAGAAAAACACTTGGAGGAGTACATAATGAAGAACTGGGACATCATAGACTTTGGGGAAGAGCTCACCGTGTACAGAGACGAAGACGGAACGCCTGCACAGCAATATGTGACCGATGTTGGGATTGTAGATATTCTCGCCAAAGACACTAAGGGTAATTTTGTCGTTCTGGAATTGAAAAGAGCAGAGTCAAAGTATGCTGTGGTTGGTCAAATACTAAACTATATGAGCTGGGTCGAAGAAAACCTTGCCTCTGATAAAGAAAAAGTGAGAGGAATAATTATTGTAGGTAAGGCCGACAATACTTTAAAATACGCTCTAAGACAGGTCCAAGATAAAGTTATTTTAAAGGAGTATCGTATTAAGATGACTTTTTCTAATCCTGAATAAATTATGTCTATCTATACTGATATTTATCCTCCAATTGAAACTGCTCTTGAGATGGAACCAGAAGAACTTGCTCCATTGGTATTAAAACATCTAAATCAGATTGGTAATATAAATCGTTATAATTTTACAAACGGTAATGCTTCGGATTTTATAGAATGGGCTGGTAATAACAAAAAAGAGGCGATGCAAAGTCTTATGACGGCTTGGATGTGGCTTGAGAAAGAATTACTTGTTGCACCTAAACCAGGAATCCAAGATAGTTGGGCTTTTATAACTCCTCGAGGGAAAAAGATACTGGAATCACAGGATTTTAAAACATATCAAAAAGGAAATCTTTTACCTTCAGAGGGGTTAGACCCCGTGCTTGTTCAAAAAGTAAAACCTACTTTCATAAGAGGAGATTATGAGACTGCCATATTTCAAGCCTTTAAAGAAATTGAAGTAAGAGTAAGAAATAAGGCTGGTTATGGTGCTCAAAAATCTGATGAATATCTTGGTGTTAAGCTAATGAGAAAGGCTTTCAATCCTGAAAATGGTCCATTAACAGATCTTGAAGCTAGTGGTGGAGAAAAAACCGCTCAAATGGAGTTGTTTTCTGGTGCTATTGGTTCTTACAAGAATCCTTCAAGTCATAGATATGTTGATTTTAATGATCCTAGAGAAGTAGCCGATATAATACATATTGCTAATCATCTTTTAAAAATAATAGATTCAATATCATAAAATGAATCCAATTACTTATTATGAAGATAGGAAGAAATGACCCTTGTTTATGTGGCAAGAAAAAAGAAGATGGTAGTCCAGTAAAATATAAAAAATGCTGTGGCTTTAGTGGGCAAAATACAGAGCCTCCACCCGAAAGGAGAAAAATGATTCTCACAAAAAAGGATTTTGTTTCCGAACCTTATTCTTCGTGTCCAAACTGTTCGCAAGAAAGTTTTGGTCTTCAACTTATGGGGATGAGGGGTCTAAAATGCACAAAAGAATGCTTTTTGTGTGGACACGCAGAATCTTATCCACTACCAAAGCTAAAGAAAAAGATAATATATTTAGATCAATTTGCTATAGATAATATAGTTAAAACTCTTGACTCAAAACACCCTAAAAATAAGGTTGTTTCTGATGACCCATTTTGGTTACAAATGTATGAAAAGTTAGATATGCTTTCAAAAGCTCAGCTAATTGTTTGCCCTGACTCTTTTTACCACATAGATGAATCTGCCCCTACTGGATATTTTGAATCAATGCAAAGAATATACGAGCATTTATCAGGAGGCGTGACGTTTTATAGAGAATCAGAAATTACTAAAATACAAGTCTTAGAGCACTTTAAAAATTATTTAGAAAATAAATCTGATGTTCCACCCAAACTTGATCCTGAATTAATTGTTTTTGGAGATTTGAATGAATGGCACTCTCGTGTGAGGGTTTCAGTGAGTGGCAAAAAAACTGAAGAAAGAATAAAAGAAACACGCAAAGAAAAAGAAGAATCATATAAAAGGTTTACAGAAGTATTTAAACGTTGGCAAATAGAGAAAGGTAAACTTTTTGAAGATTTTTATAAAGAAGAAATGCAGGGTTTTGCAAAAGGCACTCTACTTTCGGCTCGTAACTTTTATGAAAGAAAAGCTCAAACATCGGAAAAATATGCAGAAACTGGTCAGATTGATATGAATGATATTTTTCCACCGCCCTCTGCTGAGTTACTTGAAGATATGATGGCTATAGCAAGACAGAATGGAGCTAAGAATGACCAAGAATCAATTGAAAAAATTATTGGATATTTATCGCTGTCTAATTTGGAAATGATACCAACTCTGCGAATTGGAACTTCAATTTATGCAGTTTTAGCACATCAGGCATCAACTGGTAGGGTGGTTCTTCCATCATCGGGTGTACAAACAGATGTAGAGATGATTTCCAGTCTTTTGCCTTATTGTGATGCTATGTTAATAGATAAAGAAAATGCCAATATCTTAGCTGACGGTAGAGTTAAAAAAAGAGTTAATTTTGGTACCAAAATCTTTGCACCAAAAGATAGAGTTGAGTTTCTTAAGTATCTAGACGTGATTTTTGAATCAGCTGATCCTAAACACATTGAGTTTATTAAAGAAGTATACGGAGAAGATTGGATAAGGCCATATACCTCAATTATAAGAGATGACTCCTTGTTTAAAGAATAGATTATTAACGTTTTTCCTCTAATATAGCCATTCGAACATCGTCCCAAGTTCGGAGCAAGTAAACACCCGGAAGGGTGTTTTTGCTTGCTCCGCAAGAGGAATGTCCGGGGGACATTCCGTTAGGGCTCGAAAAGGTTAGTCAGATATTTTGTGAGGAACGAAACAAAATATCGACAACCTGTACAGCGCTCGTAGAGCGAGAGATACCTACTCGCGCCTGCCTATCGGCAGACAGGGAGCCAAAGAAAATAACCCTTGAATAAAGGGTTATTTTCTTACCATATTTAGGATGTTCGAACCTGTGGTATAATTTTGAAATGAAAAAAGTTGATGTGAGAGAAACTAAAAATAAAGGTAAGGGTGTATTTACTTCTGAAGATATAAAGAAAAGTGAACATATTTTAGATATTAATGACTCATTAATAATATAATCTCAAAACACATCTGTAATATTTTGCTAATACAAATTTTTTTGTGTAGTATATAAATACATCAAACTAATTATAATTTTATTTCAATATGAAAAAATACGAAATTACATTTGCTACATTAAATCTATTGAGTTTAAATACAGACGATTCAGAAAAATCACTTGATATACAAAAGGTCATGATAGAACATATTAATTCAACTCATGGACAGGAAGGTTGGTTGCTTGTGAGTGTTACAAAAGAGGCAGATTTCATCGTTTTATTCTTTCAGAGAGAGATTATCCACTAACAACCATTGTTAGATTGTATAGAGACAAAACGAGCGTAATCAATTTTATATAACCAGACTGTGTTAGTTTGAAAAACTCCACAATATCAATTTTCTTTTTTGAAAAATAAAATGATTTTGTTTATAAAACTTTTGTTTTTCTTCTGCTTACTTTTCACCAACCCTAAAACAGCTTTGATTGTAATACTGTCATCAAGGTAATAATTTATACTTAGGTCCATTGTTTTTTGTAGAACCCACTTATTATTTATATATGTGAACCTTAAGACATCGGATGAAATCTCGAAAGTATTTAAAGCTTCTACGATCTCATTCCTCACACCATATATTGATCCTAATGCATGATTGAGCTGATCATCATTTAGATCTCCTTCCAACATAAAATAGATTGATTTTTTTAAAGGTGATTTTTCATAGTTATCAGTAACTATACAAAGAGAATTACTTACTAAGATATTTTTTTTATTTTTACTAAAAATTTTTTTATATGTCGGAATAATTATGGAGGTGAAAAATACATGAGTTACTGCTTTCTTGATAATCAATATCGGGAATTCATCACTTAAGACAAAGGCAACAGTATGTTGACCTAAATCAATAAAACTATCGAGTATCGGACTTCCTATTGCAGGACCTTTGTATTTTTTTAGGACATCCTTCTGTTCTTCTAAACTTAACTGATATTCCAAAGTAGCATCTAGATTATTTTCATTAAGAAGTTTCTCCAAGAATTCTTTGTCAGATTTATCTCTATAAGTTATTTTAAGCATATTATAATGATACTATATTTACGTTTAAAACAAGAAGGATAGATTTATATAATATTAAGTGCAAGCTAAAATAGCTTTTCGAACATTCTCCATTTCCGGAGCCAAAGAAAATAACCCCTTCAATAAGGGTTATTTTCTTACTATAATTAGGACATTCGAACATATGATATAATTTGTGCATTATGACACAAATGATTGAAAAAAACACAAAA
>Ga0172380_10004716_pt1 | contig 17218 bp, 15 predicted proteins | sample Leawe162metaG_FD_119747 | JGI IMG/M metagenome (GOLD analysis project Ga0172380, IMG submission 119747) | Leachate microbial communities from a municipal landfill in Southern Ontario, Canada - Leachate well 162 metaG | ecosystem: Engineered > Solid waste > Landfill > Unclassified | place...
AAGCGTTTCACGGCTATCCCGTTGCGTTGCGACCAGCCAGCGAAGATGGCATGATGAAGGTCTTTTTTTGCCAACAATGTATTGCACAAATTGATCTGAGAGTTTCATAGTATGTTTAAAACTATTACCCATCTCCCCGAACAGGTGTAACCCATGTCTCCGGTCTATACAACGGGAGGGGGCCAGGGGGTGGGTGAAGCTGCAATCTGCCGGGCTCATAGCTGATTCCCCCTCTCCCTAACCCTCCCCCCTAGGTAAGCGCAGACTCCGGGGGGGAGGGAACTTGTTCGCTTTTGCTAACTGCCCTGTAACCAAGGAAAAACCCCTATGCTGATTGGAATGACCTACGACCTGCGAAGCGATTATCTGGCCGCGGGCTACGGAGAAGAGGAAACCGCCGAGTTCGACCGGGAATCGACCATCGCGGCCATTGACCAGGCCCTACGGAACATGGGCCACGAAACCGTGCCCATCGGCAATTTCATGGGCCTCATGCCCCGGCTTTTGGCCGGCGAGCGGTGGGATTTGGTCTTTAATATCTGCGAAGGGCTGTACGGCTTTGGCCGGGAAGCCCTGGTGCCCGCCCTGCTGGAGGCGCACCGGATTCCCTACGTCTTTTCCGACCCCCTGGTCCTGGGGTTGACCCTGCACAAGGGGATGAGCAAACATGTGCTCCGGGATCTCGGCATCCCGACCCCCGCCTTTAAGGTGGTGAAAAGCTCGGCGGATGTGGCTGGCGTGACTCTGCCCTATCCGGTCTTTGCCAAACCGGTGGCCGAAGGGACCGGCAAGGGCGTGACCCCGGCCTCCAAGATCAGCACTGCCGAAGAGCTGCACGTGGTCTGCGCCGAGCTGTTGCAGACCTATAACCAGCCGGTGCTGGTGGAATCCTTCCTGCCGGGCAGGGAGTTCACCGTGGGTATCGTGGGCAACGGCGCTTCCGCCCGATCCATCGGGGTGATGGAGGTGGTCCTGCTGCCCGATTCCGAGCCGGAGGTCTATTCGTACCACAACAAGGAGTTCTGCGAAGAGCTGGTGGAATACCGGAAGGTGGACGATGCCGAAGCCCGGCAGGCGGAGGCAACCGCCCTGGCCGCCTGGCGCGGGCTGGACTGCCGGGACGGCGGCCGGGTGGACCTGCGCTCCGACGCCAACGGCATCCCCAATTTCATCGAGGTCAACCCCCTGGCCGGGCTGCATCCCGAGCATTCCGATCTCTGCATCATCGCCACCAAGTACGGGATCACCTATCAAGAGCTGCTCAGCGAAATCATGGCCGCCGCCATTGCCCGGCTCGGGCTTGAACCATGAAGCACCCAAAGGTCGGGATCATCCACAACGAGCCGATCCCCCAAGGTGAGCCGAACTGGGAATCCTCCGCCGATGTCCTGGCCCAGGTGGAGGCCATCGAGACCGCGCTCACCGAGCTGGGCCAGCCCCATGCGCGCATCCCCTTTACCCGCGATCTGGCCCGTTTCGTTAGCCAGGTGCAGGCGGCAGGGATCACAAAAGCCTTCAACCTCTGCGAGTCGGTGGACGAAGATCCGCTCCTCATCGGCCACCCGGCCGCAGTCCTCGAGCTGCTCTCCATCCCCTTCACCGGCTCCTCGGCCATGGCGCTGCTGCTCTCCACGGACAAGCTCACGGTAAAAAGATTACTCACCGCCTCCGGGCTCCGCACCCCACCCTTTTTCCTCTACGAGGGAGGCGAGGTGCTGCGGCCCGCCGGGCTCAATTTCCCGGTGATCCTCAAACCCCGCTTCCAGGACGCCTCCATCGGCATCGAGCAGGAATCGGTGGTGGCGGACAGCGTCGAGCTTTTGCCCAGGCTGGAAGCCCTGTATACCCGGTACGGACCCATCCTGGTGGAGGAGTATGTCGTGGGCCGGGAGTTCAATGTCTCGCTCTTCGGCTATCCCCAGCCCCGGGTCATGCCCCTGGCGGAGATCGATTTCTCCGGTTTTCCCGCTGAGCTGCACCGGATCGTGAGCTACAAGGCCAAATGGGACGAGGATTCCTTCGAGTATCACAACACCCGGCGAGTTTTTCCAACCGACCTGCCCGATGCCTTGCAGCAGACCATGCGGCGCATGGCCCAGGAGTGCTTTGGACTCTTCGGCCTGCGCGACTACGCCAGGGTTGACCTGCGCCTCGATCCGCAAGGCCGCCTGAGCATCCTGGAGATCAACGCCAATCCCTGCCTGAGCCCGGACGCCGGGTTTCCCGCCGCCGTGGCCGAAAGCGCGATGGGCTACACGGAGATGATCAAGGAATTTGTCCGGCTGGTCTCCTCAAGGGTCGCCCTATGATCACCATCCGGCCCATTGCCGCGGAAGACCGCGCCCAGCTCCTGAGGCTGGTGGAGCGGCAGGATAATTTCAATAGCCAGGAGGTGGCGGTGGCCATCGAGGTCATCGACGACACCCTGGACCCGGCCAAAAACGATTATTCCATCCTCGTGGCAGTAGCCGAGGGGCAGGGGGTGGCGGGCTTTGTCTGCTACGGAGAGATTCCCATGACCGACCGCCGCTTCGACCTCTACTGGATCGCGGTGGACCCGGACCTGGGCAGGCAGGGCGTGGGCAAACAGCTCCTTGCCCGGATGGAGGAAGAACTGGCAGGGCAGGGCGGGGGCATCGTCTACGTGGACACCTCCTCCACCCCTGGCTATGACCGGGCCCGCTCGTTTTATGAAAAAAACGGCTATCAAGTGGCCTGCGTGCTGACGGATTTCTACCGGGCAGGGGATGACCGGGTCATTTATCGAAAAACATTGTAACAGCGGAACACTGTAACTGTTCAACAGTGGTGCAGATGCGAGGAAGAGGCCTGCGACGTGTGCTCTTGACATGAGCAGGCTAATGACAGCTAAGCGAGCACTGGCGAGACTGCGAAGCAGATGTGGTGCTGTTGAACAGTTACAAAAGAAAGCCCCTTTTCCTGGGAGGGGGAAAAGGGGCTTTCAGGGGTGGGGAAGAGAGAGAGGGAGAAAAAACTTCGAACTATCCAGCTTGATGCCGAAATTCAACAAAAACCAGAAAATGTAACTGTTCAGCAGTGCCGCATATGCGCGGAAGAGGTCTACGAAGTGTGCTATTGCACACGAGCAGGCCGATGACAACGCAGATGTGGTGCTGCTGGACAGTTACAAAATTACTTCAGGGCTTCATACACATGCCCGACCAGCTTGGGTCCGGGGGTCAGGGTCTTGTCGCCTGCTTCCCAGCGGGCCGGACAGGCCTCGGCGGGATGGGCCGCCACATAGACGCTGGCTTTCAGTTTCCGCAACAGCTCCTTGGCGCTGCGGCCGACGTTGTAAAAATTCACCTCGGAGGCGACCAATTTGCCCTCCGGGCTGATGATAAAGGTGCCGCGCAGGGCCAGGCCGGTGGCGGAGTCATAGACGCCGAACAACTTGGACACGGTGCCGGTGGGGTCCGCGGCCATGGGGTATTTGGCCTTTTCCAGGAATTTCTCCTCCCGTTTCCAGGCCAGATGGGTGTAAACGGTATCGGTGCTCACCGTGACCACCTCGCCGCCTGCTGCCTTGATATTGTCGTACTCGTCGGCCAGATCGCCCAGCTCGGTGGAGCAGACAAAGGTAAAATCCGCCGGATAGAAGACCAGCACCGTCCATTTGCCCGCCTTTTTCAACTGCTCCAAGGAAACGGTACCAAAGCCGTAATCGGTCGGCTCATAGGTTTCCATGGAAAAATCCGGCACATTCTGACCAACCTGCAAGCCGCCGCAACAAGTATCACCCATGACATATCTCCATCGTAAAAGGGATGAGCAAAGAAAATTAACTCGTGTTTGATAAAAATTATCATTTGTATAAATCAAAGTCAAACCTTTTTTATCCTGCTTTCGAGAAAAATTAAAATATCATTGCATTTCAACAGATTACATGGGAACAAAACTCCCCATGGGGCTCAACACATGGGCCACGACCCCAAAAAAGCCAAGGGGATTTTTCCCGCATCACGGTCAACCACGGAAAAGAAACCGAGGCCGCGCTTGACACCCCACCTATCTTCCCGTAAATTCTCTATATGTTCACACCGCGGAGAAAAATAATCCTCACCGGTTACCGGGCCACCGGCAAAACCCTGGTCGGTCTTACACTGGCCGAACACCTGCACCTCGATTTCATCGACATGGACGAGCTGCTGGTGGCCAGGGCAGGGCAGTCCATCCGCCAGATCGTCGCCGAACAGGGGTGGGGGCAGTTCCGCCTCCTGGAGCGAGATCTGCTGGCCGAAATGATCTGCCGCAAGGACGCGGTCATTTCCACCGGCGGCGGGGCGATCCTCCATCAGGATATCTGGAACCTCCTGCGGCAAACCGGCCTCACCGTCTGGCTCACGGCGGACATCGACACCATCTGCCGCAGGCTGGCCGAGGATGCAAACAGTGCGGAGCAGCGGCCAACGCTCACCGACTCGGATCTCTATGTCGAGGTGGCCCAGGTGCTGGCCGAGCGGGATCCACTCTATGAAAAAGGGTCGCACCTTACCGTGGACACCAGCAACAAAACCGCGGGCGAAATCGTGCATATCATTGAAACGGCCCTGGGTGACGACGGGTTTCTTCGCGATGTCGAAGCCTCGCTCCCCAAGGACCCCATATTCTGCTAGGAACAAATAATGGCTGGAAATACCTTTGGCTCTCTTTTTCGCGTAACCACCTGGGGCGAGTCCCACGGCACCGCTGTGGGCGCCACCATCGACGGCTGCCCCCCAGGGCTGCCGCTCACCGCCCGGGACATCCAGGCGGAGCTGGACCGCAGACGGCCCGGCAAGGGGGGGCCTGCCGCCAGCCCCAGAAAGGAACCGGACGCGGTGGAGATCCTCTCCGGGATCTTTGAAGGGAAAACCACCGGCACCCCCATTGCTCTGGCCATCTTCAACAAGGATGCCCACAGCAAATCCTACGACAACCTCAAGGATATCTTCCGGCCCGGACATGGCGACATCAGCTATCTCGCCAAGTACGGGATCCGCGACCACCGGGGCGGCGGCCGGGCCTCGGCCAGGGAAACCGCGGGCAGGGTGGCCGCCGGGGCCGTGGCCAAAAAACTCCTCGCCCTGCACGGCATCACGGTTACGGCCTACACCGTGGCTCTGGGCGGGATCACCACCGCCAAACGCAATCTGCATGAAATCAACGACAACCCCCTGTTCTGCCCGGACAACGCGGCCGCCGCCAAGATGATCAGCCATATCGAGACGGTGCGCAAGGAGGGCGACACCCTGGGCGGCATTGTCGAGATTCTCGCCACCGGCTGCCCCGCAGGGTTGGGCGAGCCGGTGTTCGAGAAACTCGACGCGGCCCTGGCCTGCGCGCTGATGTCCATCGGCGCGGTCAAGGGGGTGGAGATCGGCGCCGGCTTTGCGGCCGCCGGTATGCGGGGCTCGGAAAACAACGATGTCATCCTGCCCGAGGGGTTTGCCAGCAACAACAGCGGCGGCATCCTGGCCGGAATCTCCAACGGCGACGCCATCGTGGCCAGGGTGGCGGTCAAGCCCATCCCCTCCATCGGCAAAGAGCAGCAGACCATCAATCTGGCCCACGAGCCGGTCACGGTCAGCATCGGCGGTCGGCACGACATCTCCGCCATCCCCCGGATCATCCCGGTCTGCGAGGCCATGGTGGCCCTGTGCCTGGCCGATCATCTGCTCCGGCAGAAGGCCATTGCCTGAGGACAACGCGCACACAGCGGAAAAGCCATGAAACATCTCTCCCTGCTCTTATGCCTCTCTCTCATCATTTCCTGCACCGGTTGTTCATCAAAAGAACAGGTGTACGAACATATTTACGAGGGGCTCAAGATGCGTGAGCGAATGGCTCAGCACCCGCTTGATGTCGCTTCACAAGAACAGATCTCCTATGATCGATACAAAAAAGAAACAGAAACCGATCGCGAACCGGAGCCGCCTCTCCCCGGCGAACTCGCGCAACAATGAATCCTGCTTTCACATAAACACACAGCCCCATTTTAACCGGAGAAGTCATGTCCCCTGAGTCCCGCCCTTCCATGAAAATCAGCAACGTCTGGATGCTGACCCGCGAGTACGATGGGCTTGCCGGGGCCGGCGGGGTCAAGGATGTGGCCCGGCAACTGGCCGAGGCCCTGGCGCGCTCGGGCCGCAAGGTCAGCGTGGTCCTGCCGCTTTACGGCTTCATGGACCCTGGTCAGCTGGGCTTCACCCCCCTGGATCTGGGGTTTGACATCGACATGGATTATACCGGGGAACCGCGCCGGGAGTATGTGCGGGTCTTTGCCAAAACGGCACAACCGGCCGCCAAAAAAGGGACGCTTGCCATCTACCTGATCGACGCGGCCCGCTATCTGGAAAAAAAGAGCGTCTACACCTATACCGCGGAGGACGAGGCCCTGGACCCTTTCCACCGCCAGGGCTCCGGTCATTTCGACTACTTCGCCATGAACGTCCTGCTGCAAAAGGCGGCCGCCGCCCTGATGATCCGCTTGGGCGAGCGCCCCGATATCATCCACTGCCACGACGGCCACACCGCCATCCTCCCGGCCATGCTCCGCGAGAGCGAAGGCTTCCGCCATTACTTTGCCAAAACCGGCTGCGTGGTGACCATCCACAACGCCGGGACCGGCTACCATCAGGAGGTGGGCGACCTGCCCTTTGCCGAGGCAATCACCGGGCTGCCCGGAGCGCTGATCAACGCCAACCTGCTGGACGGCAACTTCGACCCCTTTCTCGTTGCCTCGCCCTATGCGGTGATGAATACGGTGAGCGAAAACTATGCCCGGGAGCTGCGGGAAACCGACGACGACGCGCTGACCGGCATGCTCGGCCACCGGCTCCTGGCAAGGGGCGTGGTGCTCAAGGGCGTGACAAACGGCATCAACCCGGCGGACTTTGACCCGAGCAAACCGAAACCCCTGGGCCTTGCCGCCCCCTTCAACCCGGCGACCGGCGACATGTCCGGCAAGGCAAAATGCCGCCGGAGCCTGATCAAGGATCTGGCCCAACGCAACCTGAAGACGGTCCGTCAGACCGGCTCCCTGGACGATCGGACCGGCACCCCCCTGTTCACCTTTGTCGGACGCTTCTCCTCCCAAAAAGGGGTGGACAAACTCTTGGGCGCGCTGGAAACCCTGCTTCCCCTGGACCAAAACTTCCAGGTTCTGATCCAGGGCTCGGGCACCAAGGAGATCGAGGCGGCCCTGGCCGGGCTGGCCGCGTCCCGCAAAAACCAGGGCCGCATCTGCCTGCTCAGGGGCTACGACCAGCAGCTTGCCAACCGCATCTACGCGGCGGGCGACTTCTTTCTCATCCCCTCCCGCTACGAGCCCTGCGGCCTTACCGATTATATCGCCCAGCTCTTCGGCAACCTGCCCATCGTCCACCACATCGGCGGCTTGGTCAAGGTGAGGGACGGGGAAACCGGCTTTGCCTATCCCGAGCACAAGTCCGCCGCCCTGATGGGCGCCATGCAGAAGGCCCTGCAGACCTTCCGCGACAATCCCAAAAAAATCCAAGCCATGCGGAAAGCCGCGGTCAAAACGATTCACGACACCTATACCTGGGATAAAGTGCTAACCCATTATTTATCGCTTTATCGCGAAGCACTTTCGCAGGTACAATAATTTCGCGCCTTCGGGAAAAACGACAGAAAAACTGTCCAGCTTGGAACCGGAAAGTTGGAAAAACCACGGACCGTAACTGTTCAGTAGCGCCGCTTCACTGCTGCCGCAGATGCGCGTGTCAATTGTCGGCAGCAGTGCCGACCAAGAGGCCTGCGAAATGTGCTATTGCACATGAGCAGGCCGATGACAAAGCAGGTGCGGTGCTGCTGAACAGTTACACAGAAAGGAGACTGGCATGGCGATACGGATAGGCATCAACGGTTTTGGCCGCATCGGCCGCAATATCTTTCGGGCCATTGACAAAGATCCCCTCTTTGCCGATATCGAGGTCGTTGCCATCAACGACCTGACCAACAACGCCACCCTGGCCCATCTGCTCAAGTACGACTCGATCATGGGCGTCTACGATAAAAGCGTGACTTCCACCGACGACGGCATTGTGGTCAACGGCCGCCAAGTCAAAATCTTCAATCACCGCAATCCCGCCGAAATCCCATGGGGCGCACTGGGGGTCGAGTACGTGGTCGAATCCACCGGTCTTTTCACCGATGGGGAAAAAGCGGCCATGCACCTTGAGGCCGGGGCCAAGAAGGTGGTGATCTCCGCCCCGGCCAAGGGCAAGGTCAAAACCATCGTCATGGGGGTCAACGAGGACGAATACAACCCCACGGAAGACCACATCATCTCCAACGCCTCCTGCACCACCAACTGCCTGGCGCCCATGGTCAAGGTCATCCTCGACCGCTTCGGCATCAAGACCGGGTTGATGACCACGGTCCACTCCTACACCAACGATCAGTGCATCCTCGATTTCCCGCACAGCGACCTGCGCCGCGCCCGGGCCGGGGCGCTCTCCATGATCCCCACCAAAACCGGGGCCGCTGCCGCGGTCTCCCTGGTTATCCCCGAACTGAAAGGCAAGTTCGACGGCCTGGCCGTGCGGGTGCCAACCCCCAATGTCTCGCTGGTGGACGCGGTCATGGAGGTGGAAAAGCCGACCACGGTGCCGGAGGTAAACCAGGCCCTCAAGGAGGCGGCCAACCGCTATCTCGGCTATTCCGAAGAACCCCTGGTCTCCATCGACTACCAGGGCAACCCGCACTCCTCGGTGGTGGACGCCCTGTCCACCAAGGTGATCGGCACCTCGGTCAAGGTGTTGTCCTGGTACGACAACGAATGGGGCTACTCCAACCGGGTGCTGGATTTGATCTTGATGATGGAGAACCAGAAGCCGTTGTAATCTCCGATAAAAGGCGGGGAGCAGACCTTGTGCAAACGAGTGCGGGGCTTACTGCAACAAGGCTCTTGCCGCCTGCTTCCAAACAGGAACAACGACGTAACATGGCTGGCACGGAGAAAAACAAGGCATTTCGCTGTATTTCTGGAAAAAATACTCGACATCTTGGAATAAAACAGAGATAACAATGCGATAATAGAGCCAAAAAAATACAATTGCCTCTGTGCCAAGTGTGGCTGTGACCGGACGCGTTCTGGTAAACCAAGAAAATCCCCATGCTACGGTGCATAGCAAATTACATATTCCAAAACCGAAGGAGAGAATCAAACCAAGGGAGGAAGTGAGAATGGCAAAGGTTACTGCAAAAGTTGCACCGAAGAAAACCGCAAAACCCGCTCCGGCAAAAAAAGCCGCAGCCAAGCCGGCTGCAAAGGCTGCTGCCAAACCGAAAACCGCTGCAAGCGCTAAAGCAAAGGCTCCTGCCAAAAAAGCTGCGGCCAAGCCGGCTGCAAAGGCTACAGCAAAGGCTCCCGCCAAGAAAGCTGCGGCCAAGCCGGCTGCAAAGGCTACAGCAAAGGCTCCCGCCAAGAAAGCTGCGGCCAAGCCGGCTGCAAAAACTACAGCAAAGGCTCCCGCCAAAAAAGCGGCGGCCAAGCCTGCTGCAAAGGTTACAGTAAAGGCTCCCGCCAAGAAAGCTGCGGCCAAGCCTGCTGCAAAGGCTGCTGCCAAGCCGGCAGCAAAAAAAGCACCGGCAAAGGCTGTGAAAGCCGCTGCTGCCAAAAAGCCCGCAAAGAAATAACAGGCCTCTTCGGAGCAGGTCGGGGGGCTTTGCTGCTCCGACCTGCTCCGTCCTCGCCTCCTCGCATCACGCTTATAACAGTTCACACCCCGCCGCCTCGTTGCTGTAATCTTTTGCGCAGCCGATCAGGATTGCCATGACCACCGAACACACCCCGCCGGAACTGGAATCGGACGCGCTCAAGGCCAATCTCCTTGAAACCGCGGTGGATTCGGTGACCATCGATGACTCGCTGCTCCCGCTCCTTGATATCGTCAACAATTACAAGGGGATAAGCAAGAACATCGAGACCCTGCTGTACGAGGTCGGCCATCCGTTCCGCAACTGGAAGATGATCCTGCCCAGGCTCCGCTCCTTTGTCCTCAAGAATATCGACCATTATTTCCGGCACGAGCAGGGGCCGGAGGCGTTCACCCTTTTCTGCGGGATCTTTCTTGAGGCGGTGGAGGATGGCCGCAAGAACGAACCGTTGCTGGCCACGGCCATGGAGTGCCTGCTGGCCTATCTGGACAAGCAGACCTCCCTGCTCACCCCCGACACCCTGCCCCGGTACCAGAACGCCCTGGTCGGCTGTTTCGACCGGCTCCACGACCTGGATGACGAAATTCTTCTTTTTCTGGTCCAGGGCCACCATCCCCAGGGCAAGATCCTGACCCGGCTGCACCAGCTCTGCCTGGCCACGCCCGGCTGCACCTGTGAGCCCGGCGCGGCCAGACTCCTGCAAAAGGCCCTGAGCCTCAATTACCACTACTGGCTGGGCGAGGAGGATCCCTTCACCTGGTTCAGCGAGCAATGCGGGGATCTCTGCATGGGCTGGCGCTCCGGCTCGTTGTTCAACGCCATCTCCCACCAGAGGCTGGAGGAGCACCTGGCCGGAGTCAGCCGGATCGATCCGGCCGTCCCCGGAGCCTTGTCCGCACTGCTTGCCCTGCCCAACCACATGGACATCGTCCGGCTCTACAAAGAGGCGCCGGACCGCCTCGGGGAGGAGATCGCCTCCGAAGCCCTGCCCGTGGACCGCTTTGCCGAAAACCGCAAGCTGCTCTTCCTCTTCCGGATCATGGACACCGCCGGGTTGGGACTGATTCACGAGGAAACCCTGCGCGAGATCAACCGCAGCCTGGTCCAGCTCATCCGCCAGCAGACCTTCGAGGAGATCGAGCGCTTCCTGCTCACCACCCTGGCGCTCCTCAAGGCCAACGTCAAAAAATACCCGCACACCTCGCTGCAATGCATCCAGGTTCTGGGCAGCGAGGTGTTCCATCGCGGCAACAGCCGGCTGGTGGAAACCTTCCTTTTTGAAACGGTGCGCTTCGGCTTCCAGTACGCCAACTTTCAGGGGCTCAACGACGACTGGCAACCCATCACCAACCCGGCCCACCTGGACAACATCCGGGTCTGGCTCAGCCTGATCATGCAGGAGCCCAAATGGTGCTCCACCCTGTTTTCCGCCCTGATCATCAACCTCAAGCTCTCGGGCACCTGCGTCAAGGACACCGATCTTTTCCAGCGCGACATCACCCAGCTTTTGAACCACCCCATCGAGCCCATCTACAACCTGGCCAAACAGTTCGCCAAGTTGATGCCGGTTTTCTTCAATGAAATCGGGGCGGAAGGGCAGCTGCGCGATGTCTCCACCGAGCTCGACGAGATGCACCGCCGCAAGGACCGGCTCATCCATTTCCTGCGCAAACAGGCGCACGTGGAGTCGAGCAACCTGATCGTCGATTTCATCGAGGCGATCTTTCGTTTCTGGCAGACCCTGGACAAATCCACCCTGGCGCCCTACCTGCCCGAGGAGGTGCTCAAGGAGGTGACGACCCGGGGAGTGTTTGTCGACGACCTCCACGCCCTGATGGGCAGGGTGCTGAGCGACAGTCCCATCACAAAGATCGAGGAGCTGCTGACCTGGGACGACCACCGCCGCGACACCTGGCTTGCCTCACAGCAGGGGCTCAGGCCGGAAGAGGTCCGCCGCTTCACCCTGATGATCGAGATGTATCAGCTCTGCCACCAGAAGTATAACCTGGGGGTGGCGGAGATCCGGCACCAGCTGCATCTCGCCGCCAACAGCGGCTTCCCGGAGATGGAGCAGCTGCTGGGCGACCTGGAGATCTGCGACACCTTCCAGTGCCTGGAGGCGCTGCTCGACACCCTGGAAAGCCTCAAGGAGACCATCCAGAGCCCGGAGAAATTCGAGGCCAAGGAGGATATCTACTACAAACGCCACATCGCCGTGGACATCCCCTCGGTCTACGGTCGCTACCGGGAAAAGAAATTCGACGCCCTCGGCCTCACCTTCCGCTTGGAAAACCTGGCCAACGTCTATCTGGAAAAACTGCCCGAAACCGTCAACCTCGCCTTCATCACCCGGGCCACCTTCATCCGGATCATGAAATGTTTGCGCCTCTATCTGCGGGCCCTGAAGATCGACGGCATCACCAGCCGGCGGCTGGAAACCTATATGTCGCTGCTGACCAGCTCCTTCAACATCAAACGGTTCTCCTACACCCAGTACCTCGACATCTTCCGGGGCTTCACCGAGGGGGTGAAGGACATCATCTACACCTATTACACCAACATCCACGAGAACAACCTCTCCACCATCATCCCCAAGATCGGCGAGGCCAACCTGCTGCCCAAGCACCGCTCGCTCTGGGAGCCCGACGACCTGCCCGGCAACATCCTCAGGCTTTCGGAAACCTTCATGCGGGATCTCATCGCCGGAACCTTCGGCCTCCAGCATCTGGACAACTTCATCACCCGCATCTACCAGACCCTGGAGCACCAGAAGGAGATCCTGAGCGAGGAGGATCTCGACCTGCTGATGACCTACAACCCGGACCGGGCCGTAAGCAGCCTGCACCTCAAGAACCACCACACCAACAACCTGATCCTGTTGGGCAACAAGGGCTTCAACCTCACCGTTTTGGCCACGGACAACAAACCCGTGCCCCCCGGCTTTATCATCACCACGGAGATCTTCCGCTGCTGGCCGGTGGTCAAGGGGTTTTACAAGGCCCATGACGAGTTCATGGCCCAGATCAAGAAATCCCTGGCCGAGATGGAAAAAAAGACCGGCCGGAGCTTCGGCGATCCGGCCAACCCGCTGCTCCTTTCGGTGCGCAGCGGCGCGGCCATCTCCATGCCGGGGATGATGGCCACCATCCACAACGTGGGGCTCAACGAGGAAATCAGCCGGGGCTTTGCCGGATCCTCGGGCGAGGGGTATCCGCCGTCTTGTCAGATCGACTATCTGGCCTGGGACAATTACCGGCGCTTTCTCCAGTCCTGGGCCATGGCCGAGGGTATGGAGCGGGAGGTTTTCCAGACCCTGATGAACGAGGCCAAGGGTCGTTACGGCATCGCGGTGAAAAAGGATTTTTCCGCCGCCCAGATGCGGGAGCTGGCCCTGGAATACCAGGAAAAGATCCGCGCCGCGGGCATCTGCATCCCGGCCGAGCCGTGGGACCAGCTCACCGGCGCGGTGGAGCTGGTGCTCAATTCATGGTATGCGCAGAAAACCCAGGAATACCGGGGGTTGATGGATGTTTCCGAGGCCTGGGGCACGGCGGTCATCGTCCAGGCCATGGTCTACGGCAATCTGGGGCCGGAATCGGGCAGCGGCGTGCTCTTCACCGCCCACCCCTACCGCAAGGTGAGCCGGGTGGCCCTGTGGGGCGATTATGCCACCGGCGACCAGGGCGAGGATATAGTGAGCGGCCTGGTCGCCACCCAGCCCATCTCCGTGGAACAGGCGGAGCTGGACGGCCGAGCCGAGGAAAAAAGCCTGGAGAGGCGATTCCCCAAGGTGTACGAACGGCTGCTCGGCATTGCCCGGGAGCTGGTCTATGAAAAACGCTGGAACCCGCAGGAGATCGAGTTCACCTTTGAGGGGCCGGAGGAAGGGAACCTCTTTCTCCTCCAGACCAGGGACATGATCACCATCAAGAAACGGGAAAAATTCGCGGTGTTCACCGAGGGCAAGGCGCTGGACAAGGCTCTGCTCGGCTTCGGCATCGGCGTTTCCGGCAGCGCCCTCTCGGGCCGCGCCGTGTTCACCGCGGCAAATATCCGGCAGCTCAAGGAGGAAGACCCCGCCACCCCGCTGATCCTCATCCGGCAGGACACCGTGCCCGAGGATATCAAGGAGATCGCCATGGCCGAAGGGCTGCTCACCGCGCGCGGCGGTCAGACCTCCCACGCGGCGGTGGTCACCATCCGTCTGGAAAAAACCTGTGTGGTGGGGTGCAACGACCTGAAGGTGTACGAGGCGGAAGAGCGCTGCGAGATCAACGGCCGCGAGATCCGTTTCGGCGATGCGATCAGCATCGACGGGCGCAAGGGTCTGTTTTTACAAGGCACCCACCCCGTGCGGGAAGAGGTGCAGATCCTGCCGCTCTAGGAGACTTTTTTAACTTTCTTGTGCTGGTGGTGATATTTGACCACGGTTTCGGCCAGGGTTTTTACCTGAAAGGGCTTGAGCACATAGCCCTGGATGCCCAGCTTGGCGCAGGCAACGATGTCCTGCTTGTCGGTGACTGCGCTGACCATGATCACGGTGGTGACCGTGTCGTGCAGGGTCTGCCGGATGGCCTGCAAGGTCTCGAAACCGTTCATGTGCGGCATCATGATGTCAATCAGGATGATGTCCGGGCGCCAAGCCTTGTAGGCAACCAGGGCCTCCTCGCCGTTGGTGACCTGCCGGGATTCAAACTGTTCCTCGTCCCGGAAGGCGATCTGGAAAAGATGACGGGTTACCTCCTCGTCTTCGGCAATCAGAATCTTCAGTTTTTCAGCCATGTTCCTATAACTCCAGCGCTCTTTTATCCTGTGGTAAAGAGCTGATGTGTTACCCCCTTTTGGCAGGATCAACAAGAAAAAATTCATTGGAGCAAGGCATGCGGGTTTGGGATATTCACCCCGGATTTCTCAACAGACAAAGCCTGTTGGGCGAACACCGGGAAATCCATGCCATCCACACCGTTCTCAGCCAAGGGAAAAAGGGGTATTCCCGCCATCCGGAAACCCTCCGCTGGCGGGACCACCTTCCCGCCCTGTGGCTTCGCCACGAACAGGTGGTTGCCGAGATGCGTCTGCGCGGCTTCAACCATTTCAGTCCGCTTCCCGCCCCAGGGGCGGAGATTGTCTGGCCCGGCGTGTTCATCGATGCCCCGGACCGCCAATTTGGCCTGCTTGCGGAGAAATACAGCCATAAAGAGCAGGGGAGGATTCCCTTGCCCCTCACCGCGGAGGAACTCCTCCGCGCCCGAGCCATCTCCCTTGCCGGCCGCGAAGCCTTGCTTGCCGAAACCAGGCCACCGTATTGAGCGAATTGCTCATTGCGCGCGAAAGGGATCCCGCACCTCGCCATCTCCGTCGAGCTTGCAGGCCAATATTTCCGGATCATGATAGAAGAGAAGCCAGGCATCCTTATCGAGCGCCTGGCCCAGAAACCGTTCCTTGGCCGCGATGGAATCAAGGGGGAAATTGTCGTAGGCCGTGATCCAGAGCGGGTTGCCGTAGGCGGGCATGGGCAGGAGATCGCCCAGATGCAGGGCAATCCCGCCCCCTGATTCGAGCCAGACCGCCTGGTGTCCCCTGGTGTGGCCGCCGGTGCGCTCCAAGCGTATGCCCTCCACCACCTCGCCCTCGCCATCGATCAGATGCAGGTTTTTCCCCTCTGCCAACCCGGCGAAGTTTTCCGGCCAGTAGGCGCTGGCCGAGCGTTTGTTGGGGGCCAGCATATCCTCCCACTCCCGGCGCTGGAGGTAATGCATGGCCGCGGGAAAGGTCCGCTCCAGCCCGCCTGTTTCGCCCAGCATGGTCACCCCTCCGGCATGGTCGAAATCGCCGTGGGTAAGGATGACATGGCTGATCGATTCGCGGGAGAGCCCCAGCCGAGCCAGGCCGGCCAAAAGATCCCACTGCCGCCGCACCCGGAAGATGCTCTGTTGCTTGTCCGTAAGCTTGTTGCCCAGGCCGGTCTCGATGAGCACATTGCCCTGGGGGGTTTGCACCAGCATGGGCGAATCCGCCAGCCGCACATGATTGTCCGGGGTGGAGGCGCATTTCTTCTCCCAGAGCACCCGGGGCACCACGCCGAACATGGAGCCGCCGTCGATCTCGAACTCCCCGCCCTGCAACCAGTGGATCGTAAAGGCACCAAGCTTGAAACCCTGAGACATCGTTTGTTCTCCTCGTTTTATTCATGCTACAATACTTCCATGGACACCCAAATCACAATCGGAATCAGCGCCTGTCTCCTCGGCAAAAATACCCGCTACGACGGCGGCAACAGGCAGGAGCCCTTGCTCGTGGAGACCTTGCGCCAATCCGTCACCCTGATGCCGCTCTGCCCGGAGGCGGAATGCGGGCTGGGCATCCCCCGCGAGCCCATGCGCCTTGAGGGAGATCCGCAAAACCCCAGGCTGATGACCACCGTCAGCCGCCGCGACCTGACCGGACCGATGCGGAACTGGTGCCTGCACCGGCTGGACACCCTCCCGGACAAGGGTGTCTCCGGCCTGATCCTCAAGGCCCGCTCCCCCTCCTGCGGCAAACGGGTGGCGGTGCAGGGGGCAGGGGAGAACGCATACAGCCCCGGGCTTTTTACCCGGCTGGTCATGGAGCGCTTTCCCTCCCTGCCCATCGCCGACGAGGAGGAGCTGCGCGATCCGGCTCGGCTGGCGGATTTTCTTGCCCGTCTGCCTTGGGGCGGCTGATCCGGGCAAGGCCGAAGTTGCCGAAAAAAGTGTCTTTTCCCCCCTGTTCGGTGCTACCATAAGCTAGGAGGATCATGCTGATGGCCCACCCTGCCGCCCCCCTGCAAGAAGCGGAAATCCGCGCGCTCATCGCCGGTCATGCCGGTCCGGACCGGGTTCCGGCGCGCTTCAAGATCATTACCGACACCAGCGACTTCTTCCGGGTGGAGTACAACGACGTGGTGGTGCTCGGCGGTGTTCCGTATTGGGTCAAGCGCTATGAAAAGGAAGGCCGCTTCGGCATCGACGATGAGCCGAAATATTGGGTCCGCAGGGCCATCGACCTGACCACCGGCGCCACCAAAATCATCAAACTGGTCTTCCACGAACAGTTTGAAGCCACGGTGGGCGAGGTGAAAATCACCTGCTTCCGCAGCCCGAAAAAGGAGGCGCGGGTGCTCGATCTGGTGGCGGACCACAAAAATTTCATGCACGGCCACTGGGTTCTGGACACGGCCGGCAACAACGTCCGGATCCTGGAGTTCATTCGCGGCCCGCGTTTCGACGATGTTGTGGCGGGCTACGGCACCGACCATCACGACTACTTCCACAACTACTTTCCCAAAGTGCTCGATCAATACCTCGATCTGCTTTTGGCCATCCAATTCCTGCACGACCACGGCGAAAAGCACGGCGACATCCGGCGCGACCACATCATCTGGGACGACGAGACCCAGGCAAACCGCTGGATCGATTTCGACTACAACTATGAGCAGAGCGAATCCATGTTCGGCTTCGACCTGCAGGGGCTGGGCAACATCCTCATCTTTCTGGCCGGCCGCGGCGATGTG
>Ga0172380_10004717_pt1 | contig 17217 bp, 33 predicted proteins | sample Leawe162metaG_FD_119747 | JGI IMG/M metagenome (GOLD analysis project Ga0172380, IMG submission 119747) | Leachate microbial communities from a municipal landfill in Southern Ontario, Canada - Leachate well 162 metaG | ecosystem: Engineered > Solid waste > Landfill > Unclassified | place...
AAACCATCAAAAACAAAATAGGTGATCGATGGAGGATGCGCTGCTTGATGGTTGCTGAAGGCGCACAATCTAGAGTTCGATTCTCTAGTCCTGGCACAAAAAGAAATAGGAGAATAAGATGGGCTTCAATCCTTGCGAACACTGTTCAGAAATACGCAATCTAGAGCCAGATGATTCTAGAGATCCATGTGAAACTTGCCGTCTAGAGCTAGCTGAATCTGAAGTAGAAAAGTTACAGGAGCTTATTAAAGAATTTGCCGACAATGAACCTTGTAAATATGACCATTATGGATATTGTCAAACACATACAGAACATCCACGTCCATGTCCATACGAGCGCGCAAATGAAATGAGGAACATAGAGGATGTTAGCAAAAGAATTAGTTAATAGATTAGGATCTGCGCTTATTGGAAGGACAGTTATAACAAGAACATATGGAATTTATTCTGGCGGCAAAGCAAGAGTAGTTGAAATCTATCCTGACCCTAATGCTCCAGAAATAGTCTTCAATGTCCAGAATGATAATTGGAAAGATAGCAATGGAGACTCTATCATCGGAGTTTTCGAGAATGAACAAGTTGATTTACAATAAGTTATTGAGAGGTAGCGTAACTGGTAACGCCCTCAATTGTAATGAGGAAGATATAGGTTCGAGGCCTATCCTCTCAACAGGAGCTAATAATGTTTAGAAAGATAAGATCTTGTCCCTGGTTGCATAAAAAGCAGAAAGGACAAGAAGAAGAACGCAATCGTGCAATTATTCGGAAAATAGTTAATGAAACATACGAAGAGCAAAGAGAAGAGCCAATAAGAGAAAAGGGTTACCATCCTCCCCAAGATAAAAGCTGTGAGCGCTATATCTGGGAAGATCCCTTTATCTAAATAGTTTTTACGGGCCCGTAACGGTTTCGATTTTGACGAAGAAGGAGATTCTGCATGCCCCGGCTTTCTAGGTCGCCGGGTTAAAAAGGCTTAGAAACTACAACTGCCGAAACACCGGAGTTGATGGCGGCCTAAGAGCTGCCCGTGTCTTTGAAGAGGAGTCCGAGTATTCAAAGAGGCGCAATTACACGGATGGGTTCCAGCTTTCCCTATAAGCTGGTGGTGGAGGCGCTGGGCAGGCTCAGGATTAGTTGGCTGTCCTGAGATTAGTTCGAGCCAATCAAGCATGTGGAAGAAGAATTTTCAGAACGTTAAAAGACAGAGGTTCAACTCCTCTCGGGTCCAATCTAAGTACTTGATATTATTGAGGAATCCTATGTCGCGCTCAAAGAAGAAGACTCCTATCTGTGGTATTGCCGCAAATAATTCTGAGAAAGAAGACAAGAGAAGAGTCAATCGCAAGTTTCGCCACAAAGAGAGGATTGCTATTAATAAAGATAAAGATCCTCCTGAAGATCTAGACGAAATTGAGACAGAATGGGAATTTAATAAAGACGGCAGACAATACTTTGATCCCGATAAATTCCCGGAACTAATGAGAAAATGACTCAAACCTTCCTAATCTCAGACACTCACTTCTGGCATACAAATATAATTGCCTACGAACAAAGACCATTCTCTTCTATTGAAGAGATGAACTCTGCCTTAATAAAAAGCTGGAATAGAGTAGTAAAGAAAGATGATTTAGTCATCCATCTTGGTGATTTCTCGCTGGCCAATAGAGAAAAGACAGCTCATATTTTCAGCCAACTAAGAGGGACCAAATGGTTAGTTCTTGGCAACCATGACCGACAGAGATCTATATCTTGGTGGATGAATATAGGGTTTAAGAAGGTTTTTGAGTTTCCCATCATATACAAAGACTTTTATATTCTATCTCATGCGCCAGTATATATGAATGCTCAAATGCCATATCTTAATCTTCATGGCCACATACACTCGAAAACATATAAAGAATCGTTCTATAAGAATGTTTCAGTAGAATGTATTGACTACACCCCAATTGAGTTTGGGGTGGCGACAAAGAGAGAAGAGTAAGCCGTTACAGAAAAGAACGCAGTTCGTTATTAAGGGAAAACAAATGAAACTTCATGAAATTCTTCTTTATATGCTCCTTTCCTTTGGCTGCGGACTACTGACCGCTGTTGGAGTAACACCAAGGTTACATTCTAACGGGTATGCGCTCAGAAGAAGCTCTCTTCTCTGTAATGATAAAGGATGTTCTATCTTAGTAGAATATCCTGATCAAACCAGACATTGGGATTATATCCAGCACAAAAGAGAAGAAATTAAAAAGAAGTAAGTTACTTGGAGGATAAGATGGCAAAGCCCAAACTCTTGAATCGTTGTAGTCTTGTAGCAGATTTCTACGTGTCCTCCCCGCCCGTCAAGATTGTAACGAAGTGCTGGTGTTTTTCGGATCCCCAAAGCTGCAGTTACTTCGTCCCACCAAAAACTAAACAGTTAGACGACTACGAGGATTGCCGCTGCAAGTACTGCCGAGGGTGGGATGAATTCTGTGTTTCTCCTGAAGCGCGCGTTGATGCAGCCAAGAGGGTTATTAAAGCTTTAAAAGAACGAGTAATCGATAAGAAGGGGAAAAAGTAAGTAGATAGGCCAATGAAAGAGGATTCTGACCATAAGAGACTTAGAGAACTTCTTTCTTTGCTGCCAACAAAGAAGAGTTTAGCTGAAGCCGCTACCTATTGTCAGTGGTGCGGAACAGAGAGTCCTGAGGTTTTAAATTACCTTTCTGGCGGCATACAAGTTCCTCTCTACTGTTGTAAATTCTGTTCAGATAATGAGAAGAGAACCCTAATCTGTCGAACCGAGGAAGACCTAAAAGCTTCCTGGCGGAAGAAAGCTCTTGAAAGAAAGAACTCTAATAATGATTAAGAAAGTAACCGCAATCGAGTTTGGAGAGAAGCACGGATCGTGTTCGGAGGCGATGACGTGGCGGCGGTCGCTTCCCAAAGGCGCGACGCAGGCGGACGCATGGCTCGCGTGCGAGCGCGGCGAGTGGTTGTTCTGGCAGTTGTTGCACGGGCTGACGGCCGAGGAATACGATGCTCTACGCCCGGCCATCAAGCGCGCATCGGAACGGATCGCACAGAGGGCCGTACTGCGGGCGCATCTCGCGTGTGTCGATGTCGGGATCGAGATTCCCGAGTGGGAGGTGTGGGCGTTTGAGTACGTCACCGGGTCGGCGGCGAGGTCGGCGTGGTCGCCGTCGCTAACTCGTCGGAAATATAAGACTTTATCGCCTTGCCTCGTAAAAATCCAGGAAGTTGGTCGCCGTCGAGGGCAAGTCCTCCCCGCGCTCTTCCATGGGACCGTTCCAACGCACGAAGAACACCCGCCGTGGTTAAAACTCGCGTCTCATCTTCAAGAACCGCGCAGGGAATGACGATATCTCCGATTATTAACTCGCCCTCATGTGTTGAGTATAGCGCCTTCGGATCTGCTTTCTCCCTGGCCATGCCGCCCCTCCCGTGGGTTGAGTGTGCGATCCATGCTCCCCCTATTCTGGAAGAAGATCAACCCAAACAAATGTGACTTTAACGTGGTACGAAGGAACGGGGGGTTAAGTATATAATTCCCCAAATATGACAGTGTTCTATTCTTTGTGTATAACGAAGAAGACACACCAGACAGATCCTTCTACCTAGGCTGATAAGGAATTCAAATGAAAGCAACATTAGAGTTCAATTTGCCAGAAGAGAAGAATGAGCTTCGCTTGGCCGAGCAAGGAGGCTTCTACTTCTCTTGTCTTCTTGCAATAGGAGAAAAACTTCGGCAGATAAGGAAGTACGGAAGACTATCTGAAGGGAAGATAGAGCTACTCGATGAAATACAGGGTTTCTTCATTGATACTGTAGAAAACTCTCTGGAAGAGATAGAGTAATTTTAGACTTCTAAATTTGGCGCGGAAATTTTATAGATAGTGATTCTATTGTGAATAGATTCAAATACTCTATAAGGAGAAAATACAATGAGAATGACACTTCGCCGTGCATTGCAGAAGAAGAACATCCTTGCTGGCCAGATCAAGGAGATTGCTTTCTTGATCCGCGAGAAGAATGTCTACGATACCAATGATGCCGAAAGCACCAGAGTCAATACTGAGGAAGTTCTGGAGAAGTATCTTTCTGAGAAGGAGAAGCTTATTCAGCTGAAGTCAGCCATTACAGTAGCCAATATCGGGATCTATTCTGTTTTGGCACGGCTGGAAGAAGCAAAAGATACTATCACCCTGTTTAGTTCTATCTCTACCGGCGAAGGTACACGAAAGTCCATCCATATGGGCACCATAGTAGAGATTACTACTATCGCTCATATCAAGGAAGCCACTATCCGCGAAAGAAAAGTAGCCCTTCAGGCTCTGATTGAGCAACTTCAGGAAGAAGTCGACGAGTACAACGCGACTCACTTCATTGAAGTAGAGCTGTAAAAGTTCTGGGCTAGGAGCCTATAGGAAGAACAGGAAGAGAGAGTAGAACTTAAATTACGGACACCCTTACAAGGTGACCATATTCACGAGAAAGATGGGGATTTGAATTTATATTTGATATCAACCCTCAAGGGTCTTCAAATTAAGATTCAGTCTTCTCTGCTCAAGAACAAAACTCTTTTGTTTTATTCTCTTTCCTGATCCGAATATAGGCTCCAGCCCTCCTAATTATAGCGTCAGTCGCCCAAGGAGAAGTCATAATAATGGATCAGTTCCTTAAATTTACTCGGCAAGGAAAGCCATTATACATCCGTATCGATCAGATTCAGGGTGTTGATGATTATAAGGTATATATCATCCAGGATGGCACCTTTGTTGATGTCGAAGATGCTTTGCTTGTATTTGAAAAGTATATCGCCGAAGAAAAGAAATTACATAGATGTACTTCGAGTGGTAGCTAACTTAATCTAAGGAAACAAAATGTCAGAAACTTTCAAAATTGGGGAGAGAGTCCTAATAAAGAACGAGGATCGTATTAACGAAACTTGCCGAGGAATGATAGGGACTGTTGTATCTTTGCATCCTTCGGGCGATCCACAGGATGTAAAACTTGATGATGGAAGAACTATTAGGATTGGAAATCCAGATCACATAACTCATCTTTATCCAGGTGAGAGAAAAGGAAAGGGTAATTCAATGATCGATTCTTTTAAGAAGTTCTATAAAAACCATGAGGATGTTCTTTTCCCGTTGATGATTGTGATCGTTCTTGACCACTTCTTCAACAATGGGGCTCTCAGGGAGCGCATCGTTCAGATCGCTCAGGGTCTCTTGGATGGCATTCAGTCCAAACTGACTCCCAAGCAGCTTCCTGCTAAGGACGAGCCTAAAGCAAGCGAGGGTTGATATGGGCGACCAAGACAAGAAGAAGCAGAATGGCCTGATCTGGTTCTGCCTAGGAACTATCTTCGGCCAAAGAGGGCTATCTAAAGTACAGCATGCTATCTATCTGACTATCATTGGCCTTCTTGTTATTACTGCCTATACAAATACAGTACAGTTCATACTAAAGTAAAAGCAATAAGATGACAACAACGCATATACGAACCATTACAAAGGATGGGTTCATTTATATTTTAACAGAAGATGTGGTGGAAATTATACAAGAACTCGCTTGTGGCGAAGAGACAGATGTCCGCAATAGATTGTATGAAGCCACAAAACTATTGAAAGAAGCTGTTTACAAAAATCTTAAGTAATATCAATCTGCAGCGTTGGGCGTACAGTTAGAGTGCCAGACTTTGGGCTGGATAAATCTCCACGATAAACGCCACAAAGAGAGCAGGCTATTCCTCACAGTTGTGCTTAATTCATAACACCGGCATTGAGCCGGAGTTCGATGGTGCAAATCCATCTGAGGAGTCCTTGGTCAAAGCTCTCATCGCTGGGTGAATTAACCTATTCCAGTCATTTCTTATTAGAGAAGAACTTGATCTCTACCTTTAGCTGCCTCCATAGCGCATTGGTCGCGCAACGGAACTTCAAATCCGATGGTCCAAGTTCGATTCTTGGTGGAGGCGCAAAATAAGAATTGACAATATTAGTAATCATGATTAGGATAAAAGACATGAAGAAGTTCACCTGAATATATACGATCTAGAGCGCCTCCAATAGTCCTCCTATTTAGTAATCAATCTAACTTACTTTAGGAGGAATAAAATGGTAAATCCATTAGCTCGTATATTTAGCAAACCACAGCAGACAATAGTAAAAGTAGTTGCGCCGGAACAAGAAGAAATTCCTGACAAGCGCACAATTCATTTAAGAATTAAAGTTAAGTCTTTAGCTGCAGAAGCCCAAATCATTAGGCAGGAAGCGAAGAAGACTAGAGGAATGATTAGGTGGGACTTGAACCACCACCGCAAAACAATTGTTAGAAGCCATACTAGAACTAATCTTCTTGCTTACGGCATATTAAAAGGAATACCTTATAGCACAATGGAGAAAAAGTGCTTTGAGCGTCCTGATTTTAGTGCAGTCGCCAATATTGCTAAAAGATTTGGCGCAACCGAAATAGAAATAGTACCGTGGATCGAAGAAGCAAAGAACCATTTAAAAAGGAATGAAACATGCCTCGTGAAACAGTTGACGAACTGAAGAAAAGAATCTATGAAGCAGCAGCAGAAGAGAATGTTTCTCTCGATGAAGTTAGAGATGCTCTTGAAGCAGCCAATGAATTTCTTCAAGAAAATCCAGAACTTCTCATTCAAGCCAGAATCTTGTTAAGGACTCTCGGGCTCCTTAAATGATCAGGATCATTGTTCGTCCTGAGCATCCAAGTATACAGATCTGGAGAGTCCTTCTTGGCATTTCTAATGTCTTAGAAGGAATAGTAAGAGTCTGTTCTCTTGGCATCATTGCTTTGCCCCTTTCAAGTCTGTTCGCCTTTCTACTTCTTAGAGCAAGAAACAGACGAAAGAAATATCTAAGAGAGAAGAAGCTAAAATCTAAGAGGTCATAATGCAAGTAATTACTACAGAGAAGGTTCCTATTAGAAAGCACTATGCAGTTTTGCGTGACAATTAGCGCAAAGAAGATCACATTTATCAATTTCAGTAAGAATTTTCTCACGAGAAAAATTTGTTATCTTATTGCCAAGACCAAATAATTTTTGACTAGGATCTCGATGATGGAACTGAAAAACGGCACCATTTGTACCATCATATTCTATAAAACATTTAGTGCATTTTCCTCCTTTGTGCAAAATTAATTCTATTTTAACTTGACGGTAATAAATAGTTTTATACTTTTGTCTTGCAACTCGATTTCTGTGATTTCACTCGCGCTTATATTGAGTTGGATCAGAATATTTTCGACCATTATGTCCATTTATATACATTACATTACGACCATAATGATCCTTATCTTTCATCTTTGTCCCGCAGCCACAGGCACATTCTACCATTGGAGCAGAGAGATATATTTTTTCCCAACAACGCTCTTTAATTTGTTGTGTTGTTAACATAAATAAACTATAGCACATACTGCAGCTATTATCAACCCCTCATTTATAGGAGACTAAGGATGTTAACGTATAAATTGGAGAATTGCTTAGTCCCAATTAAGGTTTGGGGTGAAACGATTAACGATTTTGAAGAAGAAGCCAGAAAGCAGATAGAGAATGCGGCTTCACTACCATTCGTTTTTCATCATGTTTGTCTTATGCCAGATGGACATATAGGCTATGGGGCTCCAATAGGTGGGGTATTAGCGACAAAAAGGGCAGTTGTAGTAAATTTTGTTGGCGTAGATATTGGGTGCGGGATGACCTTTATCGGAACAGATATTCCTATAGAGGTCCTTAATAAAGAACTCGATACTCATGGAACTTTACTCAAGGGAATCATAGGAAACATTAAGAGAAATGTTCCAGTAGGCTTTGAGCACCATAGAGAAAAGCAGAGCTGTACTATTTTAGATTCGGCTATTAGTGAAGACAATCCTATAATAATGGATCACCTCCTGACCTCGCAAATTGAAAAAGGATACTACCAAGTTGGCACTCTTGGTGGCGGCAACCATTTTATCGAGCTTCAGGTGGACGAGAATAATAACTTAGGAATTATGCTTCATTCCGGCAGCAGGAATTTTGGTAAACAAATCTGCGATTACTACAATAAATTGGCAAAAGAACTCAACCAGCAATGGTTTTCCTCTGTAGATCCAAAGATTGATCTTGCCTTCCTTCCATTAGATTCTCATCATGGGAATGGTTATCTAACCTGGATGACTCTCGCTCTAGAATTTGCCAAAGCTAATAGAGCAGCAATGATGCATCAGTGTATTCATACAGTTCTAAACATGGTAAAGAAATACACTACTCTTAGCAATATTAATTTGGGCGAGCAAATTGATATTCATCATAACTACGCTGCTATCGAAAATCACTTTGGTGAGAATGTAATTGTTCATAGGAAGGGCGCAGTAAAAGCAGTAGGAACAGGAATTATTCCTGGCTCCATGGGCTCAAAAAGCTATATAACAGTAGGGCTTGAAAACCCATTAAGTTTTAAGTCTTGCTCCCATGGTGCTGGTCGAAAGATGGGACGCAAACACGCACGAGAGGTTCTCGATCTTCAGGCCGAGCAAGAGAAACTCTCTGGTATTCTCCATAACCTTACCTCTATTGATAAATTAGACGAAGCTCCAGGGGCATATAAAGATATTGATATTGTAATGGAGAACCAAAAAGATTTGGTCTCTATTACAAAAACCCTTCATCCAATCGCAGTAATAAAAGGCTAGTTTAATGACAGATAACAAAATTGCAGTTGGGGTCGGGTTAGGCGATGTCCTTGCTGCAATATTATCTTATTCTGTCAATCATTCAGTTCTTTGGGCTATTATCCATGCCCTTTTCGGTTGGTTCTATGTAATTTATTACTTACTTACCTACTAAAGAAACGAGAAGAAAAATGAACTACGAAACACTGATTTGGCTCGAACCTGTTGCGCATCAATTAAGAAATGTGCTTGTTGCAGCACTTTTCATTTCTTCTATTATTTGTGTTGGCGCGGCAATATTTTTAGCAATAGAAGCTACTGATAGTTTCATCAAAGAAAACACTAGAAAAGTTATTCGGTTGTGGGTCAAACGATCCTTTCTTATCGTAATTATATTAGTAATTCCAATGATCTCTCTTTCTCCATTTGCTAATTTTACAGATATCTATAAAAAACTTCTTATTTATAGAGGGATTAACTCTACATTAGCAGACAGAACAGTAGATACGGCCGACAAAGCCTTAGATCTTCTCAATGCAAAAATAGACAAAGAAATGAAATTGCTTGATCCAGAGCAGGAGAATAAATGATACCTCTGTCCGCAGAAGATGCAAGAAAACTCCAATCAGAGTCTATTCCTAGGCTTATAGAAGAAGTCTTTAATGATTGTATATTCTCTATTGAATTTAATGCCCTAAGAGGAAATAGCTCTTGTTCGGTTGCTGCCTTTCCTCTTGTAGCTCGGGAAGCAGCGCATAATAAATTAAAAGAACTTGGTTATAATGTTTGGTTAGATGGTACTACGATTCAAATTCGTTGGTATAAAGAATAATTCCATCTAAAGAAAGAAAAGATAGACTCCAATGACCAAGAGAATCTTTAAGATAGATCCATGTGAAAGATGCGATGCTTTCCGAAAATGGAATGGGATTTCCATAGAGCCGTGCTTAAATTGTCGATTAGCTTATCTGGAGCAAAAGACCACAATCCTAAAAGAGCAGGTTTCTCGCCTAAAGGCGCTTGAAACAAAGAGAGGAATAGGAAAATGACAATTTTCTATCTTTCGTTAATAGCAATTGGTCTCTTCTTCGTTTGGATTTTAATTCGTACTTGTGCGACAAGTAAAGTTCTATCTGAATGGCATCATTTTGTATCACAAATTCTAGATCTTCAGATAAATGAAGGTAAATTTGATTCTATGCCGCGAGAGGAGACAAGAAACAATCTTACCTCTTACTATCAATGGCCGGTATCATGGAACAACCTTATTTGGAATCCGAAATATTGGAGAATCTTTTCTTTAAACGATCTACTTAAAGCCAAGACTCCTGATTGGCTTAAAGAAATTCCCGTCAGCTTTTTTGAGAATCACGCCCAAGAACTAATTTAAACCATCTGTTTAGACTCTAAAGTGCACTATACTATATTGGAGGTAAATAAATGAAAGAATTTCTATATATGATTGTTTTTGTATTTATTGTGATCTTTGCCTTCGCTACAATTCCAAGTTGTAGTGACGATTCATTTGATGATGGCACCAGTGTAGACACTGATACTGACAGTGATAGCGATTCTGACTCTGATAGCGATTCAGATTCAGATAGTGATTCTGATAGCGACAGTGACACTTATAGTGATTCCTGGCGCTGCCTAATCTGCGGCTAGCAGAGAAAGAAACAAAAAATGGCTACTAAGAAGAAATCAGATGACAAAACTAAAGTCTTCCTTTTCTGGACCGATGATGATGAAGTCAATTCTTTTAATTCGGAAGAAGAAGCAAAGGATTTCCTCTTAGAGGAGTTCTATGATCATGGAGGATCAGAAAGTGATATTTCTTTCGAAACTGACTGGGCGACGTTTATCGCTAGTCTTACTATAATCGAGGGCAAAGAACTTAAGCTTTCTCATACAAAGCCAGTTCCCCCAAAGATTTCTTTTCTCCGCAAATGAGCGACAGAACAATACTTCTTCGTGGTCTTTGCGAAACTGAAGGCTGCTATAACATCGGTCTGCTTACCAAATACAAAGGTAAGTTTGCCTGCGCCAGCTGCATAAACCCTTCAGATAAACCTCAAAGAGCCACTGACTTTACAATAAAACAGGATAATACATTCTCACTGGAAAATTATGGAGAGAAGTATAATTTTGGTGATATTCTCCATATCCAATATGCGATAGGACAAAGAAGAAGACTACAAAAAAGCAGATGAATTATGCTAACCCAGATCCTCTCAGATCTTCATGGTCATCTTCCTAAAATCTCTAACGAAGCCGATCTTTTGATACTTGCCGGAGATGTTGGTGCTAAACCAAGCCAAGTACGATCAATATTCAAGAAGATCCGCGAAACCAATGAAGTCCCTATCCTTTATGTTCTTGGTAATCATGAATACTACGATAATATCTTTCCATCCTCACTGGAAAAGTATCGGGAAGTTGTTCATGATTTAGACATAACCCTTCTAGAACGCGCCACAATCGAATTTAATGGCACTTTATTCATTGGCTGCACTATGTGGACAGACTATGATAAAGGCCGTGGTGAGGCTGCTGCGCGCTTTGGGATGAATGATTTTGACTTCATCAGAGTTGATACTGATGAAGGGACTAGGAAGAGTACTCCTGCTGACTTTTCTTCTGCTTACGGCGAAGCAAGAATATTCTTAAAAGAAAGTCTTTCTTCGGCCGGGGAGAAAAAAGTAGTAATTACTCATCATATGCCTAGCTTCTCCCTTGTCAGTAAAAAATTTATAGGAAGTTCATTAAATAGTTCTTTTGCTGCCGACTGTTATGATCTTATAAGAACCTATAAACCTAATCTTTGGATCTTTGGTCACACACACGAGTTTACTGATAAGACTTTAGACCAAACAAGATGTCTTTGTAATCCTCTTGGCTATAGAGGAGAGAGAAGTAATTATCAGGAAAGACTCTTGGTGGAAATCTAGAGAAGAAGAGGGTAACTATGGGCACAATACCGATGCCACCGCCAAAACGGAGAGTAGCGTATATAGATGTGGGAGAGATGTCTCCCAATGAGAGTTTAGCTACAATACGTCAATACAGAGAACAATTCGAAAGTAATAAAATACATCAAGATAATGAGTGGCATTGTGCCTATTGTCGAACAGTATTTATAGAACAGCGATGTCCAACTTGTGGAGCAGAGCGCGAGGAAAAATGAGAGGAAAGAAGCAAGATGAAGACACATATCTGGACTTGGGAAGAGATAAAAAAAGTCTGGCAAGAAACAGCAGACGATCCTTATAATACTACAATACAAGATTATTATAGAACATTCAAAAAAGCTTTTGATTATACTCAAGAGAAATATCATAAAGCTTTAGCAATAGCTCTTTCTGTTGCTAAATGGATGCCAGAAACCAGATGGCGCGGAGAAGGAAATTGTGGGCTGTGTTGGCTTTATGATGGTGCCTGTATTGATTGCCCATTATTTCAAGATCAACATAAATCTTGTCATCAACCAGGATCTCTATATGCTAAAGCTGAAGATTTCTTTTGGGGCAACTGCAACAAAAGAACTTTTGATAGGCGGGCAGACAAACTTTATAATGTCCTTGCAAAACTCTATAAACAAGAATATGACAGACTTCTAAAAGCAGGATAAAAGATTATGAGTCTTATTTTAGATACACTACCGACAATAGGCTTCTTTGACCATAAAGAGCTAGGTTCCTGTGTCCGAATTAGATTTGATTTCTCTAATGGTGGTTTCGCCACCTTGGATATGATAGCAGCAACAGCTCGTGAATTCGCTGACCGAATCTATACAATTGCAGATGCAATAGATAAATCAGGAAGCGATTGTACGGCAGTAAGAAAAGATAAAAGGCAAAAGAGATGAGCGAAGAAGATTATGACGGAGAGGACGCGGCACCGTGCTCGTTCTGCGGCGAGACGTTCTCGACTGAGGCTAGCCCGTGCTTGACGAAGGCACACGCCCGCATCTCCGAACTCGAAGCCGCACTCGCGGAGAGGGAGCGGGAGATCGAGAGGCTGCGGGCATGGAAGGAGAGCGCGACCGAAGTCGAGAGCGAGTGGGACGCGCAGGCCATCGCGCGGATGCTAGGCGGGATAGCGGGGGATAGCTGTCGCAGGGTCGTGGCGGAGAAGGTGCCGCGACTGCTTTCCGAACTCGCCTCCCTCCGCGCGCAGCTCGCCGCCGCAGAGGAGCGGGTCGCAAAGGCGGAGCACGACTTGGAGGTCAAGGAACTCGCGGTTCAGGACAAAACGTGTTCCGAGTGCCAGCGGGAATGCGAGATTGAAAACCGCATATTGGAAGGAAAACTCGCCGCCCTCCGCGCCCGCGATGAGGGCAGAGTGGAGCGGGTGGCTGACGCCTTGAGCATCATAGAATTCGGCGACGTTACGTCGCACGAGAAACTACGCGAGGATCATCTTCGCAAGGCCCGCGCCGTTCTCAAAGCCGCAGACGGGAGGGAGCCATGACACGTTTTGTCAGCAGGGCTATTCAATGTGCGACATGCGATGTCGTGATTTGTTACGCCAACTGGTCTTCCATGATCCCTTGTTTGTATTGCAGGGATTGTGCGGAGAAAATTGAACAAGAAGAGGCCGCCTCCGACGCCGCGTCGGAGGGAGGGGAGACGCCATGAACGATGCACTGATAGCGTTGTTGTCCCTTCCGTTTATCGTCCTTGCGGCTCTAATTTTTGCGGTGGCATTCTGCGAAAACAGAAAGGCGAAATCCATGGGCGACACAAAGACTGACACTGCGCCGCCGAGGTGGAGCACGACGCCGCCGACGGAGCCGGGGTGGTATTGGTTTCGGTTCATCGGAGTAGGTGGACCGGAACGGATGCAACCGGAATCTGTGAGATTGTACTTTGAAGATGAAAACACAGAGACAGTATCATGGGGCGAGTGGTGGCCCGTGCCTCTCCCCGAGCCGCCGAGAGAGGAGGGCGACCGATGAGCGACACAAAGACTGACATCCGAGAGATGCGTCGCTTGCTGCCGAGAAGCGTGCGAAAATGATGCAGAAAGAAGCTGGCGGGAGGATGGTTTCCTACAGCCTGTCTGACTTCTCGGATGGGTACGTCGCCGGGTACGTTGCCGGGTACGAAGCTGCGAAGGCGGAAGCGGCCGAGGATGCAGCAGAAGAGTCAATATGAGCGATCAATCCTGCAACAACTGCCGGTTCAGCAGCGGGCAGAGATGCCGCCGATACGCGGAGAAGACGGGTTTGCCCGGTTCCCGCAGTTCGCCGATCCTCTGTGGTGTGGGGACTGGGAAGCAGCAGAGATACCACAACCAGATCCAATTGTAATCCCACCTTTTGTTGATCCAATGATACCAGCCCCAAAACCAATTGGAGAAGTTGCAATCTATGGATGCCAGATTTCCTTAACTAAGGACTCCATGAAAGATGAGCCCTACGAAGTAGTTAAGGCTGGTGTCGGGACCATCTGGTATGGCGAGACGAAAGACTAAAATCCAATAAAATAATTAGGAACCTATAAAAGCCAAGTAAAAAATATATTTTGTATAAGTCTTTCCGTGGAAGACCTTATCCTCCAAAATTCAGAAAATTAATCCCCTTGCTTAGGACTAAAGATGTCAGCGAAGAGACAGATACAGACAGTAGGAGAACTACTAGCTGCAGCTAATTGCACTCATTCTGAGGCTGCTGCTTTAGAAGGAGTAAGTCAGCCTACTATTTCGGCCAGAAAGACATGGGGAGTTCCAAGTCTGTTCCCCCTACCAAAGGACACAGATCAAACTATCCGAGTAAAGAATGCTATTAGATGGCGGCTAGAGGGAAGTGGCCCAATAACCGAACTCGGTTCAGACGAACAAGCAAAGAAACGAATGGTTCAAGATTTCTTGAACAGGAGACTTGCTGAATCATTTGTTCATAATCCCGGATTAAGAGGAGGAGTCCTTCTCTTGGCGGGCAAGAAGTTACAGCTAGCAATTCAACCATATCTTGATATGCAGCTGGCCACAGGAGTTATCTCCTGTGAGACAAACCCCTTGGTTTATAAGCACCAACTTTCTCAATATTTAAGCCTCCATCTACCAGAAACAGTTACCTTATATAATTTAGATGTATTGAAGGCTATTGATAAATTATTGAGCAAAGACTCTTCCTATTGGAAAGGATTCGATCTAGATTTCGATTCCAGTCTGGACGCAGATAAAGCAAAAATAGTTCTAAAGGTATTAGAACAATCTCAAGCAGAATCTCTATGGATTCGTTTGGCTGTTACAGAAAGACCATTTGGACGAGAAGAAACAGAGCAACGGATAAAAACTCTTGTTAGATGTATCCAATCCATAGACAAATGGGATATAGAAGATCTGGCAACAGGGCCAGTTTTTCGTTATTGCGACACGAGCCCCATGGCCGTGGCGCAAGTAATCTTATCTAGGAGGTAAGAAAATGAAATCATTTAAGCAGTTGTCACAGGCGCAGCGGGACATGGTCAGAGCACTTGCAATCCCCCTTACGGCAAAGACCTCAGACGGACAGCCATTGGTAAATTATACCAGCGCAGACGTCTGCAAGGTCATGAAGCTGGACAAGATGTCCTTTGCTGCCGTAAAGGCGAATTGCAGTCGCTGATCCTACTTTCCGCGTCCTGTCTTCCTGAATTGCTATCAACACAAAGGAGCTTCTAGTGAAGACGAAGGAAACCTTCCAGCTCGTTCGGGCTGTTCAGCCCATCCTTTTCCCTAAAGAAAACCGCTCTAAGAAGTCAAGAGTATTTCCTCTTGAGCGGCACAGAAGAGCCGATCACGCAAGTTACTCTAGAGAAGAATTTGAAGGCGAAGAGGAAGGAAACTGGACCTCTGATGCTGAATTCTTGAGCGCGCCATCAGAAGAAGTCATGTATGGTAGTCCTCACTCCATCATCGACAATATGCCTTCTATGGTTCGCTTGATGATAGAAGATCCTTCCTGGATCTATTATGGCAACAGGATTTTGCGTGGAGAAGATCCTGTTACTACCGCAAAAGCTATTCTTCCCGACGGCAGCTACGAATTCCCAAATGCTGCAGGCTATGACCTGGACGAAGCTGACGATATGGAGCATACAGGAAGCCAGTCTTTGGTCTCCTTTATGCGAGATCTTTTCCCCGCCTATATCTCTACAGAGATACACCCAGTCATTCTAAACAAGGCTACTCCTATTCACTTCAATATTCTGGAAGACCAGAAGAGGCTCATTGCCAGTTTGGCCGGGGAAGCCACAATAACGCTGGAATTCCCAAACAAGGTTATCTGTACTAAGATCCTCCATGCTCAATCCATCCTCTGTCTAGATAGAATCTGCCAAATTACAGTCCGAACGAAAGATGAAGCCTTCCTTCTCCTTGCTTTGGCTACAGAAGAAGATAGTTCTGACGATATGCTTGATCAAGCTCTCGCTCATGGCTATTCAGACATCAATATCCTTTCAGACGAGACAGAAGAGGAAGAAAGCAACGAAAGTTTTCCTTCCCTACACGAAAGTAATATCAAAAGCTCATTTATCCCAGACCTTTCCAGCCTGGAGAAAGTTATTCCGGCAGAGAAAGAAAAGAGAGATCTTCTCTGGGCCAAGGAGACTTCCAGAAAGATCCCGATAAACGAGTGGATTCTCAGGAAGAAGACTGTTGCCCTAAAGAATCTTCTCTGCAGTCGACTGGATAGTCCGTATCTATCACAAGGATATGTTCCTCCTAGCCCCGTATGGAAGCGAATTATGCAGGAGCAGCAGGCTTCTACTTCAGAAGCAGCGGATAGGAGGAAAGAGCTTTTCGCCTCTCTTCTCGCTCAGGCAAAGATAGTTAGTTCGGTAGTCGAGCTTTATGGCCCCGACCGCAAGAGCGGATTTTACGGAAAGATACGAGCCCTCAACCAGGAAGACAAAGATCTCGTTCTCCGATGGAGCGAGAAACCAACAAAGATAAAGCTAGAGTCGGGAGAAATGCTCGAACAGCCTAGCTCTTTCAAACAGGGAAGAGATAAGCTTGAGCAAGAACTGATTGCCAAAGGAATAGACAAGCCGATTAGAGAGAAAACTCTTTGGCACCATTTCGATCGTGTTGCAGCTAGGTTAGACGCAGTCTATTTGTATAAGGCAAGCTGTTCCCTCTGCAATTCCAATCACGAGATTAAGGCCACTTTCAAAGAGAAGAAAAAGGCCGTCTGTCCTGATTGTGGAAACAAAATGATTCAGTTCCATGGATCAAAACTCTATTCCCCGGCCAAAGTAATAGACGATAGCGTCTGGAGGCAAAGGAAAGCAGAAGCTTTCCAGGACCTCAACCTCACAAAAGATCAGTGGAACACGATCTACCAGCAACTAGAAATCCAGAAGCAAAGGATTCATGAAATATCTCCTATTCAGTCTGGCATTGAAGCAGAGGGCAGGAAGACAGGATGGCAAACTAAAAGGCAGCAGATCCTGGAAGAGGTCAGAGACTTCTTTAGGGATTGCACTGATATCCGTGACTTGATGGACTTCAAGGCTTATCTGTATAAACAGATAGTCGCCCCAACTGAAGA
>Ga0172380_10004718_pt1 | contig 17217 bp, 17 predicted proteins | sample Leawe162metaG_FD_119747 | JGI IMG/M metagenome (GOLD analysis project Ga0172380, IMG submission 119747) | Leachate microbial communities from a municipal landfill in Southern Ontario, Canada - Leachate well 162 metaG | ecosystem: Engineered > Solid waste > Landfill > Unclassified | place...
AGTTAGGCCCCGCAGCGGGGCGGCTTTTTCATAACGCCCGGTGAGGGCACCGGGCCTACAGTATTGTAGGCCGGGTCCCCTGACCCGGCGGGTTTGGATTTCCTATACATCAAGTTAGGCGGCTAACGCCGCAACTGTTCCATGTAGAGCCGACTTTATGTCGGCTATCTTCGGACAGAATAGCCGGTGTTCCGCCGAAGGCGGATCCGCCAATGGCGGAAAATTCCTTAACATCGAACAACATAATTATTTCACGAGATTGCGCCGGTTGACAAGCATAGAAATTTCATTTTATTGCAAGCGCCACACAATCCGTTTAATATACGAGGCATGCATACTTGGCTGTCATTTCGATGGTTGCCGGCAATAGTTGCCGCCGGCCTTCTTTCCATGGCCGGCGGCACAAGCGCGGCCGAGACAAGAATCGTCACCTCGTTTTATCCCATCTACATAGCAACGCTCAATGTGGCCCGGGACATCCCGGGAGTTGAGGTCGTCAACATGACCCGTCCGCTGACCGGCTGTCTGCACGATTACCAGTTGACGCCGGGCGACCTGGTCATCCTAAGCAAAGCCGATATTTTCATCGTCAACGGCGCGGGGATGGAGTCCTTTATGGATAAGGCTGTCGGGCAGGTTCCGCGGCTCAAGCTTATCCAGGCCAGCGACGGGATCGCCTTGATCTCCACGGCGGGCGTTGTCAACCCGCACGTATGGGTCAGCGTCACCGCGCACATGCAACAGGTTGAAACGATCGCCGCCGGCTTGGCCAAACTCGATCCGGATCACGCCGCCTTGTATCGCAAGAATGCCTCCGCCTATCTCGCCAAACTCGACACGCTCCGCGCCGCCATGCATGCGGGACTGCGGAGCGTCAAGACCCGCGCCATCGTCACTTTTCACGAGGCCTTCCCCTACTTCGCCCGGGAATTCGGGTTAACCGTGGCGGCCGTGGTCGAGCGCGAGCCGGGCTCGGAACCGAGCGCCCGCGAACTGGCCCAGGCCATAACCCTCGTGAGACAGACCGGCGTCAAAGCCATCTTTGCCGAGCCCCAGTATTCGGCCAAAGCGGCGGAGACTATCGCCCGCGAAACCGGCGCCACCGTGCACCGCTTGGATCCCGTTGTCACCGGCCCGATGACGCCGGATGCCTACATAGCCATCATGCAGAGCAACTTGCGGACATTGGAAGAGGCGCTGGGGCGTCAGATGACGGACGACGGACGACGGACGACAGACGACAGACGACGGACGACAGACGACGGACGACAGACGACGGACGACGGACGACGGACGACGGAATAAGAATTTGGTGTATTAAAATCGTTTGAAAATCGGCGCTTAATCGCGCACTCTTGTGGCTGTCATGCTGTCAACGATCCAACACCAACAAACCTCAAGCAACGCGGCCCACTCCTGCGGGGGGTGCTGCACGCGGCTGGTCAATTTCGGCGTAACCTTGAACGGCGCGGCAATCCTGGAAGCCATCAATCTGCACGTTCATTGCGGCGAACTGACCGTGCTCCTTGGCCCGAACGGCGCCGGAAAAACCACGTTGTTCCGCGCCATGCTGGGCGAATTGCCCCATACCGGCTCGCTCCATTTCGTCCATGCGGGCAGCGAGGAGCGTTTTATCAATCCGCGCATCGGGTATGTGCCCCAGAAGCTCGATATCGACGCCTTGGCGCCGGTCACCGTGCTGGATCTGTTTGCCGGCGCCCTGACGCATCGCCCGGTCTGGCTGGGCCATTCCGCCGCGACCCGCGTAAAAACCCTGGACATGCTCGCTGTGGTCAACGCCCATGCTCTGATCGAGCAACGTCTGGGCCAACTTTCCTGCGGGCAGCTTCAACGAGTTCTGCTGGCCCTGGCCTTGACGCCGGTCCCCGACCTCCTGCTCTTGGACGAGCCGGTATCGGGCGTGGATCCCACGGGCATCGACCTTTTCTATCGCATGGTTTCCGAATTGCGCCGGACCTTCGATCTTTCGATCCTGCTCGTTTCGCACGATGTCCCGACGGCGGCCCGTTTTGCCGACCGCATAATTTTCTTGAACCGCGCCATTCTCTGCGACGGATCGCCGCGTGAGGCGCTCGCCGGCCCGTGTATTCGGCAGACATTCGGCATCGACCTGGCCAACGCCGCCATTCAGCAAATGGAAACCCGGACCGAGCGTCCGCTCGATCACGAGGCGTGCGCGATCGCAAAGAAAGAATGAAGCAAACGTCCAACGCTCAACGCCGAACGCCCAACGTCGAATGGAGAACGAAGAACGAGGAACCAAGAACAAGGAACGAATTACTCCTTCCATCGACCATTGACCATCAACCATTAACGTTTCTTTAACATGTCTTTCTGGCATCACATCATCGCGCGCCTGCCGTTCGAGTGGGCGCAGTTCGCTTTCATGCAGAACGCCCTGCTGGCCGTCCTCCTGATCGCGCCGCTTTTCGCGCTGATCGGGTGCTTAGTCATCAACAACCAGATGGCGTTTTTTTCCGACGCCATCGGCCATGCGGCCCTGACGGGCATCGCCATCGGCGCATTGGCGGGGCTGGCCGACCCGCTCTGGGCCATGCTGGCCTTTGCCACAGCGCTGGCCCTTCTCGTCTCCATCCTGCGCCAGTATAGTTCGGCCTCGACCGACACGGTCATCGCGCTCATGATGGCGTTTGCCGTGGCGTTGGGCGTGGTCCTGCTCTCGCGGGGCGGGGGGTTTGCGCGCTATTCCCGTTATCTGATCGGCGATTTACTGACGATCGCCCCCTTCGAGATTCTGCGGCTCGCGATCTTGCTGGCGATTGTCGGCGGGGTATGGCTGGCTTTTTTTAATCCGCTGTTTTTTACCTGCCTGAATCGCTCATTGGCCAAAGCGCGCGGGTTTCCCGTCTGGCGCCTGGAAACTTTTTTTGCCGTGATCGTCGCCCTGGTGGTGACCGTCACCATTCCCTGGGTCGGCCTGCTGGTGATCAACGCTTTGCTGATCGTGCCGGCCGCCGCGTCGCGCAACATGGCGCGCACGATGACCGCCTACGTGCTGGGCGCGGTGATCGTCAGCGCCCTGGCCGGCATCCTGGGGCTGATCACCTCATTCTACTGGGGCACAGCCACCGGCGCCACCATTGTCCTGTGGGCCATGGGATTTTTCATCCTGTCGCTGGCGTTGCGAAGACGGTGAGATAAATCAGGCTGCCAAAGGCTACAACATGTTTCATGTGGTAGGGTCCAGCCTCCGGCTGGACCGTCTTCCGGTTTATCTTCGTTCCGGCCCGGCCGGAGGCCGGGCCCTACCAAAGGCCAAGATCCGACAGGCTGTAATCGAGCACCCAGTATGGATTGCTGTGCCGGGCGCTCCGGCTCGAATGCGGCGCCGTCCAGACCGCACGGGTCGCATTGACCAGCACCGGCATCTCCGCCGGCGCCGCCAGCCAGGTCCAGCCATACCCCTTCGTATTCACGCCTGTTGCTTGGTTGGCCATTGCATGATAATACAAATTATATGCTTTTTTGTCTATTCGCCGTTTTTACCCCGTCAACGTAGAGTAGGCGCCGAAAAGCAGAGGTTGGGGAAAGCGGAAAGCGGAAAACGGAAACAAGGAGATCATATCATGGACAAGCAACTGGCTATCGAGGGCGGCGCCAAGGCTGTCAAACTGACGGGGTCCTATCCCACCAAGATTCATGTGGACGAACTGCTGGAAGTTTTCGACCTCTGGGAATTCCCGACGCCCGCGCGTAAAACTATGGCGGCGATCATTAGGAATTCGGCCAAGGATATCAAAGGGCCGCATCTCTTCCGCTATTACAATCCGCGCCCGAGCAAGGTGGCGGCGGCCGAAAAAGCGTTCGGCAAGTTTATCGGCGTGCCCCACTGCCTGGCCGTCAACTCCTGCACCTCGGCTCTGATTGCCGCCATGCGCTCGCTGGGCATCGGCATGGGCGACGAAGTCATCGTGCCGGCCTACACGTTTTTTGCCACAGTCGCCACGGTGGGCGCCTGTAACGCCATCCCCGTAATCGCCGACGTGGACGACACGCTGACCCTCGACCCAACGCGAGGAAAATGTCCATTATCATCTCACCGCTTTCTGCACCCTGGGGAATCGCCCGCTTGCGGCCAAAGCCGTGCGCGGTTCCGAATGGGCCGCATGTTATCCCAACACCGGGGGCAACATGCTCAAGCCGGAAGAACGCGAGAAGCTCAAGGATTTGTTGCACGCCGAAATGCGCGCGCGCGAGGAGGAAACGGTTTGCGTTATCCGCGTCGAGGCGGTGAACATGGAGCGCACCCCGCACTACGCCTGGTTCAAAGGCGGATTTTTCCAGGGCGCCCTGCTTAAACCGGCAAGTTATCTAAGCGCAACCGGATTTGGCATTCTGGAGTCAGGCCGCGTGTTCGCCATCAATCGATTCAATGGCGCGCCCATGCCCGAAGAGGAGATGGCGGTCCTGCTCCAGCCGGGGGAAACCGCGATTTTCGACATCCTGATCCCCCATCAGCCGCTGCCGCACGCGCGCGCCGTCAAGCTGGCCAAGCTCGATTTCGACGCGCACCTCGATGCCTGCCGTAAATTCTGGCGCGCCAAGCTGGCCGCCGGGGCCTCGATCCGTGTGCCGGAACGCGCGATCGACGAGCGCATCCAGGCGGGCCTGCTGCACTGCGACATCGCCGCGCTCGGCAAGGAGCCGGATGGCGCCGTGCTGGCCATGATCGGCTGGTACGCCCCGATCGGATCGGAAAGCGCGCCGATTATCCAGTTTTTCGACTCGATGGGCTGGCACAGCATGGCCGAGCGCTCGCTTCAGTTTTTCCTCGACCGCCAGCGCGCGGACGGGTTCATCCAGAATTATGGCGGGTATCAACTGGAAACCGGGCCCGCTCTCTGGAGCATGGGCGAACATTATCGCTACACCCGCGACGAGGCCTGGGTAAGACGGATTAAACCGAACCTGCTCAAAGCCTGCGAGTACCTGCTCGCCTGGCGGGAACGGAACAAGAAACCGGAACTGCGCGGCAAAGGCTACGGATTGATCGAGGGTAAGGTCGCCGATCCCGAGGATTTTTTCCATGCCTTCATGCTGAACGGTCTTTCCTATCTCGGCCTCCAGCGCGCCACGGAAATGCTGGCCAAAATCGATCCGCCGGCATCCCGGCGTTTGGCCGGGGAGGCGCGCGAGTTCAAGAAGGACATCCGGACCGCCTTTTACGTGGCGCTGGCCCGTTCGCCGGCCGTCCCCATCGGGGACGGAACCTGGGTCCCGTCGGCGCCGCCCTGGACGGAATATCCCGGGGCGCTGGCGCTTTATGCCGAGGGCGGTAAATGGTTCTCCCACGGAACATTCAGCGGGCGGGATTCGGTGATTGGCGCGCTGTACCTGGCGATTGCGGAGGTGCTCGATGCGGACGAGCTTGGCACGGAATTCCTGCTGAAATCGCATCAGGCGCTGATGACCGTGCGCATCGCGCCCTTCAAGGGCGAGGCCGCGCTCGCGGTTCATTTTTAGATGCGCTTATCGCTCCAAAAGCGGGGGGGACTCTTGTAGCCGCGGCGGCGTGCCTCGGCGAAGCTCTTAGCGAAGCCTGGGTAACGCCGTGGCCGCCCGCCGTCGCCCCGGGGCTATGGCGGACAGGCCGAAGAATCCACGCCCACGCGCAACGTGGGGCAAGCGTCACGTTTACCACGCTATAAGCGTGGGGCGCGGCTACGAAAAGCAATTTCCTATTAGATCGAATTAGGCCTTCGGCAATTTTGCCGTTCTATCGAACGGCCGCTACACCTGATACGCTGTTATGCATATGACCCCCCCCTGATCCTCGCCTAAGACCGGCGGACTGTTTTACGAACGCGCTTTTCGCCCTGCGCCTGCACGGCGGTCGAGGCCGCCCGCCCTCCAGAAGAATCATCGCGTGAGTCTCGATAATGGTTTATGGAGGGCGACGGGCTCCGTCGCCGTACGGGCGTATGGTTCGCGCCGGGTTCTTGGCAAGATGGCGCATCCTTAGGCGACGATTTTGGGCGCCCCCATTTGCCTTGCGCGCGGTTTGATGGTGTGATATTTAAGCGCCTGCATGTCCGCAACAAACAAGATCGTTCATTTTTTCGCGCTCAAGCGCAGCATCGTGGCCTTGATGACCATGGTCGTCCTGATCGGCTTGGGCGAGAAGATGGCCGAGCGGTTTCTGCCGATCTACCTGCTGGCCCTGGGCGGCGGGATCATGGCCGTCGGGCTTCTCAACGGCATGGACAACCTGCTCTCGGCGCTCTATTCGTTTCCGGGCGGGTATTTCAGCGACCGGCTGGGCGCCAAGCGCGCCCTGGCATTGTTCAATCTGATCGCCATCCTGGGATATGCGATCGTCATCATCTTCCCTTACTGGCAGGCGGTCATTATCGGCGCGATCTTTTTTCTATCCTGGACCGCCATTTCCCTGCCGGCCAGCATGAGCATGGTGGCCCAGGTCCTGCCGGCCAACAAACGCACCATGGGCGTTTCCATGCACTCCTTGGTGCGGCGCCTGCCGATGGCCTTGGGGCCGCTCCTGGGCGGCGTCATGATTCAGTGCTTCGGCGAACGCGCGGGGGTGCGGCTCTCCTTCGGCATCGCCCTGGCGCTGGCGCTGGTGTCGCTGGCGCTCCAGCAGGCCATGATCGGCGACGACGCCCCGCGCCGCAGGCCGGCCGAGAAAAACCCCCTGGCGCTCTGGACCCGCATGGCGCCGGAGCTGAAGCGCTTACTGTTTTCCGACATCCTGGCGCGGTTTGCCGAGCAGATTCCCTATGCCTTCGTTGTGATCTGGTGCATGAAAAACAACACGATCTCGGCCGTGCAGTTCGGCGCGCTGACGGCCATCGAAATGGCCGTCGCCATGTCGATTTATGTGCCCGTGGCGTGGCTGGCCGACCGCGGCGCCAAGAAACCGTTCGTGGTCATCACGTTTTTCAACTTCGCCATCTTCCCGCTCATCCTGCTTTTTTCGCATTCGTTCGCCATGCTGGCCGTGGCGTTCGTCATCCGGGGCTTGAAGGAATTCGGCGAGCCGACCCGCAAGGCGCTGATCATGGACCTGGCGCCGGAAGACCGCAAAGCCGGCATGTTCGGCCTGTATTATCTGATCCGGGACGTGATCGTTTCCGCGGCCGCGTTTGGCGGCGCCCTGCTCTGGATGGTGTCGCCGGCGGCCAATTTGATTACGGCCTGCGCCTGCGGCCTGCTGGGCACGATCTATTTCGCGATTTACGGCCGGGATTTGGGAGAGTCGGAGATTGACAAAAACAACCGGAGGTCATAAGGTAACCCAGCATGAACACCACGATTCAGATCGAGCACATGTCCCGCGAGGAAAAGCTCCAGACAATGGAAACCCTATGGGCGGATCTTTCCAAAGACGATGCGGGCGTAAAATCGCCCGCATGGCATTATGACGCTCTGAAGGAGACTGAGGCTAAAGTAGCCGCAGGGCAGGAACAGATCGCCGACTGGACAACGGCAAAGCGGGACCTCAGGAAGCGGTTCGAATGAGGATCAAGATACTTTGCGCGGCCGTAGAGGATATGCACGCCGGCCGTCTCTTCTACGAGAAACAGGGCCAGGGGCTGGGCGAATATTTCTTCGATTCTCTGTTCTCCGACATCGATTCCCTTGCCCTCTACGCAGGCATCCATTCGAAGGTCTTCGGCTATCACCGACTTTTGTCCAAGCGATTCCCTTATGCCGTTTACTACACTCTCGATTCGGACTTGGTCGTGGTCTTCAGAGTCTTGGACTTGCGCCGCGATCCGAATCAAATTCGGCAAGCGCTAATGTAGGGCAAAGCATCAGTTTCAGCCTGCCTCGCTCCATATTGGCAACCCTGACGGGGCGCCAGAAGCTAAAGGCGGGCACGCACCGAAATTGCAATATGAACAAACTATTCCCCATACTCGCGGTGGGCGCGGGCGGCGCCATTGGCTCGATCCTGCGGTATTTACTCAGCATCGCCGGGCAGAGATTCTCGTTCACGTTTCCGCATGGAACGCTGTGGGCGAATCTCCTGGGATGCCTCACGCTCGGCGTCGTGACCGCTCTTGCCACCGAGACCGAGGCCCTTTCGCCCACAACGCGTCTGTTCCTTGCGACCGGCATCTGCGGCGGCTTCACGACCATGTCAACCTTCACCTACGAGACGTTTCAATTCGCGCAGGATTCGGAGTATTTGTATGCGGCCGGGTATTGCGTCGCGACTATCGCAGGGTGCGCGGCGATGTTCTATATGGGTCTGTTTGCGGTGAAATATTTATTGAAAGCACAGGTGTAACATGGAACTTAAAGGCGACGCCAAACTGCTCCGAATATTTATCGGCGAATCGGACAAGACCGGCCATGTGCCCCTCTACGAAACGATCGTCAAAGAGGCCAAAACGGCGGGCCTGGCGGGGGCCACCGCCTGGCGGGGAATACTGGGCTATGGACCGAACAGCCGGATCAGGACGGCCAAGATTCTGGACCTGTCGAGCGACATGCCCGTCATCATCGAGATTACGGACGAGGAAGCCAAGATCGATGCGTTCCTCCCCACCCTGCACGATTTGTTCGAGTCGGCAAATTGCGGCGGACTTGTCACCGCCGAGCGGGTCCAAGTCATAAAGTATTTGCACGGGAAGAAATAGGAACATCACGAAGGAAGACGATTATGAGCAACGGCAAAACTAAAAGACTGGGCATCCTGACCGGCGGCGGGGATTGCCCCGGCCTGAATGCCGTGATTCGCGCGGTGGCCAAATCGGCCATGGAAGAAGGCGGCTATGAGGTCATCGGCATCGAGGATGGGTTCGAGGGACTCGTCGAAGGCCGCATGCGGCATCTGCGCAACGCGGATGTTTCCGGCATCCTGACCTGCGGCGGCACGATCCTGGGCACCTCCAACAAGGGCGATCCCTGGCACTACCCGGTCAAGGGGGCGGACGGCAAAGTCACGATCCAGGACACATCGCGCCAGGCCATGGAGCATTACCGGGAATGGGGCTTGGATGCGCTCATCACTGTGGGCGGCGACGGCACAATGACCATTTCCAGCAAACTCATGGAACTGGGCGCCAACATCGTGGGCGTGCCCAAGACCATCGACAACGACCTGGCGGCCACCGACCTGACCTTCGGCCACGATTCCGCCGTGTATGTCGCCACCGAAGCCATTGACCGCCTGCACACCACGGCATCCTCGCACCATCGGGTCATGATCATCGAGCTCATGGGCCGGTATGCCGGCTGGATCGCGCTTTCCGCCGGACTGGCCGGCGGGGCGGACGTCATCCTGATCCCGGAAATCCCGTTCCAGTGGGAGCATGTGTTTCACAAGCTCATTGAGCGCAGTCGGCACGGCAAACGCTTCAGCATCATTTGCGTGGCGGAAGGCGCGCGGTGTCCCGACTGCGGTGAGATCGTCAAAGCCTACGACCGAAAGCGCACGGACGCCAAGCAATTGGGCGGGGTCGGCGAATACGTGGCCAGGCAAATCACGGAACACACCGAACTGGAATCGCGCGTCACCGTGCTGGGGCATCTCCAGCGCGGCGGCTCGCCCACGCCCTTCGACCGCATCCTGGCCACGGGTTTCGGCGTGGCGGCCTGCTGGCTGGCGGTGAAAGGCGATTTCGGACGGATGGTCGCCCTGCACGGCAACAAGGTGGAAGCCGTGCCGATCAAGGACGCCATCGCGCACCTGAAATTAGTGACGCCCCAGACCCAGAAGGTCCTGGCGGCCCGTTCGGTGGGCACCAGTTTCGGCGACGCCTGAGGCGCGCACCCGACGGTTTCTTATGACTACGCACAGCGACAAGGAAAAATCGGTGTTGCTCAGCCTGATCGCGGATTTCCTGCTTTTCATCCCGGACATTGTCGCGGCCGTCATGGCCAATTCGATCACGCTTTGGGCGGACGTGCTGAAGTGCGGCAACGAATTGCTGGCCACGTTCCTTTCCTGGCTGGCCCTGCGCATGGTGCGCCGGGGCCGCAAGATTCGGTTCGATTACGGCCTGGGCAAGCTGGAGAACGTCACCGGCGTGGTCGTGGCCGGCGCCATGTTCTTTTCCCTGTTCATCGTCCTTTACAGCGCCATCGCGCGGCTCCGACATCCGATGGAGATGCATCCCGGCGGGGTCTGGCTGGCCATGATCCTGATGACGATCGGCGTGATCGCCAACACTTCGCTCTGGATCAAAAACTACCGGGTGGGGCGCCGGCAGTTTTCACCCATCATCGAATCCCAGTGGCGCATGTTCCGCACCAAGGCGTTTTCCGACCTGATCGTGCTGGCGGCCCTGTCCCTGAGCGTGATCTTGCGCGCGCAAGCCTGGGCCATCTACATCGATCCGGCGGCTTCCCTGTTAATCGCCGGGTTCATCCTGCATGCCATCTGGGGCATGCTGTCCAACTCGTTTTACGATTTACTGGACCGCACCCTGGATGAATCCCTGCAATTGGTCATCGTCAAGGAATTGGCCGCCAATTTCGACCACTACAAGGAAATCCACGGCATTCGTTCGCGCCGCTCCGGGAGCCATGTATATGTGGATCTCCTGCTGGAATTCGACGGCGACAAAAAAATGGCCGAGGTTCAGGCGATTATCAACCGCATGGAGACCGCGCTCGAAGAGAAGATTCCGGGCTGTCACGTCCTGATCGCCCCTACCACGCGCGAGCGGCGGACGACGGACCGCAGACAGACGACGGACGGCGGACGGCGGACGGCGGCCCGGAAAGAGGGAAGCCGGAGTGTTTCAGATAATTAACTTCTTTGCATCCTGGATTTCGAAGTTGCAGGTAATGGGCAGGTGACATGGGGGTGTAGGAGCGGTTCGACTTGTCCGCCTATGGTGGATAGAACCGCGGTCGCCGTTCTGTCGAACGGCCGCCACACCTGATCGGTTGCCGCCGCGGGACGGCAGGCGCGCGCGGCCATGGGTTTCAGCGCCCGGCGGCGGGCGCGCAGGCCGAGTTTTCGCACAGCCACGTCCGGGCATTTTCGATCTGCCCGCCGGTGCCCAGCAGCATCACGCGATCGCCCGGATGAAACGTCTCATCCGCTTCCGGGTTGATAATCATGGCGCCCTGCCGTTCGATGCCGATAATCGTCGCCCCGGTACGCTCGCGCAGATTCAACTCCCGCACGATTTGCCCCACCACCCGGGATTCGCGCGCCACGACCACCGTGCCGAGCCGCGCATCCCGGAAAAAGTAGGACATGGTGTTGATGGGATGCAGGCTGAACCATTCGTGCGCGCCGGCGAACACCTCGCGCAAGGCCGTCTGGGCCTTGGCGTAGATTCGGATGTTGAATTTCCACAGCAAGCTGGTGATGAGCGCGATGACCAGCATCAACAGCAGCAAAACCGGCCAGGGCGGCAGGATGGCCGAACTCAGCATGAGGATGAAAATCGTCAGCGCCACGCTGCCCGTAAGCAAGACCGCCAGTTCGGCAAGCACGCGCGGAATGGATGCGCGGCCGCCCTGGGGCGTCTGGGGGAATTTTATTTCCGCCAGGATCATGCCAAGCGCCTGCAATTTGCGCAAGGTGGCCACCAGGAAGGGAATAATGCCCAGCGCCGCCGCAAACCAGAGAACGGCGTTCGGGCCGCCCAGTGTAGCGGGAACACCGGCCAGAACGTATGGAAAGCGCCGGGCCAGGTAGGCCGTCACGATAAAAATCGCCGCGATCCAGCCCGCATTGATCAGGATAATCGTCAAGGACCGGTTCACGGCCTTGCGCACCGCATCCGGCGCGCCCCGCAGCTCGAACCGCGAAGCCCAGCGCGTATAGTTCGCCAGGGCAGCCCGGACGGATCGCGGCAGGATGGTGTCCAGACCGCGCGCAATAATGTCCGCGTGGCGCAATAAATAGGGATTGATAAAAGTCGTCAGCACCGCCACAGCCACGGCCAGCGGATATACGGTTTCCCGGGTGACATTCAAGGTCACGCCCAAGGCCGCAATGATGAGCGCAAATTCGTTGACCTGGGCCATGCCGCACCCCACCCGAACCGCAGTTTCCCGATCATTGCCCATGACAAAGGCCCCGATCGAACACGTCGTAAATTTTGCCAGAATCACCACGCCGGTCAACAGCAACAACGCGCCCATATTGGCGTAGACGATCTGCAGATTCACCATCAGCCCGACTGCCACAAAAAACACCGCGCCAAAGACATCCCGCAGGGGATCGGTCAGCATTTCGATGCGCACATGTTGGCGGCTCTCGGCCATGATGGCGCCTATTACAAAAGCGCTCAAGGCCAATGAAAAATCCAGATGGATGCCCAGCAGCACCACGGCGAAACAAAGACCCGTAACGGTTACCGTCAGCAATTCGTCACTACGTGAACGACCGACTATGTTTAACAAGCGGGGCACAAGAAGCAGGCCGCCAACGATCAAAACCACCAAAAAGACCGCCAAGCCCCCGAGACGCGTGAACACCAGGCCGGTCTGCACATTGCCGCTAATGCCAATCCCGGTTAGCAGCGCAATCAGGATCACCGCCAGCAGGTCCTCGACAATCGTGGCGCCCAGAATCAACTTGGCATATGCTTCCCGCCGCTGATCCGTTTCCCTCAACACCTTGGCGATAATGGCGGTGGAAGAATCGCAAATGATTGCGCCCAGGAAGAGACTTTCCACCAGATTCCAGCCAAGCGCCCGGCCAATCATGTGCCCCAGCCACAACATGACGGCAACATCCACGACGGCAATCCCCAGGGCCGCGAAACCGACGTCACGAAGCTTGCGCAGGTTGAAGTCCAGGCCGATGGAAAACAGGAGAAAAATCAGTCCCAGCTCCGCCAGTGTATGAATGGAGGCCTTATTGGCCAGCACCGGCGTCCAGTTGGACAGCCAAGCGATGAAAACACCCGCCAAGATGTACCCAATGACCCGGGGCTGCTTCAGCCACCGGCAAACCAGCGCCGCGGCGCCCGCCAAGGCGATGACCACGGCAAGATCCTGCAAAAAGGCGTAATTATTCATGGCATCGCCGATTGTAACTGCTCAGCCAGAATTCAGAATTCAGCCCGCCTGCAACGCTGTGCGTAGCACTGCGGGCAGGTAGTCAGGATAAAGAACCCGTACAGGCCAAGCGAATACAAAGAGAACCGGCGCTAAACGCGGGGCCTTGACGGAATGCCCATCGCGTTCTTTTTAATGGCTGATTCTTGCGTATTTTATTCTGTATCCTGAATTCTGACTTCTGACTGCCTGAGTTGTTACCGCCGATTAATCTTGAACTCAAACACCTTGGGCGTAGAATCCCCGACGCATCCGAAAAGCGCAAAACACGGACAAGGCGGCTCCAGCCATCATGTGGAGGCATTTTATATCCTATGCCCGTATTACTCAATCATTTTAACATAAAAGGCATACAATGTCAGCGGCCCGCACCTCATCGCTCGTCAACAGCTGGGCTACCATCCGATACGAACTGCTCAACACCCGGATTTGCGACCTGGGCTTGACTATCGAAAACTCGCCCCTCGAAGCGCCGGTGGAGCGGATTCGCCGGGAGGTTGCGACGCGCGCACTTCGTTTCCAGCCCTCTTTCTATCTCACGGATTCATGGGGATGCCCGGACGAGGTGCCGGCGATCGGAATTCCTTTCTATTTGGCCGACAAGCGCTTGCGCCAAATAGAGGAGGAACAGACCGGCGAAGTGGAAGACGATCAGCTCCTGATGATGTTCTTGCGCCACGAAGCCGGGCACGCCGTCAACTATGCCTATCGCCTGTGGGAGCGCACCGACTGGACAGATATGTTCGGGCGGTTTTCCAAGCCTTATCGCGACAGCTTCCAGCCCAATCCGGCCAGCCGCGAGTTTGTCCGGCATATTCCCCACAGTCAATATGGCCGCCATTATGCGCAAAAGCATCCGGACGAGGATTTTGCGGAAACGTTTGCCGTTTGGTTGACCCCCCGCTCGGCCTGGCGCCGGAAATATGGGCAATGGCCGGCCTTGCGCAAACTTCGTTACGTGGATTCGCTGATGCGGCACATGCGTAATCGGCCGGTGCGCTGTTTGGGCGGTAAACTGGAAAATCCCATTGCGGAAATGACGATGCTCCTGGCGGAGCACTATGGCCAGCGCGCGGAACGGTATCGCGCCGCCGCACAAGGCTACGTGGACGACAAGCTCCGCGATATATTCCGGCACACGCGCGGCCATAACCGACTTCCGGCGCGCGAACTGTTCAACCGGCATCACGACGACCTGCTGGAGCGGGTTGCACACTGGTCGGGCCTAAGCAGTGAAGACGTCGGCACCATTATCGCCAAATTGGAGGACCGCGCCCAGGCCTTGGGCCTGGTCTTCCCGCGCGCAACGGCGACCGACCGCCTCATGGATGTAACCGCGCTGGCCACCGCGCTGGCGATGGACGTCACCTATATGGGCCGGTTCACGGAATAAGGAAGAGAGCAGAAGATAGAGGTCAGAGATCAAAGGTCAGATGTCAGAAATACGAAGCAGAAGTCAGAATTAAAACGGTAATATCTTCTGCCTACTGACCTCTGACTTCTGACCTCTTCTTCTACAGCATCGGCACTTCGATATCGAAGGGCGTGTGTTCCAAGGCCGCCTTGATGACCGTCTGTAAAAGCTGGGGATAAGAAATGCCGGCGGCCGCCGCCGAGCGCGCCAGGGCCACATCTTCCTCCAGCGAGGGATTACAGTTCACTTCCAGGACGCGGGGTTGCCCGGCTGCGTCCAGGCGGATATCCACACGCCCATATCCCCAGCCGCTGACGGCGCGAAACGACCGCAAGGCCGTCCGCCCGATCTCGCGCGCCAACTCGGGCTCGACCTGCGCCGGACAGATCACGCTGGTTTTCTTATATTCCACGGTGTTCTCCAGCCACTTGGCGGCGAACGACATGATCGGCGGAATATCGGGGGGCAGTTCCGAATAATTGACCTCGGCCAACGGCAGAACACACGGCTTGCGTCCGCCCAGGATCCCCACGTTGAATTCCCGACCCGGCAGAAACCGCTGGGCCAGCGCCGGCTGAAGATAAGTCTTGAGAATATGCCGCACCTTGTGCCGGAGCGCCTTTTTGGAATAAACCACCGAATCGCGCTCCAAGCCGATGCCGGCATGTTCCTGGCTGGCCTGCACAATCAGCGGAAATTGCCAGGTATGCCGGTCCACGTCGCCGATCCGCTCCAGGAGCTCGGTTTTTGGCGGAATCGAAATACCGACGCCATGCAACAGGCTGGCGGTCATGTACTTGGAGCGGGTCAGTCCGAGCGCCAAGGCGGGCGAGCCGGTCATCGGGTAGCCCAGCATGCGCACCAGCGCGGCCACGCGCATTTCATAGAGCGCCCCGTGGACAACGTCATCGTATTGATTGAAGACCACATCGGGCTGCAAACGCCGCAGGCGATGCTGGAACGCCAGCAGATCCTGGGCCAGTGGCAGGATCGTTACCCGGTGCTTAAGCCCGCGCAACACCCGCGCCATGCGCCGAATCATACGGCGCAGGTCATCGGTGCCGCTGGTGTCATCGGGCTGGTCGGGCGCGCCCAGCGTGCAGGCATTATAAAGGAGCACGATATGGAGAGATTTGCGTTGCATGGCCGTTAGATTTTCCCAACCGCCGCTTGAAATCTGGCCTGGCGCGCCGCGGGCGAAACCACCGGCTTGACCGGGCCGATCCATTTCACGATATCCGCGATGCGGCTGTCCGGCGAGGGATGGGTCTTGGCAAAATCATGCCCGCCGGGTTTGATTTGCGCCTTCATCTGGGTCAGCATGGCGGTCAGCCCGTTCGGGTCGTAGCCGGAACGCTGCAGGATCGTCACGGCGGCGCGATCGGCCTGGCGCTCGAACCCGCGCGAATACCCATTGTTCATCATGGTCGCGGTGATGTCGCCGATCGAGCCCTCGAAGGCTTCCGTCAGCTGGGCCAGTTCCTGCCCGCCGAACGACTTGGCGCTCTCGGCAGCCAGAATCGTCAGGGCCGAAGTCACCCGGCTCTTGCTGATGGCCTGCAAGCCGTGCTGGAGCTCCACGTGCCCGATTTCATGGGCCAGCACGGCGGCCAGCGCATCCTCGCTCCGGCAGCAGCGGATCATGCCGCGCGATATGAAAATCAACCCGCCCGGCGCGGAAAAGGCGTTCACGTCCTCCGTTTCCATTACCAGGAAATGATATCCGCCGAACGTTTCCGGCTTGTCCGAGAACTGGGCCAGCGTCTGGCCAAGCACGTTCAGGTAATGATTGGCGGCCGCGTTGTCCAAAGGCTTGTATTGATTAAGCACCACGGCGCCCACCGTGCGGCCGATATAGTATTCCTGCTCCGGCGTGATGGATTCGAACGTCTTGCCGACCGCCGAACCGGCTTTCTTGATCGATTGACCCTGTTGCGGGGTGGCCACACCGGAGGCCACGGCCACATCGGCGCCGATTTCCGAAATCGTATCCATGGTTTTGCAGGCCGGCAAACCGGCCAAGGCCAGAACACTCAGAGAAAGGGCGATATAGCGATAATAAAGCGCGCTCATTTCGCGCCTCCTTCCTTGGGCGTCACGCCGCCGTCTTTAAGGAAGGACTGCATGTCCGCCGCGGGAATGCGGATTTTTTCCATCCGGTCGATCCAGGTGAAATCGATATCCTTATGCGCCGACTTGAATTGGCCCTCGACGTCCGAGTTAAAGCCCTTGCCCGCCAGCGCCAGCTCGTCGCCGGAAGCGGCCACCTTGGCCTGTTCCCGCCCGGCCGCAAGCACAATCTTCTTGGAGGACAGCGCCGAGGTGTGCAGCCAACCCGACACGCCCGCGCCGGCGACCTGCGACCAGGCGCCCTGCGTTTGCCGGATCTCGACTTGGTCGCCGTAAGCCAGCGTGCCCACGACTTTGCCGACAAAGGACGGCGTGGCCCGCACGGGCGCGTCCTTGACCTGCACGCTCATCGTCGCCGCCGCAGCCGCCAGCGCGGCCAAGGCCGTCAGCACGACTGTCGCCGCAATTTGCTTGATTCGAATCATATAATCTCCTGTTTTATCGGCCAACGATCCGCGCAAAAACATTTATACGTTACAACATTTCCCGGCGCAACAAAGAAGAAAAAACGTCAACCATTCCAAATCATATTCGCATTTGAGCGTTGGGCGTGGCAATAGCAAAATAGTGGCGAGTCAAGGGCAGAACTTGGCGGCCCGTGCGCAGAGCGTCGGATAAGAAGGTTGTCGTTAAAG
>Ga0172380_10004719_pt1 | contig 17217 bp, 5 predicted proteins | sample Leawe162metaG_FD_119747 | JGI IMG/M metagenome (GOLD analysis project Ga0172380, IMG submission 119747) | Leachate microbial communities from a municipal landfill in Southern Ontario, Canada - Leachate well 162 metaG | ecosystem: Engineered > Solid waste > Landfill > Unclassified | place...
GCAGCAACCCCGGCGTAGGGGGACGAATCCACTTAGAGACAACCCACACGAGGGTCGGTGCAATTGAGAGTCGCACCAGCACCGGGGCCGGATCCATCATCTCGCGACTGGCCTGACCCCCTCTGTTTGGTCCAGCTAGTTTGAGAGTCTGGCGCCCGATCGTTCGGGCGCGAAGGCTTGATCAATGACCACGAGAAGGAAGCGCACCCCGGAACAAGTTTGTCCGCAAGCTGCAACACGCCGATCAGTTGCTGCCCAGGGCGAGCACGGCGCTGCGGTGTGTAGGGAGCTTGCAGTCAGCGAACAGACGTACTTCTGGTGGCGTAGCCATTCGGCGGGTTGAAGGCCGAGGAAACTTCTAGGCCCGGAACGCCGACGGGCAGCCGTTCACCACGTGCAGAAAGTCATGTAGGTCAGTGAACGGTTCACCTGGCTGATCGTCGGACGGAACCGGACAACGCAGCGTCACGAATCCGAAGGTCAGACACCACCCAATCACTCCTAGCCGAGCGCGCGAACAACCTTTGGAGTGGCAGATGAGACTGAAGGTATGTAGAGCACGGGTTCCGGGCGACTATCGATAAACACAATCGACCCCGTGGTCGACTTGGTTGTGTAGACCGCGATGCCGGCAATCTTCGATCGTTCTACCTTCGGCTTGCTGGTATCTTCAAAGTCGGCTCGAACCTCCGCTGCAATCTTGTCAGGCAAGACCTGCGCAGTACCAACTCTGGCACCATCAAGGTTGACCGTGAAGGTCTTTGCACCGGGCATAGTCGCGATACCACCTTTCCGCGAGACGAACTCGATCCGCTCAGATCCGCTCAGAAGGGGCGACTTCCCTCCGCCTCCTTCGGGATCGTCCCGGTTCCCGCTGCCAGGATCATCTGGCCCACCTACGTCGGGCTGCTCACCTGCACCCGGTTCCTCGGCCTGCGGCGAGCTCACGGGGGGCTCTGTTGGCTGGTCGTCGATTGATGCACTAGCCGATGTACCGGAGCTTGCTTCGTCTGCTGCTGCGCCCCGACTCTGCTCAGCAGACTGTCCGCAACCAGCGGCGGCCAGTAGCACTGGAACTGCTATCAGCACACCAAAGGTCCACTTCAAGGGCTTGATCCTTTTGTCGATCATACTGATCTCCAACTCCAATACGAGCTTGCATCTTCCCCGCGACAACGCCAATCCGTCCCCCACGGGCATCTCAAGTCTTCACATCATCGCTGCGGATACACCGATCTAATCCGATTATTGTCAGTGTCAGCAATGAAGAACGTCTCGTTGTCTCCCAATGGCACAATGCCCTTTGCATCCTTGATCGCACCAAGTAGCGAGTCACTGCCGTCACCATCAAAACCCGCAATTCCTGCTTTGTTGACGACAAGGCCAGGCATGGGATCGCCCTTCAGGTCGTATCGAAACACCTGATTTGTTCCTGAGGCCGCAACGTATGTGAGGCCGTTGGGATCTATCGCCATATCTGTCGGTTTCGATAGACCGCCAACCAGCGTATAGATCTTGTTGTCAGCGGCGTTGACATAGCGGACACTTCCGTTGCCAGAATCAACCAGATTGACGTTTCCATTCGGGTCGAATTCAACATCCGTCGGCGCGTTCAGGGTCGCAGCCAGTGCATCCCCGGTATCGCCGGTTTTTCCAGACACGCCGGTTCCGACGACTGTTGTAATCTTCCCGCGGTTGTCGATCTTCCGAATGCGGTTGTTCCCCGTATCGGCGATGAAGACTTCGCAATCGGCCGGCCACGGTGTTGAACATGCGACAGCAACGCCTTGCGGTGCGCTCACCTTGGCCTTGACTGCCAGCCCTCTGTCTCCGCTGAAACCGGCCGTCCCTGTACCGGCAATCGTTTGAATGGTTCCATCTGAGTTCACTCGTCGAATCCGGTTGTTGCCCGTGTCGGCAATGTAGACGCGACCGAACGCGTCAGCGACAACCCCAGTTGGTGCGTTCAGTTTGGCCGCGGTCGCTGGGCCTCCGTCGCCACCAAAGCCAGAAACCTTCGGGGTGCCAGCTACAACAGGGACATCCTTACTTGCCAGCGTCGTGTCCATTGCACGCACCACATGATTCTTCTGATCGGTGATCAGTAGATTCGCCGTTGGCATCGACTGCGCAACAGCGGTGTTTCCATTCGACGTGGCGACTCTTGTGGGTGCATTGAACATTGCTTTGGTGACGTCTTGCTCGGACGGTCCGGATGGATTCGGCGTTGGGCTAACACCCGGTGGAGGCAAGGGTGCGCCAACCCCATAGCCGGGCCTGCCGATGCCTGCGATCGTCCCAATATCGGCCGCGCACCAGTAGTTTGCAGCAGCGGTGCAGGGCGGAGGCACAATGGGCGAGACACCTGGCCGATCGTTGCCCTTGCACCCATTTTTGGAATCCGCGATATTTCCGCTCGGGCACACACCCGACTGGCCAAGCTTCGCGCCATCAAGACTGGTGGGCTTGTACTGCGGGGAGGTACCCGTCGCACCTGCACCCAACACCAACTTCCAGGCACCCTTTTCAGTTGAGCAACAAAGACTGTTACGCAGATTGATGCCATCCATCTTTAGCGTGTTGGTCAAGTCCGATCCAAAGAGGTACGAGTCAGAGAAGTTTGAACCGCTGAGGTCGGCTTTTGTGAAAACGCAACCGATGCATTGCGCATCCGCAAATTCGGCATTCGTGACCGTCGAATTCGAAAAGTCGGCGCCACCAAGGATCGCGCCGGAGAACACGGCGCGGCTCAGCACTGCGCCGCTGAGTTTCACCGGCGCAGCACCCTCGATGAGGTAGGCCTCGGTGAAGTCCACCCCACCGAGATCTGCGCCGGAGAAGTTGCCGCCACGGATGTCGGCTCGACGGAATGACCCAGGGCCATCGCCCTTGCTATCTGCCGTGCTGGGTAGGGCTCCGACTTTTGCATTGGTGAAATCAACATCAGTCAGCGTGGAGCGGGAGAAGTCCGACCCGCGCAGGTCAGCTCCATTGAATCTAGCGGCCACACCACTCGCCCCACGGAGCTTCGTTTGATGACCGGTTACGTTTGTGAGTGTGGCACCGTCGAACTTGACTCTCCCTAAATTTGACCTGCTGATATCCGAGGACGTCCACGTCGAGTCCGAGAAGTTTGGCGTACTGCCAACGAACACACTATTGATCAACTGCACCGAAATCGCACTGGCTGCGAGGGACTTCGCGACCGAGCGACTGACCATAAAGGCCGAGTCTTCGAACTTGACTCGACCGGTCCATGCGGTGCCGGGGAACTGTAGAACAGAATTCTTGAACTCCGCTGGACGAACCCAAGATGCCGCAGTCATGTCGACGCTGTTGTCGAACACGACACCGTCGAATGTCGCACCGCTGAGGTTCGAGTTACCGAACTTTACTGACGCCATCACCGGCGGTACGCCATCGAACTGACCGAAGTGGGAGTTTACGAACTTTGTTCCTTTGGTAAATTCCACGCCGTAAATCATTGCGCCGGAGAAATCTGAGTTGCTGAAATCTGAACCAGCGAAGGTATACCCCGCTGGGAACTCTGCTCCACTGAAATCGCAGTAGGTACACGAACCCGAGGCTCGGACTACATCGGGACTTGGGACTGCCCGCAGGTAGACCTGCTGCGGCGTCTTATTCCCGAACAGCGCATTTACTGAGTACTCCTGATTCGGCCGTGTCCGTGAATACTCCAACGGCGAGATCGTCTGCGCTGTTCGAATATCACCGGCATATACGTAGATACGTTGCCCGACACCTGGGATCAGCTTGACGTCTTGCCCGCTGCCCGAGATTGACAAGGCACACAACGAATCGGGCGCAACAGGAATCTCGACTCGCTTGTTCGACCCATCTACGCCGGCGACGAAGAAGGTTCCACTACCGCGTTGCAGATCGCCCGCGCCCACTGAACTCGCCGGACAAGCAGGAGCAGGAGTTGTGTTGCCCTTGTACGGGTTGTTTGCGAACGGATCGATCGCATTTGACGTGCCCTTCACCCGGTTGGCCGACGCCTTAACGGGGCCGTTCTGCCGTAGTTTTGCCGTCGCCTGCGCGAGACGTTCTTGGTACGCGTCGTACCGTTGAGATGCCCCGATCGCACGATTCATCGGTGCAGGCTCGACCGCAGGTTGCTGCGTGCCTTCCTGTTCGGCCGCGCCTCGAGTCGCGTCGGTACCCGAATCCTGGCGACTGATCAAAATCGAAGCTAGGCCCACGGCAAGTAGCGCAACAACGATGGCTACCGCTATGACCGGCGCTGACCGACGAATCATTGACGACATGTGGAGAACCTCATCCCTTGTGTGGTGTTCGAGGAATCCAGATGGTGCTCGACGGCTGCGACGCACCAGAATCGCCTAGCGCCTTGATCGCCTGGAAGTTGCTGCTGAAAAGGTTGCGGAATGGATCACTGTCAATCTTTCCGACGTTGAATCCCTTCAGTCGGTACAACCGATTCGTTGCGCCCGGCGCATACGCGTCAAGGATGTACTGATCCTCGCTGTAGCCGTCGCCTAGATAGCCGAGAACGAATACGTAACCCGTACCGTCCGACGAGACGTCCAGGAAGGTGATGGGGTCCTCCGAGTCGAAGTTCGAATAGAAACTCGGGTCTCCCTCCAGCCCCTTTTTGCCAAGCTCCTGAAACGCCTTCATGGGGCTCCCGGCAAGGTTGAATGCCTGCATTCGCTGAGCACCCTGCTCCACAACGGAGACAACACCGTTTGTCGCTACAACAACACCAACCGGCTGGTGTAGGAGACCGGGCCGATTGCCGGATTCATTGCCAGGCCCGGCGTAATAGGAGGCCAGTGGCACATGCAACGAGGACGGGTGATACCCGCTTTGAGACGGGAACAGCACTGATAGCTTGCCGTTGGTATGAACACCCACCAGATGGCCTGCCGGACTCATTGATAGGTGCGTGACCTCGTCGAGGAAGCGCCCGTACGACACCTTCTTGTCGAACCCAAACTTCTTGGGATCAATATTGAGGAGTCGGACGTGGTAGCCGCCCATGCCAGTCTCGTCGTCGTCAACTGGTTCAAGCAGCCAGTTGACACCCTTCCCGACTCCCGACAACTGATCCACGCTAATCCAGGGACGGGAACCTCGCCAAGACTGTGCAAGGACACTCGCTCCACTGCCCGGATTCTGGTCGGTCATCAACTGCCGGACGAACCACTCATTGTTTTCTTGGTAGACGTAGGACGCAAGTCCAGTTCCACGACCGATTGCGATCGATCCGGGTACGACATCCTTGCTATGTACCGTGCCGGGAACCGCTCCGCCCACGAACTTGTACGCACCCCCTTGCACCGAGGTGGTTCCATCACGCTCGTACCGAGACTTACCCGACTGGGGCACGCCAAACTCCTGGACGAGGAGATCGACCTTGGTCTTTACCGCATCGAGATCTGTATTGCTGATCCAATCGGTCTGCGCAACGCCAACGTCCCAAACATCCTCACTCAGAATGTGGAGAATGAACATCACTGGGGTTCCAAATTTCACGTTCGGAACAATGATGTCGAACGGGTCGCTTCGCGCCCCGGAATCAGCGGGGAAAATCTTTGTGTCTCGGGTGACAGTCACGAACGAGCTGTCCGGATCATCGGGATCAGGGGTTCGGGAGATCTTGAAGTTATCTGGGTGGACGAACGTTCCATTCTGAGGCCACTGGGTTGGAATGAACCCGCTGTCACCCAGAATTTCCGACATCGTCTTGCCACCCTGGTAGACGACCTCGAGGTACCAGGTCGCCGCCGCTGGCGCGAACGTCTTCAGCTTGTCGGGCTTGACGGTGACGAGAATGTCGTACTGCCCTTGAATGTCCCACCATACAGTGTTGTTCTGGGTCAGGCTCTCAACAGTCGCTTGGGTGACCTGGGAGCCATCTGCGGCGACCGCCGACATCATGTAGATCGGTCCAAGGATCGGTATTGCCTTGGCAGTCTCCGCGATCGGAATCGATTCCAAATACTTCTTCATGTAGTGACGCATGAATCCGAACGCAAGTAATTGAAGAATGAACTTACTCATCCCAATTATCTTGGTGATCCAGTTACTTCCCGGAACGGTCTTGTATTCCTGCTCCGAGAGCTTTCCGATGATGCCTCGAATAACCTGACCGACGATCGGCACAGCAGTGAACAAGGTCATCGTCTTATTGATCTGGAGACGGTTCGCGTCGCCAACTAGTTCGTAGCCGACGTTGAGCTCATCCCCGATATCCGCCTCTTCCAAGAAATCAGCGACGATGGCGTCGTTCTGCCCAAGGGCTTCAAGTTCCTTCTTACTCTTCAAGATCTTGCCAGACTTCTGCGATTCTTTGAAGGAGTTGTAAGACAGATAGCTGAAGACTCCCTGCAGCGCTAACATCAACGCGGGCAAACCGATGTTCACAACCCAGGTTGCGAGGATCGCGTCCTTGTACCACTGTGGGCTGCTCCACGCGTTTCCGTCGGCATCCTTTGACCCTTGCGGGTATGCCTTCACCAGGACGGGGTTGCCTTTGTCGTCAAGGACCTCGTTACCCTTGTCGTCTAGCTTCACGGCGTAGATGATCTGACGCCATCTGTTTCCAATGCCCGAGCTGCCAGCAATAATGCGTCCCATTGACGCGCTCTTGGTTTGGCTGCGATCGCCGTTGACAGGGAAGTAGATCGTCACGTCCTTGTAGTTCTGATCGGCGAAGCCAGCAATTGGTATCCCAAAAGTTAGCGGCACCGCACCTAGCATCCAGTTGGAAAGGTTGTTCCAGGTCCAGTCGTTAGTGTTGCCATCGGCGAGCTGCTCCTCTAGCGGCGGCTGCATGGGCAAACCTTGTCCGTCGAACCACTGAAGCCCGAAGATCACAGATCTCTCGCAGTTGTTGTAAACGCGCACTGTCACCGCAGTCGCGCTCCCTTGGCGCTCGACCTTCTGGATCGAAGCCTTCATTCCACCTAGGTGATCCTTATCGGCCATAGGGCACGAGATGGAGAACTTCACATCCTTGTACGCGGGATCTGCCTGGAGGTGAGCATGCGCGGGTAGTTCCAAAGTGGTCGCGGCCTGGGTCGGATTCGATTCGGGCGGCAATACCGCGGTCGTGATCCATGTCTTTCCGGTTAGTTGTTCTTCCGTTGGCTGTTCACCGGGTTCAATCACCGCACCAAGGTCTTCACTGTTCTGAACTGCGTTGGTGACGTGAACGTTGGCTGATGTGAGCACGTCTTTGAAGTTTGCGATGAGCGCCGCAGGGACCTCTTCTTCCTTGCCAGGGGGACCAATCTTAGTTCCCTTAATGACAAACGGCTCCATGTACCGCATCGGCTGACTTCCGATTGACGGATCGATGACTGGCTCTTCGGCGCGTGCTGGGTCGCACTTCCAATCTGGGTTAACAATGCTAGGGTCGAGCGTCTCTGGGACAGGCGATTCGGCGACCACCGCGCGTTTGAGCATATCCGTCAGCTTGCACCAAGGGAGCTTCTTGGCATTGAATGCCTCCATCGCGTTGGCCACATCCAATAGCGCGGAGGTCGAGTAGACGATCCCTGCCGTCGCTGTTCCCCCCGTGGCGTCAATGTTGAGCGTCGCTGGGTAGGAAAACAGCATCCCCATCGCGCTGCCAAGCGTTACCGGACTTATGTCACCTAGGCCCACAGCTGCGTCAACCGAATCGACGTGTTTCGGTGCTAGCCCGAGTGCCTCAAGGCGCAGATCGTTTCGATGTAGGTCAGCCAATGATGCTCCGCTTGACCGCGTCGCTTTCATCACCCTCTCTAGGCCATTGCGTGGCGGGATGTAGCTGAATCCAAAGACCTGTTCCTGCCCCCATTTGTCCCTTCCGTAGATCAATGTCGGAGTCACCAGCGAGTACATCGGCATCTCGCCGACTTTCGACAAATCCTGCGGATCAGCGACGTAGAAGATCTCGGACGCATGATCAATAGGATCGGCCGCCTCGTTCGTACCGCTGTATACCTTCCACGTCTCCTTCGTGTGTGCGACTAACGGCCTTTCACCACGCGGAGTGACCAGAGTCAAGTCGGTGGCAATCCGCAGTAGCGCCGGCGGGAATACAAACGCCAACTTCCGCATTTCGCCAGGGTTCTCGTTTTCACTCGAACCTGCGCTTCGCTCCGGCTCAGTCGAATCCAGTCGCGTCAGCGCTGCCAGACCTGCAGCGACTCCTACACCGGCTGCGGTCCACGTCAAGAACCTCCGCCGAGAAATCTCACGGCTCTTCCGGTCAGCGGTTGTGAGCGGATCATCCTGATCGTTCATTGGTTTCCTCCTGAATTGGATGACTTGGTTCGGTGTCGACGCACTATGTGGCCTTGGGCCACTCGTGCCGTTATGACTTCGCGACTACTCCCGCGACATGTCGTGCCGTTGCATCATCAACACTTGAGACCACATAGAGGGTCCGCCCGCGTAGCACAGCGACTATCCGGTCCGAGTCGGGTGGACGTATCGATACTCGGATCAAGCCCGCCTCGTCTGCCAGTCGCTTCCGCCCGGCGTACTCACTGAGGCGGCGCAACTGCTTGATTGTTGCCTTCCGATCGACCGCCTTCGCCACGTACACTTCCGCAGATTCGCCACCGCCCCGCCGGACAAGAGCGGATCCAGCAAGGGTGTCAGCTCCCGCTATTTCAGGGGATACTCCCTGATATCGGGTGAAGATCTCCTGGGTCGAGTATCCAGCTGCCGCGAGTGGTGCGCCCACAGCGGCGACTGCCACGCCTTCGCTCGGCTGGTCACTCTGCGAGTCGCTGTCACTCCAAGCCGGCAGGGCTGGCTGGGTGTTGCACTGACTCGTCGCCTCGTCGTAGGCCTCGGGTTCGCACATGACAACCGTGTAGTAGGTGGCATTACCCTTTGTCGCTTTGGTCGTGGAGACCTTGACCGGAGAGTTGTCGTCGCGAGCCGGTGGATACAGCCCGTTAGTGGCATCATCGTCATCCGACTCTTCTGCATCCGGATCGAATGGATCGAGAGTCTTCGGTGCTGCCAGCGGCAGGCACTCGGCGGAATCTCTACCTTGACAGTATCCGCCAGATGCCGTCGCTTCAAAACCCTGGGCCGACGAGTTATCGAGTGCTACCTGCACCTTCCCCCATGGCCCGTTGGCGTATGTGAAGCTGCATCGAACATCCGTGATGGAGCGATCAGTTCCATATCCGGGGCCGAAGCTCAACTGCGCTGTTTCGAGGGGTGCTAGATACGACGGTGTCGAAACGTCTCCGATCTGGTCCCCCTTTAGGCATTCGACCTGCCCCTTGGTTAGTACTCGGGTCGTGTTGTTGTACACCGACACGTACGAGCAACGTGCGGGATTACACCCGTCTGCTGAGACACCACTCCACGGGGAAAGTCCCGTCAAACGGTTACAGTCGTCTGTATTGATCGAGCCGTCTGGCATCCGCGTTTGGCAATAGATTGCGTTTACATCATTGACCTGTGCAGTCCGCGAGGTTGAGAGATCCGCGTACGCGAGATTCGCTCCTTTTAGATTCGCGGCGCCAAAGTCGACGTTCGGAAAAATTGATCCGGTCATGTTCATTCCGGCAAGGTTCGCGCTTGTCAGTTTTGATGCCGAAGATTGGCCTGACGTGGTCTTCCCTGGCAACAAGGCGGTATAGGCCATGACTCCCTTGCTGCCGGCAGTATTGACTTGACGCAAGTCAATGAAGCGGAAGGTGGAGTTACCCACGAGTGGCGATGACAGTCCGGCGCCAGTTAGCTCTACGGCCGAGCCGCTGCCTCCCAACATCTGGAACGGCACGGCTTTGTCGCTGCCGCTGCACTTGATGCCAGTGAGATCCTGCAAATAGAACTGAAAGGTGTGTGCCTTACGAGAAAGCACTTTGTTGATGTTTGAATTAAGGGCAATGGTGCTCAGTGAGCCATTCTGGGTTGGCGCCCAACCCTTGAGGAAGTAGAGGAATGGATTAGCCTGACCTTGCCCTTCCCCATAGATCGTCGAAAGCTGCCAGCTTCGTCCCTGGTCACTTATCTTGCTGGACCACGCACTCGCAGTTGACTGAGACGTATTCGCACCGTTCTTGACAGAAATGCTGTCCAGACATCCCGCGGTCGGCACGAAGTCGCCTGCTGGAGGAGAACTACTCGGCGGTCCTTGCTTGTATGTCTTTGATGCAGTTGGTGTCCCCTTGGTGGCCGAGATGAACAGCGGCTGAGGCTCTCCGACCAGATTCTGACGCACCAACGCAACGCCAGTCGCTAACGCACCGGGCGCCGCGTCCGGATTCGACGATTGGTAGTACTCAGAAACATAGGGATAACCCGCAACGGCGAATCGCCCCGACTTGTAGTTGCTGGGAGTAACGACGTATGCGTCAATCGTCCCGGTGGGCAGGTATAGCGTCCAGCGTCCAGAAAAATCAATCTTTGAAACAGGCTTGGCGTCCGGCTTCATACTTGCCGGTTGAACCTCGCACTCGGCGTTCGGATTCACAACTCCGGATCCGTCGCTCGCGACGACCGAATTTGCACATGGACCCTGCTGGGGTGGCATGAAGCCGTCCCACCCTGGTGCGGTACCGAACCCCACGATCGCACCGGAAGAATCGCTTCCGCCTTCGGGGATCGAATTCGGAACCGACCCTGCGCTGACGCCCGGGCCAGCATCCGCAGTCACGGATGCTGCCTGCGCAAGTGGATTCGATGGTGTGTTCGCGTACGGCGCGCTGATGTCCACGGACATCGGGAGTTCGTAAGGCAGGCAACTTGCCATCTGGAAGTTGACGCGGTAGTAGTTCACGTCGGCTGGATCCACTCCCGTAGAGAAGGCCGGGTCACAAGTGCTGGAAGCGGCGCCTCTGGACGGTTCCGGAGTCTCCTGCGGACCAGATGCCGAGCCCTGACCGCAGCCGGAGGCGGCGATTGCCAAACCTCCGGCCACGGCCAAAGCCAATCCGGCCCGGCGAAGCCCAGTGCTAGTTTTGACTGCGTTCACTACTTAAACCAGTTCTTTGGATTCCACATCGACGGTTTCTTCATTACCTGCTCCTCTTGGTTGATCAGGCTGCCCTGACTTGGATTCTGTGACTCGATGAGATCCTTGAGACCTTGATCCTTCTGAACCATGGCATCGAGTCTGCGTTGTGCTTCCGACTGAAGGTTCTGCAGGGCCTGCGGCCTTTCCTCACGAAGCTGAGCGGCCTGCCTCATGTCACGACCCATGTTGAAGATCGCTCCAGTTCCCTTCTTGATATTGCGGAGGACCTTCTTCCCTGCCTGGTACTTGTTGCCGACCCACGACGCGCCATCGATGATCGGCTTCAATTGCTCACCGAGATACGTCGTTACTTGACCTGGGAGTTTGGCCTTGATCTCGTCGACCGCTTGCCAGATTCCCTCACCAAATATCTTGTAGTTCTCAACGAGAACCTCTAGGCGATTGACAGTGCGATCAATTCCCGCAGCGAGCTTCTTGCCTAGGTTGTCCAGAATGGTGCTGGCCTTCTTCATAAGGTCACCGGCGTTGTTGAGTAACTCCGTCGAGTAGGCGCCCATATAGCCGCCCATCGTGCCGATGATTCCGTCAAAGCACCAGGTGATTCCACTGACCTTGGACAGGTCACCACCAGTCATCGCAGCCCCGGTCGCGACGCTAACCACGGTGTTGACCACTTGGTAGTAGACGTACAGGATCGCCCGCTTGTATTCGGACTCCAAGCCCTTGAACCATGCTCTGGAGGTGAAGAGCTTCCTTGCCCCAACACCACCAATCACCATTCCGAGTGCATCGACCGAGAAGGAAATCAGCGTCTGCTGCCACCAGGTGAGGCCACCCTTCTTGCTCATTCCTTCACGCGAGTTTCCAGATGGATCCGAGTAGTTGATCGGATCACCGTCGGCATATTCGTACTGAGCTGACATCGGTGAAAAGGACGGATCCCGCTGCAAGAAGAGCCCATACTCCGCGTGGAATGTGCGAGCACCCATTTCAGTGGTCGCTGTGCCAGGCAAGGTATAGCCCGGCCCACCGTCATTGTTCGACCGGTTTTCGCCGTTTGGACCTGTTGCGAGTACGGCAAACGTTCCAACTTCACCGGTTGTCGCATCGAAGTTCAGGGTCGCTGCCCCAGCCATGCTGGAGATTTGACCGAGTCCACCACGCAGCTCAAGCCCACCCGGCAGTGTGATGTTGACCGAGGCGCCGTCACCCTGGTAGCTCACGATCGCAGAGTGCGAGTTTGGCGACCCGTAGCCGAATTTCGTCTCAACAATGCTCGGCTCACCCGCAGCATCAGCTGCATCACGGTTCGTGGGTTCAACTCCGGTTCCAGGGGTCTCGGTAACCGGTGAGTCTGACGCGTTCTCACTTGGCTCCGCTATCGCTGACTCCTCAGTCGGCACTGGAGACTCGTTGGGTTCCTGGGGCGTGAGCGACGGTGCCTCAGGTGTCACTACCTCAGTTGGCTCCGGTGACGCCTCAGCCGACTCCTTTGGAGCCACAACTGTGAGCTCTTGCGTCAACAGCCTTCCTGTCGCATCCCGACGACTCGTGAGTGACTCGTCGTTTGCCGGGTCTTCCGCCTTCGTCACCTGACTGGTCAGCAGCTGTCGCGCGTCGTACCCGAAGGTCGTCGTTGACTTCTCCAGCGAGTCTTGGAGTTGCTTGAGATTCCCTAGCGACGTGAACGCATCCGACGCGTTCGTCGGCAGCGTGGCTTGCGGATCCGTCGTAGAGACAGGGCGTCCCGCCGAATAGGTGTAGTTGAAATGCCCCGCAAGGTCAGTGCAGTTTGACGCGCCCTTGGGGTTGTTGATTCCGTAGGCAGCACAAGTTCGCTGGTTGTTCTGGTCGAAGCCATAGGTGTAATCGACCCCGGCGATCTCAGCCCACTGCAGCTTCATTGCGTTGTTGTACTTAAAGGCCATGCCGGTACCGGCAAAGTCCACGCCCAACTGACGTCCACCAAGAGTGGACGTAAGTTGATCTGTGACCTGCTTATCCTTGAATGTCCACTCAGCACTCGACTTCGTACCTGTCGGCGTGTAGTTCATCTTCATGCTAACGCCGGGGAATGATGGATAGCTAACGGAATTCACCGCACCCGGCATTTGTGCTTGACCAGCGCCGTAGTACTGGACCTTGGCCATCTGGTTACCTTGAACAGATACCGAGTCGAGCAGGTTCATAGCGTTGTAGGCGTAGGTCGACTTGTATGGCTGGTACTGACCGTTCAACGCCTTGCTGATGTCAACGGTCTGTTCTGATGTACGACCGTAAGCGTCGTAATCGGTCGCGGTCTGAGTACCAAGCGCATCCTGGTACGTGACAACCTGCTTAGCCGCACTCAAACCAACGAGTTGGGTCTGATTCTCGTAGGCATCGCCCTTTTGACCAGTAGCCGTCGACACGGTCGAGTTCATTGCTACGGCGCCCGGTGTACTGGTGAGCGCGTACTCGTACTCGTTTACGATCTCCGGGATGTCCGTGTCGTTAGACCGGTAGGTCTCTTTGACAAGTCGATACATGCCATCACGCTCAGTACACGTCCACTGGGCATCGGAATCTGACTCGTTCGTTTGCTCTTGGTGGCAGGCGAGAGTACCGAATTGATCGTAAATCAGATTCTTGCGCACCCCATCTGTCGCAATGATCGTCTTCGCCTGGCCTCGTTGAGGTACATCTCGCAGGCTTGACGGCACCTGCCCGAGGTTCGGGAGGTTCGACTTGGCCGCAGTGTCAGTGTCCGACCAGTACACGGTTCCCGTCACTTGATCACCAGCAGGCGACATCATCTGCTTGACGCGACTGCTCCCGAACTCGTTGATTTCGTAGTCAGTCCGAGTCATCCCAAGGTTCTCTTGCCCAGGGTAGTCGGGGCTATCCCCGACAATCCTTGTCCCAGTGGGATCGGAGACGCGAGGGTCGTCGTACACCGACACTGTCGTAGCCGTGTACGCAGTCGCTGATCCAGAGGTCACCGGATCTATCGCTGCCATAGCAGTGACCTTCGAGTACCGCTGGCGGAAGTTCGAGTTGTCTAGGGTGATTCGCTTGCCAGTATCGATATTCGTTATCTGGATTGATAGCGGACCGTCAACGTAGGGCTCATCGGAGCTGCGGAAGAGCGCCGCGTAGAACTGAACTGGGCTACTAGTTGAAATGTCCAGTCCGCCAGCTGCGACTGCACCTGGACTGTTGTTCCACTCACATGATGCTGATTGATTGGCCAAGTTGCAGTACACATTGTCGATAACGATCTGACCTTGTAGATGCGGGTCGGCAACTGAGATGGCGATGTCAACGTCGGCCTGCGGCAGTGTGATGCTGCCACCGAGTCGGGTTGCAAAACTGTTCCCAACTCCCTGTGGTCGCGCCAATGAGAATCCCGGGGATTGGCCAGCAGCCGTTTGCCAATTAGCAACGGTGGGTTGATCCACTTCGTCGCCGAAATCATCTGCCTTGAACCACTGTTGGATGAGTCCATTGTTGATATTGCCCGCAGTGCCAGATCCGTCCGATACTTGGTCGTACGAGATGGCCTGTTGAACCGTTTCCTTCTTGTCGTTCGGAGCGCATACCGTTGGTGTCCTGACCTTTGCAGCCGCCGATGCACTGCAGTCCTTCATATCAAAGTTGTCGGTCAGACCCGAATATGACGCGACCTCTCGTCCTCGGGCATCAAAAATGGATGCCTGAATGTACTCGTTGTTGGTGATAGTTGCTAGCGGACCACTCGTGGAGAACGGCGTCCAGACTGTCTCCTGGACGGTGCCCGTCGGATCGGTCTGGTAGAGGCCTCGCAAGAAGTCGTCGTAAACGCGAACCATGCTCGTTGGCGCTAGCGCACCGTCGGATGACGTGGTAGTTAGCTCAACAGCGCGGGTCCCACCGTTGAACCTGTTGCCGTACTTCTTTGAAACTGCGCCGTACTCCGAGTACACCCGCGCGGTAACCTGGCGAGACTCGCCATTCGAGTGAGCGGGATTCACCACTTTGAGGCCCCGACCAAAATCGTCATACTCAATGGTCATGAGCGACTGATCTGCTTTCACCTGCTCCAGCGAAGGTGACTCCGTGACGTCATAACCAGTGGTCATAGAGCCGGCGGCTACCGCCCACGAGTAAGCATCCGTCCGAGTAGCAACCGGTCGATTCTGCGCGTCCCAACCGAAGTCTGTGGTCTCAACATCTAGTACTGCACAGTTGTTGTAATTGCCCTTGCAGTCAGCTGAGATATGCATGAACCGGCTGAGGCGGGGATTCTCCGCACCTGCTGGCTTCGAGTAGAGGATTTCGGCCCAATCTCCGGAAGGCTGATCGATCGCACAAACGTAGCCTTCTGGCGCCTCTACAAATCCTGGAGCAAGGTCACCCTTACATTCACTGCTGCCTGCGTAGTGGAAGTCCCACTCCAGCTCGCCATAAGAGACCTTGTCGAATCGACCAGTATCTGTGTAATTGATGTTCATCGGGTATGTGCCCGGCGCAGTTCGCTTGACCAACTTGCCTTGTTGGTCAAAGTCATAGATTATTCCGCTGCCCTGATCAGTCACGGCGACCGACTCGGACCCGTTTGCGGGAATCACTGCGGAATAGCTATTGCCTGCTTGCCCACCGTTCAACTGCTGGCATGTCTTGGACTGGTCATCATTCGTCGTGCAGCCCAACAGGGTCGAGTTCATTCCTCGCAGCAGAGTCAGAGTGCTGTCGTATCCCTGGTAGCCACCGGTGCCAAGGCTCGCGACCCGCACGGCACTGACGCCATCGCCAATTCCGTCCCAGCTCCATCCCGGAGGAAGACCTTGCGTCATTCCATCAACGGTTCCCGAGGTTGGCGTCACTCCTTGGTTCGCGGTGGAAAAGTGCATGCCCAGCCCGTACTCGCCAAATCCGGTACGGATCTTTCGAGCCGGAATCTGCACAGTCGTCGACCCGGAGATCGCCTCTTGGTCCTGCACAGTGAACATGCGCTTTTCGTTCTGGGGCTTGCCACTCTTGGTGTAGGTCGTCTGCACTGAGTAGGTCCCGCCGACCTTGAGTACGCCCACGGGTACTGTGCATGACGCCTCGCCTGCGGTCACGACACAGTTGTCGTTGGATGCGGCGACGGACCCAGAATCCCAAATGGGTGGCTTACTGAAGCTCTCCGGGTGTGAGTTGTCCCAGACCTTCCATTCATACGGAGCCTGACCCGCGATCGCGGTGAGTTTGGTGCGCACTCCGCCGGAGGTCGACTGTTGCAGCATATTGACGGGGAGCCCAGCGTCCGAACCTGACAGCGAACCCGGCATGCCGTAAACGGTGAACACCCCACCGGACATACCGCCGCCGCCACTCTCGTACCCGGCACTTGGACTCTCCGAGGTGAGCGCCGCAACCTGAGACGTGCTTGAGAGCATCGTGTCTTCGCCAGCTTGCTTGCTGGTGGGAGCCGAAGTGCACGCCGTAGCGACAAGGGACAAGGACACTACTCCCGCAACTGCCGGAGCGATCCTTCTCCAGAATCGACTTCCCAATTGGTTCTTCACCATCGTGCTCCTCGTTAGTGCGACTGCCATTCACCACAGATATCCCCATGTTTCTAACCCATCAAGGCTGGCTTTGGCGCCTGCGTGCGCTTGCGCCAAAGCCATTCCATCGGAATGTTCGGACTGGTGCTCGAACACCGTTACCGATAGCGACTCGATCGAGGAATCGGCGCTTCGGGCTCATTTAGTGGACGCTCCCTAAATCACTCATATGACAGCCCGCACTGCCACACAACTGTCGTTGCGACGGTGGTGTCCCGCTGGATGGTGGGCTTTCTCGATTCCGTGCGGGTCGGTGGGTTCAGATTGCGCTTAGGTGATTCTGGGGAGCTTCCTGACTTCTATCGCTGGTTAGTTCAGGCGTCGAGTTCGGCCATGGAGGCGGCGGAGGAGTATCGGCGGTCAGCGGCATCCCATTCGTCGGGTTGCTCGACGAGGACTGCTCCGGCCAGACGCAGTAGCGCTGCAGGGCTAGGAAACACCGGCGACGATGTAGGTGCGGAATTTGATCCCGTCGTTGACCCGTGCCGGCGGGTCTGGTGAGCAGAATTGTCTCCAGTGTTTGAGGGGAACCCGGTGAATTGGGTTTGCCGACTTGATTTGGCCCCGGTTTGCCGATCTGATTTGGCCCCACCCTTGACCTTCTAGTCCCTACCTTTCGTGGTGTCCGTCCAAAGACATCGACGAAGGGTGCAGGGTGAAAGA
>Ga0172380_10004720_pt1 | contig 17207 bp, 15 predicted proteins | sample Leawe162metaG_FD_119747 | JGI IMG/M metagenome (GOLD analysis project Ga0172380, IMG submission 119747) | Leachate microbial communities from a municipal landfill in Southern Ontario, Canada - Leachate well 162 metaG | ecosystem: Engineered > Solid waste > Landfill > Unclassified | place...
CCCCCTTTCACTTAACCGGCATGCCGATCGGGTCAGCGCGCGTGTCTCATCCCCAAATCAAAGGAGCTTCCCATGAGTGATCCCTTCACGCTCGACATGTTTGGCAGCAGTGCCTTGTCCTCAGGTCTCGGTCTCGGTCTCGGTCACGGCGTCACGGCGTTCCGTGACTTCGCGCCGGAACCTGCGAACGACGATGATCCCGAGCCGACGCCACCTGCCCCTGCCCCGGCTTTACCACTCGGTTCGACCGAACGGCCAGCCCACAGAAAGCAGGGCGATCGGCTCAATTTCTACCTCGATGGTGAGCGTGACCTCGCTGCCAGCTGGAAGGAACGGGGCAAAATGAATGTCGCGGCAATCCTGCTTGCCGCTGAGATCGAAAAGCAGGACAGGCCTGCGACCTGCGACGAACAGGCGAGGCTTATCCGGTTCACAGGCTTTGCATCCTCCGTCCTTGCCAACGGCATGTTCCGGCGGCCGGGCGAGGTCGATTTCCCGGAGGGTTGGGACGATCTGGGCACTTCGCTGGAGAGAGCTGCGACCGGCGCGGACTACGCCTCATTGGCGCGCTGCACCCAGTATGCTCATTTCACGCCGGAATTTATCGTGCGAACAATTTGGTCGGGTCTCCAACGGCTCGGCTGGAGGGGCGGCCGCATGCTGGAGCCTGGTATCGGCACGGGCCTGTTTCCAGCACTCATGCCGGACGAGTATCGCGGCAAGACCTTTGTCACCGGTGTCGAACTCGACCCGGTCACGGCACGGATTGTCAGACTGCTGCAGCCAAAGGCAAGGATCATCAACACTGACTTCGCACGGACCGACCTTGCCCCGGTTTTCGATCTGGCGATCGGCAATCCGCCTTTTTCCGATCGGACGGTGCGATCCGACCTCGCCTATCGATCGCTCGGGCTTCGCCTGCACGACTATTTCATCGCGCGCTCCATCGATCTGTTGAAGCCCGGCGCGCTTGCGGCCTTCGTCACGAGCGCAGGCACCATGGACAAGGCGAACGCAACCTGCCGCAAGCACATCGCCAAGTCGGCCGACCTGATCGCGGCAATTCGGCTTCCGGAAGGCAGTTTCCGGGCGAATGCCGGCACCGACGTCGTGGTCGATCTCCTCTTTTTCCGCAAGCGCAAAGCCGGCGAGGCTGAAGGTGACCTGTCATGGCTCGATCTCGAGGAGATCCGCGCAGTGACCGACGATGACGGGGCAATTCTCGTAAACCGCTGGTTCGCGCGTCACCCGGATTTTGTGCTCGGCACCCATGCACTGACGTCCGGTCCGTTCGGGGAGACCTATACGTGCCTACCACGCGCCGGCAAGGATCTCGAAACGGCCCTTGAAGCTGCGATTGGCCTGCTTCCGGAAGGCCTCTATGACGGCGAGCCGGCGCCAATCGACATCGATCTTGAAGCGGAGCTTGGCGAGATTGTCGATCTCCGGCCGGACAACGCGAACATCCGCGAAGGCAGCTTCTTCCTCGATAACAGACACGGCCTCATGCAGATGATCGACGGCGCGCCCGTTACGATCGTCGTTCGTAAGGGTCGGTTTGGCGACGGAATCTCGGAAAAGCACGTCAGGATCATCAGAAAGCTCATCCCGGTCCGCGACGCCGTGCGCGATGTTCTGAAAGCACAGGAGTTGGACCGACCCTGGCGCGATCTGCAAGTCCGTCTGCGCATCGCTTGGTCGAGCTTTGTTCGGGACTTCGGGCCGATCAACTACACCACCGTCTCAATATCGGAGGACGACGAAACCGGTGAGATCAGAGAAACCCATCGCCAACCGAACCTCCAGCCCTTTCGCGACGATCCCGATTGCTGGCTCGTTGCATCGATCGAAGACTACGATCTCGACACCGATACGGCAAAGCCTGGGCCGATCTTTTCCGAACGCGTGATTTCGCCCCCTGCCCCGCCTGATATCACAAGTGCTGCCGATGCGCTCGCCGTGGTGCTGAACGAGCGGGGCCGTGTGGACATCGAGCATATCGCCGAGTTGTTGCACGTTGATGCTGAGGTGGTCATCGACACATTGGACAAGGCAATCTTCCGCGATCCCACCGATGGATCCTGGCAGACATCGGATGCCTATTTGTCCGGCGCGGTCCGCACCAAGCTGGCAGCGGCCGAAGCCGCCGCATCACTTGATCCGACGTTCGAGCGCAATGTACGCGCGCTTCAGGATGTGCAGCCCGCCGATCTGCGTCCTTCCGACATCACCGCGCGCCTTGGCGCTCCCTGGATCCCGGCAGGCGATGTCGTCGCCTTTGTCAAGGAGATGATGGGCGTCGAAATCCGGATCCACCATATGCCGGAACTGGGATCGTGGACCGTCGAGGCGCGTCCGCTCGGTTACAGTGCCGTCGGCACCTCCGAATGGGGCATGAGCCGCCGGCACGCCGGCGAACTCCTCGCCGATGCGCTCAATAGCCGTGTCCCCCAGATCTTCGACGTGTTCAAGGACAGCGATGGTGAGCGGCGCGTGCTGAACGTCATCGACACGGAAGCCGCCCGTGACAAGCTCCAGAAAATCAGGCGCGCCTTCCAGAACTGGGTCTGGACCGATCCGGACCGTACCGATCGACTGGCGCGGGTTTATAACGACTGCTTCAACAACATCGCGCCCCGAAAATTCGACGGCTCCCACTTAAACCTCCCCGGCGCCTCTCGCGCCCTCGTTCTTTATGGGCACCAGAAACGCGGCATCTGGCGCATCGTCTCCTCCGGCTCGACCTATCTCGCCCATGCCGTCGGCGCCGGCAAGACCATGACAATGGCCGCGGCCATCATGGAGCAACGTCGTCTTGGACTGATCGCCAAGGCGATGCTGGTCGTGCCCGGCCATTGCCTTGCGCAGGCGGCTCGCGAGTTCCTGGCGCTTTATCCCAATGCGCGGATCCTCGTGGCCGACGAGACGAATTTCACCAAGGACAAACGCGGCCGGTTCCTGTCGCGCGCCGCAACTGCGACTTGGGATGCAATCATCATCACCCATTCGGCGTTCAGGTTCATCGCGGTGCCTTCCGCCTTTGAGCAACAGATGATCCATGACGAGTTGGAGCTCTACGAGGACCTGCTGACCAAGGTTGACAGTGAGGACCGTGTGTCGCGCAAGCGGCTCGAGCGTCTGAAGGAAGGTCTGAAGGAACGGCTGGAAGCTCTATCGACCCGCAAGGACGATCTTCTGACCATCTCGGAAATCGGCGTCGACCAGATCATCGTCGACGAGGCCCAAGAATTCCGAAAGCTCTCCTTTGCTACCAACATGTCGATGCTCAAGGGTATCGACCCGAATGGATCGCAAAGGGCCTGGGACCTCTATGTCAAATCCCGCTTCGTCGAGACGAAAAATCCCGGCCGCGCACTCGTGCTCGCTTCGGGCACGCCGATCACCAACACACTCGGCGAGATGTTCTCGATCCAGCGATTGCTCGGCCACCAAGCTCTTGTCGAGCGCGGGCTGCACGAATTTGATGCCTGGGCTTCCTGCTTTGGCGATACGACGACCGAGTTGGAGATCCAGCCCTCCGGTAAATACAAGCCGGTCAGCCGCTTTGCGAGCTTCGTCAACGTGCCGGAGCTGATCGCGATGTTCCGGAGCTTCGCGGACGTGGTGCTGCCTGAGGATCTTCGCGACTACGTCAAGGTTCCGGCGATCTCGACCGGCCGTCGCCAGATCCTCACCGCCAAGCCGACGCCAGCCTTCAAAGCCTACCAGAAAATCCTCGATGCCCGCATCAAGGCGATTGAGATGCGCGAAGGACCGGCTCAGCCTGGCGACGACATCCTGCTTTCGGTTATCACCGACGGCCGTCACGCCGCCATCGACCTTCGCCTCGTCGTTCCAGCCAACGACAACGAGGAGGACAACAAGCTTAACCTGCTGGTCCGCAACGCCTTCCGGATTTGGCAGGAGACGGCGGAAAGCACCTATGTCCGGCCAGATGGCAAGTCCTTCGAGTTGCCGGGTGCCGCGCAGATGATCTTCTCCGATCTCGGGACCATCAACGTCGAGAAAACGCGGGGTTTTTCCGCCTATCGCTGGATAAGCGATGAACTGATCCGCCTGGGCGTGCCAACTTCGCAAATTGCCTATATGCAGGATTTAAAGAAGACTGAGGCCAAGCAACGCCTGTTCGGCGATGTTCGCTCCGGTAAGGTCCGCTTCCTGATCGGCTCGTCTGAAACGATGGGGACCGGGGTCAATGCCCAGCTCCGCCTCAAGGCACTGCATCATCTTGATGTACCGTGGCTGCCATCGTACATTGAGCAGCGCGAAGGCCGCATCGTCCGTCAGGGCAATCAGCATGATGAGGTCGATATCATCGCCTACGCCACCGAGGGCAGTCTTGACGCCAGCATGTGGCAGAACAATGAGCGCAAGGCTCGATTCATCGCTGCGGCTTTGTCCGGTGACACCTCAATCCGGCGGCTCGAAGACTTTGGCGAGGGCCAAGCCAATCAGTTCGCCATGGCCAAGGCCATTGCCTCCGGCGACGAACGGCTGATGCAGAAGGCAGGGCTTGAAGCCGATATCGCCCGGCTCGAGCGGCTGCGCGCGGCCCATGACGACGATCAATATGCTGTTCGTCGCCAGATGCGCGAGGCTGAGCGTGACATAGAGGTCTCAACCCGGCGTATCGATGAGATCGGCCAGGATATCGGCCGGCTCGTCCCGACCGGAAGCGATACGTTTGCTATGACTGTCGTGGGCAAAGGCTACAAGGAGCGGAAGGAGGCCGGCCGCGCTTTGATGAAGGAAATCCTGACCCTGGCCCAGCTCCAACAGCAGGGCGACGTTCACCTTGCTTCCATCGGCGGCTTCGATCTCGTCTACGCTGGCGAGCGGTTCGGCAAGGGCGACGGCTATCGCTACACGACCATGTTGCAACGAACCGGCGCCGACTACGAGATCGACCTCGCCATCACGGTGACGCCGCTCGGCGCCGTCTCCCGGCTTGAGCATGGGCTCGACGGGTTCGAGGAGGAGCGGGAACGCTATCGTCGTCGTCTGCAGGAAGCGCGCCGGCGCCTCGCCTCCTATCGCTCACGCGAGGGCGGCACATTCGCTTTCGCGGACGAACTTGCCGAAAAGCGCCGGCAGCTCCGGGACGTCGACGAGGCGCTCGCCAATGACTTAGGGGAACGGGAGAACTCGGCAGCCGCATCGGAACCTATTTCGACAGGCGATTTTCGTCGTCAATCAGGACCACACGGGATGGACCGGTACTGTCCCATTTCCAGAGCACCAGATTGAGGTCGCTGCTAGTCGCTCCAGGTGCGAAACTCCTGACAAGCAGGCCATTGTAGCCGGATGCGATCAAGCGCCGCGCGAAAGCTTGCGTCCTGGATTCGCCGTTCGCTTTCATCTGGTCGCGCCATGTGGGGTCGGCCAGACCTTCCGCATCCATATGCTCGGTGGCCAGTGCCACTTCGTCTCGACAATCGAAGACACGATCGATCTCGGCATCATAGGAGACGAGCGTTGTCGGTTGAAGATTACCAACTTGGTTAGCCTCTCTCAATGCCGTCATGATCGACAGGGACGAATAGAGGGCTGCCACTCCTCTTGGATTGAACCGCCCGCCATAGAGTTCGGCGCCGCGACCCGACAGAGGTTCGCGCGCATAGATCGGATTGAGCGCACGAAAGAGCTTACCATCGTGGCGGTATGGCGCGATCAAGCGTGGATACCGGCATCCACGGCGTCGATATAGTCGAGCACTTCATCGGCCCGGCCGCTGCGGACGAGCTGCATCGCCGTCTGCCCGGAAAAACCAGGCAGCGGTTCCGATCGAAACCACGCATAAGCCATCAGGCCGGAGCCGAACCGAGGTTCTGTCTTATTGATGATCTCGATCATTTCGCGCAGCCGCCGCTGGGTCCGATCTGAGCGAACACGATCCTTGCGTTGGACGGCATCCTTTCCGAGGCCCGCCGTGCGGGCGACTTCCTCACTGGTGGTTCGGAAAGCCGCCGCGATCTTACGGGGCGCGAAGAAGCCTTCATCAGAATATTGGACCAGTCCCATCAGATACCTCTCTCGCATTCATTGCCTCGAATATAGACGTTGAACTGCGTCAAAACAAGCGTCGAAATGGATGAGAAGGTAAAAACGGAAAGATGGAAAAAGGAAAGCATTCGGTCGCAGATCGGTCTCCCGCCGCCGCTTTCGCTCAACCGCCGCCTGCGCCATCCCGGCCGCTCGTCCTTCGCAGGGGCGTGGCCCCCGCTTGTCCGTCGCAGCAGGGATGCTCGGCCGCAGTTGCGCCGGTCCGGCCGCCCTGCGGTCCGGAGGGTGTCTTCGGAAAAAATGAAGACAGTAGGGACTGGCGAAGGGCCGGTTCCACACCCGGTTGAAGGAGAAAAACCATGTACATTTTAAAGCTCGATCCGCGCGATCTGAAGGACAATCCCGATACGATGCGGCAGACGAAATCCTCGCCCCAGGCCGACGCGCTGCTGCTCGCCACTATCAAGGCGGTCGGTATCATCCAGCCCCCGGTCGTGGCCCCTGAGAAGGATGGCGGCAACAGTTATGTGATCGATGCCGGTCATCGCCGCGTCCGCTTGGCGATCGCGGCAGGCCTCGAGGAAATTGAAGTCCTCGTCGCCGAGGCCGCCAACGACAACGGTGCCATGCGCAGCATGATCGAAAACAGTGCGCGTGAGCCGCTGAACCCCGTCGATCAATGGCGTGGGATTGAACGTCTGGTGGCGTTGGACTGGACCGAAGAAGCGATTGCCGTCGCGCTCACTGTCACCGTTCGCCAGATCCGCAAGCTGCGCCTTCTCGCCAATGTCCTGCCGGCAATGCTCGACCAGATCGCGCTCGGCGACATGCCATCCGAGCAGCAGTTGCGCACGATCGCCGCCGCCTCGCTCGAAGAGCAGAAGGAGGTATGGAAGGCGAACAAACCGAAGAAGGGCGACACGGCGTCCTGGTGGTCCATCGCCAACGCGCTGACGAAGAAGCGCATGTACGCCAAGGATGCGAGCTTCGGCGACGACCTTGCGGCGGCCTACGGTATCGAATGGGTCGAGGACCTCTTCGCGCCGGCCGACGAAGACAGCCGCTACACCACCAATGTCGATGGCTTCCTTGGCGCCCAGCACGAATGGATGACCGCCAACCTTCCGAAGCGTGGTGCCATCGTCGAGCTAAACAACTGGGGTCAGCCGGCCCTGCCGGCCAAGGCCGAACAGATCCACGGCAAGCCCCAAAAATCCGATTGCACCGGCCTGTATCTCGACCGCGAGGGAAAGGTGAAGACGGTTCACTACCGGCTGCCCGAAGCGAAGAAACCGAAGGGCAAGCAGGGAGCCGTTGACGGCGACGCAAACGAGGTGGAGGACGAGACCGTTGTTGCGTCGAAGCCGCGCCCCGACGTCACCCAGAAAGGCCAGGATATGATCGGCGATTACCGCACCGACGCCCTTCATGACGCGCTCGGTCGCGCGCCAATCGAGGACGACATGTTGATGGCGTTGCTGGTGCTGGCATTTACTGGATTGAACGTCCGGATCGACTCCGGTGCTGGTGGGGCGATGTACGGCGGGACACGCTTTACCCGCCACGCCGCCAATCTCTTTGACGACGATGGCAAGCTTGCCTTCGACATGGACACACTCCGGGTGGTCGCTCGGTCGATGTTGATCGACGTGCTGTCGTGCCGCCGCGGCATGTCGAACAGTGGTGTGGTTTCCCGGGTCGTCGGCGACACCATCGGCGCGGATGCGTATCTGCCAAATATGGGCACCGAAGACTTCTTGCTATGCCTTTCCCGGCAGGCTCTCGAAGCCTCGTGCAAGGACGCCTCCGTCCAGCCGCGCCCGCGGGTCAGGGAGACGCGCGCAGCGCTCGTCGCTCACTTCAACGAGGGGCATTTCGTGCCTCCGGCAGCATTCTTCGCGCCGGACGCCGCGGAACTCGCCGATTGGCTCAAACGTGGCGTTCCCGCCGAGGGCCATGACAGCCACCCGGACGACGCCGAAGGCGGCGCTATCGGGGATGCAACGGTTGGCGACAATCCGTCGGACGTTGATCCAGATGCCATGACCGACGCGGATGCCGTTGATCCGGAGGGCGAAGAGCCCAATGACGCCTCCAGTCAGGTCGCCGAGGATTCGCGCGTGGACGGAGCTTCCGACGAGGATGTCGGCGCCTACAACGTCGCCGCCGAGTAACCGCTCGCCTCATTTCCGACCGATATCCCGCCGCCGGCCACCATCGGCGGCGGTTCTGTTTCCAGCAACCGCAGAACCCGAAGGAGAACTCCATGTCTGCATCACTGATCTACGATCTCGCTCCCATCGGCTCCATTGTCGCCTGGTCCGACGGCACACCGCGCCCGCCGGAGCGTTTTAACAAGAAACTGGCCGCCTGGCAGACTCGCAACAGCAAAGGTCGCCTTATTCGCAAGGACGGTCCGCGCACCCTCGGCAACTATTCGTCGCCGGGGTATTTCAAGCTGCATGAGGCGGATTTCGGTGGCAACAACGTCGTCGTCTTGCGGGTTCACCGCACCTTCGGCCTCGATTCCGGCCTGACCTTCAAGGTGCTCGAACGTCCGCCGCTCGGATCGGTCCGCGTTTTCGACCGCTCCGGCTCGGCCGCAGAGCTCGTCCATTTGGCCGAAAATCGTGAAGCGGCCGAGGTCTGGCTGAAAACGCATGGTTATCCGAGCGCCGTGCTCGAGGAGGTGACCGCCGACGAAGTCGCGGCCGATCACATCGAAGGGAGGGCTGCGGCATGAATGCGCCCGATCTTCAGAGGAACTCTTCCTCCACCCCTGATTGTTCAGGGGTGGAGTTTGGCGAAAGCGCCGATGGCTTTCCAGTCGCCCGGATCGGTGACACCGTGCTGGCGATGATACCGTTCACCGACGGCGGCGGCTTTCTCGCCAGTGCCTGGCGTGTCCAACGGCCGCTCTCCGAGCTCGAACGCGCGGATTTTTCTGGGCACGACGGCCGACTTGCCGACGAAACCGCGTTTCGGGAGCGCGTGTTTGAGATGGCAGGCCACAAGCGTGAACTTGCGGCACTCCGCCGGGTTCAGACCCGGATGTCGTCCAGCACGCCGTGGGGGTCCTCGCAACTCGCGACGATTTATGCCGAGGGCGTGGTTTCCCATACGACCGCCGGTCATGGCGGGTTTCATTTGACCGCAGAACGTAATGCCCTTATCCATCCCATGCTGCGCAAGGATCTGCCGTGGTACGAAGAGGACGCCGAGTGGGCGATCGTTGCCCTCACCTTCCCCGAGCTGTTCACGGCCTACGAGCGGAAATGTGCCGACGAGACTATCCGCGGCTCCTGGCCCGACGCCTGGGAGAAAATCTTCGGACGCGAACTGCGGCCGGGCGAATCCCGGACGAAGGACCGGCGTGAATTCGAACGTCAACATGCCGGCGATTGGATCGTCATCTCGGCAATCCTCTCGAACCACCATCCCGGCATGACGGAGGTGGTGGCCACAATCGGTGGCGCGCGGTCCGATCGCGCCGATGAACGCCGCTTCCTGGTGCCGAGCGCGGAATATACCGACCGTGGCTCCTTCGGCTTCGTCATCGATGACGCCCGCCATGCCGGCTATGACGGGCCGTCGTCCTTCATCGGCTGGCAGGCTCGGAGGAAAGCGCGATGATCGCGGTCAGCCCACGTGTATTGCTCGCGACGATGGATGCCGCGCGCCGCCAAACCTCTCATCACCTCGATCTCGTGCAGCGGCAAATTGAATCGCGGGCCGAACGCATGACGATCACTGAGAAGGCGAAAGCCCGGTCGCATCGCCGGAACCGATCGAACTGGACCCGCTCCGACGAACAGATGTTCCGCGATCATCTCGATCGACTGAGCTTCGAGCGCCGCGGCGAAATCGATGCCCTGTCACGCAAGCTGGTACGGCAGGAACGTGCTCTGGCCCTGGTCCGCGAAAAACTCGGCGAGAATGCAGGCAGTGTGTCGGCGTGAGCCGATGGAATGTCCAGCCTCCCGAGAGCTGCATGCTCGCGGAAGCGTCATAGGTGGCGGGCATTGGCGCAGTTTCCCCACGTCCGGTTTGACGGTCGACACGTCCCCTTGCCGGAACGCCCTTCGGTTTGTCACGGTCGTAAGCCGGCGGTCGGTCGTTTCAAGGCCGCTTGCGCGCCGCGATGCGGCCTCCTCCCCCTCCCTCGCAAGGTGGCTCCGCGTCCATCGCAGGGTTTTGACCCCGCTTGTTCGCAAATCCGCCTCGCTCGCTCAGGGGCTTCGGACCTCTGAAAGCGCCCGTCTCTCGCCGGCTTATTCGCCCGTACCGAAGGACGTACCGGCAAGGGGTCGGCGCCAGCCTTCGGAAAAAACCGGAAAGGAAACCTAATATGGCCAAGCCCGCAACCAATCGCCAGTCCGCCCGCGTCGTCCAGCTCCGCAAGGGCGCTACCCTCGAAATGGTCCGGCTCACGTGCCCCGACACCGCCCAGGCATTGCTGATCGCCGAGAGTTTTGGGACTGCAATCGTCGACAGCGACGGCATCCGCGACCTGCACGAGCGGCTGATCATCGAGACCGCTGATGCGCTCAGCGAAGGCCTCGGCGAGAGGGCGATGCAGATCCACCTGCAGCGCATCGTCGGCGCATTCGTCGGATCGGCGCACGGCGCCGGGCAATTCTACTCCCGCGCCGTGACCGAAGCGCGCGATGCCACCGCCAAGGCTTCGAATGACGCTCGCGACGAGGACCGCGACGGTCCGGTCGGCTACGACAGTGCCGCCCAGCGCAAGCGCGAATTCGCCGCCGACATGGGCGTACAGTCGCACGCGCTCCGGATGGCTTCCGAAGGTGCCGTTGCCGCCTACGAACAGGTGGTTGGCGAAGCTTGGAAGCCCTTCGATCGCCCGGTCGAAAACGCTGGCGCCTCGCTCGACCGCAAGGCCGCCGAAGCGCAGTTGGCGGCTTTCGGCTGAGGCGCTGGGGGCGGGGCTTAGGCCCCGCCCGTCCCTAGCCTCTTTCCTGACGGCCGGCTCCTTCCGGAGCCGGCCTTTCGCGTGTCGTAAGAAACGAGGAAGGAGGAAAAGAGGACACATTGCCGCCCATCGCGTCCCGTCCCGGTGGGCGGTCCTGCAGGATCCGGCGCCAAGCTGCAACGGCTTCGCCGTCCTTCACTGGTGTTCCGGCCGTTTCGGTGCTGCTTGCCGCCTGACGGCTCCTGCTTTCGGACCTCCGTGACGGGGCCGCGATGGGCGCGGCCTCCGAAATGGAGGTTTGAGACAATGAGCAGAACACAGGAAAGCCAGCGCGTCGATATCTACACGCGGATCACCGACAGGATCGTGGCGGATCTGGCGCAGGGTGTGAAGCCCTGGATGAAGCCTTGGAACGCGGCCAACATCGATGGCCGGATCACCCGCCCGCTCCGGCACAACGGTCAGCCCTATAGCGGCATGAACGTTCTCCTGCTGTGGTCGGAGGGTATTGCGCGAGGCTTTTCCTCGCCCATGTGGATGACGTTCAAGCAAGCGTTGGAAACGGGTGCCTCAGTCCGCAAGGGCGAGTCCGGCACGACAGTCGTTTTTGCCAGCCGCTTCACCAAATCAGAGGCCGATGGAAATGGCGGCGAGGTCGAACGCGATATTCCTTTCCTCAAAGCCTACACGGTGTTCAACATCGAACAGATCGATGGACTTTCCGAGCACTATTATCAACGCGCAGAGCCGGTTCTCGACCCGGTCGAGTGCATCGAGCAGGCCGATCGTTTCTTCAGTAATACTGGCGCTGTTATCCGCCATGGCGGCTCGCAGGCGTACTATTCACCGGCCAGCGATCACATTCAGATGCCCCCGTTTGAGACCTTCCGTGACGCCGGTGCTTATGTGGCGACCTTGAGTCACGAGGCAACGCACTGGACCGCGGCGCCTGAGCGTGTCGGTCGCGATCTCAGCCGATACGCGAAGGACCGAACTGAGCGGGCGCGAGAGGAGCTGATCGCCGAACTCGGCAGTTGCTTCCTATGCGCTGATCTCGGGATTGCCCCGGAGCTCGAACCGCGACCGGATCACGCGTCCTATCTTCAGTCGTGGCTATCGGTACTGGCCGAAGATAAGCGCGCAATATTCAGGGCGGCGGCGCATGCGCAACGCGCGGTCGCCTATTTGCATGGCCTGCAGCCTCTGCAAGACGAAGACAGGCAGGCGGCTTGATCGCTCTCGAACAACATCTTCAAGAAATCACCGCCGGCCGTTCTCGACGAAAACGGCTGGCTCATCACTCGCAACCGCCTGCACCTGAGGATCGGGTTCCACGCTGAGGTTCAACTTCCCCCAGATCGATGGTTTCCCGGTATCGGTCTTCACTCTGCGGGACGGCTTGATTTCGACGATAAACGGTTTTGGCTGCTGGCGCATAGTTCCTCCAGGCGACGATCGCGTTCGAACGATACCGATGATTCGGTGGACGCAATCGCCCTTCCCGTGCGTTCATAAGAGGATCGCGGGCCGTAACGAGTGTGTCGAACAGTCCGATCCCCAAGTCGCCGTTCGGAGGCGACCGCGAATGCGACGGACCCAGCCACTGCCATGTCCCTCCAATTCACTGTTGCCGGCGCTCCATCCGCGGGCTCGATGAGGCATGTCTGACCGGAGACCGGCTGCGCCTCGATCGCCTTCCCGCAACGGCCAGGCGCAATTTTCTTACCCCTGACAGCTGCGCCGTCATTCCTCGCCAACTAACAAAATTGCGACTTGCCGCCCTCCATTGCATTGCGGCCCTATGGGTGCGGTTCGATCGTCTCCGGTCTTTGCGACAGCCATCGAGGCCGCAATGGCGCGGCCCGAAACACCAAAAAGGAACATGACAATGGCAACCATCGGCACCTTCACCTCCACTGAAAACGGCTTCAACGGCTCGATCCGCACTCTCGCACTCAACGTCAAGGCTCGCATCGCCCGCGTCGAAAACCCCTCCGACAAGGGTCCGCAGTTCCGCATCTTCGCGGGTAACGTTGAACTGGGTGCCGCTTGGCAAAAACGCTCGGAGACCGACCGCGACTATCTCTCGGTCAAGCTGGACGACCCGAGCTTTCCCGCGCCGATCTACGCAACGCTCACCGAGGTCGAAGGCGAGGACGGCTACCAGCTGATCTGGTCTCGCCCGAACCGCGACTGAGGTTCACCAGCCCGGCCCCGCCTCACCGGCGGGGCTCTTACTTCACACTTCGTCGCAAGAGAGAAGCCGGTTGCCAGCGTCGAGCTGGCGCCCGGCTTTTTTGGTGCCATACGGAGAGAGAAAAGTCTGCTCAGATCAACTGAGTGTGACGGGCGGGCATGCCGGCGTCAAGGACGAGCGGTTCCCCCAATTTTCAGCCGTCGACCGACGGCCGACGTCAGAAAATCGGCTCCCCCACTCGCCGGCGCTGCCGGTCGCTTGCGCGATCCCTGACCCCGCCATCCCCACCCGCCCCGCATCGTCATCTTTCACAAACGTCAAGGAGATGACGACGATGACAATCGAACAGCACATTGAGGAACTGCGCGCCGAACTGAAAAACGCCTTCGACGCAACCGAGCGGCGCCAGATCGAGGCCGAACTCGAACTTGCCCAGGCCGATCTGATGGTTGCGCTGGCCGAGCAGGACGGCACCGTCGACGCCGAGCCGCCCTTCTGAGGCGGCATTCATTTTCCGCGCTGCGCTTCCGGCAGACAGATGACGCCGGCTTCAAACAGGGACACTGGACCTGCCGCACATTTCCTTTCGATCCCATGTCATCGACCTCGGGGAGGGTGCAGCCCGTCGTCGTAACGCAACCTGATGCCGCCAGAATTTTCCCCGCCGCTTGAGCTGCTCCTTGCGCACCAAAATTCAGGCGCCGTCAAGTCCTTCGCTCACGCTACGTCCGTTCCGGTGCGTCCCTCCTTCCCGATCTGCGCTCTCATCCCGCAATGACAGCAATCGAAAGGAAACCATCATGCGACAGCTCGCCCGATTCCTAACCGCCACCGGTCGCCAGCTCGGCGTCCTCGCCAAAGTGATCTGTCACTTCTTCCGCAAGGGTAAGCTCCGCCTGAAGCTCGCGATCAAGATCCCGTTCTTCGTCGAGATCGAGGTAAACTTTGAGAAAGACTGGAACCGGCACCGATGAGGTCCCCTTGCGGGCCGCTTCGGCGGTCCCTTGTTTTTCCCTTCAGCGCGATCCGGATCGTGAGTCAGTTTCCCGACTGTTGGAGAATCGATCTTGGGTGGTAGCCCCGCGCACGCTTGCGGCGCATTAGCTCCAGGAACAGGCTGACCGCCTCTTCTTCCCTGCCGAAATGATGAACTTTGCTCTGCCCCCTGCTGCCGATACGTCCCCATGCACGAGTCAGACATACCTCGCCGAACAACGTCCCTGAAATCTCCATGGCGTAGTAGCGTGCCATATTTTTCGCAGGGTCCGTCCGTTCGATATAGAGGTGGTAGGGTTGAGCGACCATGCGCGAAGAATCGCCGATCAGCATGCTCCGGTCCAACGACAGTTATGAATCGGTTCGCGTGGTTCGATTCATTTTCGTGATGATCGACGGCTTGTGCATCTGGCCTGCGGAAATCTGGGCGAGCCGCCTTTGGCGGACGGCTCTATGCGCTACGCGCACCGAACCCGCGATGCGGTTTCGACCCATCCGGGTTACGATCCTCTCGTGGCAAGAAGTGTTGCCAACAGTAAGACCGTTGGCGAGGACCTGCCGCCATTGACCACGATGGCTCCTCCTCTTTCCCCAAACCCCTTTCTCCTCTCCCGTGCGCTCGCCGAATCTGAATCTGCTCAATCGGATCGATCGCACCAGCTGCGCCGTGCTCCGTCCCATGATCGAGCAAGTCCTTCGGCGACCAGAACGTCGCAGAGAGACCGACCGTCGCGCGATACGGTCCGCAGTTTGCGTCCGTACTTGTCTTCATCCCGGATGCCTGCCAAGAGCGAAAACTTTCCTGCCTTGAGAAGCGCGAGCAATCTTGCTTTCGCAGCTTCACCTTTCACCCGTTCGGCCTCGCATCGCGGCGGGCTGAGTTCTGGCGTGTCGATGTCAGCAATGCGGATCTTCTGCCCCTGGTACCAGAACGTATCACCGTCGACCACGCAGTTGGCCCGACGACCTTCACCGCAGATCGAAAACGAGGCCGAAAGCGTATCGGTGGCCGGTGTTCGGGCAAACGCGACGATGCTATCGAGATTGCCGCTCCGATCAAGATAGAACCAGCCGGCAACGCAGATCACCACAACCCAGACGATCACGGTCGGAACTCCCCAGCCGCTCCGCCGATCGGGACGCCTGGATTGCACGCTGCGTGTATTTCCCTCACGGCGATGGCTGCCAAACTTCGGGCTCGTCCGGAACTGGTTCGTGGGCTTCGGGGCCAATCTCTCCTCCTGCATCTTCTGTTGACGATACCTCCGCCCTGGTTTCAACGGGCTTGTCCGGATCAGTCGAATTCGAGCTTTCCGCCTCGTTGCGCGCCCTCGAGTGGAACCGGTTCGTTCCAACGCATGCCATCATATCGCCGCGCCTGAACCAGATTGCGCGGCCACACCTGAGCGGGGCGTTTCCTGCCGTGAAGACAATCTGCTCGTCGGCGCGCATGCGCAGAACTTCATGCGGCAGAATCAACGGCCTGGCAGCGAGTTGCTTCGACCGTGTCCGCGACGAACCCTTCGACTGGTAACTCCGGCTGACCTGGTCGATCTCGACGGTGGTCGTGCCGCAGCGTTTCGAGATATAGTCGGCCGTCTCCGGATCGTTGATCGCCGCAAAGGAGATCCAGCTGGCGCTCTCGAACCATTTGCTGGCCGCGTCACGTCCACCATAGGTTTCGCGCATCTGGCCGATCGACTGATAGATCATGGTGAGGGTAATGCCGTATTTGCGGCCAGCATCGCGAGCGGTTTCCAGGATGCGCATATAGCCGAGACGGGCGACCTCATCCAACAGGAAGAGCGCCCGCCCCTGCATCTTGCCATCGCGATTGTATATCGCGTTGAGGAACGAGCCTATGATGACGCGGGCAAGACCCGAATGCGTTTCCAACGTCTTCAGGTCGATGTTGATAAATACGTCGAGGTTGCCGGTCGCAAGCTCGTCGGTCGAGAAGCTCGAACCAGAGACCAAGGCCGCATAGTTCGGATAGGACAGCCAGTGGGTTTCCTTCACGGCATTGGCATAGACACCGCTGAATGTCTCGGGCGTCATGTTCACGAATGCGGCGACATTCTCCTTCACGAATTCGGATTTCGAATTCGCGTGGATTGCCTCCAGCCGCTGCCTCAGTTTCGGCTCAGGCTCGGCGAGGTTCTTGCGAACCTGGCGAAGCGACTGATGCTCTTTTTTCGTATGGCCGGAGAGGCATACGTCGGCGATCAGCGCGGTCACCAGTTGCAGACCAGACGCCCTGAAGAAGTCATCGCGTACGCCGTTCGCTCGTCCGCTATCGCTCATGATCCATGAGGCGACCGATGCGATATCCTCTTCCTTGGTTCCACCGTGCCGGCCAATCCAGTCAAGGACATTGACGCCGGTGTCCGGCCGCCTGGGGTCAAGGATATGAATGTCTCGTCCAGCTTTGCCGCGATGATCGATGACCATCGGTGCGACCTCGTTCGATGGGTCGAGCACGACCAGCGTGCCGCCCCATTTGAGCGCGGTCGGTATCGTCACCGACGTTGTTTTGAAACCGCCGGAACCGGCAAACACAATGCCGTGTGAGGAGCCGAACGAGCCGTCGAAGCAGAGCAGCGGGGCCTTGCCACCGGTGCCCCAGGTTTCCGGGCTATCGGACCGGAACGACTTGGACGCGACGCTATCCTTGTCGACACGGTAGCGCTCGCCAATGACAATGCCGCCCGCATCAGGAAAGAGCTTTCCGGCTTCCGCCAGCTTCATCCAGTCGGCCTCGCCGTGCAGCGCCCGCTTGCCGCGAATGCGCCGGGGCTCTGATCTCGCAAAGGCAGCGTTGCCGACGACCGAAACCCGCAACGCGAAACAGGCGACCAATGCTGCCGCCCCTGGCCCGAACATCGTCGCAGGATCGGCATAGGAAAGCACCGATCGACTGGCCGGCAGCTGGCCCGCCAGCGCAAGCAGGCGAACCGTCACGCGCAGCGCGGCAACCGAGATCGTCGCGACGCATCCTGTGACGACGCCCCAGCCGGCCAGCTTGATGTTGGCCGAGCCGGCACTCGCGAACAGGAA
>Ga0172380_10004721_pt1 | contig 17204 bp, 15 predicted proteins | sample Leawe162metaG_FD_119747 | JGI IMG/M metagenome (GOLD analysis project Ga0172380, IMG submission 119747) | Leachate microbial communities from a municipal landfill in Southern Ontario, Canada - Leachate well 162 metaG | ecosystem: Engineered > Solid waste > Landfill > Unclassified | place...
ATCTGACGCAATGGATTTAGGAACCATGGCGCATGAATTGGTATTGCAAGGCTCGTTAGACAACATTGTTGTTTGTCCAGAATTTGATTCGTGGCGCACCAATGATTCAAAAGCCCGTAAAGCCGAGATTGAAGCCCAAGGAAAGATTGCCTTAAACAGCAATACAAAATCAATCCTTGATGATGTTCAGGAAATGAAAGTTCAGCTTCACAATCGTTTGAACGGTCACAGGGACTATCCGGGATTGATGATGAAAGGCCGTGGCGAGGTTTCTGCGTTTGCGTTTGACGGTGAAATATGGAACCGCGCTCGATTTGATTGGCTGGATGATAACTACCCAGATATTATCGTAGATTACAAAACAACAGCCCTCACATTCAAAAAATGGATTGCAGAGTTCTGGCGCGAAGGAAAATACATTCAAAGCCCACACTACCGAAAAGTATATGACATCATCTCTGGTCGCCAGTCTAAATTTATCTTTGTGGTTCAGCGTACCGTTGCACCGTTTGATGTGATGATATTTTGCCCTGATGATAGTTACGGTGACGAATATCATGGCCGTTATGAATTGGCGCGTAAAAAATTCATTAATGGACTCAAGACGGGCGTATGGAGAGGGCAGCCTCCTTATACCGTTCATGGATGCCCCCCACCCTACATTCTGACCGATTGGGAAATTCAGTCCCTTGACGAAAAGGATTGGGAAGCAAAAGAGGCGGAAAGAACGGCTACCAAGCAAGAACCAGAAATTCTAACGATGGCAGGATAATCATGGCAGACTTTGAATTTAAAAAAGCAGTACCTGTTCCGCAATATGCAAGGGTAGCGTTATCTGGCCCTAGCAGCTCTGGAAAAACCGTCAGTGCTATTCGTATGGCACTTGGTATGGTTCGCGGCACTGGTAAACGGGTTTGCCTTATCGACACGGAGAATAATAGGGCGTTAAAATACTCAAACTTCTTCGATTTTGACCATGTTGATTTTCAGCCGCCGTTTTCAGCAGAACGCTATCTTGAGGTGTTGTTGAAAGCGTATGATGCTGGATATGGCGCAATCATTGCTGACCAGATGACGAATGAGCATGAGGGTTCTGGTGGGATGCTTGAGCAACACGAGAACTTTTTGGTTAAACGTGCTGGCGATGATTACAAGAAGCGGGAGGCACTTAAATTCACCGCTTGGATAGAGCCGAAGCAAAAACGCAACCAGCTAATCCAGCGCGGCATACAGCGCGTCAATGCAGACCTAATCCTTTGCTTCCGCGCCAAGGAAAAAACAGAGCTGCGAACTAAAATCGTTGATGGTCGGAAAAAGATTGACCCCGTAAATATCGGATGGTCGCCGATTGGTGGCGAGGAGTTTCCTTTTGAAATGCTTACCAATATGATTCTTCCGCCAAAATCTCAGGGTAAGCCAGATTGGGACTTGGAATCGTCAACCATTAACTCTTTAGACCGTGATTTAATCAACTTGCTACACAATGTTCAGCAGATTGATGAAAACTTTGGCGCAGAGTTGAAACGCTTAATCAATCCACAGAAGGCCGCAACCACGACTGTAACGGAAAAGACACCAGAGCAGATATTCGCAAACAATCTTGCAAAATCTGTGGCTGATTGTCCGCCAGACGAGATTGCGGATCTTATGAACAGAGATGATATGATCGCAGATCTGGAAAAAGTTAAAGCAAGCAGCCAAGCCGCGTATGATTACATCATCGACTTGGCCAAAAAGAAAAACCCACAATAGGAGATGAAAATGCAAAACGGAGTATCAACATTCAAATACGGAATCCTGAACGATATTGTTGAACTGGATGTTCGCATCATATTTGACGAATATGGCGAAGGTACGGTTGAAGAGATCACGGTCGATGGTTACGACCTTACCGAAGAGGTTGGAGAGCTTAATTTGTTTCCAAAGCTGATTGCTTATGCGGAAGAGCATGAAGAATACTTCACAGCCGATGAAGTAACCGCCGCCGAAAGCAAATGGGAGTCAGATAATGACAGATAACCACCCCGCATCTGGTTTGGAGTTTGAAGAGAGCATCCCCGTAAAAACACTGAGAGACGAGATAGCAATATCAGTTTTGAACGGGCTGATCACGGCAGGGTTTGATGTCAAAGTTATACCGGCCAATGCGTACAAACTTGCTGATTTGATGATAGATAAAATGCAGAAGGTTAAGTCTGACGCGACACCCACCCCGCCGAACGCCGCTTTGTTGTCTTGCTTAAACGATGCAATCAATCTCTGGGATGCTCAAAATCCAAATAACCATGATGATATAAACAAATGGAGAGAGGTTGCACAACAAGGAAAACATGACATTCAATATATTGGTGATGCAATAGTTAAAGCCATTGGTGATATTTTGTACCTTGCCCATAGATACGAAAAAGTAGCCAAATTCCAAAATGTTATCGACGAATTGACGTGCGTTTTAAATAATCTTGGTTTGAACGAAGATGATGAAGCCGCCCTTCGCAACTCAACAAAGGAGTGAGGATTATTATGAAGCTATCAGAACTAATTGCAACATACGGCGACGACAAAATCAAGTTTCAGAACCTAGACCATTGTGCAGAGGATTTGCGATACGACCACAAGAAAGGTACTCGCATTACTTTTGGGACTGATGTGCCGATTGACCTAAAAGGAACAAAGCAACTCGGTTTTGTTGTTTGGTTTGACCGAGAACGTGTTGATGAAATTATTAAGGAGAAAAACCATGACAAATAAACAGGCTTTGGATGCGTTAAACGAATTGGAATTAACAAACAATGAGTATAATCGCGTTCTAGTGCAGACAATTTACTACGCCCTCACACAGCCTAATCGGGAGTTGGTTGAGGAAGTTAAACGCGGATTGGGGCTAATTAAAAAGCACCTCTATACGCAGACTGAAAAAGCACAGGATGGTATTTCCATCATAGAACAGGCGTTGTCAGGAAACACCCCGCAAGAACCCGTCAACAAAATGCTGCTGGATGCTTTGAAGGTTATCCGTGAGCATACAGATGCAGACCAATTTGACAGCTACCGTTGCGATGACAGAGAGGGTTGCCTTGATACCATTTATGCAATAGCAGATGAAGCAATAAAATCAGCGGATACGCCGTGGACATTTATTCAATCATTAGAACATGAAATCGGACTAATGGAAAATCTACCCGTTCAAAATAAAACGGGATGGTTTGCCAAACAGCTACAAGTAATGAAAGATTTAAGAAGACTCATAAGAGGTGAATAGATGAATAAAATAGAAGAACTGAAACAGGTTAGCGATGCTTTGGATGCGGCTGATGCGGTCATTCCGTACACAGGGCAACTCAACAATATGGCGCGGATTGAAATAGACAAAGCGCGAGCAATACTAGACCGCCTATCCGCGCCCGTTGGTGTGAAGAAGATTGAGAGGCTTGAGGAAGCTGTAGAATTTAGGCGCGAACTAGTAGAGTTTTCAATTGATAGAGTGAAAAATTTCTTTGGTATGAATAAAGACAAGCCAGAAATATCACTTGATGCAGTCCTATGGATTGCCGCCCGCGCATATCTCGAATTGCAGAACGCGGTGTCCGTTGGTGTGCCTGATGGGTATGTCACAGTTAAGAAAGGGTTTCCATTTATTACAGGTAGCGAAGAACTTGTTGCTGTTCCTGTTGAGTTTTTAATGTCGGACAGCTCTTTTGATAAGTTGCTATCCGCCGCGAGTGATGGGGTGTTGATGGTTGAGTATATCCCAGAACTAAGGGGAGCGTTGCACGGCACACTGGGGAATATGATGTCGCCACAAGAGCAGGCCAGATTTTTGATGGTTGAATATCCTAAAATTATTAGAAAGGCAGCGTATAATTATCTCGAACTGCAAGAGAAATACAAAGCCCTCAAACGCCAGAAAGGACGGTAGTGGGATGAAAAAAACAACAAAGAGTAAAATTTCTGCGTTTGATAAAATGTCAAAAAAAGAACTTGAAGCCGAAATGGTTGAAACTATCCTCGGCTCGATGATGCCATTAGTTGAGGCTGTTATACGTCAAAGATTAAAGCAATGTGCGGAAGTAATATTCGAGAAAATGGAGACAAAAAATGATACAAAGTAACGATATGATTGACTATAATTTAGATGAAATGCCAAGCGGCGACTTTGTCGGTGAGTGTTATATGCTTACACATAGTATTATTAAAGCACTCGGCAACTATGCAACCAATGGAGACAAGTACGACGCAAACAAACAATTTATTAAAGCTGAAAAAATAATCCGTGATTATGTTTGGAAGTCATGCCAAAGAGCCGCCCTAGACCACCTAATCTCCGCGCCCGTTGGTGTGAAGATTGATGATACTTACATTGACACAGCAACAGGGAATGAGTAATATAGCCATGAATGGAATTGCGCTCCATGGAAACAACCTCTTTAATGGCTTGCCAGTGGCGCAATCACTGACAGGCTTTTTGAGAGGTTTTTTTTATGTCCGTAATAGAATCAAAAATAGACGGGTTTTCAGATGTTTACACCATAACAACAGATGGAAAAGTGTTCACAACATTCAGATGTTCAAAGAGAGAAAAGCCATTTTTTAAAGATAAAAAAGGCTATTTACTTGTAACGCTACAATCAAAATGCGGAAAAACTAAATCAATACCAATTCACAGGCTTGTAGCTAGGCAATTTATCCCAAAAGTTGAAGGAAAAAATATGGTTCTACACAAAGATGATAATAAGCAAAATAATATTGTTGATAATTTATATTGGGGTGATGCAAAGGATAATAGTTTGGACGCTATAAAAAATGGAGGGATGGCGAGCCAATCAAAAAATACTGTTATACTTACTGATGAACAAATTAAAGAAATAAGAAATGGTTATAAACGCAGGGATAGGAAGTTTGGGGCGAAATATTTTTCTAAAAAATTCAAAGTTAGTGAACAAACAATATATAGGATTTTAAAAACTTGCTATTTATTTGAGCAAGCCCAGTATGACTTGGTAAGGAAGGTGTGATGATGTTTGGGAGTTTAATTCTCTGTTTTATGTCTGGTCTTACAGGTTTTTTGATTGGCGTAATAAAAGAAAGAAGGAGCAAAAATGACCCACGATTATAAAAAAGTATTAGATGATGCGGTTGCTATTATCAATAGATTTGACGGATTAAACCTAGAAAAATTTGTCGGAAAAACTGACGGTGAAAACTTCTGTATTGCCATAGCGAACTGGGCATCTGCTAATATTGAGCAGATTAAATCCGCCCTCCAGTTAGCGCAGGAAGCCGAACAGGTGCATGAAAAGTTAGCAGACGAACGCATGGAAAATATTAAACAGTTTGCTCTTATCGAACAGCTCCGCAAAGATAACGAGCGTCTTGTCAGAGAAAACGAAGTTTATGCAGAGCGTCATAAAGCATGGGAGTCATGTGTCTATGCAGTTGGATTGCCGATGATGAAATCTGTCCGCGATACAGAATATGGTGATGCTGTTCCACCCGTTCCAGTAGTCAATAAAATAACAGATTTGCTTGATGAGTGCTTCCAGCTCCGCAAGGAACGGGATGAGTTGGCGCGGGCATACAGATACGCGGACGCGGTAGCAACTGAAATCGGTCACATTGTTGACGCTTCTCCACAAACTAAAATATGGCGTGAACTAGCCAAGAAAGTGAATGAAAATGGAAATGCCTAAAACAATCTGCATACAGCTCGCGCAAAATAAAGAAGGTATTTTCATGCTTCAAAAATTCGATACAAAAACTGTATTCGAAGGCGGCATTAATTATGTTCTCTACTCTGGATACGAATCCCTACGCCGCGAAAACGAGAAACTGCAAGCTAAACTATCCGAAACCGTCATTCACTTGGCGGCGCGGAATAGCGAGATTGCGGAACTGAAAGCCAAGCTGGATGCTCTCATGCAAAATTCAGAAAGCCAGACGCAAACGCAACGGGCTTTAATAAAAAAGCTGGATAAGGCGAAGGATGCTTTGGATTTTTATGCAAGCCAATTTCATACAACGTCAGAAGGATACGGTCATGAAGAATACACTTGTTATGATGATATTTATGTTGAGAACGGCCTACGCGCCAGAACAACACTAGAGGAGATAGGGAAGTAACGAAAAATTAACCAGATCCTGCTAATATTAAAACATCCACCCCCCCCATCCCCCCATCAGAAATGGTAGGGGGGTTTCATTTATTCAACTATGCTCCATCGCCAACACTGGCCGAAACGCGTCCAGTAGCCGTTCCAGTCGCAACAATACTAAGCTGTGTCACACCCTTTGTAAGGTTGTATGATTCTGTTTTACCCGCAATTATGTGTTTTCCTTCAAGCATTTCAGATCCATTTGAGTTCGGAAAAGCTATCGCTTTGGTATCATCTACATCTGCGCGGACAAAAATATCGAGGGTTGACCCGTTTTTTACAATTATTTTTTGGCCATCAACGGCGGAAAAACCAAAGGATATTTTACCCTTTGTGGCCGTTGGCGCGTCTAGGTTTCCTGTTTTTGTATTAATATTCTGTAATTTTTCGCTCATAAATTTCTCCTGTGTTAAAATTAATAATACTTTAAATCGTTTAATTACCCCATACCTTTTTCAGTTCCTCCGCCTCACCACGGGCTTGCTTGCGAGGTTTATTTGCTTCTGCCCCTTTTATTTCCTCCTGAATGCGCTGTGTTAGAGTTTGTTCTCTAATGATAATCTTTTTATGGGCTGGGGCATCTAAATTATGAGCATTCTTCTCTGCTGTGATAGCCCGAATCTCATCGGCATACTTTGCCATAAGCTCAGTATCCTTGCTTCGAGATGCTCTAATTCTGCCAGCATACGCCCTTGCAAGTCTATCATAATAATCAGACCGCAACTCATCGACAGCTTTAGATGCACGTTTTTCCGCATAAATACGGCTTCTCTCGCCAGAAATTGACGATGATGTGAATCCAAGCATTTTCATTCCAATATCTGTTTCTGTTAGATTCTCTGGTGGAATAATTGTATCGCCAGTAGAAGCAGATTTGACCCCTTCTTCTGACCACAGATAAGCCTGTATGGGGTTGCGGATAAATGCAGGAGCAACATCAGCAAATGCCTGACCAACCTCTCCACGGGACAAATCCTTCGTTGCCTGTACTGGTTTTGTCCAGAACATATCGAACCATACACCAAATAAATCGCTCTGGTTATCGGGAACAAGGTTTCCGTATCCAAGACGGGTTGACATATCAAGGTTAGCAAGAGCATAAGGCGTACCCTTGACAATCGCCTGTGCCGCCGTTTTACCGACATACTTTGTCAGCAATTTTAACATTTCACTGTCAATATCAATATCTGTTCTGGTCATCGTCTTGTAGGCGGACTCAAACAGCTTTTGAAGGTCATCCTCGAACGGTATCCCTTTAACACCAGCCATCGCCACAACAGCAAACAGCATCATCCCCACAGACGATGCAGACTTACCACCATGAACCTTTGACAGCCTGTACATTAGCTCTAACATCTGCAATGAGAAGGACATGAACTGGAACGGCAGTGTACCAACCCCACGGCTCAATGTTGGCCTGTTCAGCTTACCCATGCGGAGCTGTGTACTCATAACAGCATAGTGTGAAAATGCTTCTGCAAATTCAGCACCATTCTTGCCAGCGACCATTGCTCTACCTAATTGGTCACGCGCAATAAATGCCATAATCTTTTTCTTGTTCTCTGGCTGAATTGCAAATCTATAAGCAGAAATATATGTAACGACACGGTTTGCCCTCTCAGGAATAGAGAAAGTCAAAGATGTAACATCCATAACCTGCCTCCAACGTCTGCCAGCCCCGCGCATATATGATGAGTTGCTATCTGCAATCGCCATAGCATCATGTGTGTTCTTGGGAAGGAAATCACCCTCTGCATCAGCACGAATCAAAGCATCGCGAACATCATCTGGGGCTTTGCTGAAATCGAATATATCAGTTCCATTGTTTAAGGTCATAAGGCCAACAGAATCTTTATATGCCTTGCTCATCTGTTTCGCTATCTGTCCATGAGAGAACATTGCTTTGAACCACGGCGCAGTCACCATAAGGGGCTGGGTGGAGTTTGTAACACCAGAAGCTACGTTACCAGCAAGATACCAAAAATATACCATCTGGCGCATAGCGGCCCATTCTTCTACAGGGTCAGTGATGTATGAGACATATTTACGGGCATACTCGAATAGAGAGGCCTCACCTTTTTTCTCAATCTGGCTTACTGCCGCATCAAGTTTTGGGGTGTGGACGCGCCGCGCCAAGTGACCAGAAACACTCACGATATAGTCGTTAATTGCCCTCTCGAAGTCACCACTGTATCCTGAAACATCGTTGGACTGTAAGAAGTGCTGCTTGTATCCGCGTTTCTGCATTGCCTCAGACAACATCCCGCGCAGGGAATCCCACTCCTCCTCAGTCATCTCGCTGCTTGCTTTCAAAACATCGAGGTCTGTCAGATTTATATCTGCTTTCAGTTTAGAGAAGTCCTTCATCTCGAACGGGTGAATCTTAAAATCTTTTGACGGGTATTTCTCGCGCAGTCTTTTAACGGCCTCAATAACGGCCTTATTTTCTCCGACAACCTGTTTTCTTCCAAAAAGAGCATTTCTTGGAATCTCAACGCGCTCGAAGTGGGTCAGTTCTGCGTCCTCGCCTTTCGTGCGAACAACAATTCCGATTTCACCCCAACGCTTAAATGGGATATACCCTTTGCGCTTTTTATCCTCAATGTCCCTGATTATTTTAAGAGCATCCTGCATTTGTTTGATTGTGCTTGGGCTTTTTATTGCCTTCGCACCCTCTTTGGCCAGAGCAGCGATAAGGTCTTTCTTATTCTCGATACCCATAGCAGAGAAGCCATATTCTTCAAGGGTAGTCTGGATTTGAGCGTCCAGCGACAAGTCCATAGCCGCACGAATGCCTTCGTATGCCGACACCTCAACGTCAGACAAGGTAATCTCGTCACCGTCCTTGCTCCATACAGTATCTTTGAACCCTTCGTTTTTCACGACAATCAAACCATCCTTATTCGGCTTGAAGTTAGTTTTCGACAAACGACCAATCTCAAGAACAGCATCAATCTTTGCCTTAGATTTTCTATTCATTTTGTTGTAGGAATGCACGTTCTTACTCAGTTTATGAACCAGAACATCCCTGAATTTCATCATCTCAATTGCACCCAGATAAACAGGGGTGAACGATTCATACAATGAAGCTATTTGGTGAGGGTGCAGGATATAAGACGCAATCTTGCTGATTGATGGGCGCAATTTATCAGCCAGCCCCTTAGCGTCAAGAGCGTCAATCGCTTGTTGCAACTGCTCCTCTTTGCTCATTTTCTTTCCGTCTTTGCGCCCAAGAATTGAGAACATCGGAATGTCTTCGGCTTTCTTGCGAGAGAACATAATGCGGTCATCGTTCTCATCGAACGTGCCGCGATTGTTTACGGATTTGATTTGGGTAGGTTGGAATGCAATCCACCAATTACCCTCCGACATTCCAGGAAGATTGACACCATCATAACCGAGAGCAATCATCCATTCTCTAATTCCGATTGTTCCTTTCTGATAAATATCAAAAGGAATGTCAGGGCTTCCGTTTCTTCCTTTCCCAGACTCCAAATCACCAACCCAAGGAGTATTTATAGACAAATAAACGGGATAAACTGATAATCCATCTTGCCACTTTGTCGGGCGACCTTGGTCATCCATGGGGTATTCAATATAATTTCCATCATCACCTTTTTCGAAGGCCACACCACCAATCGCGTCGGCAGGGTAATTTGGATTATCATCAAAGAAAAATCCCATCTCATTGAAGTATCCAGGCAATTGTCTGCCATCACTATACTTAAATTCATCAAATTCTTTGAGCGTACCATGATAAACCACCAACGGCTTACCATCCGCATCAACGACCTTCGAGTCACCAAACCAGTTGGAAAATTCTGGTGTATTGGTTTTAACATCATCTTTTGTTCGAGAGAACATTGGCTCAACGTCATATTCTGGATCGAAGCGTCTGCGGCCAATTTCACCGCTCATAATATCATCAAATATGTCCTGCGCTGATTTATAGCCAAGACCTTTTCCAGTCAAAACATTTTTGACCATGTTGAAATACTTGATAATCTTGTTTCTGACGCGGGTTAAAATGCCCTGATTGGAATAATCCTGCAAAGCGTGTGCAATGGCCTCTTCGTCTAGTTTGCTTTCTGTCAGATTCAAATCACCATAATTCTTATCAATCTTGTACTTCTCGCGCCATTTTGGGGCTTTCTCAAGCAGCGCAGACCATTCGGCAGGGGTAAATGCACCAGCGGCTTTCAAATAGTGTACAGCCTCATGGTTGAGCGTGGAAATGTAGTCTTTGGCGGTCATGGCGATATAAATCAGGTTTTTGTAATAAAACCCTTCAACCACGCCACCATCTTGTGATGCTTTTTCCAAATTCGGGACATTTTTAATATCACCAAGATTTTCAAACAGAACAGCCGCGTTTTCAGGCAATCCAAGTTTCTTAGCCGTAGCGTTTATTGCGGCAATAATTTCATCTTTTGTTTGACTGTTTTCTGTTTTCGCTGTCTTATCTGAGGAAGACAAGCTGAACATGACAATACCTTTGTCGGTGTCTTTTGTCTCAAGAACATCAAACAGTTTATCAAAAGCAGGAGCTATTTTATCCGACATCTCTCTTTCAGTCGGGTATGGATATGTGCTATCAGTTTCGCTTTCTCCGCGTGATGCTTTCCATGCGTCTTCCCCTACCACGTTTGCAAGGTAATCATTTGAACCGCCTTTTTGTTCGGCTTTGTAAATGATATATGCCTCAAAAGAACGAGCTGCCATCTCAATAACAGTTGACCAGTAATCTTTGCTTCTTGTCTTGTCTATGGCCTCTGAGCGAGATACCAATCCAGTTTGTCGGATCGCTTTGACAATATCTGCAAATGCGTCCGTAACTTCCTTGCGAACCTCTTTTGTTGGAAGGTACGCGGATTCAGTGATATAAACATCTTTGCCCTCCCTACGCTTTCCAAAATTATGATCGAATGCGTGAAACCATTCATGCGCCAATGAACCGGCCCCAGATTTCTTGGTCAGGTTAATAACCGTCTGTCCACGCTCATAATGAGCAGCGGCAAAGCTACCCCCACCACGCGCCCCGAATGCAAGCCCCAATGTCCCTTCAAGCGACAATGCGTTCTCTGGGACACCAAGAATAGCCGCCATGTCCTTCATGGCATCATAAGCGTTGTTAATATCCTCTGCGCGGCGTTTCTGCTCAACATAGTTACCGAATTGAATGCCACGGAAGCCAAACGTCTTTGCAAGAGTCTCAACACTCACATCTTCACCGTTGCGGTAATCATCGCCACGGCGCGGATCATTCGTGCTACGGCGCTCAGGTGGGACATCCTTCTTTTTCTCGTACATGGAAATCAGCTCATCGCCGTTCTCTGCCATATACAAACGGGCTTCGTTGCCTGTCTTAAAGCCGCCCTTGAGGTTGATAAATTTCCCAGCCGCAATCTTCTTACCGATAACAACTTCCCCCGTCTTGGTGATGCGGTAAACCTCAAACGTGGTTGGTTTTTTACCTTTGGTCGTGTCTTCAACGGCTATTTTAGAACGGATATAGTCGATTGCCTGTTCTTTTGTATCAAAGTCTTTTCCAAACTCTTCACCGCTTGCCGCCACCCAACGATTTCCAATATCCTTAATTTCACCGTCAATACGTTTTGAAATGCGCGATTCACGAACAGACCACCCTTTTGCTTTCGTAAAAGCAGGGTATCCGAGGGTAGAATAAAGCTCCATTGTTTGCACGAGGCCGCTCAAAGACCTTGAATACTCGCCCATCTTTTCTTTTATTTGTGCAAGGCTCAACTTTCCATCAAGCATCATTTTAGACAGTTCACGAACAGTTTTTACTTTTGAAGCCCACTCTTTCAGCTTCCATGATTTCTGAGGTTTTGACGGGATAATATCTCGCATAGCCTTAATCGCAGCCAGAACGTCAGTGGTAACGCCGTTTGCAATCATCACTTCATAATTCGGCTCAGGGAAGTGCTTAGACAGGGTAATATCTTTCAAATCCTCCGGCAGTTCATCGCCAATTGATTTTGCATAGTCTTTCCAAAGGTCTTTCTTCGCGCCCTCAATCTTCTCTCCAAAGTCAGAAATAGATTCTTTTGTTTTTGGTGAATCCTCCTTATCAGCAACCTTTACATTTACGCTGGGTTTTGCGCTCTCATTTTCTTTATCCTGTGGGCCCGAAATGGGTGTTTCAGGCACGTTTTCAGGCTCAGAAGCCTTGGTTTCTGCGGTTTCGTTCGCGGGCGCGATCTCTTGATCTGGTTTTGATTCCTGAGTAGGGGGATTACTTTCTGTGGTTACAGGGGTATTAACCTCAGGAGTTAAGGGGGGGGTAACTTCTGGTTCGCTCGGTACGGCAGGCAGGACAGGTTCTTTCTGTGTCTTCGTTTCAGTTGGTGCATTTTCTGCACTAACTGGCTCATTGGTGGTTGTTTCCGATTTGGAAGTAACCACTGGTGACTGTGGGACATCGGCAACCACTTGTGAAATGGTTGGATTGTCACTCTCCATGCGGCCTGTGACCATTTGAGCGTATTTCCACACATCGGGATTGCCGAAGTTGCTCAGATTAAATGCGCTTCCAGAACTATCGCTCAGGAAATACTCATTCCGATTACCTTTTTTCTGTTTTACGAATTTTGTCTTCCCCTCAGCGATTACGCGGTCAACCCAAGCAAGGACACTTTCGCCCGTGTCCATCTTCATGTTTGACAGACGTTTCTCAAGAATAGCCCTGTCTTTTTGAAACTGTTTATTTTCTAAATCAGCAATTTCTTTGGTATCAATTTCCTGCCTTTTTTTAGCATCGATCCCAACAAAATCATCAACGGCTTGCAGAATATCGCGCTTTGTTTTTGGTAGCTTAATTCCGGTTTTATCTTCAAAATACTTGCGGGAATTTTTATTGTCCAAGTTCCCAAGTATATCGCGCAGGATTATGGCGTTCTTTTCATCGATTCCTTTTTGAACGGAAGCCAATGTCTTTTCCATCCCAGAGATAGGTTTTGGTTGTTCAATAATTGGTTCTGGTTCCGCTTGTACAGGTGCAGCTGGTTCCTGATAAACCAATGGCTTTTTAGTGTCACCAGTTTTGAGCCAGTCCTTGAACTCAGCTACGGTCATTCCGTGTACTGCACCAACCCGACTTACGCCACTTCCATCAGAAAATGCCGCTTTATAGGCATCCCCAGCCTCGCGGGAGGAGTTGAACCCAATCATTACCTTCGCTTCATCGAAACGACCTGTTTTAGGGTCTATCTGGTCAACGAAGAACACCTCCTGAGCGTCTGGATTGTCGCCGATATACACATCTACCGCGTCACCGTCCGCGCCATCAGTGCGCTTGATATAGCCATAGTGAGCTGGCATTTCCGTTTGCCATGCCTCACCATCGGAATCTACGCCGCTCCGAACAGACCCCTTTGCGTTCTCAATCGCAATATCCAGACCAGCAATTTTGATATGGCCTTTTTTGTAATTTCCAGATTCCTTTTGCGCCTCGGTAGGCTCTGGGTTGGCCTGTGCCGCCGCCTCATCTATCTGCCGTTGCTGGAACGAAGAAAGGTTGCTGAGTGCCTCCTGCTCCCTACGCTTGAGCATCCCATTCCATCCGCTCGACTTTGCCTGTGCGCGGATATTGTCGATTTTTGCCTGTAGGCTCTCGATAGTGTCTGGCTTCTGTGTTTTTTGAACAGTTACTGGCTGCTCTTGTGGCATCACCTCTGGTTCTGCCAATGGCTGTGCGTCAACCTGTTCAACTGGTGAAACGGCCTGTTTAGGCTGCTCCCGTTTGATTTCAGATAAAAGGTCATCCCTGTTCAATGGACGTTTGCCAGTGACAAGAGTTTCACCATCACCCCCAAAAACAATGTTTTGGTTTCCTTCTGAATCAGTGACGATCAATGTCGTTTGACCATCATCGCCCTCTTGAATGCTATCAACACGCCCTTTTATACTCTGACCATTCGGGTCAATATGCTCAATGGTATCGCCAATTTCAGGTGTGCCCGCAATAGGTTGTTTGACTGTTTCTGGTTGAACTATTGCATTTTTTGCATTAGTTGCCTTCCCCTCATTCATCATGCGCTCTAAGTCACCGCGATTTAACACTGGCGCGGCAGGAGGTGCAGGAGGTGCGGGTGGAGGAACAGGAGCACCATTATCTGGCGGAGGAACATCACCACGACCAGACAATCCCTCTTGTTGTGCCCTATTCCGAATCATAGAACCAATAGCAACCTCACCAATAGACGATGGAGCCTCAAGCAATCCCTCAAGTGCTATATCGCTTCCTGATACCTTGCTCAAATCACCTTTGTAAGCTGCTGTCTGTCCTGCGGCCTCACTTGCCATACCACCGGCCATTTGAATGCCAGTGTCTTTTGCACCAGCAAGTATTCTTGTTGGTAGTGGTCTTCCAACTGTTTTTGCTAATTTAGAACCAGCGAATAAATTCCACACAGAGTCAACTGCGGCGGTTGTTAAGCCTTTTCTTTCTGCCTCACCACGAACATCATCCATCAATGCTTTATTGGAATAGGCGGCAATACGACCTTCTTTGGTCGATAAATCAGCCCCACGCGCCTGTAGAGCCTGTTCTACCCATGAGCCAATCTCTATTGGGGCCTCGCCTACAAAACCACCGCCAACAGCCCCTAATGCCCCGCCAATGATTGTTCCAACACCGGGCGCGATAGCCGTACCAACGGCAGCTCCACCAGCCGCCCCAGCACCAGCCGTTGCCATAGATGGTATAGAGTTTGAGAGATTTCTTGCTGTTAGGTTTAATGTTCCGTAAGGATTTTTGAAAACCTCTTTTGTCGTATCCCAAAAGCCATCTGCGCCAGAGATATTCTCCATCTGCCGTTGTGCATAAGGACTTATTCCAGACTCAATGTTCGTCTTTACCTGATTGCTGCTGTCAATCCAATCTGCCGCCTGAACAGGGTCAACCTGTCCATACAAAACACCAAGATTTACGGCAGAATTACCAAGATCAACTGCGCCAGCCCCAGCACTCAAGCTCAGATCAGATAAAACATCGCCTGATTTTCCGATTAAACCAGAAGAAGGTAGCTTCTCTTGGTCAAGAACAATGTTTTCATCAGGTGAAATTTCCCTGAATTTTCTTACAGGTTGTTGCCCGACAACTTGAGCCGATGGGTTTCCCTGCGTTGGCATTGGATCAAGAGCGATATTTGATGATATTTCACGGATTGCCATCGTCTATAAATCTTCTTCCTTGTGGGTCTTGGTAAATAGGTACTCCATTTAATGTTCCAATCATAACAGAGCCAGCGGGAAGTCCAACGGGAATTTGTCCGGTTGGTGAATTTTGTTGTGGAGCCTGTGGGGGCGCAAGGCGTGGAGAACCTTGCTGTTGAGGAGCAGACATATTACCACCACTATCCATGATTACAGGCTGAATTTGGTCAACGGGCGTATTGATAGCAGGATTTCCCGCCCCCGCATAAGGATTTTGAGGCTGAGAAGTTTGCATTGCTTTCTTTTGAGCAACAGCCGCATCGGCAGCAGCTCTAGCTTCCGCCTCATCTTTAAGCCCACTTGAAATAGAAGCGTTGTATGTTTTATTCCAAATATCAAAGTCTGATGTTGAATCTGGTGCCGCAGCTATAATGTTCCCATTAGAATCATATCTTGTCTGACCAGCGGAAAGGGAAAATCCTTTATCTGCACCGCCGCCACTATACTGAGCTTGCATTTGCAGTTTCTTACCATACGCGATTAAATCGCGGTCAGTTTTGCTCATTGGCTTACCAGCCGCTCCTAATCCAGCCGTGTATTTCCCCATCAAGTCACCGCCTGTTGAAAGATACGCGGTTGCGAACTTTTGTGCTGATGCAGGGTCATCGTAAAGATCGCCAGCGATTGACAAACCCTTGGCAAAATCTGCATTTTTATAAACAGCATCTGGAACCTGAATGCCTTTTTGCTGCGCGAAATACTTTGCCTCGTTGGTCAAACCATCTGACGCATACTTGACGACTGTGTGAAAATCAGCGTCCTGTTGCTTTTCTTTTTGTGCGCGTTCCTGCTCAAGCTGCGCTGTGCGGGAATCAAAGGCTGCCCCAGCACTGTTTGGGCTGTCTGCACCCTGAATAAGCGGAATAGAAATTTGTGCCATGTTTCCCTCTGTTATTTATTCCAAGTAATGAAATCGCCGTTTTTAAGCATGGTAACATCAGATTGTCTCTGGTTCTCCTGAAACTGCTCATCGCGCTTTTTGGTCTGCGATTCCTTAACACTATCTGCAATTACCGCGCTAATATCGCCAATCGCAGTCCCATTGATAGCCCCCTGATTGATTGAGTTCTGAGATTGCAACCCGCCTATACTGGTAAGCCCTTGAGAAGCAGTCTGACCACTTTGAACGGTATTATTGGCGATTGTATTTCCTGTGCTAAAATATTGTCCAGCTAATGTCCCTGCTGCGTTATCTGCCCTTGTCTGATTTTGTGACAGCATATTATTCCGCATCGTCCCATCGACATTACTTACCGTTGCCGCCGTTGCCCTTGCGGAACCGCGCAGACTGCCAGCCTGTAATGTGTCAAGTGTCGTGCGCCGAGCCTCGTCCAAAGCCTGAATTTGTGCAGGCGTAAGTTGGTCAGAGCGTCCGATAACGCCTTGCAGTGCTGTAAGTCCGGGAGATGCTGCTTGCTGCTGCTGTTTTAGCAGAGTATTTGCCTCTTCACGAGCAGCAAGTTCACGCTCAGTTGCCGCTTGTTGGGCTGCGACCTGTGCGGCTGTCGCATCATTATATGATTTCGATGTTTGACTTGCTCCATACGCTTTTACACCCGTTTCAATGAGTGTCGGTGCCAAATCTGCTACCCAGTCCCACATTCCCATATTTATTCTCCCTATCGAACAAGTCCGCTAGAAACAGCGGGATTTCTGTTCATCATCATTTGTTTTCTTTCTTCATCAGCGTAATTGCCAGAAAGAGGGTTGTCAGACATAGGATCCTCTTCTGACTCTTCCTGATATCCATCGCTTTCACCCTCTCCATCTTCCTCCTGACCATCACGAATTGAGCTTGCATTGCTGAATACAGGGATA
>Ga0172380_10004722_pt1 | contig 17204 bp, 16 predicted proteins | sample Leawe162metaG_FD_119747 | JGI IMG/M metagenome (GOLD analysis project Ga0172380, IMG submission 119747) | Leachate microbial communities from a municipal landfill in Southern Ontario, Canada - Leachate well 162 metaG | ecosystem: Engineered > Solid waste > Landfill > Unclassified | place...
ACATCCCGCTTCTCCCCCAGAAAACTCCTGAAATCCCCCATATCGCTGCGGTTCGAGATATACCAGACATTGAATGGCAGGTCTTCTCCGCGCGAATTCTCAAGGGCTGTTATTTGCTTGCAAAAAGCATCTGCAAAGAAAAAATTATTTTCAAGCAGCAGCATATCGCTTTGGACATTGAAAAATCCAAAGGCAATGTCGCCATGGCTCAGTGATCTAAATCTTAATGGCATACCTTGTTTTTCTCCCTTCGGATCGAGAGTATACGAGGTTATCCATAGTCTTCAACACCAGCGCCGAGAGTTGGCTGAGCCAGCAAGTGCAGTATGACCTGTGGCATGCGGAGCAAGGGCGTAAAGCACTCAAGGTCATCAAACTTGCCGCGTAACCAGATGCCCAATCCATCGGTCGAGCGGGATGCTTCGCCGCAAAGCGGCTCGCGCCTCTCACCTTGACGTTGGGCGCCATTGCGCGGAATGAGCGACAATTAGACTTTTACCACCGGAGTCAAGATATGGAACTGACCGCGGTACTTACTCCCGCCGAAGAAGGCGGCTATGTTGCCCTGAATCCTGAGACAGGTACCACCACGCAAGGTGAAACTGTTGAAGAGGCTATCGCAAACCTGCAAGAGGCTACGACACTCTATCTGTCGGAGTTTCCAATATCTGCGCCAGGACATCCCCTGGTAACAACGTTCAGCGTTCCTGCGCATGCCTAAGCTCCCCCGCATTTCGGGAGCTGCGATAGTGCGGACGCTGGAGCGTCTTGGTTTCGAGAAGCTCCGTCAGACCGGAAGCCACGTCATCATGCGCCGTGGTTCTAAAGGCTGTGTCGTCCCCCTGCACAGCGAAGTCAAAGTTGGCACCCTGGCCGGTGTCTTGCGTCAGGCTGACGTGTCGTCAGACGAATTCATTGCATCCATGTGACCGTGGTTCCCAACCCGGCAGTCACCGGACGCTGTGCGAAAAGCCGCGCAGGACGGTGAATTCAACGACAGATTTCCCGATCTCTCTACTTCCGCTTTGTAGCTAAAAGGGCCAGATTACTTCCAGCTGTCATGCGGCCGCAATGGCACAAAGCGCCAATTCTATTTTCCAGAAAGCAGACGCACAATCTCGCTGCGATTATCGCCGCGTCATGAGGGGGGAATAGCTTTTGGCCGAACTTCAGCCGTTCTCAAGTAATCCCTGAAAGGCTTGTAATACAGCGATGCAAAGACCTTACGTCAGCCATCAGCGAAAACTTCGCCGCTTCGGCTTCCTCTGTGCATGAGCAGCTACCCGACAAAAGTCAATTTTTGCCACTCATCTGGGTTGTCGCACCCCGCAACATTTTCATTCCGGCAAGGCGGTATGAGCGCGGCTGGTTTGGAAATGGAATAAAGTAATGTCATGGTAAAAATAACGACTCCCGTGACCGTGATCACCGGCTTCCTCGGCAGCGGCAAGACCACGCTGCTCAACCGCATTCTGAGCGAAATGCATGGCGAGCGCCTCGCCGTCATCGAGAACGAATTCGGCGCCGTCGGCGTCGATGCGGAGTTTCTGGTCAGAGGCGGCAACGAGACCATCATCCAGTTGGCCAACGGCTGCCTGTGCTGCAGCGTGCGAGGCGATCTGGCGAAGTCGCTGCAGACACTCGGCGAAAATGCCACGTCCGGCGGTTTTGTCTTTGACCGGGTGCTCATCGAGACGACCGGAATCGCCGACCCCGGCCCCATCATTCAGACCTTCCTGGCCGAGACGGCCATCCTCACCCAATTTCATCTCGATGGCGTGGTGACGCTGGTCGATAGCGTGCATGCCCTGGCCCAGATCAACCAGCCCGAAAACAAGGCGCAGGTGGCCTATGCCGACCGTTTGCTGCTGACCAAGTGCGATCTTGCCGCGCCCAGCCAGAGTGATGCTGTCAGCGAACGGCTGGCAGAGATGAATCCACGGGCGGAACTGCTGTCCGTCGATCTGCATCAGGTGCCCATCGCCGATTTGCTGCGGCTGTTGTTCGATGCGCGCGGCTATACCTTCGATTACGTACCTGCGCAGGAATTGAAACAGGTCCAGGCGCGCAGTTCATTATTGGCGCGGCGCGGCGCCAGGGTTGCAGCAAAACATACCGAGGAGGTGGTGTCCTGCGTCTTCGAGTCTTCCGAACCGCTTGACCTGGAACGACTGAACCGGTTTTTCGATGAAGCGCAGCTCCGGTATGGAACGCGCTTGTGGCGCTACAAGGGCATCGTCTGGGCGCAGCACCAGCGGCCGCGTCTGGTGGTGCAGGGCGTGCAGAGCCTGCTGCAGATCACCGGCGGCACCCTGTGGCGCGCGTATGAACCGAAGCGAACTGTGCTGGTCTTCATCGGTCTTGCGCTCGAGCCGGACTGGATCGGGAACGAACTGCGACGCTGCGAAGCGATTGATGCCGTGGTGGTCAAATGAACCATCCCCGCATCGCTAGTGCAGGCAACCACACAGGCAACAATGTAGGCAACTGCGCAGAGGCTCTGCCGGAACATCCCTTTCCTTCCGAACTGGTGCTCGAGAACGCCATCGTCGGTGTCTGTTACATGATCGAACGCCGCTTCATCTGGGCCAATTCGCGCATGGCCAGCATCTTCGGTTACGAGGACGGTGAACTCAACGGCCAACCGGTGCGCAAGCTGTACCTCAACGAAGAGGACTACCAGGCCGTCGGCAACATGTATGCGACTTTCGCGCAGAACGATACCTACAGCCACGAACGCGCGATGGTGCGCAAGGATGGCAGCCTGATCTGGTGCCTGATCGCGGGACGCATGATCGATGCCGGTGACCCGCGCTCGCCTTCCGTCTGGGTGGTGCAGGACATCACGCCGCGCAAAGAGGCCGAGGATCAGCTCAAGCGCACCAATCAGCGGCTCGAACAGATCGTCGAGCGGCGCACCCTGACCCTGCGGCGCAGCAACGAGGCGCTGCACGTCGAAGCGGAGCGGCGCAAGACCATGCAGACCGAACTGCTTGAAAGCCGGGAAAAGTACCGCGCCCTGTTCCGCCACATCCCGCTGGGCGTGTTGTTCACCAATGCCGAGGGTGAGATCGTCGAGATCAATCGGACCATTCAGAGTTTCACCGGCGCGCGCACCAAGCGCGAACTGGCGCAACTGGTGCAGGACGCAGATCGGGTCGTCGAGGCCGACGGCAGCAGCATCTCGCTGGCGGAATTCGTGAGGCGGCATACACCGCGGGACGGCCGGCGCGTCGAGCGCTGCGCCATGACCTGGCGCAGCATCAGCGGCAAGCTGCGCGAATATTCGATCGTCGCCTCGGCGCTGGAGGTTCATGACCTGGGAGCCATCGTGACCTTCGAGGATGTCACCGAAGCGCGCCTGGCGCACAAGCGCGAGCATGAACAACAGATGGCGCTGGCCCAGGCCTCGCGCCTATCGCTGATGGGTCAGATGAATTCGGCGCTGGCGCATGAACTGGGGCAGCCGCTCAATGCCTGCCAGAGCTATGTCAGCGGCATCCGTCACCGGCTCGGCGAAGAGCTCAAGGATCGCCCCGAGCTGCTGGAAGCGCTTGACAAGATTTCAACGCATCTGGATCAGGCGGGAGATATCATTCACAATGTGCGCAGCTTCGTCGCCCAGCACCAGCCCAAGTTCGAGGCCATTGACCTGGTTGCCCTGCTGCGGCAGACCCTGTCGCTGCTCGACATGCAGATCAAGACCCGGGAGGTCAGCCTGGACCTGGACTTCGAGGACGATGCGTTATGCGTGCAGGCCAATTCGGTGGAGATCCAGCAGGTGATCATCAATCTCATCGTCAATGCGCTCGACGCGATGGTCGGGTTGCCGCAGTCCGAACGACGAATCACGCTACGGCTGGGCCAGGACCAGCGCGGCAAGGCCTTCCTGCAGGTGAGCGACAACGGCCCCGGCGTGCCCAATGAATTGCTCGGCAGGATTTTTACGAGCTACCTCAGCACCAAATCGACCGGGCTCGGCATGGGCCTGATGATCTGCCGCAGCGTGATCGAATCGCATGGCGGCACCATCCGCTATCTGCCGGGCAAACCCTCCGGCGCCTGTTTTCGCTTCACCTTGCCGACCGGTGGGGCAGCATGACGATCGCTCCAGTCCAGGTGTTCCTCGTCGATGACGAGGCGGAAGTGACCGAAGCCCTCAAATGGCTGCTCGATTCGGTGAAGATTCCGTCCACCGTTTTCAATTCGGCGACGCCGTTCCTCGCCGCTGTGCGCGACTATGAGGGACCGCTATGTGCGGTGCTCGATTTGCGCATGCCCGAGATCAGCGGCCTGGAACTGCAGCAACTGCTGTTGCAACAGGGCCACGATTTGCCGCTGATTTTTCTGAGTGCACATGGCGATGTGCCGGCGGCGGTTAACGCAATCCAGAGTGGCGCGCTCGATTTTCTGCAGAAACCGTTTAACCCGCAGGTTTTCCTCAACTCGGTGAATCGCATGCTGAAGCTGGCGCGTGATCGCCATGAAACCCGGCGGCGGCGCCTGGAACTGGACAAGCAGCTCGGCCAGCTCTCGCTGCGTGAATCGGAGGTGTTGAACCATCTCGTCAAGGGCAACACCAGCAAGGAAATCGCCCAGTTACTCAACATCAGCCCGAAAACCGTCGACGTTCATCGCGCCAACATCCTGCACAAGATGCAGGTGAAAACGCTGACGGAACTCCGGCGCAAGCTCGAAGAAAGGCCGGCAGCTTCCTCTTGAGCTGCGGCCGACTGCGCCGGCCAAGTCGCGGGTGATCCGCTCGTCGGAGAAGAGAAGAATGACTGAATGCAGCCAGTCAAGGCCGTGCACGAAATCTTCCCAAAGGAGTCATTGAGTCATTTGAGGTGTATGCTATCGGCTTAAATGTCGAACTAATCAAATTGTTGTACATGGCCGTTCTCAGTGGGAGGCAGGTCGTCAAGATGCTCAATATGTTAGAAGCCGCCGCTGGATTATTGGTCAGTCCAATAATCCGTTTACTGCCCGAGTTGTCGTCGACATCACGTTGGGCCTCAATGGGACGGTTCCATGAAATTTGAGCTGGAGACATTCAATCGCAATGTGGCAGACGAAGACCTGCTGCAGGACTTGGTGACTACCGACGCCAAGCTCAAGGAGCTGGGAAAGAGGCTGACCTTTCGCTCTTACAAGGAGTTCGGCAGATATTCCGCAAGCACGATTGGCGTCAGGTTCGGCTCGGGGAACGATGGCTTGCGAAGAGCCGGATTGGCGCCGAGTGAAGAAAAGAATGTTTCTATCGAGGCTCTTTTCGATAATCTGAAACTCGTCTGGATTGCGAAGGGCAGGCAGCCTGTCTACCGGGACATGAGTTTCCCGCCGTCCCAATATACGTCCTCAATCTATAACGACCGTTTCGGCGGTTGGCGACGAGCCCTCGAAGAATTCGTGACATCCGTCGATCAAGAGCAGGTGGAACTTCTCAACTACGAGGTCGAGGTCAAGAACAGCAAAGGTACAAAGAGAACGAAACGCGATCCATCGCTGGCGCTGAGATTCTTCGTGTTGAAGAGAGACCGTTTTTGTTGTGTCGCCTGTGGGCGCTCACCCGCAACAGTAGCTGGTTTGGTGTTGGAGATTGACCACGTCTTTCCATGGTCAAAGGGTGGCGAAACCATTGAAGAGAACCTGCAAACACTTTGCTTCGATTGCAACCGTGGAAAGGGTGCTACGTGAGGCCCAACCCGGCAGTCGAGCGGACCTGCGCGAAAAGCCGCGCAGGTCGCTCACTTCCACTCGTTAGCCGTTAGCCATTTCATAGCACATGACTCCCGCTGAAACTCTGATGCACACTACTGTCCGGCTTGAATGCGCCCTGAATGATGATCGCGTGTCCACTGGAACCGGGTTCTTTTTCTCGTTCAAGATAGATGACAAAACGCATGTGCCTGTGATCGTTACCAACAAGCACGTAATCAACAACTCCAAAGTCGGTACGTTCGTCCTGACGAAGAGCGATGATCAAGGCCAGCCAATCCTCGGTTCAACTGAACGAGTTGTCCTCGACAACTTTGAAAGCCTTTGGGTAAAGCACCCTGAGGAAAACGTCGACTTGGCAGCGTTTCCAATTGCTCCGCTTTACCACCAAGCCGAAGCGAAGGGAATCAAGTTCTTCGCCCCGCCAATCGGGGAGGACTTATTGCCTTCGGCCGAGAAGCTTGCCGATCTGTCTGGTTTGGAAACCATAACCATGATCGGCTATCCGAACGGGATTTGGGATGAAAAGAACAACATGCCAATCGTTAGGCGGGGCATTACTGCCACGAACCCTAAACACGACTACAATGGTTTGCCAATCTTCGTAATCGATTGCGCATGCTTTCCAGGATCGAGTGGAAGCCCGGTGCTTATTTTCGACCAAGGCGGATACCTTGATGCAAAGGGTCTTAACCTTGGCGGCGGTCGCATCATTTTGCTTGGCGTTCTGTTTGCTGGTCCTCAGCATGTTGCCGAGGGAGAAATCCAAACCATAGAAGTACCGCTGGCCCAAGTTCCCATCAGCTTGTCTAAGATTCCAAACAACCTTGGTTTCGTCGTGAAGGCTCGAAAAATTGCTGACTTTAGAGCGCTGCTTATTCCAAATGGCTCTCAAGAAACACCTTAATTTCGACTGGACATCCTATACGCCCAGGGCGTATAGTTAATTTATGCTTACCGTTATTGAAACGGCACTTTTCCAGCGACAGTGGCCGCTCTACTGGACGGAGGACGAACGTGGTTCGTTCGCTGCTTATATTGCAGAGCATCCAACCGCAGGAGACGTAGTGCCCGAGTCCGGCGGTATCCGAAAGGTGCGTTGGAGTCGGGCAGGTTCAGGTAAGTCTGGTGGTGTTCGGGTAATTTATTTCACTCGGACAGCACAAGGAGAAGTTGTCTTGCTCACGCTTTATGCGAAAGCAAGAACAGACAACCTTACTGGTCCAAAGTTGAAGGAGATTCGCCGTGCCCTCGAAGAATAGTCGCCCTCTCACAGATGAAGAACTTGCAGCCTACGAGGCCAAACGCGATCTCGCGGCTGAACTGTTACAGTCCGTGCGCGAAATGAAGGCAGGAAAAGTTCACACCATAACTTCACCTGTCATTGAGGCTCGCAAGAAGACTGGCTTATCCCAGTCGCAATTCGCTGTTCTTCTGGGCGTATCAGTCCGCACACTTCAAGGTTGGGAGCAAGGCCGCAAACAGCCTAGCGGTGCTGCACGCACTCTACTTACCATCGCTAGTACAAATCCAAAGGCTGTGCTGGCTGTAGCATCAAAGTAGCGCTTGGTGCCGCAGGTGCCCAACCCATCCATCAACACGGACTGGCGCGATAAAGCCGCGCCATGACGTTTTCGCCGTCTTCACAGCAATATCGTGGCCGGCAATGTCAGTCTGGGTAAAGGTATTTTGCTTCGTCTAGCGCGAAAGACCGGCCAGGAATCGTTCGATGTGGGGATTCACCTCGGCGGCGTGGGTGAGGTTGGCCGCATGTCCGGCTCCGGGGATCACGACCAGTTCGGCATGTGCCAGACGCTTGGTCATGTCCTGCGCCCGTGGGACTTCGATGGCCGCATCCATCTCGCCGTGAATCACCAGGGCCGGGGCCTGGATTTCTCCGAGACGCCCTGAAATGTCATCGCGCGATCCCAGCGTGGTGAAGATCTGCTGCAGGTTGTTCGGGCGGAAATTCTTCCAGCGGGCTTTCCATTCGGCAGCACCGGCGAATCCTGCCCCGAGGATGATGTGTTCGATGATGGTTGCGGTTTCATCGGACAGGCCCTGTTGCACCCAGCCTGCCACCATCTGCATGTAGCCGGGCAGCTTGGCCGGGTCCTCGGGCTGCGCCTGGGTATCGATGAGGACCAGTGCCCGCACGATCTGCGGATGCCGCAAGGCGGCACGCAGTGAAAGATAACCGCCCTGCGACATGCCGACCAGCACCGCCTGCTCGATGCCGAGGTGAGCCAGCAATGCGGCCAGATCGTCGGCCGAATCGTAATAGCTGAACGGCTCGGCAGCATCCTGGGTGAGTCCGTGACCGCGCTCGTCCCAGGTGATGCAGCGGTAGCGGCCGCTGAGCGCCTGCACTTGTGATGCGAACATGGTGTGGTCCATGAGCAGGCCGTGCGAAAAGATCAACGCTTGTCCGGTGCCGCCCGTGTCCTCGAAATAAATCGACTGTCCGTTGATGATTGCATTCGGCATCGCAGTCTCCTCTGTTGATTGCTTGTGAATTGGAGTGGCGTATTGTAGTCTCGCAGTGCTATAAAAATGCCCTGTTCAATTTGACTGACCGCGCCATAAGACCAGAGGATTTTCATGACTCACTTGCCACCGCCAGCCCAACTCAAAGACCACCGCATCCTGCTTGTCAATGACGACAGCATTCATGCCCGAGGGATCGAATTGCTCGAAGAACTGGTGCGGCAGTTCACCGATGACGTCTGGGTCGTTGCTCCGGACGAGGAAAAATCCGGCGCGTCGCATTCGATTTCGCTTTCCCATCCGGTTCGCGTGCGGAAGCTCGGCGACAAGCGCTTTGCCGTCAAGGGTACGCCGACCGACTGCGTGCTCATAGCGGTGTGGGAAATCATGGCCGAAAACCCGCCCAGCGTGGTGATTTCCGGCATCAATCACGGCGAAAATCTGGCCGAGGATATTACCTACTCGGGCACGGCAGGGCCGGCGATCGAAGCGGCGCTGCTGGGTTTCCGCTCGATCGCGATGAGCCAGGTCTATCCATTTCAATTGGGCTTGCCGCCCAATTTCGACGCAGCGCGACAATTTGGGCCGCGGGTATTGCAACAACTTCTGTCCTGTCCCTGGGAAAAGGGCAGCTTCGTCAATGTTAACTTTCCCGCAGCGACACCCGAGGAAGTCACTGGCGTGCGTATTACCACGCAGGGGCAAAGACGGCCCGGCTCGTTCACGCCCATGGCGGGGCGCGATGGCCGCAACGTGCCTTACTATTGGATCAAAATCGCCTACGACATCGGTGATCCGGCTGCGGAAACGGATCTGGCGGCCATTCGCGACAAGGCGGTATCCGTCACCCCGCTGCAACTCGACATGACGGCGCATTCATTCGCGAAAAACCTCAAACCGCTGTTTGGCGGTTAACCGGCGTTTCCGATTTCACGGAAATGCCGGCTGAGTCATTTGGTGGACGGAAGTCTAGCGTGCCGAAGTCCCGCCATCAACGGTCAGCAATGAGCCGTTGCAATAGGAAGCCTCGTCCGAGCCCAGATAGAGACAGGCATAGGCGACTTCGTCGGGCGTGGCGGCACGCTTCATCGGCGAGAGCTGCTCGGCGACCACGGGATCGTCAAACAGGTTCATCACCGATGCAACCATCTCGGTATCGGTGAGGCCGGGGCAGACCGTGTTGGAACGTATGCCGTCCCTGGCGTAGGTCACGGCCAGCGAGCGCGTGTAGTTGATCATCGCGCCTTTGGACGCGGTATAGGCATGGGCATTATCCACGCCGCCCATGCCGTAGATCGAGGCCACATTCACGATGGCGCCTTTACCCTGTTTCTGCATCTGCGGAATCACCAGACGACAGGTATAGAAAACGGTGTCGAGGTTATTGGCCATGACCAGACCCCAATGCTCGGGGGTGGTCGTGGTGGTTTCGTTCATCGTGCCGGGAATGGCGATCCCATAGCTATAACCGACCCCGACCGAGTTGATCAGGATGTCGATGCGGCCGAACTGGTTCAGCGCCGCCTTGATAGCCTGTTCCACTTCCGCCGGCTTGGTCAAATCCGCCGCCGCCGCGCCTGCAACGCCGCCCGCCTTGGTGACTTCGGCGACGACAGTGTCCAGCTTGGATTTGGTCCGGCCTATGGCAAATACCTTGGCGCCTTCGCGCGCGAACATGTTCATGCATGCACGTCCGATGCCGGCGCCGCCGCCAGTGATTACGACAACTTTGCCTTCGACTCTCTTCATGACTGCCTCCTTGTGTTGTTGTGATGGAACGACCGACTCAATTCAGATCAATCGAAACCCTGCAGCGCTCAGTTTTCCTGTGTTGGAGCAAATGCTTCGTCGGAAAGATGCAGCATCTGGATGCGGCTGCGCCGGATGTGCAGGCTGACGACCCACTTGGCCTGTTTCGGGTCGCCGGCGATCAAGGCGTTGTACAAGCGCTGGTAATCGTCGAACTGGCGCTGGTGCGTTTGTGGCGGCAGGAAGGAATGCACCTGCATGCGCAGAATTTGTGTCGGCACGACCGGGTTGATGCGCACCAGTTCGCGGTTGCCGGCAATTTCCAGGATGGCATCGTAGAAGCGGGTGCGGGCGATCGACTGCAGCACCCGGTCGCCGCTGGCGCCCTGGCTTTTCAGCAGTTCGTAGGCATTCGCGAGTTTTTCCGCGTAGCCGTGGGTTTTCAGGCGGCGGTCACGCCGGATGCGTGCCGCAGCCATGCCGACGGCCAACCGCATGATGGCCTGCAATACCTGCAGCAGATCGAGTACCTCGGAACGGGTCAGGGCCCGGATATAGGCGCCGCGGCGGGGAGTAAGCGCTACCACGCCTTCCGCCGCCAGGCGCTTCAGCGCTTCGCGCACCGGCCCGCGGCTGACCTTGAGGTCGCGCGTCAGGTCGGCTTCGATCAGCCGTTGCCCTGGGACGAAGCGCCCGTACAGGATGCCTCTCTCGATGGCGCTGACGACCAGGTCAGGTGAACTCGCCGAGGCACCCAACGTGTCGGGGGCGTCTGGAGCGGTTTCTGCAACAATTTCATTCATGGTCAGAAGGCATAAAACGGTGTTCCAGGCCGAGTAGCATTTTTATCATACTACAACTTTGTCGCCTGATCTTGTCAAGCCTAGTTGTCCTTTTTGACGGAATTTCCCGCTTGACAAGCTTAGCGTCGGACAGTATCGTCTTACAATCGAGTTTGGCACGATCATTTCAAGCAGTTAAAACAACGACAGGAGACCGCCATGGCGAAACTATTCGTGGACCAGGACAAATACGCGGACGGCGAAGGAAGTCCGATCGTCGCCGCATTCAACAGTGCCCTCAAGGATCTGGTGCGCAAGAAACTGGATGAAAGCGGCGGCAACTGGAACGATTTCGTTTTCGGCAAGGCCTATTCGCTGATCACGGCTGACGAGATCGCCAAGGTCGAGCGCAAGGTGCTCGACAGCGGCTACCGCTATACCTGCTCGGCCATGATCTCCATCATGGAGCGTCCCGATGCCTACAAACCCCTGCCCGGCACCGAAAGCGGCGCAGCCAAATTCTCCTTTGAGCATCCGGAAGCCCAGACGGCACCTGTCGACGCCAATGGTCGCGAGCAAAGAGGGCAGGGCGACAACGTCGTCAAGGTACCCGCCAATGTCGTTGGCATTGCGCGCTATTACCGCTCGGCGGATCAGGTGATGCAGAGCCTGACGCAGGGTGTTCCGCCCGATACCATCGCCATCATCGACGACAGCGGCGGCACGCTGACCGCGCCCATCCTGGAACAGTTCAAGGGCGTGATCTGCGCCGGCGGCACGGTCCGCTCCCACCTCGGCATCCTGACGCGCGAGTACGGCATCCCCTGCCTGATGGGGGCGAAGATCAGCGGCATCTTCGACGGTGACACCGTCGAACTTGAGGTTTCGGGGCAGTCGAAGACCACCGAGGCTTACCAGAAGGGTGTCGAAATGACCGTGCGCGTGTGGAAGCTCGCGGCCAAAAAATAATCGAGGAGACAGAACATGCCCAACAACAAATTGACTTATGCCCAGCTGCTCGAGGCCAACAACATCATGCAGGTCTGCGGCGACGAGACCTATTTCCTCTGCGTGACACGCACTGTGCAGGAGTCGAAGCTGTTCCCCGTGTCCTCCTACATGCTGCTGAGCTATCTGAACGCCTTCTATCGCTACCCGACCCTGCTGCGCAAGATCGAGAAACACATGCCGGCCGAGATGATCGCCGACCGCGTGCGCAACATGTGTTCCAAGATCCAGGCCATTGGCACGGGCTGGTGCATGATCGGCTTCTATCTGCTGGGACGTGAAATGCTCATCAACATGGGCATGATCCGGCCGCAGGATGCCGCCGAGGATGTGGCTTACGTCATGGATTTCTGGAAGCGCTACCAGCTCTCCTGGCATCGCAACGACGGCCACATCACCAACAAGGAAGCCGGACACCGCTCGCAGATCCTGCCGGAGCGGCGCATCCAGGTGTTCCACGCCGACATGTATGCCTGCAAGGACGGCGACGCGCTGCATACCGCAGCAGACAAGTTCCTCGCCACCGTGTCGCAATACGCCTTCCTCGTCGCATGCGAGAGCCGCATCAGCATGAGCAACCATGGCCCCTACAATCTTGGTGACGGACGCGAGATGCTGGTGCGTGATTTCTTCGACCTGGCCGAGGGCGACCTGCCCTGGCTGGACGGCGTCGCCAGCGAAGTGCCTTTCAACCGGCTGACGGTGACCACGGCGGTCAAGGACACGCATTTCTACCTGGTGGACGACTGGGGCAGCTTCGATTCCCGCCCCGAATACAAGGGTGAAAACATGTGCGGCGTCGGCCTGTATACCTCCGATGAATTGTCCGAGACGCACACCCCGGTCGGCATGGGCAGCCGCGAGGAACTCACCGAGACTTTCGACCGCTATGCCGACATTTTCAAGGACGCAACCACCAAGCTGTGGAAGCGCATTGCCGGCTATTCGCGCAACCAGATGCTCGACGCCGGCGCCCTGACCTACTACGCCATCATCAAGGATATGGCCCACGTCGCCGGTTGCTATGAGGTCGATGACTGGATGAAATTCGACGAGCGTGCCGAGCGTTTCCGCGGCCTGCTCAACGACGAATACGGCAACGAACTGCTCGGCGCACTGGTTGTGCCGCTGACCCTGCCCAGCCACCAGTGCAACGAATACACCATGATGCAGCATAGCAACGCGCCCAAGCGGGTGCACTCGCCGATCTCCTATGCCATTCTCACCGGCGAAGACTATGTGCCTTCCGTGGGTGACGGCATCCGGCCGGGGGTCACCTACCTGCCGCCCAAGGCGGATCGCTACCGCACCACGCAGGGTGTCATGACGCTGGCCGAGTTCAATCAGCGCTGCAAAAATTTCACACCCCAGCTATGCACCGAAAAATTTCGGCACCTCGACGAGACCTGGGTCAAGTTCAATTACAAGACGCCAGTGGCTGACGAGATGTACAAGATCGAGCAACAGCAGTCGCGCAAGCTGGCCGGCAAGGGCGCAAAACTGAGCCGTGCGGATGTTGCGGCGCTGGCGGACAAGTTTTAATTCCATTCACTGAAATGCCGCCTCGCCGCTGCGGGGCGATCGGGCAAAGGTTGGTTGAACATGCAAATCGGGGCTTTGATTCGGCGAGCGGGACTTCACTTCAAGGATGCGCCTTGCCTCACCGAAGGCGAGCGTAGCGTCAGCTTCCGCGAGTTTGACCAACTTACCGATCGCGTCGGCAATGCCCTGCTGGCAGCGGGATTGGTGCCGGGCGATCGCGTCGGCATCCTGCTGCCCAACGGCATCGATTGCCTGGTCGCCTATTACGCCCTGGCCAAGTCCGGCCTGGTGCGGGTGCCGCTCAGTGCGCGCGACCCGGTCGACAGCCATCACTACAAGCTGTCTGACAGCGGCTGCCGCGCCGTGATCCAGCAGGGTACTGCAGCGCTGAACACCGAGATGTCGATTTCTGCCGCGCAGCTCGAGGAATTCTGCCGTAGCGGATCGAGTGAACCCTGTGTGGTGGATCGCGCGCTCGACGCACCCTACCGGCTCGGCTATACCGGCGGTACCACCGGACAACCCAAGGCCGTGACGCTGACGACCCGCGGCGAACTGGCGGAGCTCTCCGCCTTCCTCACTGACCTCATGCCGGACATCCGGGCAAGCGACTGCTTCCTGCATGCCGCACCGATCGCCCATGCTTCGGGAGCCTTCTTCCTGCCTTCGCTGGTGCGCGGTGCGCGCTCGGTGGTGATGGCGAAATTCGATCCGGCGGCGTTTCTTGAGCTTGCGGAAAGCGAACAGGCGCAGCTGACCTTCCTGGTGCCGACCATGCTGGCGATGATCCTCGAGCAACCCGGCGCGGTCAATGCGAAACTTGCCCTGCGCCGCATCGCCTACGGCGCATCGCCCATCTCTCCGGCCTTGCTCAAGCGTGCCGAGCAGCGTTTCGGCAGGGTCTTCGCGCAGTGCTACGGCCAGGCCGAAAGCCCGATGGTGATCACCTGGCTCGCACCGGAAGATCATGGCCGCGAGGGTTCCTGCGGCCGCCCCTTCACCATTGCCGAAGTGGCCGTCTTCGATGATCAGGACCGCGCCCTGCCGCCAGGCGAGACCGGCGAAATCGTCTGTCGTGGCCCGCAGACCATGGCCTATTACTGGAACCGTCCCGAAGCTACGGCGCAGGCCTTTCGCAACGGCTGGCTGCACACCGGCGACATCGGCACCATGGACGCGGACGGTTTCTTCTACCTGCTCGACCGCAAGAACGACATGCTGATCTCGGGCGGCTTCAACGTTTATCCGCGCGAGGTGGAGGAAGTCCTGCTGGCCTATGACGGTGTCGTCGAAGCCGCAGTGATCGGCTTGCCCGACGAGAAATGGGGCGACCGCATCCATGCCGTGATCAGCGCCCGACCGGGACTGGATTTGAAGGCATTGCAGGCGTTCGCGGATGAGCGCCTGGCCAACTACAAGCGACCCAAGGCCATCGAAATCTGGCTGGACCTGCCGAAGAGCTCGGCCAACAAGATCATGCGGCGCACTGTGCGCGATCAGGTGATCACGCAAATGCGCGCCGCCCAGAAGCAATAGAAACAATGCGGAGTGAAACCATGAAGAACGACATGCACCTGGTGCTGCACGGTCTGGCCATCAAGAAGCACGCAAGCGCCGAGGCCATCGCCGGCATCATCGGTCTCGATCCCGTCCGCGTCGCTGCCGTGTTGCAGGATGCGCTCGCCAAAGGCAGCGTGATCGAGGCCAAGGGAAAGTTTTCGCTGCAACCGATGGCGCGCATCGCCCTGGAGAGCGACTATTCGCGCTATTGCAGCGACCTGCGCGAGAACCCGGCCTTCGTAAAGCTCTACGAGGATTTCGAGGTGGTGAACCATGTGCTGAAAGCCTTGATCACCGACTGGCAGGTGACCGAGATCGCCGGCTCGCGGGTGCCCAACGACCACAGCAACAAAGACTACGACAGCCGCATCATCGACCGGCTCGGCGATTTGCACGAGCGTGCCGAGCGTGTGCTGACCCAGTTCGCCGTGCATCTGCCGCGTCTGGCAATCTATCGCGACAAGCTGCTGGCGGCCCTGGAGAAGGCCGAGGACGGCGCCATCGAATGGGTCAGCGATGCCCGCATCGAGAGCTACCACACGCTCTGGTTCGAGTTACACGAGGATCTGTTGCGCATGCTGGGGCGTACGCGGGTCGAGTGAACGGTCAGCAACGATGAATAATTCCTCGCAGCGCTGGATCTGCAGACTGGATGGCAATGAGCTGCCTGAACGGAGCCTGATCGGCGGCAAGGCCTGGTCGATTGCCCACATCCGTTCGCTCGGCCTGAACGTGCCGCCGGCCTTCGTGATCACCACCGAAGCCTGTGCCGCCTTTCTTGCCAATGGTGATTTCCCACCCGATTTCGACGCGGAACTGGCAATGAACCTGACGGCCCTGGAAGCCGATACCGGGCGGACTTTCGGCCATGGTCCGCGACCCTTGCTGGTCTCGGTACGTTCCGGTGCGCCGATCTCGATGCCGGGCATGATGGACACGGTCCTCAACCTCGGCATGAACGACGTGACCGAGAATGCCTTGGGGCTCGAATGCGGCGACGAGAGTTTCGCCAGGGACACCCACCGGCGCTTTCTCCATCTGTTTGGCGAGATCGTGCTCAAGGCCGAATTGCCGCGCCTGCCGCGCGAAGAGAGTCCCGCGCAATGGCGCGAGGCGATCGGTACGGCCAGCGGCCGCAGCGTGCCGGAAGATGTCATGGCGCAGTTGCACAGCGCCATCCGCGCCGTGTTCAAATCCTGGAACTCGCGCCGCGCCAAGCGCTACCGCGAACACCACGGCATCCCGCACCACCTGGGCACAGCGGTGACCGTGCAGGCCATGGTGTTCGGCAATCTCGATGCGGAGTCCGGCACCGGCGTGCTGTTCAGCCGCAATCCGCTCAACGGCGATCCCGCGCCCTTCGGCGAATACCTCCCGCAGGCGCAGGGCGAGGATGTGGTGTCGGGCAAGTTCACGCCCCGACCGCTGTCCGCCATGCTCGACAGTGTGCCGGTTGCCATGCACGCCCTGCTCGACGCCGCCGGAGTGCTGGAGCGGGCCAACAAGGATGTCCAGGACATCGAATTTACCGTCGAGCGCGGCCGACTCTTCCTGCTGCAGGCGCGTACCGCCAAGCTGGCGCCGCAGGCGGCAGTGCGTACCGCGATCGACATGGTGGGCGAAGGCCTGGTTGACCCGGCCACGGCGATTCAACGCATCTCGCCGGACCGTATCCGCATCCTGCTGGCCCCGCGCCTGCCCGAGGGTGCCGCTGACGTGGCCGAACTCCTGGCGCGCGGCGAAGGCGCCTGCCCGGGTGTGGGCATCGGCGTCGTCGTTACCGATTCCGAAGAAGCCGAACGGCGCGCTGCAGATGGCGACGTGGTGGTGCTGGCGCGGCCGACGACGAGCCCGGACGATCTGCACGGCATGATCGCCTCTTCCGCCGTGATTACCGAGGAGGGCGGCAGCACCTCGCATTCCGCCGTGGTCAGCCGCGCACTGGGCATTCCCTGCGTGGTCGGCTGCGGTGTTGGCAGCCTGGCGGCACTGACCGGCAGGACGGTCACGGTCGATGGTCAGCGTGGCCGCATCTATGCCGGTGCGCTGGAGATCGTCGTCCCCGACGAGCGCGCCGATCCCGCCCTGGTGCAACTGACCCATTGGGCGGAAGCCTTGTCGCCGCTGAAAGTGCTGCGGCCTGGTGCCGCACCTCACGACGGCGTCACCGACCTGAGCCACATCGACGCCGCCACCGATCCGGCACAGATCGCGCAGGTCCTGGCCGGTTTCCCCGGCATCCAGGGCGCCAGCGGCGGCGCCATCGCCAGCGAGGAAGGCGTGCGTGCGGCACTGGCCGCAGGATTGAAATTCATCGTCACCGAGCCGGTGTTGCCGGCACTGCTGGCTGCCGCACAG
>Ga0172380_10004723_pt1 | contig 17200 bp, 14 predicted proteins | sample Leawe162metaG_FD_119747 | JGI IMG/M metagenome (GOLD analysis project Ga0172380, IMG submission 119747) | Leachate microbial communities from a municipal landfill in Southern Ontario, Canada - Leachate well 162 metaG | ecosystem: Engineered > Solid waste > Landfill > Unclassified | place...
CTCAAGTGGGTGACCCATCCCGATGCCATAAATTTCACCTCGGAACTGGGCTTGATCGCGCTGATGTTCATGGTCGGGCTGGAGCTCGACCTCAGGCAGATCAAGAAATCAGGGAAATCGCTTATTTTCCTTGCCGTCCTTCAGTTCGCCGTATGCGTAGCTCTGGGATTAGCCTTCTTCAATCTACCCGGATTCAGCGGCGGCGGGGAATATGCCGCTCTGTACCTGGCTATAGTTTTTGCTCTGAGCAGCACTATGATCGTGGTCAAGCTCCTCTATGATAAGTTTGAGCTTGATACCCTGCCGGGACGCCTCACCCTTGGTATACTGGTTTTGCAGGATATATGGGCCATCATATTTCTTACTATCCAGCCGAACCTGGATAATCCTGCTATAGGCACACTGGGGCTGGCGCTTCTCAAAGGTGTGGGGTTGATCGTTGGCTGTGTGCTGGTCTCCCGTTTCATTCTTCCCAGGGTATTTAAGGGTATTGCCAAGAACCCTGAGCTTGTATTAGTAACTGCGCTGGGGTGGTGCTTCCTGATATCATGGCTGGCGGGGGATGTCGCCGGGCTGAGCCGGGCCATGGGAGCCCTAATCGCAGGCGTCAGCCTTGCTACGTTCCCTTACAAGCAGGAAATCAACGATAGGGTGAACAGCATCCGCTCCTTCTTTCTCATCCTGTTCTTCGTATCACTTGGCATGAGGGTGGCTCAACCCAGCCTTCACATCTTTCTCGTCTCGCTCGCGGCCTCTCTGTTCCTGATAGTAAGCCGATTTATCTCACTTTCCCCGGCCTTATATCTGATGAAAAAGGGCATCCGTGTCAGCTTCCTGGTTCCACTTAATATTGCACAGATAAGCGAATTCGCCTTGGTTATAGTTGCCATCGGGATTAGCTACGGGCATGTCAATCAAGACGTAATGACCATTGTGCTCTTTACTGTGATGATCACATTCCTTGTTTCTACATATATGATTATGTACAGTCACAAGCTCTATCTGGTCGCGGACCGCGTGCTTAAGGTATTTAAGCTGAGCGACGCGGGAATGAAGGCGGAAGAAGCTGTTGAAGTCGAAGCCCATCGGCCGATACTGTTCCTGGGATTCTACAGGATCGCCAGCCATCTGCTGCAGGCGGTGGAGAAGCAGAACCCGGCCATCACAGAGAAGATCGAGGTTATCGATTTCAATCCGGAGGTTCACCAGAAGCTGAACAGGCACGGCGTTAAATGCGTCTTCGGCGACCTGGGCAATACCGGGACGCTGACGGAATGCGGGCTGGAGGAAGCCAAGGTGGTGGTCTCAACCATTCCGGACACGATTCTTAAGGGCACCAGCAACATGGCGCTGCTGAAATATACCAAGAAGGTCAACCCTAAAGCGAGGGTCATCGTTACCGCCGAAAGCTTGGAATTAGCGAAGAAGTTGTGGGCAGCGGGCGCCGATTTTGTGATACTGCCCCATTTTGAGGCGGCGGAAAAGACAGCGACCCTGCTGGAGAAGCTTCTAACCGAAGAGTCCATCCCAGATGCGTGCTCGGAGTATCGCTGCAAGGTGATGGAGGATGAAGGGGAGATCATCGGGTGACATTTCCCTGGGCATTATTCAGCAAATTGTCACAGTCGGAGCTGGTTTAACCAAACCCCCTGTTAGCCCCCCATACTTTGGGGGACTTTGAGAGTTGGGGGACACCCCCAAACCCCCGGCAGGAGATGTTTCTCCTGCACCTCTTTGTGCGGTCAAAGTTGACTGTACTATTGCATAACTGACATAATACCTTGTGCTGATGAAGAACATAGCTGAAAAAGAGCGGCTAACACTGCGGTTTGCCGATGTTGCGCCGCACGGCGACTCTATCGCCCGCAAGGGTGAAGAGGCGATTTTCGTCTCCGGTATGATCCCCGGAGAAGAGGCTGTCGTAGATGTGAGGCGCGGGCGACGCGGCATGCTCTATGGCCGGGTCGTTGAGATGCTGGTGAAATCGCCGCACCGCGTTGAGCCGCGCTGTCCCTACTTCGGCGCGTGCACCGGATGCCAATGGCAGCATATCGACTATGCGTATCAGCTCGAGCTGAAGCGCGACGCGGTGCGCCGCCAGCTGCGGGAGCATGGCGGCTTCGCTGCCCCGCCCCTGCGCGCCACCCTGCCCTCGGTCGAGCCCTGGAATTATCGCAACCACGCCCGCTTCACAGTCGATCGTGAGGGCCACCTCGGCTTCGTGCACCGCGAGAGACACAATTTCATCGCCATCGAGCAATGTCATATCATGAACCCCTGGATCAACCAGACGCTGGCCGACATGCAGGGACGCTGCCAGAAGCGCACGCAGATATCGGTGCGCTACGGCGTAAACACGGAGAGCTTCCTCGTCCAGCCCAAAATGCCCGAGCTCGATATCCCCTCCGGGCAGAAATGGTACGAGGAGGAGCTCAAGGGGCGGCGCTTCCGCATCTCGTCGCCGTCCTTCTTCCAGGTGAATACGGCGCAGGCCGAGCGCATGATTGATGTCATTGAGGACAGGCTCGATCTCAAGGGTAACGAGGTTATCGTCGATGCCTTCGCTGGCGTGGGGACCTTCGCTACCGTGCTTGCTTCGAGGGCTGGTAAAGTAATCGCTATTGAGGAGGCCCCCGCCGCAATCGATGATGCCAGGGTTAATATTGCAGGTCTGGATAATGTCGAACTGATCACGGGCAAGACGGAGGTTGTACTTCCTGCGCTCGATATCGCCGTCGATGCTGCTATCCTGGACCCGCCGCGCGCGGGCTGCCAGCGCAGCGGGCTCGAAGCCCTTTTGAAGCTCGCGCCGTGCAGGGTTATCTACGTTTCCTGCGATCCGGAGAGCCTGGCGCGCGACCTGCGTGTCCTATGCGACGGCGGCTACCGCTTGGCCGAGGTGCAGCCGGTGGATATGTTTTCCAATACGTATCATGTCGAGTGCATAGCAACGCTCGTCCGCAGCGATATCTCTCCCGATGTCGTGCTGGCGTCCGCCTCGCCGCGGCGCCGCGAGCTGCTGCTGGCGCTGGGCCTGGATTTCGTATCGACAGCTTCTTCCGATGATGAAGTTATATCGTCGGAAGAGCCACCCGCGGCAGTTGCCGAACGCCTGGCCCTGTTAAAGGCGGAGTCGATAGCTATGTCGCATATCGATAAAGCTGTCATAGGCGCCGACACCATCGTTGTGCTCGACGGGGCGATACTGGGCAAGCCGCGCGATGAGGCTGAGGCGACTGATATGCTGAAGAAACTTCGTGGTCGCCAGCACGATGTTATCACCGCTGTCGCTGTCATCCGCAACGGGAGCTCGGTTGTCGATCACGTGTCGACTAAAGTTGCGATGCGTAACTATACCGACGAGGAGATCGCGGCCTATGTTGCGTCCGGCGACCCCATGGATAAGGCTGGGGCTTACGCTGTTCAAAATCCGACCTTCGCTCCGGTATCAGGTGTCGATGGTTGTTATCTGAATGTCGTCGGCCTGCCGCTTTGCCTGCTGGCGCGTCTTTTGCGGGAAGTTGGCCTGGCAATCAGACCGAGGCCGGAATGGGAGCTGCCGGGTCAATGTGCATCGTGTGAGTGGAAGGGAGTATTGACCGGGAGCTCCAAAATACAGCGATGGTGTGGGGAGATGGGGGAATGATTAGGCCGATAATGGATATCTGTAGTTTATCAACGTTACAAAGAAGACATTGATAAACACGTGGATAATGAAGGCCGGCCAGTAAGACTTACCCCTGTACGCAACGTAACCGAATAGTATTCCAGTAAATATAGTGCTCACTGTCTCCAATTCCGGCTTGCCCAGGTGCATCAGCGCAAACGGGATCATCTGCAATAAGATACTGCCTTCTTTGAATTTCTCTTTGAGCCCGAACAGAAGGTAGCCGCGGTAGATAAACTCAGACGCGGACAGGCTGACACAGCTCGTCAGAAAGTAAATGAAGAAGTCGAAGTTCTCTGTACGGTAATAGCTTTGCAGGGAATAGCTGAAAGAGGACGCGTATAGAATTATCGCCGCTATCAGGCAGATCACGCCTACATGCAATACCCATATACGGGGAACGCCTAACCTCAGTCCGAAATTGAGAGGATTTTTTCTCAAGATTATAAGAATTACTGATATGGGGCAGACGGCGCAATAGATAAAGGTGCTCAGCCACTCCGGCTGGAGGGGGTGATATCGGTCCAGGCAGAGGAAAAGCACGGCGGAGGCGACGATGATCGTCTCGCTGCGGTTCCGCTTGAGGAACTGACCGATGCCGGCAAGCTCTTCTTTAAACAGACGTAACATCAAGGATAGTGTAAAAGAAAGCTGTATTGGGAGGCAAGTTCCCCAGATTTTTCAGCCCCAGCCTTGCAATTAAAGTGTCGCAAATACGGTCTATATTACATTGCGAGAGTGAGGCGGGTTTCCCCTTTTTGTATCATTTTCTACCGTTTATCCATCTGCGATTGATACTTATCGGTCTCGGATGTTTCGATATCTTACCGTTTACTGTGTTTTACTGGCAGTCGCCACCGTCGTAGTTGCATGCGTAGACGTTACAACCGAGGGCTTCGTCGCAGGTCCCATCACCTACCCATGCCCACTGGCACCCAGTGGCGCAGTAGCCGCTGCAATCGCCGCCGTCGTAGTCGCATGCATAGACGTTGCAACCGAGGGTTTGGTCGCAGGTCCCGTCACCTACCCATGCCCACTGGCACCCCGGGGCGCATTCACCGGAGGTATTAGTAGAAGACCCGGATAACATCACAACGACTACAACAACAACTGCTATCACAACAACAATGATTACAGGTATGAGTATATACAGCCAGAGTTTACGAGATGGCTTAGCGGACTTCGCGGAGGAGCGAGAGTCGACGCTGAGTAATGCCAGCTTAAGGTCTGATACATCGTATCCTTCTTTTTCCCACTCTTCTAACTGCCGCTGGAGGTCACTCAGTATATTACTACTATCAGATTGTTTTGCCATAGCCATCCCTCTCCAGTTTAACTACTTATAGCTTATCCTCTGTGTTCTCTCTGTGGAGTCTTCAACAATTAATCGCACCTGGGTGTTGTGACCCAATTTAAGGGTAGCATCACCTTTTATCTCAACCGGACGACTCTCTTGGCCAGGTTTCCATCCCGGTAGAGGGACGTCATTAACAATGGTCCCGTTTTTACTACCAACATCTTTCACCATAAGTTTGCCGGATTCCATATATACACATGCATGAGACCTAGAAACTGTGGCATCAGAGATGCCAAGTGAGATGCTATCAATCCCTGATTTTACCAGTACGGTATAATCTTTATCTGAGCGGCCTATCACGATCGGTCCAGTAATTGGGATCGAAACGTCGTGGCCATCATCGCTTTTCGCTACTAAAGAACTCATTTGATCTTGCCCTTCAAGTCCTCAAGTGCCGCTTTCAGTAGAATAATATCTTTGTAACGATCATCTTTTTTCTTAGCCAAACACTGCGCTAATATCTTGTCCAGTTCCTTAGGCAACTCGGGCTTGATCTCACTCGGTTTTGGAAACTCGCTTTTGGCGATACTGAGGGCGAGCTCATATGGATTCTGTCCTTTGAACGGTAGCTCTCCGGTAACCATCTGATATATTAGCGCGCCAACCTGATAAATGTCAGTCCACCAACCCACCCCGCCGAACTCATCCGGCTTCATCTGTTCAGGGCTCGAGTAAGCAGGCGTTCCCTCATATGCTGTTTCCTCTGTACCCTCGATCATCATTTTACCCAGACCCCAATCGGCTAACTTCGGCTTGTCTTCACTATTAAACATTACGTTCGCAGGTTTTATATCCCTATGGATGACCCCAAGGTGGTGAGACTCGTAGAGGGCATCACACAACTGTATCGCGATATCCAGCGCATCTTTTAATTCTAGATGACCTATCCTCTGTTTTAACGAGCCTTTCCCCATATATTCCATGCATAGCCAGGGAAATGGCCTATCTCCATAGTCGAAGACTTCGACGATGTTAGGATGATGCAGTCGCGCCCATAGTTCAGCTTCGTGTATAAAAACTCCGGGCTCCACCGTAGCAAATGTGTCTATATGTGGTATTTTTATAGCGACTATCCGTTCATCTGATCTTCGTTTAGCTTTGTAAACAACGGAATAGCCGCCCCTTCCGAGTATCTCCATCACTTCGTATTTCTTGGATATTTCCGCACCAAGATCCGGTCCTTTATTACCAGACGGTACTTCAGCCCGAGCAGCGGGCTGAAGTTTATACTTGAGCTTGGTCAGTTCTTTCTCAACCTCATCCACATATTGCGGCTTCTTCAATTTAGATTGAAGGTTCTTAACCTCCGCTTCATAGCCTCTGGTATTAAGAGAAGCAAGTTCTGCCTCGACCTGCTTTAACCTTTTAACTTTTGTCTCAAAGTCCTTAAATTCTTTAACTACAGTATTCAAATCCGTCATTTAAGCACCCCATTTTTACTGATTCGGTATTAATAGACAGTCCATAGCAATATTTAAAAGCCAATAGATCATTTTCTTCTATCCTTCAGTCTTAACACTACTAATATGAGACTGAAGAAACCTACGATGAACATCAAGAGAACGATCCAACAAAATGCTATGTTAACATTGAACGCCGTACCGTATTGGTCTTTTATTCTTGTTATAGTTTGATCTGCTGCAATCTGGGCACTCATTAGGTCGGCGTCATCATCATAATCAGCTACACCCGGGAAATCGCAGTCAGTGAACATGTTGTAGCCAGAACACCTATCTTCTCTACATTGCTCATCAGCCACGCATTTTCCCATCTCGCTGATCGTTACCAAGGATTGGTAGGTCCATTTAGTTGTAGTCACTGAGCTAATAACCTGGCCAACGGGGCCAGTATACTTCTCGGGCAATACCCCACCAAATATTACTTGAGGAACAAGAAACACAAGAAGTATCAGAGGGGTAACATTTTGATTTGGAGATACCGCAGATATCAATAACCCTGTAACCATGCCCGAGAGAATCGATAGAAACAGTGTTATATATACAGCTACTAGCTGGCCCCCTGAGGGCCAGTGTCCGGCTAGCACCATGAACAAAGTGAAAATGCCAGCTGAGTATAATGAGATTATGAGAGAAACCCCCATTTTAGAAAGAACGTAGGGTAGTATCTTCAAGCATACCATGCGTTCTCGTCGGTATATATCCATCTCTTTGGTAATTTCCCGCATGGTCGCAAGGCCTCCGACCATGAAGCACACTACGGCAGCCATGAAGAGATTGATAATCGCTCTTGTCGCATCTCCGCCACTAGGTTCAAATATTCCTGGTTTCCAGATGACAAAATCCAGGAGTCCTATGAGGGGTGCAATCATCAACATCAGCATTAGGCTGACCTTATCATGCAACAGAAGCTTTGTATTGCGATTTGAAAGAGTGAGATATTGGTTCAAAGCTGAGATACGCTTGTTCCTTGCCCCTGCCTTGGAAGTATCTTTAACAGGCAAATCCTTCTGGGGTGTTTTAGACTGACCAACGAGAGGGTCCAGTACATAAGTATGATACTGTGGCGATTCGCGATAATCCTTCCCCCACTGTTCGGGGGAGCCTCCCCTCAGTTTCTCGTATATTTCATCAAAATCGTTGACCTTGAAATAGGTCAACGCCTCCTTAGGGGGGCCGTAATAGGCGAGATGCCCACCCCGCGCAAGGAAAACCACCATATCGCACTCAGTCACATTCTTGGTAGCATGTGTGATGAGTAGAATTGTACGCCCTTCGCGGCTAAGCTTGTGAAGCAGACGCATAATCTCGTGTTCAGTTCCAGGATCAAGGCCCGAAGTAACTTCGTCCAGGAAGAATAGTCCAGGCTCCGCAAGCAGCTCAACTCCCATCGCGACGCGTCTCTTCTCTCCTCCGCTACACCTACTTACAGGTTGATCCTTGCAATTGCTGATGCCTAGAGTCTCCAGTACACTCATCACACGTTTATGTCTTTCGTCACGTGTAGTGTCTAGGGGTAAGCGCAACCGCGCAGAGTAATTGAGCACTTCATAGGCTGTGAGCCCCATATGAACTATGTTTTGCTGAGGGACATAACCCAGCTGACTCCGATAGACATCATAGTTGGCATAGAGGTCGTTTCCGTTAACCAGAACCCTGCCCGAGGTCGCAGGACGGAACCCATTTAAAACATCCAGCAGCGTGCTCTTACCAGAACCTGCCATACCGACTATAGCGACGAATTGACCTGGTTTTATAGATAGCGAGATATCCTGAAGTAGGTTTTTGCCTTTGCCCACCATTTTCTGCAGGCTGATGGCATCCAATCCCAGGTAGTGCGATTCATCAACAGACTCGAGTTTCCCTGTTCTATATGTAAGTTTATATGGACCTATATTGACGATATCGTCGCGATGCAATACGGCTGGCTTAACAATGCGTTGACCATTTACGCATGTGCCATTTGTTGATCCAAGGTCCTCGATAATGTATTCTTCTGTAGTTCCCTGCCGAATTATACGTGCATGTTTTCGTGAAACAGAGGGATGGTCCAGTTTAATATCATTATCTGGACCGCGGCCAATGGTTACAGTAGGGCGTTCAGTAAGAAGAGGGATATGCTGTGTTTCATCTGCAGGTTGCTTGATCGATGGTTCCTCACCTTTACTCGGTCGAAGGGATAAGAATAGTTGCAGGGTGAATTTTCCAATAGTTATAGTATCACGATTCGCCAGTTGATGAGGTTCGTTGGGCTTGATGCTGGTACCGTTGACCTTTGTTCCATTGCGGCTATCTAAATCAGTGATATATATCACTGATTTAATTCTCTCGATTTTGGCATGATGTCTAGAAACAGTCTCTTGAGCTAGAACAAGAGTGCTGTCATCTCCGCGACCGATAGTGACATTATCTTTATCAAGGACATAGTCATATTCCTTGTCACCGTCACGTATTTTTAGGATATCTTGTCCATCCATTGCTTTCATTTCAACAAACCCTCTTTATTATAATGTTTTGTCTGATAAAAAACTCTCTTAGTCATTATAATCCCGGCGATTAGCGCCAAAACAGAAAACGCAGTGGAGACATAGAACCCATAACCCAAGCCATAAGAATCGACACCTATAACTGAATCGTTAAAATAATTATTCATATCGCTGCCAAGAGCCAGAAACCATACCGCAATACCAAATGAGTATAAAGCCGCCATGACCGCTGCAATGCCCTGAACTTTAACCGTAACATTTAGCCATTCTTTTTTGACCATGGTAATCGTAAAAGCGCATAGCGTGCAGACGATGAGCAGCGTGCCAGCACTGAGCATATAGTAGGCATGAGGGAATGTTAGGTTTGAAAAATAGGCAAATACTTGCATAAACAAGCTGTTGTGCGTTGCCATTTCCCATCCCGATGATGAGTATGGCAGTGTAAGAATCCACACAGACATTGACACATGGAACCACGGCAGAAACACTCCTACCACTACCATAATCCCGCAGAGAAGTATGATGGCTGGAAATAAAAATCTGAACTGATCAGTAATATAAGGTGACTTGCGTAGTCTAGTAATCAATTATACAAATCCTTCGGGATGAACACACCATAGCTCTAAGTGCGCTACTGTTCCATCCGTACTTAGCACTTGTTATTCGTAACTAGCATTACATAGATGTGATTTGTCATTTCAATTCGCCTTAATGATGATTACAGAAATGTTATCCATGCCGCCGTTCTCGTTGGCGGCTTCTACCAGTCGGTCACATGCGGCTTGCGCATTGCTCGATTGTAATAGGATATCCTTTATTTGATTATTCCTGACCATCTCCCACAGGCCGTCGGAGCAGATAAGAAAGGCGTTGCCCAATTTTAAGTCTTCTAAAAAGGTATCTGTTTCAACATTACTCTGTGATCCGAGACATCGGGTAATCATATTGCGTTGGGGATGAGTGTAGATTTCATCTGGAGTAATCGTACCTGCTGCCACAAGCTCTGACACCAATGAATGATCAACTGTGATTTGGCGCAGGTTATCGCCATCGAGAGAATAAACCCGGCTATCACCTACGTTCACAATATATACTTTCGTATCCAGTATCAGCACCGCCGCGATGGTCGTTCCCATCCTGTTATTCCTGGATTGAGCCTGAGTATAAACTTCGGTGTTGGCTGCCTGTACAGCCTCAATCAGCATGCGCATGATAAAATCGTTATCACGTATAGGCTTCTTATCATTCTTATTCAATGTATTGATAGACTCAGTCAGGCCTTTGCTAAAAGCCTCCAGTGCTGATTTGCTGGCAATTTCACCACCCTCATATCCACCCATCCCATCGGCTACAGCACAGGCCCTAACGAAGCTATCCGCTTTAGACAGATCGATACAGATTATGCTATCTTCATTCAGCTTTCTCACCTTGCCTGTGTGGGTTGCCAGGCCAATGTCCAGGTTTATTCGAGACGGGAACAGCCTTCTTCTAAGAAAACTAATCATTGCAGTTTCCTGTTGACAGTATATTAGGCATAAACATTACAGTCAAACGTTAGTTGATATACATCATCTTTCGTCCATGCATGTTCCCCTGTCTAAGCGTATTGGAGCGGGAGGCGGGACTCGAACCCGCGACACCCTGCTTGGAAGGCAAATAACCTGATGTCAGTCCTTTTAGGTTGCAGCGTTTATCGGCTAACTAGCTCCCGCGCTCGCGCTTCTTCTCTGCCAGGCGCAGCTCTCTCCTGCTGGCGGCCTGCTCGTAGCGCCGCTTCTCCTCGTCGGTTTCCGTGATGACGGGCGGCACCTCTACCGGCTTGCGGTTGTTGTCCAGCGCGACGTAGGTCAGGTATGCAGAGGCGATATGGCGCTTCTCGCCGGTCATGACGTTCTCCGTATCAACCCTGGCGCCGATCTCCATTGAGGTCCTGCCTACATAGTTCATGGCGGCTTTGATGGTAAGTATCTCCCCGATAAAACCGGGGTTGTGGAAGTCGATCCTGTCGACCGAGGCCGTCACTGTGTTGGCATGTGAGTGCCGCGCTGCGACAACGCCTCCCGCATCGTCAATGAGCCGCATGATTACGCCGCCGTGGACGTTGCCGTAGTAATTGGCGTCCTGCGGCGTGACGAAATGGGAAACAGTTATGGCGGTCTCTTGGACAGTCTTACCTTTCATGATATCCTCCACATCCCTTATCATTGCCCGACTTGATCTGGTAATCCAGAGGGCGAGGTGAGCCTCGCCCCTACATGAATTGAAACCTTATTTCTTCGGCTCTTCCTTGATGGTGACACTGATTATCTTGGAGCCGTTCTTGAGCTTTTTGAGGACGTCCATTCCCTCTACCAGCAGGCCGAAGACGCTGTGCTTGCCGTTGAGGTGCGACTGAGGCCCATAGCAGATGAAGAACTGGCTGCCGTTGGTTTTTGGTCCGGCGTTGGCCATGGACAGAGCGCCCGTGACGTGCTTGAGCTTGGGGCTGAACTCGTCGGCGAACTGGTAGCCCGGGCCGCCGCTGCCGGTGCCGGTGGGATCCCCGCCCTGCGCCATGAAGTTGGCGATGACGCGGTGGAACGTCGTGTCATCGTAGAAGCCGTCGCGGGACAGGAAGACAAAGTTGTTCACTGTCATCGGGGCGTCGGCGGCGAACAGGTCCAGCACCAGTGTGCCGGCTGATGTTTCCATAGTGGCGGTGTAGCTCTTGGCGGGATCGATGGTCATGGCGGGTGGGGCAGCGTACTTCTTCATTTTCTTTAAAACCTCCAGAGGAGAGGATACTTCATGCATCATATGGTGTCAACGAGAAAGATTCACAACCCCTGCATTCTGGGCCTTTTCTTTTAAGTCCTGACTACAAATGTGCCGGCGATCTTGTCGTGGAGTCCCTGTTTCCTTCCGTCAAAGGCTATCATTATGAAGCCAAGATAGAGGATGGCCGCTGAGACAAAAAAGCCTAAATAGCGTATGATCGCTCTGCCCAACCCGATTGGACCTCCGTCGGCAGCTACGATCCTGATACCCATGGCCATCTTACCAGGGGTCTGGCCTTTCCATGTCCAGAAACCGATCATATAAACCAGCTGGATCGGAGCTGCTATGCAGGAGTAGACAACTTTTGAGGTGAACATAGCAAGCGGCACAAATATGATGCACAAGATAATACCATCTATTAGTTGTGCTGCAAAGCGCCTCCCAAACCCGCTGAACTCAGACGTCGCCACGAAGGTGCCTGAGGAGGTCTGAGACCTTTGAGACGCACTCGCAGACGATTGACCTCCGACTGAGACAGCCTCGGGCTGAAGCTGACCGTAGACATCGGCGCAAACCTGGCAATAGGTTTTCCCCCCCATCTCCCGCTTGCATTCGGCGCATACCCCCCTGCCGCATTTGATACAGACACCGGCGGCATCGGTTTCAACATGACTGGCGCATTTCATATTCTTCTCCTTTTAACTTCGTCGATAGTATTGTTGACCTGCTGATTTTATGACCTTGCATCACGAGAACCAGTGATATTGTTTGTCAATAATCACCGCAAATACGTTATATAACCCGTGAATTGCCATCGCGCTGAAGAAATACTTGCCGTTGCCTCCTAAAAAGCGATCCTTCCTTCTTACCCAGGCTGCGAGTCGCTGGTTGATCCCGAGCCCGACGATGTAGCTGCATGAAACGTGAAGCAGGATGCAAACCGTATAGCGCCATATCACCAGCTCTTGTGTAGGATCCGGGATGTATACGTTGAGATACATAGCGTTTTCTATCAGCGCGAAGGTCAGGCCCGACAGCGCTGCTAAAAAGGCGGTATATCTTCGGGAGAAGAGAGCCTCCGGCTTCTTGGCCAGCAGGAAATAAACGCCGCACGGCTTCATGATTTCCTCGAAGACGGGGGCGGCAACGAACGGCCCGATGTACCAGCCGTAGCCCATCTCATGAGTCGCTGCTCCTAGGATGCCGAATAAACCGCCGATTAAAGCGACGAGAGGGCCAAGAATGTACCATTTCAGAGGCGTTGACTGCGAAGAAAGATGTGAATATGTCGACGTTCTGGTTTCAATATAAGATTGTAGCGGCGGTGTTTTTTCTGCAATTGCATTATCGATTTGATTACGAATATCGGCACAAGGCTGACAGTAAAATTTGCCTCCGACCTCTCTTTTGCATTCTATACATAATCCTTTACCACACTGAATACAAATACCTGTGGCTTCGCGATCATCATGATTTGAGCATTTCATGTTTCAGAGCCTTGATTGCGTGTTTAAGGAAGCCAGTGAAATCATTTAGGGCATAGTTGATACAACGTTGAGTTATATTAGTTTATCTATTAAGGGGCTGTCAAGCTGGCGTTATCGTTGCAGTTTGACAACCGGCATGAGTCATTTTAATATAATTATCGTTTGTATCTTTTAATGAATGATTGTTCAGGCTTGATGTAGAAAGGGGAAATTCTGTGAAGTATATAGAGACGTTGAAATGGCTCTCGGTGATTCTTATAATCGCTGTTATGATACCCATGATTGGTTGCGGGAATGGAGGAAATCAGGAACCTTCACCTACCCTGCCGCCAACGGCAACTCCATCTGAGCCTACGGGCGAAACGGGCACGTTGTCTGATCTAGAGGGGGATGTTCAGGTGCAACGGCAGGGGGTGGGCGCGTGGATTGCGGCGACATCTGGCATGAAAATCGGCACGGGAGACAGCCTTAAAACGGGTGAAGACGGATACGTACTTATTACTTTCTTCGATGGAAGTGTGATGGAGATCGAAGCAGATACCGAAATCTCGGTCGAGGAACTCAGCGTTGCATCAGGAGGATCGACCACTGTCCGCATCAATCAGGTGATAGGCAGCACGCTCAACCGTGTGGAGAACCTCATCGATTCCTCGTCGAAATATGAAGTCGAGACGCTTGCCGGCACAGCCGTGGTGCGGGGCACGATTTTTTATAATGTAGTGGAGCGGGAGGACGGCATTACTCATACATGTGCCAGCACTTTCAAGGAAGAGGAAGGGCGGCATTTTGTGGACTTCAGCAACAATGGGGAAACGGTGGAAATCCCTGAGGGGAAGACGGCCTGCTGCTGGCAGGGGGGCGTCCCCGGCAATCCTTTTTACACTGATCCGGATGATAGCCCGGCAGGATCACAGGGCGGTGGAGGCGGTGGCTGCTATGGTTACGGTTGTCATGGATACCCGACTCCCACGTCTACGGCGATGATGGAATGCTCACCCGGATGTTACTACTACATGATTGGAAATAGCTACTGCGACGAGGCATGCTACACCGAGGCTTGCAGCTACGACTACGGCGATTGTGTAGATTGACAATTGTCATTGCTCATTCTAATATATTCTAGCTAGTCGATTTCTTGGGAACTGAGGCAGAAAATAGGAGTAAGTATGAAGAACATAACAGTATTTAAATGGCTTTCCGTAATGCTTGTAGTGCTTATTGTGGCAGCAGCTATTGGCTGCGGGAAGAAAGAATCTCAAGAGCCGACTCCTACTCCTGTTGTTACTGCAAGTCCAACGGCAACGGCTCCCGCTGAACCTACAGGGGAAACCGGCACCCTTTCCGGCCTGGAAGGGGACGTCCAGGTTTTGAGACAGGGCGCGAGTGCATGGGAGGCGGCCACCTCGGGCATGAAGGTCGGCACGGGCTATGGAGTGAAGACGGGCAATGACGGATATGTGCTCATCACGCTCTTCGACGGGAGTGTGATGGAGCTTGAGGCTGATACAGAGATATCGATCGAGGAGCTTAGTGAGGCTTCCGGAGGCTCTACAACCGTCCGTATCAATCAGGTGATAGGCAATACTATCAACCGTGTGGAAAATCTCGTCGATTCCTCATCGACTTATGAAGTGGAGACGCCGGCGGGCTCGGCAGTAGTGCGTGGCACAATCAAGGAGATTCTAGTGGGCACATCCGGTCGTACATGCGTCAGTATTTGGGATGAGGAAGATACAGCAGAGCATTCCGCGACTTTCACCGGCAATGGAGTCGCTGTATCTATAGCTGAAGGGATGATAAGTTGTTGTGAGGCGGGCGGTATTCCCGGAGCTCCGTTCTATGCCGATTCATCTGATGACCCCCTCGACGGCTCTACTATGGGTGGCGGTGGTGATGTGTCCCCATGTCCGCCGGGGTGCTACCTTATTGGTGGAACCGGATTTACAGAAGTTGGAGTGCAGCTCTTCACCCAAGATGGGATTGAGGGATGCTACTGCCCGCCACCTTCATGCACTCCACCTCCATCGCCATGTCCGAGCCTGTGTTATTGGGATTCGTATGAATGCTCGTGTATGGGAAGCTGTTATTAAGCGTTGCCACTGGTAGTAGTGAACGAATGCTCTAGAGATATCTTCTAGAATAGTTGTGCTGATAAACGGATGCCATCCTTTTTGAAACGATTAACAAGGAAGCGGCGCAGACAGTTCAGGCATGTACTGATTGCGTGCGGCATCGGCGTCTCTTTCGCCCTTATAACATATTTCGTTCAGCCTTTCTCCAGCATCCAGTACCGCCTCAGCGACATGCTTTTTGTCCCAAGAGACCCCTCCCCTAATATCGTTATCGCTGCCATAGACAACGATACATTGAATCAGTACGGCAGGTTGGCGGAATGGTCCCGCTCGCTCCATGCTCAGGCTATAGAGAACCTGGACAATGCCAAAGCTATGGCTATCGGCTATGACGTCCTCTTTGCCAGCGAGACCGCCAACGATTCGGTGCTGGCTCAGGCCATGGCGGATGCCGGCAACGTGGTCATCGCTGTGGCCGGGGATGAGGATGGGCAGATAAGCTCGCCGACACGCGAGATAACTTTCCAGAACGTAATCCACCTGGCCACGACTCTGGAGAACGCGTCCGTGGCTACCGGGCATGTCAGCGTGCTCATAGGCGAGGGCGGCATAGTGCGCGAGATACCGCTGGTCATCTGCGAAGCCGAAGGTGAGACTTATCCCGCGCTGATGCTGTCGGTGCTGTATACGCACTTCAAACAGGCGCTGCCGTCGCAGTTTGTTGTCGATAATGGCGTGATGCATCTGCTCGACCGCGATATCCCCGTTGACGACACGAAGAGCATGCGCATCAACTATGCCGGGCCGCCCGGCACGTACACAATGATATCGTACGCCGATATCATCCAGGGGAACTTCGATCCCGAGCTGGTCAAGTTCAAGATGGTGCTTGTGGGCATGACGGCCACGGGAGATCCGGACTCCTGGGTGACGCCTATATCACCGGAGAAGATGTACGGGGTGGAGATACATGCCAACGCCATGGACACTATACTGAACCAGATCTACCTAGTGGAGATGAGCAAGGTTGGAACTTTCCTTATCCTGCTCCTGCTGGTGGGCATACTGGGCCTGGCCCTGCCGTTCCTGAACCTGCGCTGGGGCGCCCTGCTCAGCATTCTCCTGTTCGTCGCTTATGCCCTGGCCGTATTCTTCAGCTTCGATTACGGGCATATATTGAATATTATGTATCCCCTGCTGGCTGTTCCTTTGGTCTATGTGACAGTGCTCATATGCCGTATCACCTCCGTGCAGGCTGACAGGAGGGATACTAAGAATATCTTCGGGAAATACGTATCGCCTCAGGTGGCACATGAAATCCTCAACATGGCTGACAGCGACCGTCTCAAGCTCGGCGGCGTGCGGCGCGAGGTAACTGTGTTCTTCTCGGATATCCGGGGCTTTACCGCCATGAGCGAGAAGATGTCTCCTGAAGCTGTTGTAGATACACTGAATCGCTACCTAGGCATTATCATCGACTGCATCTTGGCCAACGGCGGCATGATAAACAAATTCGCCGGCGACAGCATCATGGCTATATGGAATGCGCCTGAGGATCAGCCTGATCATTCCGTGCTGGCTGTGAAGGCGGCGCTAGAGGCCCAGCAGGCGGCGGCTAAAATATCCGTCGGTGCCGATCAGCCCAAGGTGCAGTTCGGCATCGGCATCAATACCGGTCCGGCGCTGGCGGGCAGCATAGGCACAGAGGGCCGTGCCGAATATACGGTCATTGGCGACACCGTCAACCTGGCATCGCGGATATGCTCCGGCACGCCGGGGGGACAGGTATGGATAGGCTCTCTGACATACGAGCAGGTGAAAACTGCAGTAGAGACAGTCGAATTGTCACCGCAGAGCTTCAAAGGCAAGGCCGAGCCCGTGAAGGTATACCAGGTTGTGAAGCTGCTTGGTGAAGAG
>Ga0172380_10004724_pt1 | contig 17197 bp, 13 predicted proteins | sample Leawe162metaG_FD_119747 | JGI IMG/M metagenome (GOLD analysis project Ga0172380, IMG submission 119747) | Leachate microbial communities from a municipal landfill in Southern Ontario, Canada - Leachate well 162 metaG | ecosystem: Engineered > Solid waste > Landfill > Unclassified | place...
GATGCGGCCGGGGCTCCGCGACATCACCACCACCCGGTCGCCGAGGATCACCGCCTCCCGCACGTTGTGCGTGACGAAGAGCACGGTGGCGCCGATGCGCAGCGCGACCGACTGCAGCTCCAGTTGCAGGTCGTCGCGCGTCTGCGCGTCCAGCGCCGCGAACGGCTCGTCCATCAAGAGCATGTGGGGCTCCACGGCCAGCGCCCGCGCCAGCTGGACCCGCTGCTTCATACCCCCCGACAGCTCGTGGATGTAGGCGCGATCGAACTGCGCGAGGTTCACGAGCTCCAGCTGCCGATCGACGATCGACCGCCGCGCTTCCTTCGGCACGCCCCGCAGCTTCAGACCGAACTCCACGTTGGCGCGGACATTCAGCCACGGGAACAGCGCGGGCTCCTGGAACACCACCGCGCGCTCGCGGGCCATGCCGGTGATCGGCGCGCCCTCGAAGGTGGCGGCGCCATCGAACTGCCCGTCGATCCCGGCGGCGATGTTCAGGAGCGTCGACTTCCCGCAACCCGACGGGCCGACGATGCACACGAACTCGCGCGCGCGCACCTCGAGGGACACGCCGTCGAGGGCGAGCGTGTCCTGGCGGGCGGTCCGGAAGCGCTTGGAGATATCCCGCAGCTCCAGCAGGGTGGCCGCCGCTCCGCCCGGTGCGGTCGCGGCGGCCTGGTTCCGTTCGGCAACGCCTGTCATGGTCGGCCCTTGCTGTCGGCCCCGCCGCTACTGCTGCACGGGTTTCAGGTTGAGTTCCTTCAGCACATTGTTGAGTGGATCCAGGGCGTAGATGTTCGCCAGGTCCGGCTTCTTCTCGCCCAGGTAGCCCAGCGCGAACGCGTCGTCCGCGGACTTCCGCAGCGAGGAGGCGATGGGGTCGTAGGTGATCTTCTGGTTCCGCCACGCGGCGCTGATGATCGCGTCCGGCAGCGCGGCGCCGCTGATCTTCTTGATGCTCTCGTTCACCAGCCCGCGCGCCTCGTCCGGGTGGTCGTTGATCCACAGCGTGGTCTTGACGTGTGCCCGCAGCAGGCGCGCCACCACGTCCGGGTGCTCCTCCATGAACTTCGTCCGGACGATGAGGTGCGTGGTGACGAAGTCCCCGTTCGGCCAGAGATCGCACTCGTCCAGGAAGACCCTGCCCTTCGCCTCCTGCACGATGCGCGTCGCCCACGGCTCCGGCACCCACGCGCCGTCCAGTTGCCCACGCGAGATCAGGGAGAGCGCATCGGCGTTCGCGGTCGGGATCACCTGCACGTTCCCCCCGTGCTCTTTGTCCTTCAGTCCGTTCTTCTGGAGCCACGCGCGCAGCGCGACGTCCTGAGTGTTGCCCAGCTGCGGCGTCGCGATCTTCTTGTTCGCAAAGTCCGAGGGCTTCGTGATCCCGGAGTCGCCGCGCACCACCAGCAGCGCACCGGCGCTGGTGGCACCCGCAACGATGCGCAGGTCCTTGCCCTGCGATTGCACGTACCCGGTGATCGCCGGGTTCGGGCCGATGTACGTGGCATCGATCGCGCCGGCAAAGAGCGCCTCGATCGCCGCGGGGCCGGCATTGAACGTCTTGGTCTCCAGCCTGACGTTCGCGCCGAGCTCCTCGGCGAAGGTGCCCCGCGCGACGGCGACCTGCGGCTGCGCGTGCGTGACGTTGGGGAAGTAACCCAGGCGGAGCGTCACGCTCTTCGCGACGGGCGTCGCGGTTCCGCTGGATCCAGCGGCGGGCGGTGCGGCCTCGCGATCGTCGCACGCCGCGAGGAGGACAGCGCTTGCCGCCACGAACGTGGCCACGACCGACGTGATTGAAGGGATCGGCCACCTGCGCAGTGGTCGGAACATGCTCGGTATCCTTTTCGAACGAGTCAGACGAGATGAGGACGTGGGGTCCCGGAGGGCTGACTACATCCGCGCGTACACCGTTCTTGCTCCGGCCGGGAGCGTTCGAAGGTGCACCGGGAAGCACGCCCGGTGATCTGGCCTGTTCGAGGCGAGGAATGATGCACGTCAGCGATCAAGGCGCTTCTTCTCCAGCGTGTCGATCTGCACGACACGGGAGTCCTGCAGCGTGATCTGGACGTACCCGTAGCGCACGGTGCGAAGCGCCTTCAGCACCTCCGCGAGCACGACCTGTTCGTGAGCGGTTGTGAGTGTTGTGATCTCGGCCATCAGATGTGATACATCTCCCGCTTCTCGGATTCCTGGCGGCGCCGCCGCTCGACCAGGTCCCCGAATGTCGTGCCATCCACGACCTGCGAGATCGCGTCTCGCACGTCGACCCAGAGCCCGTGGAGCACACAGTCGTCCTCGCTGGGACAGCGGTAGACCGGGCACGGCTGGTGGGCGGTGCGGCTCGCGCAGAGGCTCGGCGCCAGCGGCCCATCCATCACTCGCACCACCTCGCCGATCGTCACGTCCCCGATCGGCCGTGCGAACGCGTACCCGCCGCGTGCTCCGCGCTTGGCCTTCACGACGCGGGCGGTCCGCAGGCGCATCAGGATCTGCTCCAGGTACTTCGGCGAGATCCCGGTGCGCTCCGCGAGCTCCGCCAGCGGCACCCACGGCAGGTCCACCTCGGTCGCCAGCTCGAGCAGGGCCCGGATGGCATAGTCGCCGCGAGTGGAGAGTTTCACGTGGCCATCCTTATCTAGATATAACCTATCTAGATAGTAGACATTAGACCCCCCGCCCTCCAGCGGGATCAACCCCCCACACGCTAGGGATTCGCTTGCACTGACGCCCCGTGTCGCGCGCTTGACGAGAGGGGCGGAAGGGGATATTTCATCAGGCGATGAATTACACGACCGAGCGGCCCGCACCTACTCCCGGTGTCGCTCCCGGTGTCGCCCGCGCTGTACGCTCCGGGCGACGGCCCGCCGCCGCCGGCGACAGCCGCGCCGAGATCCTCGCCGCGGCGCGCTCGCTCTTCGCTGCCCGAGGATTCCGAGGCACGACGACGCGCCAGATCGCGGAACGCGCGCACGTGGACATCGCGCTCATCCACCACTTCTTCGGTACCAAGGCCGAGCTCTTCCAGGCCGCGATCCGCCTGCCGCAGGTGGGCGCGGAGATCGTCGCGACGCTCGAGGTCCCCGGCAACGACCTGGCCGAGCGCGTCGCGCGGCTCTACCTGGAGCGCCTGTTCACCAACGAGATCGAGACGTTCTCGGCGGTGCTCCGCACGGCGGTGGGCGACCCGAATGACGTCCCCGCGCTGCGCGACTCGATCTACGGCATGCTGCAACGCGTCGCCGCGCAGCTCGCGCCGGGCGGCGGCGATTCCACGCTCGCGCTGGAGCTGGTCGGCGCGCAGATGCTCGGCGTGCTCGTGATGCGCCACCTCGTACGCCTGGAGCCGATGGCATCCGCGACCACGGACGAGCTGGTGCGTTACCTCGCTCCGGCGTTCCGCGCGCTGCTGCGCGCAGCCGGCGAGGAGCGTTCCGCATGAGGCGCCCGCTGCTCCTGCCGTCGCTCGTGGCGTCGATCGCGCTCGCCGCGCTTGCCGCCGCCGCGTGCACCACCATCCGCGTGCCGTGGAGCGCGCCGGCGCCGCTCACCGCCTCGGGCACGCTGGAGGCGGACGAGACGGTGATCTCGGCCCGCGTCAGCGGCGAGATCGTGGCGCTGCCCGTCGCTGCCGGCTCCCCCGTCGCGAAGGGCGACGTCGTCGCGCAGATCGATGACCGCGCCGTGCAGCTGCAGATCCGGCAGGCGCCGGACCCCGCGACGCGCGAGACGTACCGCCTGCAGGCCGAGGACTACACCCTGCAATCCCCCCTCACCGGCGTGGTGACGAGGATGCCCGTGCACCTCGGCGAGCTCGCGCTGCCGGGGCAGGTGCTGCTCGCCGTGGGCGACCTGTCGATGCTGAAGCTCACGCTGTACATCCGCATGGCGGACCTCGACCACGTCTCGGTGGGCCAGCGTCTCGCGATCACCGCGGACCCGTACCCCGGACGGACGTTCGAGGGTGTCGTGACCTCGATCAACCAGCAGGCGGAGTTCACTCCGCGCAACGTGCAGACGCAGACGGATCGCCTGAACCTGGTGTTCGGCGTGCAGGCCACCGTTGCCAACGCGGACGGGGCGCTGAAGCCGGGCATGCCGATCGACGCGCGCTTCGAGGCGAGCGGCGGCTCGCAATGAGCCTGGCCCGGCTCTGGGCGATCATGCGCAAGGAACTGATCCAGGTACGCCGCGACCGGGTCACGCTCGCCCTCATCATCGGCGTTCCCGTGATCGAGCTCCTGATGTTCGGCTACGCGCTGAACGCCGTGACGGACCATATCGCCACGGTCGTGTTCGACGAGTCCTCCACGGCCGCCAGCCGCACCTTCGCGCAGGCGTTCGACAACACCGGGTACTTCACGATCCGCCGCTGGGTGGGGAGCCGCGAGGAGGCGATGCATGCCATCGACTCCGCCGAGGCGCGCGTGGCGCTGATCATCCCGGGTGACTTCGGTGACCGCGTCCTGGGCGGGCGTTCCGCCACGGCGCAGCTGATCGTGGACGGCTCCGACCCGGCCGTCGCCCAGACCGCGATGTTCAGCGGGGGCCTGATCGCGCAGGTGCAGTCCAGCACCGTGACGCTGGAGACGCTGAACCGAGCGGGGCAGGGCGGGAGCAGCCGCGGCGGCATCGACCTGCGTCCGGTTGTGCTCTACAACCCGCGCATGCTGAGCGTGAAGTTCATGGTGCCCGCGCTCATCGGCCTGGTGCTCCAGATGCAGGCCGTCCTGCTCACCGCGCTCGCCGTGGTGCGTGAGCGCGAGCGCGGGACGCTGGAGCAGCTGATCGTCTCGCCGGTGCGGCCCACGGAGCTCATGCTCGGGAAGACGCTCCCCAACGTCGTGCTCTGCCTGGCCTCCACAGTGCTGACGCTCGTAGTGGCGCGCGTGCTCTTCAACGTCCCGGTGGTGGGATCGGTGTTCGAGCTCTTCGTGCTGACGCTCCCGTTCCTCCTCGGGTCGCTGGGCATCGGGCTGGCGATCTCCGTGGCCGCCACGAACCAGGCGCAGGCGCTGCAGATGACGATGTTCACGCTGCTCCCCTCGATCCTGCTCTCCGGGTTCCTGTACGCCCGGGAGGGGATGCCGCAGATCTTCCAGTGGCTCAGCCTCGGGATCCCGATGACGTACTACCTGCAGGTATTGCGCGGCGTAATCCTCAAGGGCGTGGGGGTCGCCGAGCTCTGGCCGCAGGGCCTCGCGCTCACGATCTTCGCGACCGTCACCCTCGCCGTGTCGATCTCGCGATTCCGGAAGACGATCGAATGACCGCCGATGCCCCGGCCATCGAGGTGCACCACCTGACGAAGCGCTTCGGGGAGCGTGTGGCCGTCTCCGATGTCAGCTTCAGCGTGCGCAGCGGCGAGGTCTTCGCCTTCCTGGGCCCCAACGGATCGGGGAAGAGCACGACCATCCGCATGCTCTGCGGCATCCTCGCGCCGACCTCCGGGACCGGGCAGGTGCTCGGTTACGACATCGTGCGGGAGCCGGAGCGGATCAAGCAGCGCATCGGCTACATGAGCCAGCGCTTCTCGCTGTACGAGGACCTGACCGTGCGCGAGAACCTGGAGTTCTACGCCGGCATCTATGAGGTCCCGCGGGGCGTCCTGGGCGCGCGCGTGACCGAGCTGGTGGCCATGGCCGGGCTGCAGGGGCGCGAGGATCAACTGGCCGCGCATCTCTCCGGCGGCTGGAAGCAGCGCCTCGCGCTCGGCTGCGCGATCGTGCACCGGCCGCCGCTGCTGTTCCTCGACGAGCCGACCGCGGGCGTCGACCCGGTCTCGCGCCGCGAGTTCTGGACGATGATCCACGAGCTCGCCGCGACCGGCGTGACGGTGTTCGCCACCACGCACTACCTCGACGAGGCGGAGCACGCCGCGCGCGTCGCGATGATCCACGATGGCATCCTGACCGCGCTGGCGACACCCGCCGACTTCAAGGCGAACTTCCTGCGCGGCCGCCTGTTCGCGGTGCGCAGCGCGGACACCCTGCGCACGCTCGCCGCCCTCCAGCAGCGCCCGGACATCTCGGACGTCAGCCTCTACGGCGACGCCATCCACGCGCTGATGGCGGCCGGCGACGAGCACGCGCTCGCGGAGGTGCTCGCCGCGGCGGGCATCGAGGGCGCCACGGTGGAGCCGATCCTGCCGTCGCTGGAGGATGTCTTCATCAGTCTGATGAAACGGTGATCAGATCGGCGTCGCGGACTCGGGACGCGGCGATTCGCTATCGCTTCCGCCCCACGAAGATCACGTGACGCTTCCCCTTCGTGCCGTGCGCCGTCACGAAGTGGGTTGAGGGCGTGAACCCTGCCGCGCGCAGGTCGCGCTCGAAGCCGCGCTCGTCGTCCACGGCCCACACAGCGAGTGCGCCTCCGGGGCGCAGCGCCTGGTGCGCCGCCGTCAGCCCGGCGCGCGTGTAGAGCCGCGTGTTCCCCCGCTGCGTCGGCGCGCCCGGACCGTTGTCCACATCGAGCAGGATCGCGTCGAACTGCGCGGTGCTCTGCCGGATCAGGCGCGAGACGTCACCGACCACCACCTGCACGCGCGGGTCGTCCAGCGGGTTCCCGGCCAGCGGGCCCAGCGGGCCGCGGTTCCATTCGACCACCTCCGGGATCAGCTCGCCCACCACCACCGCGCCGTCCTCGGGCAGCAGTGCGAGGACGGCGCCGAGGGTGTACCCCATGCCGAGCCCGCCCACCAGGATGCACGCGCCGCTGCGGGGGTGCGGGCAGGCCAGCGCCATCATCGCGTCCTCGGAGGCGTGCATGCGGCTGGTCATCAGGTCGTAGCCATCGGCGTGGATCACGTAATCACGATCGTGGCGGCGCAGCGTCAGGCTGCTCCCGTCCGGCGTGCGAGCGATGGCGAGCGTCTCCCATGGTTTCATGCGTCCACGATACCCGGCGGCGCCCTGCACGCGAACCCCCGGCGCCGTGCCGGATGCGTGGCAGCCCACAACGGCGTGTGACGTATAGTGAGGCGGAGTCCCGGCGGCGATGGCGCCACCGAGGGTGACACGCTGGTTCAGACACCGTCCCCGCTCCCGGCCACGGCGGACACGGTGAGGGAGTCCCGGCCCGCCTTGTCACTGCGCACCCGCACCGCTCTGGCTACGGTGATCAGCGTCATGCTCATCATGGCGATGCTTCTCGTCGCCTACCAGCTCATCGTGCGCCAGGCATATCGCGACCTCGAGGCGGATCACGCGAAGAAGGAGCTGGCGCGCACGCAGAGCGTCCTCGCCGCCGAGGAGCGCTCGCTGGATCTGCTGCTGACGGACTGGGCCTCGTGGGACGACATGTATGGCTTCGTCGAGACGCGTTCTCCCGCGTTCGTCACCAGCAACCTGCCAGCGAACATCCTGTCGCAGCTCAACCTCAACGCACTCGTGATCCGGAATGGACGCGGCGAGAACGTGATCGGCCGCGGGCGGGACGGCGACTCCCGGATCGCGGGGATCGCCGGCCTCACCGACGCGATCCCGAACGGCAGCCCGCTCCTGGACCTCGGCGCCGGGGGGCACGTCAGCGGCCTCACCTCGACCCCGCTCGGGCCGATGCTGATCGCGGTGCGCCCGATCCTCAGAAGCGACGGCGGCGGGGAGCCGCGCGGCACGGTGATCATGGGCCGACTGCTGGACGAGGCATTCACGACGCGCCTGGCCGAGATGCTGCGGATCGGCGTCGCCGTGCTGCCCCCCGACTCGCCTGCGATCCCGCCCTCGGTCCGCGCCGCGCTGCCGGCACAGGCGAACGGCACGCCACCCACCTGGGACATGCCCGGCGGGCGAACCGCGGCGTTCTCCCACCTGCTGGACCTGACCGGTAAGCCGATCCTCGTTCTGCGGGTCGACGACGAGCGGTCCATCGAGGCGCAGAGCGGCGCCACGCTGCGCGCGCTGCTGCTGACCGTCGGCCTCACCGGGATCGTCCTGGTGATCGCGCTGGTGGCGGTGATCCAGTTCACCGTCGTCGGCCGCCTGCGAGGCCTCCTGGACGAGATGAGCAGCATCACCGGGCGCGGCTCCAGCGAGGGGCTGCGCACCCGCGTCACCGGGAACGACGAGATCGGCGAAGTGGCGTCGGGGGTGAACGCGATGCTCGATCGGCTGGAGGCCGCGGCCGCCGAGCGGGTGCGTCTCGAGCAGGAGATGAGCGAGCAGCAACGGCTCGCCGAGGAGGCCTTCCGCGAGGTGGGCGAAGGACTCATCGTCGTGGACAGCAGCGGCACCTGCACCGCCTCCAACCCCGCCGCGGAGCGCATCCTCGGCATCCGCGCGGGCGAGGTCGCCGGGCAGCCGCTGGCCTCGGTGCTCCCCCTCCTGCACCCCGCGGACGATGTCACGCGCTCCGCCGGGGAGCAGTTCTTCGAGACCGGCGCGCGGACGGTGGCGGTGAGCCGGACCAGCCCCGGCGCGCCCGGACGCTTCTCCGTGGTCGTGCTGCGCGACGTGACCGATGCGCGTGCCGTCGAGCGGCTCAAGCGCGACCTCGTGGCGACCGTCAGCCACGAGCTGCGCACGCCCCTGACCGCGATCCAGGCGACCGTCAGCATGCTGGGCGAAGGCGACGGTGGCGCACTCTCGGACATGCAGCAGCGACTGGTCGGCCTGCTGGACCGCAACACGGATCGGCTGCGCGTGCTCGTGGATGACCTGCTGGACATGGGCGCCCTGGAGGGCGGCCGCGTCACGCTGCACCGCACCGGCACGGACCTCGGCGACCTCTGTGGCGCCGTGGTGGAGGACATCCGCCCGCACGCCGAGCGCTCCGGGGTGACCATCCGCACCGACCTGCGCCCGGTGACGGCGCACGTGGACGAGGCGCGCACGCGCCAGGTGATCGAGAACCTGCTCCAGAACGCCGTGAAGTTCACACCGTCCGGCGGGACGGTGGAGGTGAGCACCGCGGCATCCGGGGACCGGGCGACGATCACGGTCCGCGACAACGGCATCGGCATCGCGCCCGACGAGATCGAGCACGTCTTCGAGAAGTTCTACCGCACCAGCAACGGCGCGCGGTTCGCGCACGGCACGGGGCTCGGGCTGTCGATCGCGCACTCGATCGTCGCGCTGCACGGCGGACGGCTCACCGCCGCCAGCGACGGCCAGACCGGCACGACGATGACGGTCACGTTGCCCACCACACCTGCGCCGGAGTGACCCGGTGTGCCGTCAGTCCTGCTGCGGGCGTGCCTGGGCGGCGTCCAGTGCCTCGGCCTCCAGCGCCGATCCCGTGCTCGCCGCGCCGCGCCCCGCACGGATCGCGGGCTCTCCGGGATCCGGGTGACCGCTGCCGGTCGTGAACCCGCTGCGGACGAGCCGGCCCAGGCGGGCGCTCATGCCGTACAGCAGCGTGTACATCACCGGCACGAACACCAGCGTTAGCAGCGTCGAGGAGATGATGCCGCCGATGACCGTTGCGGCGAGCGGCGCCCGCAGCTCGGATCCCTCGCCCAGCTCGAGCGCCGTGGGCATCAGCGCGATCGCGATCGTGAGGCTCGTCATGATGATCGCGCGCAGCCGGGCGGGCCCCGCCTCCAGGAGCGCCTCCTCGATCGACATGCCACGCTTGCGGTTCTGGTTCGTTCGGTCCACCAGCAGGATGCCGTTCTTGATGGCGAGGCCCACGAGCAGGATCAGGCCGATCATCGAGAACACGCTGAAGTTGTACCCGAACACCAGCAGCCCGAACATCGCGCCGCCGACGGCGACAGGCAGGGCAAACAGGATGACCAGCGGATCCAGCAGCGAGTTGTAGAGGATTGCCATCAGGAGGTAGGCGAGCAGCACCGAGGCGCCCAGCGCCAGGAACAGCTGTCCGAAGCTCTCGGCCTGCTCGGCGCTGGTCCCGGCAACCGAGGCCTCGTACCCCGCGGGGAGCACGAGCTGATCGACGGCGCGCTGCACATCGGGCTGGACGTCGGAGAGCGAGTAGCCGGTCTGCAGGTCGGCGTTGACGTTGATCACGCGCTGCCGGCCGTAGTGGTCGATCTGCGTGGGCCCGGAGGTCTCCGTGATCCGCGCGACCTGGTTCAGCCTGACGGTCTGCCCGGTGGCCGTCTGCACGGGCAGGTTCCCCACGTCCTCCACGCTCCGCCGCGAGGCGCCCTGCAGCTGCAGGCGCACATCCTCCAGCGTGCCGTCCGGGCGCTGGTACTTGGTCGCCACGGCGCCCGCGTACGCGGTGCGCACGAGGAGGCCGAGCGACGCAGAGTTCACGCCCAGGTCCGCGGCGCGCAGCTGGTCCACCTCGATCGAGAGCTGCGGCTGGCCGACGGGCGCGCCGTTCTCGACGTTGATGAGGCCGGGCGACTGCTGCAGCGAAGCCTGCACCTGGTCCGCGATCGCCGACAGGGTGGAGAACTCCGGTCCGGTGAGCCGGATGCCGACGGCGGACTGGCCATCGTTCATGCCGCTCGCGACGCTGACCTTCGGGCGCACACCCGGCACCGCCGCGAGTCGCTCGCGCGCGTCGTCCGCGATCGTGAACACGTCGCGACGCCCCGTGGACTCCGCCGTCACCTCCACGGTCACGCTGCCGTAGCGCGCCTGGCCCGTCGCACCGCTGCCCAGGAGGCCGGTGGAGGACACGCCCACGGAGGCCGTCACGGTCTTCACCTCCGGCATCGACGCGAGGACCTGCTCGACCTGCGCCATCGCCGCGTCGTGCGCCTCGAGTGACCCGCCCGGCGGCGTCTCCGTGCGGACGACGAAATACCCGTAGTCCGAGGTGGGCACGAACTCCACCGCGATCAGGCCTCCGTAGACCAGGCCGACCCCGGCGACCACGCTGGCCACCGCCCCCGCGCAGACGGCCAGCCGGTGCGACAGCGACCAGATGAGCAGCCGGCGGTAGCGCGCCTCGAAGACGTGGAAGCCGCGGTCCCACCGCTCACCGAAGCGGCCGAGGCGGCTGGTGGTCTCCTCCGCGCCGGGCTTCAGGATGCGGGCGGCGAGCAGCGGCGTCAGCGTGAACGAGACCAGGAGCGAGGTCAGCGTGGCGCCGGCGATGGTGAAGCCGAACTCCTTGAAGAATCCGCCGATCTGGCCGCTGACCAGTCCGGTGGGGGCGAACACCACCACATCCACCAGGGTGATCGCGATCGCCGCGAGGCCGATCTCGGCGCGGCCCATCAGCGCCGCCTCGTACGGGTGCTCGCCCCGCGCCAGGTGTCGCAGGATGTTCTCCAGCACCACGATCGAGTCATCGACCAGGATGCCGATGGTCAGCGTGAGCCCGAGCATGCTCAGGAAGTTGAGGCTGAACCCCATCAGCTGCATGAGCACGAACGTGGTCAGCAACGTCGTGGGGATCGACAGGAGCACGATGCCGGCGGCGCGCGGGTTGTGCAGGAACAGCAGCAGGATCACGCTCGTCAGGATCACCGCGAACAGCAGCTCCTCCTGGATGCCGTTCAGCGAGGCTCGCACGAACGGCGTGGTGTCCTGCACCACCACGATCTCGCTGGTCGCGGGGATCTCCCCCTTCAGGCGCGGAATCGCCTGCCGCACCGCGTCCGTGACGTCCGTGAGGTTGGACCCGCTCTGCTGGCCGATGGCGATCAGGATCGCGGGCGTGCCGTTGACGCGCGTGACCTGCGTCTGCTCGGTCGCCCCCCGCGTCACCGTGCCCAGGTCGTCCACTCGCACGGGTCCGGCTGCCACCACCACCCGGCCGAGGTCCTCGGGCCGCGCGAAGAGCCCGCTTACCTCCAGGTCGAACTGGCGGGGCCCCTGCGTCACGCTGCCTCCGGGGATGGAGGTGTTCGCCGCGGCCAGCGCGCTCTGCACCTGCGACATCGACAGGCCGTACGCGGCCAGGCGGCCGGGGTCGATCTCGATGCGGATCTCCTCCTTGCGCCCGCCAACCAGCTCCACCTGCGAGACGCCGTTGACCTGCTCGAACTCCGGGACGACCACGTCCTTCGCCACGCGGTAGAGCTGCTCGGGCGTGAGCGCCCCGTCCGAGACCGCGAGCTGCATGATCGGCATCGCGGCGAAGTCCACCTTGAGCACGGTCGGACGGTTCGCGCCGGAGGGGAACTGCGCGGCCGGACCGCTGACGCGGCGCTCCACATCCGAGGCGATCGTCTTGGGGTCCGCGCGGTCCGTGAACTGCACTGCGACGAGCGAGAAGCCCTGCCCGGAGATGCTGGTGATCGTGTCCAGGTCGTTGAGACCGGCGATCGCATCCTCGATCGGTCGGGAGATCTGCGTCTCCATCTCGCGCGGGTTGGCGCCGGGATAGACCGTGGTGATGGTCACGACGGGGATGTTGACGCTGGGGAACTGGTTGATGGGCAGCGTGCGGTACGCGAAGAACCCGGCGATCGCCAGGGCGAGGAACACCGCCGCGGTCGCGCCGGCGCGAGTGATCGCCAGCCGGGTGAAGCCCATCGATCCCCCTCCCGCCCGCCGGCGGGGCAACATCAGTCGAGGCAGGAAGGCCCCACGTGGTGGCTGCGGCCGGTAGCGAGGCCCTCGTCGGGGGACCGGGCCCTCGGCGGGTCGCTACGTCGATCCGACGCCGTCAGGCGTGCATGGATGGCCGTTCAAACATAGCACCGCCCCCCCTTGCCGACACTCGGGGGAGACGTGGCGCGACCGTGAGCACGGGGCTGAATCGCGTGATCGGAACTGCATGAACGGTGGCGCCAGAGGACCGGCGGGCTGGCCCGTGATCGGGACGCTCACCTCGCGCGGCGCATCGATCGCAGAGCCGAGCGCGACCGCCAGCATGATGTGCGCTCGCGCGTGGGGCCGAGGTGGCGTGGCAGCGTGTCAGCGTGACAGCGCGGCTACGAGACGCCGAACTCCACGCGCGTGATGCCGTCTGGCGCCGGACGCAGATCCGGGGTGGGCTGCGACGGGTCGAGGACCTCGAGCACCGAGCGCAGGTAGGGGGAGTGCGCGAGCATCTGCTCGTCGTCGGCGACGAGGGATGCCGCAGCGGGAAGCTCCTCGAGGATCTCCTCGGGCGTCGCGGCGCCGCGCTCGGCGAGTGAGGCCAGGCGTTCCATGCGGCGGCGGAGGAACTCCACGGTCCGCGCGAAGTCCGCAGTGCGCATGCTGTCGCCGATCGCCTCGGCGGTGACGCGTGCCGCGGAGAGCTGCGCCTCGAGCCGCGCGACCTGGTCATCGAAGACGGTGAGCGCGGCGTCCACGGCGCGCTTCTCGATCTCGAACTGCTCCAGCAGCAGGGACTGGCGGCGCGGAACCTGCGCGCGGATCTCCGCGATTCGCCGGCGCTCGGCGGCGATGTCGATCTGCGGCACCGGGCTCCCGCTGTCCATGCGCTCGGCGAGCGCCACCAGGTTGTCGTCCCAGCGGTCGGCGAACTCGACCAGCGGTTGCATCGCCTGCTCGAGGTTCTCGGAGAAGCGGCCGCGCACGGAGATCAGCTCCGCCACCACGTCCAGCAGCGGCGCCGCCTCCTCCTCCATGCGATCGAACGACCGCGTGATGTCCGCCAGCCGCGCCACAGAGCGCAGGCGGAGACGCGCGAGGTTCAGGAGCGGCGTGCCGCTCTCGTCCTGCCCCGAGTCCTCCAGGAGCGCGGTCACCGATTCGGTCAGCGCCGTTGATGCGTTGCGCGGGACGACGGGAATGGATTCCGGAGCGGGCATCGCGGGGACCTCCTGGATCGGGACCTGTACCGGTGTGTTTCCATGCGGGTGGGTCTGCGACTCTGCGCCGAACCCGGCAACGAAGCGTCTGATCACGTGCGGCCGCTCCGGCTTCAACACCGGTCGTTGAGCAAGCCGTGCGAGCGCCTCGGCCGAGGGCGTCGCCGGCATCACGCGCACCGGCGATTCCGGCACCGGCCCTGCGGGCGGCATTGCGAGCGCAGCGTGCGGCGGCCCCGCCATCGGCGCCTGCATGCTCGCCGGCGCTGTGCCCCGTCGGGACGCCGAGGCGGAGACCGCGCGCGGCGACTGGCGCGGTGTGTTCAGCAGCAGCAGCAGCGCGAAGGCCGCCGCCACCGTCACCTCGCCGGCCACTGCCGGCGACAGCTCAATGATCGAGGCGGGGAGGACGGTGCCCACCCGCAGCATCGCCGGGAGGGCAACGGCCAGCACGCCGAGCGCGGCCAGCATCCCGGCGGCGCGCAGGGGAGAGAGCAACGGCAGACCACCGGCGCGGGGTGCGTTGCGCATCCCGCCCCCGCCACTGCGTCTCGCGCGTTCCTCGGCCATCCTCGTACCCTCTGACGCCCGGATCGGGCATCCCACGCGCATCCCGGGAGTCGCATGCGCGCTTCGTGTACCGAGGATGCGGGGAGACTCCTACGGGGCGCATCGGGGACACCCCCCATTTCCTCGAGCCCCGGGCCTGCATCCCCTAAGGGTGGGCGCTCGTACAATCGGGCTCTCCAACCCGCAGACCGCCCGCGCCGCCGTGCGCACAAGCCGAGGTTCACATGAGCGTGCTCTTCACCCCCCTCCGTCTCCGTGGCGTCGAGACGCGCAACCGCATCTGGCTCGCGCCGATGTGCCAGTACTCCACCGAGGGGGATGGCCGGCCCACGGACTGGCACCTGGTGCACCTGGGCTCGCGGGCCGTGGGCGGCGCGGGGCTGGTGATGGCGGAGGCGACCGCGGTCACGCCGGAGGGGCGCATCACCCCGGGGGACCTCGGCATCTGGAACGACGAGCAGGTGGAGGCCTTCCAGCGGATCACCGCCTTCATCGAGTCGCAGGGGGCCGTCCCGGCGATCCAGCTGGCGCACGCCGGCCGCAAGGCATCCACGAACCGCCCGTGGCTGGGAGGGAAGCCGCTGACCCCCGCCGAGGGCGGCTGGATCCCGGAGGGCCCCAGCGCCATCGCCTACACCGAGGGCTACCCGGAGCCGCGCGCCTACACGACGCGCGAGGTGCACGGGATCATCGTCGCCTTCGCCCGGAGCGCGGCCCGCGCCGTGCGCGCCGGCTTCCGCGTGATCGAGGTCCACGCAGCGCACGGCTACCTGCTGCACCAGTTCCTGTCCCCCCACACCAACCTGCGCGACGACGAGTTCGGCGGTTCGTTCGCCGGCCGCACGCGCCTCGCCGTGGAGGTGGCCAAGGCCGTGCGCGCCTCGATCCCGGAGCAGATGCCACTGATCGTGCGCATCTCTACCAGCGAATACGTGGAGGACGGCTGGGACGTGGAGCACTCGGTCGCCCTCGCAACGTTGCTGAAGGACGTGGGCGTCGACCTGATCGACTGCTCCTCGGGCGGCAACCTGCCCCACCAGCAGCTGAACGCCTACCCGGGCTACCAGGTTCCCTTCGCGCGCGCCATCCGCGAGCGCGCCGGCATTCCCACCGGGGCCGTGGGGCTCATCGTCGAGCCGAACCACGCCGAGGCGGTGGTCGCGGGCGGGGACGCCGACGTGGTGCTCCTGGGCCGCGAGGAATTGCGCGACCCGTACTGGCCGATGCACGCCGCGAAGGCGCTGGGCGCCGATCACGAGTGGCCGGTCCAGTACCACCGCGCCCGGTAGCCGCGACCGGCGTCCGGGTAGCACCCCGCGGGGGCCCGGCAGCGCCCGCCCGGACCGCCCCTCGTTCCTCTCGCGATCCCTCATCATGGAGAACGAGGATGGTGCCGTAGCACCATCCCGTACCATGGTGGGGTGCGGTCGACCGGCCATCGACGGGCCGAGGTTCGGCCGGGAGGAGGGTCCGTGTCCCGCGCGCGCACACTCCCCCTCGCCGCCCGATCACTCGCGGTCTCGGCGCTGACGGCGGCGCTCCTACTGGGATGCAGCGCCCGAGGGGCCGCGCCCGCGGCGGCCCCGCACGTGTCCTCCACCGCCGCGATGACCCCGCTCCCCGCCGGGGAAGCCAGCGGAACGCCGGCGCCCCCGGCAGCGCAGGCGTCTCCAACGCGGTCGCCGCAGCCCTCGCCGGGCCCGCTGGCCACCGGCTCCCCGCGCGCGGCCATCGCCCCGCAGCCCCCCAGCCCGCTCCCACCGCGCACCGATCGCAGCGGCTTCGTCGTGGCGCTCGATCCGGGTCACGGCGGCGACGAAAGCGGCGCCGCGGCCAACGGCGTCGTCGAGCGCGACTCCAACCTCGACCTCGCGATGCGGGTCGGGGAGTTCTTGAAGACGGCCGGAGTGCAGGTCTACTACACGCGCACGGACGGCGGCCGGGCGCCCGGCATCGGCGGCAACGGCGACACGCGGAGCCTCACACGCAACGACCTGCAGGCGCGCGTCACCGCGGCGAACCGCGCGGGCGCGGACGTCTTCGTGTCGCTGCACTCCAACGGCGCGGCCGATACGTCGCTGCGCGGGGTCGAGGTCTACTACGAGAGCCGCCGCCCGTTCGCCGATCAGAACTACCGCCTCGCGCAGAACCTGATCGACGGCGCGCTGCGCGGGCTGGCGAACTCGGGCAACCCCTCAGTGAACCGCGGCATCATCGACGCGGCGTGCTGGCGCAACTTCCAGGGGCGGTGCGTGGGCCTCTTCGTGCTGTCCCCCGGGGGCACGACCACCGGTTCCGGCGGGAGCACGGGCCAGGTGAAGGAGGCGACCAACATGCCGGCTGCGCTGCTGGAGACGCTGTTCGTCTCCAGCCCGGAAGATGCCGCCCTGCTGAGGGACGACGCGGTGCGCACCGCCGTCGCGCGCGGGATCGCAGAGGGCATCCTGCGCTTCCTCGGCGTGCTGGCATAGCGCGAGCGGCGCGAGCGGCGTGAGCTCGTCAGGGCCGCAGCAGCTCCGACACGGTGACGATGCGCAGCCCCCGCTCGCGGAACAGCCGGATAGTGTCGCGCAGCACGGACGCCGTCGCCGCGCTATCGCAGTGGCTCACGGTGATCGCTCCCGGACCCAGACCGGCCGCGCGGACGGTGTTCGCCCAGACCTCGGACGCGGGGATGCCGCGCCAGTCGCCGGTGTCGCCGGTCACCGTCCCCTGCGCATCGCTGCCAATCGTCCAGAAGATGTGCAGCGGCCAGCCCGCCGCTGCCGCCACGTCCAGCACGCGCTGATCCCGCGCCGCGGACGGGGCGCGCCAGATCGGCTTCGTGCCCCTGCCCGTGAGCGCGACGAGGTAGCGCTCGTTCGCCTCGAGGTCGGCGACGATCTCGGCGTCCGTCAGGTCGCGGTAGTCGGGGTGCGCCCAGGAGTGGTTCGCCAGCTCGTGCTCGCGCGCGATCTCCTTCGTCAGCTCCTGGTGGTCGCGCGCCCAGATCCC
>Ga0172380_10004725_pt1 | contig 17190 bp, 29 predicted proteins | sample Leawe162metaG_FD_119747 | JGI IMG/M metagenome (GOLD analysis project Ga0172380, IMG submission 119747) | Leachate microbial communities from a municipal landfill in Southern Ontario, Canada - Leachate well 162 metaG | ecosystem: Engineered > Solid waste > Landfill > Unclassified | place...
ATTTGGCCCTCAACCCAAAATATACAATCTTAGTATGAATAAAAAAGCCAGGTGTGCTGCCCTCTGTTCAGTTCTGACGTATAAACTGCAGACGAATAACATAACTGTTCTGGACAAAATTGAATTCGACAAGATATCGACCAAAGATTTTAAAGGTTTTCTGAATACATTTGATCTCAGTAAGTCTTTGATTGTAACGGACGACTTCAATAATAATCTGTTCTTATCGGCTCGTAATGTACCGCATATAAAGATGCTGAAGCATGATGCATTGAATATTCACGATATGCTTAAATACAAGCATATTATCTTCACTCAGGACTCTGTGCTATCAACCGAAGGAGTATTGCAAAAATGAATATTTACTCCGTAATCAAAAAGCCTCATGTTACCGAAAAGACTTCTTTGGGCTCTGATTCATCTAATACTGTTGCGATAGTAGTTGATAAAGCAGCAAATAAGATCGAAATTAAACAGGCTGTTGAGAATCTGTTCAAAGTTAAGGTTTCTGCCGTGCGCACGGTTACCGTGGCTGGCAAGGTAAAACGTTCTGGTAAAACTTTTGGCAAACGTTCCAACTGGAAAAAAGCATACGTTACACTCCAGGAAGGGCAATCAATAGATTTCTTTGAAGTCTAACTAATACGTTTGGGGTTCACAATGGCAATCAAAAGCTATAATCCAACTTCAGCTGGACGCAGACATCAGACTTGTTCCGCGTTCGCTGAAATAACTAAAACTACTCCTGAAAAATCCTTGCTCGTATCTCTTAAAAAAAGTGGTGGCAGGAATTCAAACGGTCGTATAACTTCCCGTCACCAAGGTGGCGGTCACAAACAGAAATATCGTATAATCGATTTTCGTCGTGATAAACGTAGTATTCCAGCTACGGTTGCGAGTATCGAGTATGATCCGAATCGCAGCGCACGTATCGCACTGCTTAATTACGTCGATGGTGAAAAGCGCTATATTCTTGCACCACTTGATTTAAAGGTCGGTGATGTAGTGATCAGTGGTCCTGAGGCCGATATCAAGCCAGGAAATTCATTGCCATTGCGAGCGATTCCGCTTGGTACTGTTATCCACAATATAGAACTTAAGATCGGTAAAGGTGCCCAGTTGGCACGAAGTGCCGGTACCTTTGCTCAGCTTATGTCCAAAGAAGGCAAGTATTCCCAGGTCAAACTCCCTTCAGGTGAAGTCCGTTTGGTGCTTCAGGATTGCTACGCAACTATTGGGCAAGTTGGAAATACTGATCATGAAAATATAAACATTGGTAAAGCAGGTCGCTCACGCTGGCTTGGTAGACGTCCTAAAGTTCGTGGTGTAGCCATGAACCCTGTTGACCATCCTCATGGTGGTGGCGAAGGTCGTACATCGGGCGGACGCCATCCTGTAACTCCGTGGGGTATTCCAACCAAGGGATACAAAACACGCACAAACAAGACTTCTGACCGCTTCATAGTTAAAAAGCGTAGTAAATAATTCGTTGAGAGGCTGAGATATTATGGCACGTTCGATAAAAAAAGGTCCATTTATTGATGACCACCTGAACAAGAAAGTTCTGGCTGAAGGTCCTAATTCCAAGAAAATCATAAAGACCTGGTCTCGCCGTTCAACGATCAGCCCTGATTTTATTGGGTGTAGTTTTGCGGTTCATAACGGCAAAAAATTCATACCTGTTTTTGTCACTGAGAACATGGTTGGCCATAAAATGGGTGAATTCGCTCCAACAAGAACATTTCACGGTCATGCCGCTGATAAAAAGAGCAAAGTCAAGAAGTAGTAAGGGAGCTTATAAATGGAATCCAACGCTAAACTCTCATCTGTACGCCTTTCACCGCGCAAAACTCGTCTTGTAGTCGATCTTGTACGCGGGAAAGGTATTCAAGATGCACTGAATATCTTGCGCTTCATGCCTCAGCCTTCTGCCAAGCTCATATCAAAGCTTCTTAAGTCTGCTGTATCAAACGCTGAACAAAAAGGTGTTTCTGATGTAGATCGCCTTGTTGTAAAAACAATCTATGTTGATGGTGGTGCTGCACTTAAACGTTTTGTTCCTCGTGCAATGGGGCGTGCCAGCAAAATACGTAAGCCTACTAGTCATATTGCTGTAACCCTTTCAGACTCGAAATAGTTTTATTACGTGGAGGTGTAGGTTGGGACAAAAAATTAATCCGATTGGCTTCAGACTCGGTGTTACAAAAACTTGGGATTCTAAATGGTATGCTGAAGCAGATTATGCAAAGCTGTTGCATGAAGATCTTGCGATCCGGAAATTCTTAAAAAAGCGCTTATATAGCTCTGGAGTTTCCAAGATTGAAATTGAGCGTGCTGCTAATAAGTGTAAAATCAATATCTTTACTGCAAGGCCTGGTTTAATTATTGGAAAAAAGGGCTCTGAAGTTGAGACGATAAAAAAAGAACTTGCTCTAATATCGTCCAAAGAGATTTTTATTACTATTAATGAAGTTCGTAAGCCAGAGTTGGATGCCCAGTTAGTTGCTGAAAATGTTGCATTGCAATTGGAGCGGCGAATTGCATTTAGAAGAGCCATGAAGAAAAGTGTTACTTCAACGCTTAAATTCGGCGCAAAGGGAATTCGAATTACATGCTCAGGCCGTTTAGGTGGCGCTGAGATGTCTCGAACTGAATGGTATCGTGAAGGTAGGGTTCCGTTGCACACTTTGCGAGCTGATATAGATTACGGTTTTGCCGAAGCCAAGACTACATACGGCCTTATCGGAATCAAGGTGTTAATTTTCAAGGGTGAAATTCTGCCCGGTAAGTAATTTTTATATTGCACAATAGGAGCACGTATCGATGTTAATGCCGAAACGGGTAAAACATAGAAAACAGATGAAGGGTCGTATGTCCGGCAAGCCTTGTAGAGGTATTGAACTCTCCTTCGGTGAATTTGGTCTACAGGCAACTGAATGCGGCTGGCTTGATTCGCGTCAGATTGAAGCTGCTCGTATTGCAATGACTCGTTATATTAAGAGGGGCGGAAAAATATGGATTCGTATCTTCCCAGACAAGCCTCTTACCGCTAAACCAGCTGAGACTAGGATGGGTAAAGGAAAAGGCTCCCCTGATTCATGGGTATGCGTTATTAAGCCTGGCGTTGTGTTGTACGAAATGGAAGGCGTGACAGAAGAGATAGCTCGTGAAGCCCTCAGGTTGGCTGCCCATAAACTGCCCATCTCTACAAAGTTTATTAACAGGGGAGACGCGCATGAAGCCTAATGATCTTAGAAAAATATCTGTTGAAGAGTTGTATAAAAAGCAGACAGAGTCAACACAGGAACTCTTTAATCTTAAGTTTCAGCTTCATACCGGTAGACTTGAGAATACTTCCAAGCTGAAGAACCTTCGTAAGAATATCGCCAGAATTAATACCATTCTCACCGAGAGTAAGGCAGGGGGAGTATCAAAATGAGTGAACGCGGTCACAGAAAAACTCAGGTAGGTGTTGTTGTGAGCGACAAGATGGAAAAGACCGTTGTTGTGAAGGTCGATCGTCTCGTCAAGCACAGTGTCTACAGCAAATATATTAAACGTAGTGTGAAATATAAAGTTCACGATGAACTCAACAGCTCCAAGGTTGGTGATCGTGTACAGATTATCGAGTGCCGTCCTTTGAGTAAGGATAAACGCTGGAGCCTAAAACAGATAATTGAAAGTATCTCTTAGTATAGGGAGTAACATCTAATGATTCAAATGCAGACAGTACTGGATGTAGCCGATAACTCTGGTGCAAAAAAGTTATTTTGCATTAAAGTACTTGGTGGCTCTAAAAGAAAATACGCAGGTGTTGGTGATATCATTGTTGCTTCTGTTCGTGAAGCTCTGCCGAATTCAAAGGTTAAAAAAGGTGATGTAGTCAAGGCTGTTGTTGTCAGGACAGCAAAGGCTTTAGGGCGCCCAGACGGATCCTACATCCGTTTTGATGATAATTCAGGTGTTGTCATCAACAATGCTAAGGAACCGGTTGGTACTCGTATCTTCGGTCCGGTTGCCAGAGAATTGCGTGCTAAAAAGTTTATGAAAATTATTTCTCTTGCGCCGGAAGTACTATAAAAATATCGGAGAATGATGATGCAAGTCACGAAACCTCATGTAAACAAGGGTGATACCGTAATGGTCATTGCCGGTAAGGAAAAAAGTAAAACTGGCAAAGTCCTTCAGTTGCTGCCTAAAAAAAATGGCGTGATTGTTGAGGGACTCAATCTGGTTAAGCGACATGTTAAAGCTAAAGGAAATGAAGCTGGTGAAATTAAGGAGAAGGAAGCACGGATTCATATCTCCAATGTTATGCCATATTGTTCAAAATGCGCCAAACCGGTAAGAACCAGCAAAAAACTTTTGGAAAATGGCGAAAAACAACGTGTCTGTGTCAAGTGTGGCACAACACTTTAGTATTACTTTGGAGGAATCTATCTAATGTCTCGTTTAAAAGATATATATTCATCAGAAATTGTTCCCAAGCTTCGTAATGATTATAGTTACAAGTCTTCTATGGAAGTGCCGCAGATCAAGAAGATCGTTGTTAACATGGGATTGGGTGAAGCAATCCAAAATGTTAAAATACTTGATTCTGCAACTACTGAGCTTGGTTTGATAACTGGACAGAAATCTGTTATTACCAAGGCTAAGAAATCCATTGCAACTTTCAAACTTCGCGAAGGGATGCCAATTGGCTGCATGGTTACTCTTCGTCGTGATCGTATGTACGAATTTCTTGATCGCTTGATCAATGTTTCTCTTGCCAGGGTTCGTGACTTTAAGGGCGTATCCGGTAAAGCATTTGACGGCAAAGGCAATTATACACTTGGTATTAAGGATCAATTAATATTCCCTGAAATTAACTATGATAATGTTGATAAAATTAAAGGGATGAATATCACGATCGTAACAAGTGCTAAAACAGACGAAGAAGGTAAAGCACTTCTCAAGTACCTGGGCATGCCGTTCAGGAACTAAGATATCTGGAGGATTCTGTGGCAAAAGTATCAATGATTATTAAGTCTCAACGTGCACCCAAGTTCAAAGTTCGGCAGCACAATCGTTGTCCGGTCTGCGGACGTCCTAAAGCGTTTTATCGCAAGTTTGAGATGTGCAGGATTTGTCTGCGCAAGTATGCCTCGTCTGGCCAGATTCCCGGCGTGATAAAATCGAGCTGGTAACTAAAAGCCACATATAGATAAAGAGACAGGAGCACATTCACAATGTCCATGACAGACCCTATTGCTGACATGCTTACCAGAATAAGAAACGCAAACATGGTAAAGCACCAGAAAGTTGACATTCCATCATCTAATATGAAAGTCAGTATTGCTAATGTTTTAAAGCAAGAAGGCTTTATTAAAAACTATAAGGTTATTTCAGATAATCTTCAGGGTGTATTGCGTGTTTACTTGAAGTATATTGATGAGAAAGATAGCGTTATAAACGAAATCAAGCGTGTTAGTAAACCGGGTGGCAGGGTTTATGTCAAGTCTGAGGATATCCCACTGGTAAAGAGCGGGCTTGGAATTGCAATTCTTTCCACATCAAAGGGTATCATTACTGATAATGTTGCTCGTAAGTCCGGAGTTGGTGGCGAGCTGATCTGCACTGTCTGGTAATAATAGCGACAAGGAGTACTTTTAGATGTCTAGAATAGGTAAATTGCCAATTGAGGTACCAAAGGGTGTAAAGATTTCTTTCGCTGATTCAGTTCTGTCGGTTCAAGGACCGAACGGGGCTTTAACACGGCAGATCATGTCCGTAGTATCACTCAATATTAGTGATACATCCATTGAAGTATCACGATGCGACGATACAACCCCAGCACGGGCTGCTCATGGTCTTACACGCACATTGATTAATAACATGGTAGTTGGTGTGACCAAAGGATTTCAGAGAGATCTTGAGATTAATGGCGTTGGCTACCGTGCTGAGGTTAAAGGCAAGGAACTGGTTCTTGCTCTCGGCTATTCCCATCCTGTCAACTTCATGATACCCGATGGAATTTCAATTGATGTGGAAAAGATGACCAAGTTGTCTGTTAAAGGATTTGACAAGGAGCTGGTCGGTCAAACAGCTGCTAAAATCAGATCGTTCCGTAGTCCAGAGCCTTACAAGGGCAAAGGGATTAAATATGCTGACGAGACTATCCTGAGAAAAGCTGGCAAAACCGGCAAGAAATAGTCTTTATAAGGAGATTTTGTGGCGAAGACAGCTATTAAGACAATCACTCGGCTTAAACGTCAAGTTCGAGTCAGGAAAAAAGTTCGCGGTACAACAGACCGTCCGCGTCTTAACGTATTTAAGAGTTCGCGCCATATTTATGCGCAGATAATTGATGATACGAATGGCACAACACTTGTTGCAGCTTCTACGTTGTCAGAAGCGGCGCAGGATCTTACAAATACAGGTAATATTGCTGCAGCAACATTAGTTGGTAAGGAAGTCGCCAGACTTGCTCTTGCCAAAGGTGTTTCGTCTGTAGTTTTTGACCGCAACGGCTTTCTCTATCACGGCAGGATCAAAGCGCTCGCTGATTCAGCCCGCGAATCCGGGTTGAACTTTTAAGCGTACGGGAGGTTTTCTTTGAGTAGGATTAATCCAGCAGAACTAAATTTAAATGACAGAGTAGTACATATCAGCCGGGTTGCTAAAGTTGTTAAAGGCGGCCGCCGTTTCAGTTTCTCAGCATTGATAGTTGTAGGAGACGGTAACGGTTATGTCGGATATGGCCTTGGCAAAGCTAATGAAGTTCCTGAAGCAATCAGGAAAGGCGTTGAACAGGCTAAAAAGAACCTTATTAAGGTTCCCGTAAATTCAAGCCAGACTATTCCTTTTGAAATTGAAGGGAAGTTTGGAGCAGGGCGTCTTCTCATGAAACCAGCTTCAGCAGGTACAGGTGTTATTGCTGGTGGGGCTGCTCGCGCAATTTTTGAGGCAGCTGGAATTAATAACATTCTTTCAAAATGCCTGGGTTCTAACAACCCTCACAATGTTATTAAAGCAGCTTTTCAAGGTCTTCAACGCCTTAAAACTCCTGAAGAAATTGCTGCTCGTCGTGGTATTACAGAATAATTTTTATGCGGGGAACTAATTATGAGCAGCTTGCTTAAGATAACACTCTCAAAAAGTACTATATGTACTCCCAAAAAACATCGTGCTGTAGTTGCTGGACTTGGTTTGTCAAAGCTTAACCAGACGGTAGAGCGTCAAGACAGTCCTCAAATTAGAGGTATGATTAATAAAGTTGGTCATCTACTGACCGTTGAATAGATAAAGGGGTTACTTCTAATGGAACTTAATAATTTGAGACCTTCTATCGGCTCAACAAAAAACAGAAAGCGTATTGGCCGTGGTACCGGTTCCGGTCATGGAAAAACTGCTACTAAAGGTCATAAAGGCCAGAAAGCCAGATCAGGCGGCAGCATTAAAGCCGGCTTTGAGGGCGGACAGATGCCATTACAGCGCCGCTTGCCAAAGCGTGGATTTACTCCGCTTGACCGGGTTGTGTATTCTCTTGTGAACATTAGTCAGCTTGATATATACGAGGCTGGCTCTGTTATTGATGCTTTGTCGCTTGTTTCAAAAGGCCTGATTAAATCTGATCGTTTTGCTGTTAAGATTCTTGGAAACGGAGATATTACCAAGTCATTCAAGGTAGCAGCTAATAAATTCAGTCAGTCTGCAAAAGACAAGATACTTGCTGCTGGTGGTAGTGTTGAGGAGATTGCATAGTGTTTGAGGCTCTGCAGAATATATTCAAGATTCCAGAATTAAAAAAGCGTGTCTTATTTTCTTTGGGAATGCTTGCCGTATATCGTGTCGGTTGTCACATACCAACTCCTGGAATAGATAGAATTGCTTTGTCCCATTTCTTTAAACAGTCCCAAGGAACTCTATTGGGCCTTTTTGATATGTTCTCAGGTGGTGCATTAGAGCGACTGACTGTATTTGCACTTGGCATTATGCCATACATATCCTCTTCAATTATTTTTCAACTTCTTACTGTTGTAGTTCCTGCAATTGAAAAGCTATCAAAAGAGGGTGAGTCTGGTCGCAAAAAAATCATTCAATATACTCGTTATGGTACGGTTGTATTAAGCATCGTCCAAGGCATGGGGGTTGCTGTTGGTCTTGAAAGTATGCGAGGACCTGCAGGTGAGTTAGTTGTCCCAAGTCCTGGGTGGGGTTTTAGGGTTCTGACGGTTATTACACTGACAGCCGGTACAGCTTTTGTAATGTGGCTTGGTGAGCAAATGTCTGAAAAGGGAATCGGAAACGGTATTTCTTTGATCATTTTTGCTGGAATTGTTGTAAATATACCATCAGCGCTTAACAATACAGCCAAGCTTGTAAATGCTGGACAACTTTCTCTTTTTGTCCTTATTTTTGTCCTGGCAATTATGTTTGCAGTTATTGCTGTTATCGTTTTTGTTGAACGTGGTCAAAGGCGCTTATCAATCCACTATGCAAAAAGGGTTGTTGGTCTTAAAACATTCAACGCTCAGACTTCTCATTTGCCGTTAAAAATTAATATGGCAGGTGTAATTCCTCCGATATTTGCGTCATCAATTATTATGTTTCCCGCTACAATTGCTAATTTTATCAATATCCCCTGGGTCCAAAGTGCAGCAAAGAGCTTGTCTCCAGGACATTTGGTTTATAATATCTTTTTCGTTGCATTTATCGTGTTCTTCTGCTACTTCTATACGGCTGTGACATTTAACCCTATCGATGTTGCGGAAAACATAAAAAAGCAGGGGGGATACATTCCAGGGATACGTCCTGGTAAAGAAACATCTGATTTTATTGATACCGTTCTTACCAGGCTCACTTTTGCCGGTGCTGTTTATATTTCAATTGTGTGCGTCCTGCCTTCCATTTTGATCGGGAAGTTTAATCTCCCGTTTTACTTCGGGGGTACTGCTCTTTTAATTGCTGTAGGTGTGGGGATGGATACTGTTTCTCAGATTGAGTCTCACCTGATCACTCGAAATTACGAGGGTTTTCTTAAGGGTGTGCGGATTAAGGGGAGACGATAAGAAATGAATATTGTTCTCTTTGGGCCTCCTGGGTCTGGAAAAGGGACGCAGGCTCAGTTTATCGTCGAGCGTTTTGGTATTCCGCAAATATCAACGGGTGATATGTTGAGAGCAGCGGTCAAGGCAAATACTCCTCTTGGTAAAATGGCTAAGTCCGTAATGGATTCTGGTGGGCTTGTGTCTGACGACATTGTTCTTGGGTTGGTTAAGGAACGTGTTTCTTTGGAAGATTGCTCCCGTGGTTTTATTTTAGATGGATTTCCGCGCACTATTCCTCAGGCTGATGCGTTGACTTCTCTTTTGAATAGTATCGGTAAGAAAATTGATTTTGTCATTTCGTTGGAAGTTGATAACCAAGAGCTGATTGGTCGTTTGTCTGGGAGAAGAACCTGTTCAGGATGTGGCAAAGGTTTTCATGTAATTTATGATAAGCCGGAACGAGTTGATGTTTGCAACTATTGCGGTTCTCCTCTTGTTCAGCGTGACGATGATTCTGAGAACACTGTAATCAATAGACTCAAGGTATATGACCAGCAAACGTCCTCATTGAAGTCATATTTTAAAGATTTGGGAATATTGCATAGTGTTTCAGGCAGTGGATCCATAGCTGATATACAGTCGCAAATTTGTTTTATCATAGAGTCAGGCGGTATTGGTGATCATCCTTAAGTCTCGCCGTGAGATCGAGAGAATGCGATCGGCTTGCAGAATTGTTGCAGAGGTTCTTGAGGGTTTGCGTGGTTTGGTCTGTCCTGGAGTTACTACTTTTGAACTTGATCAATATGCTTCCTCAGAAGCTTTAAAGCGAAATGCCAAATGCGCTTTTCGTGGTTATCATGGTTACCCGAATTCTTTATGCTGCTCGCCAAATAATCAGGTTGTCCATGGGTTACCGAACAAACAACAGCTGAAATCAGGTGATATTCTAAGCTTGGATTACGGGGTTGTTTTTGATGATTTTTATGGTGATGCAGCAATAACGGTTCCCGTTGGTGAATTGTCCGACGTTACCAAGCAACTCGTTTCCGTAACAGAAGCATCATTATATGCGGCAATAGAGAAGGCTGTGCCAGGAAACAGGCTCGGTGATATTTCTTATTCAGTTCAGAATTATGTCGAGAGTAGAGGGTTTTCCGTCGTAAGAGATTTTGTTGGTCATGGCATAGGAAGAAGTCTGCACGAGGATCCGCAGATCCCCAATTACGGTTTTCCTGGTAAAGGTATTAAGTTGAAGCCAGGCATGGTTTTGGCGATCGAACCAATGATTAATGAGAAATCTTTTGAGGTAGAAGTTCTGAATGATAATTGGACTGTTGTAACGTGTGATGGTGGTTTGTCGGCTCATTTTGAACACACTGTGGCCATCACTGAGAACGGACCTGAGATACTAACGCGGATATAGATATATGAATCCGTTCAAGGGGAGTTTTATGAAAGTACGTGCATCTGTAAAAAAGATATGTGACAAATGTAAAATAGTTAAACGCAAGGGTGTTGTGCGTGTTATTTGCGACATCCCTAAGCATTCTCAACGTCAGGGATGAGTTATTAAAGGGGGTATTTCCATTGGCACGTATTTCAGGTATTGATTTACCAAAAAACAAGCGAATTGTTATCGCATTAACGTACATTTACGGTATAGGCAATTCTTCTGCAGAGCGTATACTAGCTGCAAGTCAGATAAATCCGGATACTCGCACTGATAAGCTTACTGAGGCTGAAGTTGCTCGGCTTCGTGAAGAAATTGATCGTAATTGCAAGGTAGAGGGTGATTTGCGTCGAGAGATTTCAATGAATATTAAGCGACTTATGGATCTCGGTTGCTACAGAGGTCTTCGTCATCGTAAAGGTCTTCCCTGCAACGGTCAGCGTACAAAAACAAATGCACGCACACGTAAAGGTCCTGCACGTACTGTCGCCGGTAAGAAGAAATAATATAACTAGCTCTGGAGAATACGAATGGCAAGCCCATCAAAAAAGGTAGTTCGTAAGAAGAAAGAACGCAAAAATATTTCTAACGGTGTTGCTCATATTCAGGCCACATTTAACAACACCATAATTACTATTACTGACCCGGTCGGGAATGTTGTTGCATGGTCGACAGCCGGCGCCAAGGGTTTTAAAGGTTCGCGTAAAAGCACTCCTTTTGCTGCGCAGATTGCTGCTGAAGATTGCGCAAAAAAAGCGCAGGAACACGGAATGCGAACTGTTGAGGTATATGTTAAAGGCCCAGGATCCGGCCGAGAATCAGCCCTTCGTGCACTGCAGGCAGCTGGTTTCAGTATCAGCTTTATAAAAGACGTCACTCCAATTCCTCATAACGGCTGCCGTCCGCCAAAAAGAAGAAGAGTCTGATATTAATCGTAACAACTTTCAAGGGGGTTTTCATTGGCTCGATATACAGGACCTTCATGCCGTTTGTGCAGAAGAGAAAACACAGAATTATTTTTAAAAGGTGACCGTTGCTACACTGATAAGTGTGCAATTAAACGTCGCAATTATGCTCCTGGTCAACATGGACAGGGTCGGTCAAAAGTATCAGCTTATGGTACTCAGCTCCGCGAAAAACAAAAAGTCCGTCGCATTTACTGTATTCTTGAAAAGCAGTTTCGCAGCTACTTCCAATTAGCAGACCGGATGAAAGGCGTTACTGGAGAGAATCTGCTTTCATTGCTTGAGCGTCGTTTCGACAATGTTGCATACCGTCTTGGTTTTGCAGCTTCACGGTCAGAATCCCGCCAACTTGTTCGACACGGCCACTTTACGATAAACGGCCGGAAAGTAGATATTCCATCGATACAGCTTAAAGCTGGAGATGTTATAGAGTTACGCGAAAAAAGCCGAAAAATTGTTGCTATTAATGACGCTCTGGAAGCGGTTGTACGCCGTGGAATTCCGCAGTGGTTAGAACTAGATCGTGATTCCTTCAAAGGCACCCTGAAAGGTGTTCCGACTCGTGAGGACATCACAACTCCTATCCAGGAACAGCTTATTGTTGAGCTTTATTCAAAGTAATTTCTGGAAGCTGTTGATTCTAGTTTCGAACTACAACCGGGTTTCCATTTCCGGAGGAGGTAGCAATGTATAAAAACTGGCGGGATCTTATCAAGCCGAAGCAACTTCAGGTTGAAAAAGATACTTTAACAGCTACTTACGGTAAGTTTTATGCGGAACCTTTTGAACGCGGTTTTGGAACTACCTTAGGTAATTCACTCAGGAGGGTTCTTCTTTCTTCTCTTCAGGGTGCTGCTATAACGTCTCTTCGGATTAAGGGTGTGTTGCATGAATTCTCTGCGATTCAGGGTGTTACCGAGGATGTAACAGATATTATTCTGAACTTAAAGGGTGTCAGGCTTAAATTGCATTCTTCTGATCAGGCTACGATACACTTTAAACATAAAGGCGTAGGGATTATAACTGCAGGAGATATTATTGTTGGCCACAATGTTGAGGTAATGAATCCTGAACACTACATTGCGACCTGCGGTAAAGACGCTAATCTTGAAGTTGAAATGACTGTAAAAATGGGTAAAGGTTATGTATCTGCAGATCGTAATCGCGATGAAAAGTTTCCAGTCGGTACAATTCCGATTGACTCAATATACACACCCATTAAAAAAGTAAATTTTTCAGTTACAAATGCCCGTGTTGGTCAAATGACAGATTATGACAAATTGAATCTGGAGGTTTGGACTGACGGAAGTGTCTGCCCAGAAGATGCAGTCGCCTATTCAGCTAAGATACTCAAAGAACAGCTTTCAATATTTATTAACTTCGATGAAGAATTCGAGCCACAGGTAGATGAGGAATCTCAAGAGGACAAAGACAAGGTTAACGAAAACTTGTATCGTACTGTTGAGGAGTTGGAACTGTCTGTACGGTCCGCTAATTGTCTTAAAAATGCAGGAATCAAACTCATTGGTGAACTGGTCACAAAGTCTGAGTCTGAAATGTTAAAGACGCAGAACTTTGGTCGTAAATCACTCAATGAGATCAAGGATATTCTTTCGGATATGGGTCTCACCTTCGGGATGAAAATCGATAGCTTCCCTGATCCAGAGCTGATGATTCGGTTACGTGGCGAACAAAAAGAAGAAGAGTAATACTCGATATCTGGTGTAGTTTAGAAAGGAACATTATATATGCGTCACAGTAAAGCTGGCAGAAGATTAGGCAGGAAGACGAGCCATCGCGAAGCGATGTTTAGAAATATGGTAACTTCCCTTCTTGATCACGGGAAGATTACTACGACAGATGCCAAGGCAAAAGAAATCCGTGTTGTTGCTGAGCGGATGATAACACTTGGCAAGCGTGGTGACCTTCATTCAATGCGATTGGCTGCTTCTGTTATTCGTGAAAAGTCAGTAGTCTCGAAGCTGTTTTCAACAATCGCCCCTCGCTATAAAGAGCGTCTTGGTGGCTATACCAGGATTATCAAACTCGGCATTCGTCAGGGTGACGCTGCACCGGTTTCGTTAATTGAACTGGTTGAGGAAGAAATCAAGCCAAGCAAGGCAAAAGTTGCTCCTGCAAAAGCAAAAGCTGCTGTTGCAGCACCTGAAGTTGCTGCTGAAGCGTAAACATCTCTTGTTACATAGGTTAAACGTAAAGAAGCGGCGTGGGGTAATCCACGCCGCTTCTGTTTTTTGAATACATTTTACATCAAAGAGTTATACAAAAAGCATAATTTATCCACTATTCTGTTCGTCTAACGTGCAATCGAATTAAGTTTAAAAGACATTCTTTGGCGATATTCAACGATGTCTTTACGTAATGAAGCCATTCGAGCCATTTTATCATCCACAAGATTGATATGTTTATCCAAAACCTGAATAAGCGCTGGTATCATTCGATCTGTTCTTTTTGCTTCCCCGTATGCTGTATAGAGATCCTGCAATTCTTGAATTGTTAGACCCAGCTCTTTAAGTTTGATAATAAAACGGATTCTTTTGGCAATATCCTGCGTATAAAACCGATTGCTGCCGTCTGATCGCGGAGCAGCTTCAATAATGCCAGCCTCTTCCCAGTAGCGCAGTGTCCGGGTTGTCAGGTTCAAGCTTTTAGACAGGTCACCAATTGAAATTAGTTCTTCGTTTTCCAATGTAGAATTCATGGTAATCCTTGATTAAGCGTGAAAAATAACCTACAAAAACGCTATTAGTGCGACATCAAAACCGGAGTTGTAAGATGTTTGAGTACATGACGTGCGACAGGACTCAATTCAAGTCTTCCTCGGCGATTTGGAGCAAATGCACCCATTATGAGCAGATCGATCTTTTTTTCGCAGGAGTTGTTCAGTAGCATATCTCCAATTGGAAAACTGCCCGAATTAATAAATTCAAGCGTAACATGAATGTCATGAAGTAGTAAAAAATCCCTTATCGTTTTTAAGGAATCATCTCGATTTTCATTCGCAGTATTTCCTTCTACAATAACAACTGAGTGTGCCTTTTGCAAGTAGGGTATGGAATCGTTGACAGCACGTACTGATTCCCGTCCTTCTCTCCATGCAATCATTACTCTTTCACCGGCTGTATTAAATGCTCCGGAATACGGGACTACCAGAACAGGTCTACCACTCGATAAAACGACCCGCTCTACAAGCCCGGTTGGAATGTTGATAACTGGTGCTGACAGGTCAGCCTGACCGAGAATGATCAAGTCGGTAAAATAGCCATTTCTTGTGATTAAATCACTTATGCTTGAGCCAATGACTGAGCAGTCCTGGAACACCCATTCTGCGGCAATCCCTGCCGCTTCGGTTTTTACGGTAAACATCAGCTCAGCTTTTTCGCTGTCGGGCTTTTCCCCTATCGCTCTGGGCTCGTAGAACAAATGGGTAATCAGGTACAATCCACGAAGACGTGCTCCATGTTTGCGGGCAAACGCGATGGCTACATCAAGCCGTGCTGATGAGGCTGAGGAATTGTCGAGATGTACTAAAATATCCCTGATGCCCATGAGTTACTCCTTAGTTATGGTGAGGCAATTTATAACCAGCGTTTCCTGCGTTTATAACTCTTTAAATCACGGTAACTTTTCTTTTCCTTTCCTTCACCCATGCCCAGATAAAACTCTTTGACATCTTCATTGGATTTCATCTGCTCTGTCGTGCCGCTCATGGCGACCCGTCCTCCCTCCATGATATAAGCATAGTCGCAGATGCTGAAAGCAATATTGGCGTTCTGCTCAACCAATAGTATCGTAGTCTTTTCCTCGCTATTGATCTTTTTTATCAACTGGAAGATTTCTTGAACAAGCAGTGGTGCGATACCAAGTGACGGCTCATCGAGCAGCATCAATTTTGGCCTTGCCATAAGCGCCCTTCCGATAGCGAGCATCTGCTGCTCACCTCCGCTCAGGAAGCCTGATAACTGGTTGCGCCGTTCACGAAGTCGAGGAAAATAATCATAGACAAGCTCTTTGTCGCGCCTGAATCCGGCAGAATCTTTGCGGGTGTGCCCTCCTACGTTCAGATTCTCATCAATGGTAAGATCTTCAAAAACCCGCCGGCCCTCCATGACCTGAAAAATACCTTTTCTAACGATATGTTCCGGCTCCATATTATTGATTCGTTCCCCCATGAATTCGAGAGAACCGGCAGATACTTCACCATCCTCTGATTTGAGCAAGCCCGAAATAGCCTTGAGGGTCGTGCTTTTGCCGGCACCGTTGGCACCCAGCAAAGCTACAATCTTACCTTCAGGCACATGAAGAGACAGCCCTTTAAGTACCAGAATGACACGGTTGTAAATTACTTCTGCATTACTGATGTTGAGCATGGTAGTCTGCCTCTTGTATTAAAAGCGGGGGGCGTCATGCCCCCCTGATTGCAGTTGCTGATCTATTACAGTCCCAGATACTCTTTTTTGCGAGGTATTTCAACATCTTCTACCTTTGTCATCTTCCCTTTTTTAATAACATAAATTGTAGTTTTTGTAGTCGGGCGATGGTCTGTAGCTGTGTAAGTGACTGGTGGCACCAGGCCGCCAGTGTCGAAGTTTTTCAAAGTCTCCAGAGCATTTTTCACACCTTCGCCGTTTAATTGTTTGTTCTTATCGGCAATCCTCAGGCCCTCTGCCCAGACAAGGCCGTATGACCAACCACGTACATAGACGGTGTCACGGGCATCTTTGGAAGGGTGTTTCTTATTCCAGTCAGTGAGAAGTTTCATTCCCGGAACTTTTGCCCCATACGGTGCATGAGTAGCCATGCCATAAACACCTTCAGCGGCATCTTTAGCTAACAGTGGGAGTGCCTCTGTCATACCGTAGTTACCGAGAAAGAATTTTGTTTTGATACCAAGTTTTTTGGCGTCCTTGAGCAGCACTGCACACCATGAAACGGTGTCTTGAACATAAGCATAATCAGGGGCTGCTTTCTGCATATTGAGCAGATTGGAGGTCGCGTCCTGGAAGCTTGCCGGAATGATCTCTTCATGAACTACCTGAATTCCGAGCTCCTTGGCATACTGACGGCCCGCCTCAATAGGGGCTTTACCGAAACCATGATTCGGATAGATAAATGCAACTTTAGGAGCTCCTTTGCCTTTAAAGTCTTTTTTTACAAACTGAAGAAAGCCGCGGATCTGGTCTGAATAGCTGGCACCGACAAAGAAGTTGTACGGAGTCTTTACCGGATCAGTCAGGTGGCCGGAGTAGGATGCGGAGAAATAAGGAATTTTGTCTTTGGAAATGATCTCTTTGAGAGCTTCAGTATCGCCGGTTCCCCATCCATTGATCATGATAACCTTGTCCTGCTGAACAAATTTTTTGTAGGTAGCATTGGCCTGGGGGATCTTGTATGCGTAGTCAACATTGATTAACTCAATCTGCTTGCCATTTACACCGCCCTTGGAATTAGTGTAGGCGATGGCATCCTGAACCCCTTGCGCAAAAGGTTTGCCAACATCAGCTGTGACACCGGTCAGATCCCATAACCCGCCGACTTTAATCGTTTCTGCAGCAAACGATGTTGATGCTGCGACAAGTACTGCTGCCAATGAAGCTACAACTCTACTCAGTTTCATACGTACCTCCCTTTTTGTTTATACTGCCTCCGTGAATTTCATTCCGCCGAATAGCGAGATGAGCTTGCTGCTACTAAGTCCGTATTTTCTTGAAAATGCTGTCAGTGCGAA
>Ga0172380_10004726_pt1 | contig 17190 bp, 18 predicted proteins | sample Leawe162metaG_FD_119747 | JGI IMG/M metagenome (GOLD analysis project Ga0172380, IMG submission 119747) | Leachate microbial communities from a municipal landfill in Southern Ontario, Canada - Leachate well 162 metaG | ecosystem: Engineered > Solid waste > Landfill > Unclassified | place...
ATTCCTGGGAAACATTTACTCTAGCCAAATATCACAAATAACAACCATCATGAAAACGGCCGCCGGCAAGGTGCCGCCACTGGATTTGCGGCTTGGGGGGCTGGGCATGTTCCCCAACGAACAGCGCCCGCGTGTTATCTGGGTGGCGCTTGAAGGTAATACCGAACCTCTTGCGACGATGCAGCGCGAGATAGAGAAGGCGCTGGAGCCGCTGGGTTTTGCTCCTGAGAACCGCGCCTTCACGCCGCACCTCACGCTGGGACGTGTGCGCGATAACGCCTCCTCCGACGATCGGAAGGAAATCGCCGTCGTAGTGAAAGAGAAGAAGATCGACTACGAGGCGAGTTTCACACTCAGAGAGATCAGCCTGATGAAGAGCACACTAACACCTACAGGCGCTATCTACAATCGACTGGATTCCGCACCATTCATTGCCTAGGAAATTCAACACATCTCCACCGATAATTTGCTTTACCTTGGCTTAGTTCAAGGTAAAGGTCCGAGATTCTTCATCATTACCCGCTAGAATTCAGAATGACAGATGTGAGACATATGCCCTCACCCTTACCCTCTCCCTGCGGAGGGAGAGGACTTATTGAACTCACCCTAGCCCTCTCTTTGAGTTAAAGAGAGGGCTAGCTATCCTCCCCTTTTCTAGCTGCGGCGCGCGAAATTGTTTGTATGTGCACGGCACTTCGTCCGTGCACATACATTAAGATTCGCTAATGGCTGTAATACGTACCTAAAGCTTTCTTGCGATGCTAGGTTGGAATATTACTACAGCCATCTCTCGACGAGAGAGGTTAGCTGCTTACAGAGGTGCAGGAGACTCATCTCCTGATAGGGGTTTGGGGGTGTCCCCCAATTATTCAGTCCCCCAACGTATGGGGGATTAACAGGGGGTTCGGTTATTGTTTCCCCCTTTCAAGGGGGACAGCAGAGGGTTGACAAATGCATGATTTGTGTATATATTTCCATTTAGAAATATTCCATATTGAAATATCATGATAAATAACCCCAAACCAATCTCCGACGAACAGATATCCTCAGTGGTGCAAAACGCCATCTGCGTAATCGTGACCATAAAAAACAACCTGGAAGACGAACTGACCCTGCTTCAGCAATATTACAACGAGACACGTTCGTCGGATATGCCAACATCGATACCGGACGACATCACTTTTTTTAACACGAGCGGTACTCTATACCGAACGACAAACCTCACCATGGGTGAGTTGAGCAAGAGCATCGCCGCCCCCATGTCTTCCACAACAAGGATGGTCAACTGGCTGGTGGATAACAGCTACGCCGTCAGGCTGTCAGACCCGGATGATCGCAGGATTGTCAGGGTTACCCTGACCGAAGAAGGCCGCAAGCTTCACGAGTATATCGAAAGCCATATAATCAAACGTGTTAGAGAAACTATGGAGCTATTAACCCAAGAGGAACAGACAGTGGTACTCGCCGTGTTCGACAAGCTGGCGCGCGTATTCAATCTTAAGGAAGCTAAATAAATATCGGAGCCGCATATGAAACGAATCCTTAGAAAGCCGTCAAAACCGACCGGGGTAAAAAACATCTTTAGGAAGCTTGGGGAAGTAATCGAGAAAAGACACCTCCTCTTCCTCATCCTCGGGCTCGTGCTCTTAGTCCCATCGATAATAGCCGCCTGGCAAGGCGTCGAAATGAAGGCCGGCTTCGACACATACGTTTCAAGCGACTCCCAGGCCTATAAGGACATGCAGAAATTCAATCAGTATTTCAGCGGCGATGTCGTAGTAGTAATGATAACCGGAGACAACCTCAATCAGCTATTACAGCCGGCGAACATAGCGGCGATGGACTACGTTGAGGAAAATGTGTCCACAGAAAACTCCAGTGAAGTTTTATCCACCGTAGGTCCGGTCTTCCTCCTGCAAATGGTGCAGATACAGAAAGCATTATCGGGTAGCGCTTCTTCTGCGGATCTTCCTACAGACCCCGCCGAGCTTGAAGAATTGATAATAGACCCCGAAACGCACGATATAGCATCCGAACTGACCAACGTATTCCCCGACCGCCAGCACGCCCTCATCTCCGTGATACTCAACGGGCAATTAACTCAGAATGAGCAGAAGGAGATGGTGGAAAAAGTTAAGGGGTTAGTAGCTTCGGCAGGCTTCGAGGATGTCAATGTAATTGTCAGCGGCAACCCCGCCGTTTTCGGCAGCGTCCAAGACCTGATGCTTGTAGATATGCGCAATATGCTGATCTTATCGGTAGTAATGATGCTGCTCATACTGGCGCTCATATTTAATGTGCGCGGCTTCTTCGCCTGGCGCTGGCTGCCGCTCGGCGTAGTGGTAATCGCCATTATCTATACCTTCGGTGTCATGGGCATACTCAGCATACCGCTAACCATGGTCACCATGGCGGCATTCCCCATCCTGCTGGGATTGGGGGTGGACTACGCCATACAATTCCACAACCGCTACGATGAGGAATCGAAGGGGAGCGAGTCCGTTGCCGGCGCCATAATAGAATCCGTTACCCACATCGGCCCGGCCATCGGCATCGCAATAGTGACAGGCTGCCTCGGCTTTGCCGCGCTCTTCTTCTCGCCGGTGCCTATGATTCAGAGCTTCGGCTACACATTGATATTAGGCGTAATAATATGCTATATACTGTCGGTCTTTGTCCTGCTCGCCGCCTTGTACCGGCGTGACCGTATATCCGACACCCAGAAGCCGAATGGCCGCTCGTTCAGATGGACCATAAAACCCAAGAATAAATTCACCCTGGGGCCCGAACTTGCTGCTGCCGTCCTCACCCTGAGCCTAATAGGACTCGGCATAGTGTTCATCGCCTGCGAGCCTTCTTTCGGCGATATAGGATTTTCTATAGGTATCGGCATCACGGTCTTCGGCATCATGGCCTCTGCCATAAGCCTGGGAATAGAGCTGCACCGCGAACGACTGGGGATAGCGCTGCCGACCAAAGCGCCCATAAAAAGAAGACATATCGTTGACAGCGCACTCCATCACCTCGCCCCGTGGGTAGTCAAGCATCCTTTGATCATTATCCCCGTCGCACTCGCTTTCACCGTAGCGGGACTGGTCGCCGACCCACATATACAAACCGAGACCGACGAATTAAAAATGATCTCCCAAGATGTGCCTGTCATGCAAGAACTGCGCCAAGTAGAGGATGTGGCCGGCGGACTCGTATCAATGAACATTCTGTTAGAAACAAACGACGTAAGTGACCCTCAGATAGTAAGCTGGGTACTGCAACTGCAAGATCGCATAGCCGCCAATAATAGCGATATGGTATCCGGAACCGAGAGCTACGCCAGCGCCATGGTACAGCTGACCGAAGTAATGAATATATCTATGCCGCAGACAGCCGAAGAAACCAAAGATATACTGCAAGGTCTGCCGGAACAGTTGAAGGCCAACCTCGTCAATGAAGACTATACCGCCGCCAACGTAATAGTTACCATCGGAGAGATTACCGGCGACCAGACTCCGGCACTCGAGGCTATGCTCAAAGAGTATACCGCCGACCATCCGGCAAACGTCGAAGTCACCATCACCGGTTTACCTATAATGATGCGTGAATTGGGCAACGGCTTAAGCGGGGGAAGGGTGGAGATGACGCTCATCGGCATCGCCTTCATCTTCGGCGGACTGCTGTTCCTATTTAAATTCAATATCCTGCGAGTCTGCATGGCTGTCCTGCCTGTTGCCCTTATAATCGGCTGGTCCAGCGGCGTGATGTGGCTCGCCGATATCAAGTACACTCCTGCAACAGCCGCTATGGGAGCGCTGATAATAGGAATCGGGACGGAGTTCACCATCCTGCTCATGATGCGTTACTACGAAGAACGCGAAAAAGGGATAAGTCCCATGGAAGCAATGAAGACCGCCATAACCAGGATCGGCCGCGCCATCATAGCTTCAGGATTGACGGTAATCGGCGGGTTCGGTGCGTTGCTCATAGCGCAGAATTTCCCGGTGCTGAGATCTTTCGGACTCCTTACCATGATAGATGTCTTCTTAGCCCTCATCAGCACCTTGGTAGTGCTGCCGGCACTGATCGTATGGATCGACTCATGGCGGGAGAAACGCCGACTTGCTCGCCAAGGATCGCAATAGTCCATAATATTTAGCTTCAATATTAATATTTCGGGTTGCCAATAAATGGCTGACGGTGTATACTACATATTGATATTAGGATGGGAGGTTCGTGTTGGATAGTAATTCATTCCCCAAGTGCCTCAAGTGCAACGTCGGAGATTTAGTACCACTTTCAGATTTTGGCAGCCAGGGAGCACCGATTCACTATAAAGCATGGGTTTGTACTAACCCAGACTGCGGATTCAACCTTAAGATCAGGAACGGTGATCTGTATATTAACGAGCCCATCGTCAGCGGCGTCGGACATAACGCCAAGATACGTTAACCAGCGGGTTCATCAGTACACTTACTAAATCAAGCAAGAAGGCAGGCTCACAAACGAGGTGAACCTGGATAGTTTGTTTAGTTCCATTAAACAGAAAGTCCTTAATTTTCTGTTCCCGTCTCACTGCGTAAGCTGTGGCAAGGGCGGGAGTTTTCTCTGCCAAAAATGCCGCAACAAGCTGATTTACCTCCAGCAACCGCTTTGTACTAGATGCAGTAAACCGATACACACAGGGACAATCTGCCAGAAATGCCTATCGCAAACCTGGGATATAGATGGCATATATTCTATTTTTAAATACGGCGGAACCATACGACAAGCTATACTACAATTCAAATACCACAATATCAAAGCGCTCGCTGATCCGCTATCCAATTTAATGTCAGCTTATCTGAGAAGACACCTTCTCTCATTTGATATCATTATGCCTGTACCAATCCACAAGAGAAGACTGCGAGAGCGCGGCTATAATCAATCATCACTGCTGGCACAGAGATTAAGCCGCATGACAAACATACCTGTTGTGGAAGACGTTCTTATCCGAACGAAGCACACCCCTTCTCAAGCTAAATCCGATAGCGTGGATCAGCGCAGGAAAAACATAAGAAATGCATTCAGATGTGTCAATCATGACATATCAGGCAAACGAATTCTGCTGATTGACGATGTATGTACGTCGGGGGCCACATTAAACTCATGTGCCGCTTCACTAAAATCAGCCGGCGCCGCATCGGTCTGGGGCTTTACTTTAGCCAAGGAAATATAGGGCTTCGCTCCCTTGTCTCAAAGCCAGAGAACAGCTATCGCCCATTGACAGGAAACAGGCCGTGAAGTACACTACTACCGCCACAGGATTTCGTGGCCTTCTTTTTAATTTGACCCATGAGGACTGTACATGGACATAGCTAAGAAATATCTCAAAGGGACAGCGCTAGAAAAGACCGATCCCGAGGTGTGTTCGGCGATACGTCGCGAGGCGGAACGTCAGGTACACAACCTCGAGTTCATCGCATCCGAGAACCACGCCTCGAAGGCCGTGCTCGAAGCAGCCGGCACCGTGCTCACTGACAAATACGCCGAGGGATATCCCAAGAAACGCTACTACGGCGGATGCGAAGCAGTAGATATGGCAGAGGATATCGCACGGGAGCGTGTGAAGAAGCTGTATAAAGCTGAGTATGCCAATGTCCAGCCACACAGCGGCGCCCAGGCAAACATGGCCTCCTATTTCACCCTGCTCAGTCCCAAAGATACCGTTCTAGCGATGAGCCTGGCTCACGGCGGGCATCTAAGTCACGGCAGCCCGGTAAATTTTTCAGGTAAGCTATACAATTTCGTCAGCTACGGCGTCAGCCAAGAGACGGAGTGCATAGACTACGACGCAGTCGAAAAGCTGGCAAAGGAGCACCGCCCCAAGCTGATCGTTGCCGGGGCCAGCGCTTATCCCCGAACAATCGATTTCAAGCGTTTCCGCCAGATCGCCGACCTTGTTGACGCCAAGTTTATGGTAGATATGGCGCATATAGCAGGATTAGTTGCTGCCGGCGTGCACCCCTCACCGGTTCCGTACTCCACAATAGTCACATCAACCACTCATAAAACCCTCCGGGGACCACGCGGCGGTTTCATATTATGCAAGCAGGAACTTGGGGCTAAGATAGATTCAGCGGTATTCCCCGGCATGCAGGGCGGACCTCTCATGCATATCATTGCTGCCAAAGCGGTGTGCTTCGGTGAGGCATTAAAACCTGAATTCATTGCATATCAAAAGGCCATCGTAGAGAATGCCAAAGCGATGGCGGACGAGTTCAAGAAAGGCGGGCTGAGGCTCGTCTCCGGCGGAACGGACAACCATCTCATGCTTGTAGACCTCACTCCGATCAGCATTACCGGCAAGGAGGCCGAGGAAGCCCTCGATTCCGTCAGGATAACTGTTAACCGCAACGCCATCCCCTTCGACACCAAACCACCCAGGGTTGCAAGCGGTATAAGGATCGGCACACCGGCGGTAACCAGCCGCGGGCTTGATACATCCGAGGTAAGAAAAGTAGCTAAACTTATCATAAGGGTGTTGACCAACATCGGCAACGATAGCATCTACAGGGAAGTGCGTGATACTGTGGATGACATTACGAGCCGGTTCCCTGTGCCTGGGCTGAGTTAGTTGTGGCTATAATATTTTCATGCTATAATCCAATGCGTTAAGGCTAGAAAATCTGGAGGTAATTGTATTGCACGACTACGAACTCGTGGTTATAGTTAATCCGTCAGTTGCTGATGACGATGTTCCTACAACATTAGAAAAGCTGAAGACTTTCGTAACTGATCGCGGCGGCGCTGTTGCCGAGGTGAATCAGTGGGGACGTAAGAAACTGGCATACACCATAAAGAAATGCACCGAAGGGAATTACGCCCTCATTAAATTTAATTTTGATCCTAAACTGGCCACTGAACTTGAGGCAAGCCTGAAATTATCGGATGACATCATCCGTCATATCCTGGTTAGATTAGACGCCTAACGGAAGGAGTAAGAATGGCAAGCCTTAACAAGGTTATGATCATCGGCAATCTCGGCGCTGATCCCGAGATGCGCTTTACCCCCAGTGGAAGTCCAGTAACATCCTTCCGGATAGCGAGCTCGCGAACGTTCACAACCCCTGAGGGAGAGAAAAAGCAGGAGACAGAATGGTTTACTGTTGTAGCCTGGAGCAAGCTCGCTGAGCTATGTAACCAGTTCCTCAGCAAAGGCCGGATGGCATATGTTGAGGGAAGACTTAAGACCCGTTCATGGGACGATAAAGAGGGAGTAAAGCATTATAAAACTGAGGTCATCGCGAGCCAAGTTATCTTCCTTGATCGTTCAGGAGCAGCACCGCTTCCAGAGGAAGCTGCGGAGGGTGGGGAAGAAGTCCCGCCAGAAGAACTTCCATTTTAACTAATTTAGAGAGGAATAAGAGATGCCGGGAAGGAAGCCAACTCGACCAACATCAAAAACTAAAGGGGGAAGGGACGTAAGGGGCAAGTCCCGCAAATTCGTACCCAAGCGTAAGGTATGTACCTTCTGCGCTCAGCATATTGCCGTAATAGATTACAAGGACGTACCAATGCTTCAGCGCTATATTTCAGACCGAGGCAAGATAGAACCCAGACGCCGCACGGGCACATGCGCCAGACATCAGCGTACATTAGCTGAAGCAATAAAACGAGCGCGACACATCGCCCTGCTGCCTTTTACTGAAGACCATATTCGCGAGTCCGGCAGAGGGAACATGCGGGATTAGACAATTCCCCGATAATTATATGCTCCTAACGAGCTCCGTGGTCGCCTTGACCGTTATTAATAAGTCATTGTAGGAATTGTAAGACGATGGCAAAAAAGGGAAAAGAGCAGCAGAAACAGGTTGCCTCCAAGCATGTAACTACGCGCCGTTTGGCGCGCTGGCAGAGGGAGAAACGCCGACAGCGAATCACATTTTTATCCGGGGTCGTTATAATCGTAATAGTGCTTGGAATTATTGCTGGCGGAGTTCTCGCTACCCGCTCCAGCGACTGGCTCAGTAAAGTGCAAACCGATTCGGGCATGATAACCATCAAAAAAGCGGATTACGCGGATGAATTGAAGCTCTTTCAGGTGGGCATGTATAATTCCTCAGCGATGACCAATGAGTCCCCACTGCTTATTATTGAAGATAGATACCTGGTCAAGGACAAAACAGAAGAAGTCGGGGTGACTGTCTCCAAAACCGAGATCGATAACATACTACTGTCTATTTTTGGCATGGAGAACAAATCCATATCAGATCAAGATTTCCAGCAAGCATATCAGAATACACTTGGTAATTGGAGTATCTCCGATGAGGAGTTCCGAGATATAATAGGAACCCAACTGCTAAATACGAAGCTACAAGAATATTTCGTCAACCAAACACCCACATCCGGCGAACAGGCTGCAATAGAAAGTTTTATTGTCTACAACGAAAGCGATGCCAACAACATAATGCTGCTGTGGCGTGGCGGTATGGAATTTACAGCACTCAGTGCGGAATACAGTGATTATAGCCAATCTGGCTGGGTTGCAGTAGATGCCCTCGATGAATCTATAAAAAACGTCGTGTCTACAATTGAGATAGGGAACGTAAGCGACCCTATCATTATTGGTAATGCAAGCGATGAAACATCAATAGTATACTACTATGTCCTTAAAGTCTTGGAACGGAAAGACGATGTAATTTCTGACAGCATGAGACAGCAATGGGGTTATAATGAATTTGATACCTGGTACAACGAAGCGTATGCAACCAGTGTAGAACGCAATCCCAAACTCGATCTAAGTGAAGTATATGCCTGGGCTATCGAACAGCTAAGCTAACGGAGGATACTGAGGTTGGGTAAGAAGAGCGTAATCGGTATCGGTATCCTTGGATACGGGGTTATAGGCAGTGGTGTGACCAAGATACTCCTTGAGAAGGCCAAGGCGCTTTCATCACAGGCTGGGTGCAAGCTAGAGATTATACGTATTCTCGAAAAAGACACCTCTAAGATCAAATCCGCCAAGATCGATAAGTCTCTCTTTACCCAAAATGCCGCCGATATTCTCAATGATACGAACATCGACATCGTCATTGAAGTAATGGGCGGAGAACATCCTGCGGCAGACTTCATTAAGAAAGCCCTCGGCAAGGGAAAACATGTCGTAACATCCAACAAAGAGGTCATGGCAAAACACTTCCCTGAGTTCCTGTCCGCGGCGCAGGAAAAAGGTGTCGATATCATGTACGAAGCCACCGTCGGGGGCGGAATACCATTAATAGCGCCATTCAAACAGGACCTGCTGGCTAACAATATATCTGCGATACACTGCATCATCAATGGCACCACTAACTACATTCTTACACGCATGTCCTCCGAACAGATCGATTTCAAGACAGCTTTAAAGCAGGCGCAGAAGCTGGGCTACGCCGAGCCTAATCCTAAGAACGACATCGAGGGCGTAGATGCCGCCTATAAACTCGCGATACTGGCAACACTGGCATTCCGTGTAAAGATAAAACCGGAAGACATATATCATGAAGGAATCTCCCGCCTCACAGCCAGCGATTTCCGATACGCTAACGAGCTTGGTTACGAAATAAAGCTCCTTGCAATAGCCAAGGCACAGAAGGACTCAATCGAAGTTCGCGTACACCCTGTATTTCTACCACAAGAACTTCTTCTCGCCAAGGTTGACGGGGTTTACAACGCCGTGCAAGTTGAGGGGGATTTAGTAGGACGAGTACTGTTCTACGGACAGGGCGCCGGTGCCACCCCTACCTCAAGCGCCATCCTCGCCGACGTCATTGATGTGGCGCAACGCATTAACAGAGGCATCAGACTGACGCCAACATTACGCCTTGATCCGAAGAAGAAGATCAGGCCCATGTCGGAAATAGAGACCAGGTACTACCTCAGAATGAACGCCGTAGATCGCCCCGGCGTGCTCGCCAAGATCGCCAAAGCGCTTGCCGACAACAATGTCAGCATTTCTTCCGTAATTCAGAAGGAAAGCGACATATCCAAGAAAGCCGCCGAGATCGTTCTCATGACTTATCCGGCGAAGGAGCAAGCCATGCAGGACGCCATGGCCAAGATATCACGCCTCGATGTGATAAAAGAGATCTCCAACTTCGTCAGGGTCGAAGACTAAACGATAGAATATCGGGAGACCCGCGATGAACTATCCGCTCCCGACTCCGGCTGCATACAAATGGAAAAAGTAAAATCAGTCAAACCACACGACACACGTATACTATTCGGCTACCAGGGTCGAGACTACAAATTCATGAGCTTTATAGCCAACAAGACGGATAACGCTTTGTACTTCCGCCTTTACAGAAAACAGATAGCACCCGATATAACGGAGGAATCGGACATCATCCGCATACAGCTTCCCGACTCCGAGCCGGAATCATTTGAAGGCGGCAGGCTATCGGTTATGGATGACAGATTGACCCAATCCAAAATCATTAAACGCATACGGCATTCCGCAAACGGCGATCCGCTGGCCCAAGCCGGTGCAAATATCACAATACTAGCTGTGGCTCCGGAGCATCCATCCAAGATGGTTGATATAAACGGCCGCGATCCACTAGACATCCATTTTGCGCTCGGAGGCGATGTGCAGCCGTTTGTGGTAAACTTTATCGTACATAGAAAGAGCTGTTCGGAGCTGCCGCTAGCGAATGCTAACGATTTAATGGGCGGGCGTTTTATACAATGCAAATTCGAGGATATGGATTTCGACCTTCTTATAACGATGTCAAAGGTTGAAACTGATGCAGACGACGGCAAAGTGAACTGGCCTCCGCATTCAGTAGTACTAAAAAGGTTGGGATAATAGCAATGAAAACGGGCGTTCTAGAGAGATACCGCGAATATCTGCCGATCACTTCAAAAACTCCTATGATAACGCTGGGCGAAGGCGATACGCCCCTGGTACGCTCACGATCGATCGAGAAGAAACTGGGCTGTAAGCTTTACTTCAAGCTTGAGGGGTGCAATCCCACCGGTTCATTCAAGGATCGCGGCATGGTCATGGCCGTGGCCAAGGCCGTCGAAGAGAAGAGCAAAGCCATCATCTGCGCATCGACGGGTAACACCAGCGCCTCAGCAGCAGCCTTCGGGGCCAGATTCGGACTAAAGACTATCGTCATCATCCCGGAAGGCAAAATCGCACTGGGCAAGCTGGCGCAGGCCCTGATACATGGCGCACAGCTTCTCGCTATCGAGGGCAACTTCGATCAGGCGCTCAACATAGTGCGCGACCTGAGCAAAAAGCACCCCATAACGCTGGTGAACTCCGTCAACCCATTCCGCATCGAGGGACAGAAGACCGGATCGTTCGAGATTATCGATGTGCTGGGCGATGCGCCAGACTATCACTTTATACCTGTCGGAAATGCCGGCAACATCACCGCCTATTGGAAGGGATACAAAGAATATTACGACGCCGGTAAATCCACCAGGAAACCAAAGATGATGGGTTTCCAGGCCGCCGGAGCCGCTCCCATCGTGTATAACAAGATCATCGAGAAGCCGGAGACGATAGCGACCGCGATCCGCATCGGCAACCCTGCAAGCTGGAAAAGTGCTACTAACGCCCGGGATGAATCCGGTGGTATAATTGACGCAGTAACCGACGAAGAGATACTCGCTGCCTACCGCCTTCTGGCACAGGAAGAGGGCGTTTTCGGAGAGCCGGCATCCGCCGCATCCGTAGCTGGTCTGATAAAAGCGACCAAAGGCGGCCTGAGTTTAAAAGGAAAAACAGCGGTGGCCATCATCACCGGTAACGGCCTTAAGGATCCGGATACGGCTATAAAGTGCGCCAATCCGCCAAAGCCCGTGCCGGCAAATATGGCTGCGATCGAGCAAGCTCTGGGCCTGGGGGGATAGATGTATTACGCCAAGGTAATCGTAAATCCCATGTCGCGGGGGGGAGCCACGGGCAAAACGTGGCCCATTATTAACAAGCTGCTCGGAACCACAGGACTTCCCTTCGACTACGAGTTTATCTCTGCTCCTGGACAAGGAATTGAGCTTTCCAGACAGGCTGTCGAAAAAGGATATAACCTTGTTATCGCCGTCGGCGGCGACGGGACGGTGAACGAGGTGGCCAACGGACTGATGGATGAACACGGCAAAGGCAGGGCCACCTTGGGTGTCATCGCCGCGGGAACGCAGAACGACATCGCCCGCATGCTAGGCATACCGAGGGATTACCTGAGAGCCTGCCAGCTCTTCAGACAGTTCGAAAAGGTCAGTATCGATATCGGAGCTGTAGAATATACCCTTCGTAATGAGGTAAGAAGCCGCTATTATATCAACACCGCAGGCATCGGGTTTGTATCCGATGTCATTGAAGGTTCCATACCCCACACCAGGCTCAAAGTCATCGGCGGTAGTGTACCTTATGCTATAGGAGTAATTCCAAAGGTATTGGATTACCACAATAAAGACTTATTAATCTGCATCGACGGTGAAAAACGACAGGAACGCGACTTCAGCGTTGTAGTTAATAACGGACGCTACCTTGGCGGAGGAAGGACATTCCCCAATGCAACGCCATATGATGGGCTGCTGGATGTAGCGGTAATTGGAAACCTCAGTAAGTTAGAAGCATTGTTAAACTTCCCCCTGTTCTTTACCGGCACCTATTCCGATCCGCAGAAGATTAAATTCCAGAAAGCGAGGAGTATTATAGTCGATTCCCCGCAGAGGCTCCCGATACAGATCGATGGCGAGATAGTCGGACGAACGCCGGCGGTATTCCGGATAATACCATCCGCTTTGGAGGTCGCAGCCCTAATCCTCCAAACCCAGGTGAAATCCCAAAGAGAAACGACTCACGGGACAGCCTGATGACCGACGTGCAACACCACGCCGGACTTGTTTCTATCCTTCGCACAAAGGTAATAGTAAATCCCGCCGCCAGAGGCGGCAAAACAGCCAGGCAATGGCCGTTCATCAGCGAACTGCTCAAGCAAAATGACATCACTTTCGATCACGCTTTCACCGAAGGGCCGGGACACGGCATCGTCCTGGCGAAAGAGGCGGTGAACGCAGATTATGAAGTGGTTGTAGCAGTCGGGGGCGACGGCACCGTGAACGAAGTTGTTAACGGAATCATCGATAAGGATGGAAAGGGCAGAGCGACTCTGGGAATTATCTGCACCGGCACCGGCAGAGACTGTATTCGAAGCCTGAATATACCGTATGATTTCAGCAAGGCTTGTAAAGTGCTTGCAAATCGCAACTGCGTCGATATCGACCTCGGCCGCGCTGAATATATAAGCGACGGCCGCAAGGATCGGCGCTACTATATAAATACGGCGGGACTCGGATTCCCTGCCGCTGTAGCCGAGCGGACCAGGCGTCTCAAAAAAATGGGCGGAACGATACCGTTCCTGATAGCTTTCGCCACGGTATTTGCCACGTACAAAGCTAAAAATATCGTGATCAATATAGATGGACAGATACGGCAAGAGCGAAACCTGCTCATTGCGGTAAACAACGGGCGTTACTTCGGCGGCGGCATGAAGATCGCCCCCGATGCGGATACTTGCGACGGGCTATTGGACATCGTCACTGTAAGAGACGTGAATAAATTGAAACTGCTGTATAACTTCCCCAGGCTGTATAAGGGAACACATGTTATGCATCCCAGAGTCAGTACATATCAAGCGAAGACCGTCGATGTACAAACGTCCGAGAAGTTGCTCCTGCAGCTGGATGGCGAGGTTGTAGGAGAAGCCCCTGCCGGTTTTAGTATAATACCATCAGCCCTGAGAGTGATATCAGGAGGTTTGCATGGTTAAGTCTAGTATATCTGGATGTGGTAATTTCTATCATCACTACCCGAGCCACGCAGCCGTTATAACGGCGCAATTCGAGGGCAAGAAGGGAATCATGGCCGCCGCATGGCACGCGCCCATTTCTCGTACTCCGCCGCTATTCGGCATCTCGCTGGCGCCAAAACGCTACACATACAAGCTGATCGAAAAAGCGAAGGAGTTCGCCATAAATTTCTTATCTTTCGACAAAGCAGAGTTACTGGTATCGGTGGGAAGTGTATCAGGAGCCGAGGTGGATAAGTACAAGAAGTTCGGAATCAAAACGGAAAAGCCTATTAAAACGACTGCGCCGATCCTCAATGATGCCTATGCCACATACGAATGTCGTTTGATCGACAGCAGGAAGTGCGGCGACCACATCTGGATAATAGGCAAGGTAGTTGCCACACATTTCGATAAGGCGCTCTTCACAAGCGATGAAACAATCGACCTGAACCGCGTATCCCCCATTCTCTATATGGGAGCCGACAGATACACGATTCCATCGGGCGCTGACGTTAAGGTAATCGAGCGCGGCAGATAGAATGAAACAAGGAGCATCGAGTATGATAGACCAAGATAAGATTAAGAGAGCGGTTCATGACATACTAGTAGCCATAGGCGAGGACCCCTCCCGCGAAGGGATCAGGGAAACCCCCCGGCGCATAGCCGAGATGTACACCGAGGTCTTTCGGGGAATGAAAGAGGACCCCAGGGAAGTACTCAGCGTCGGCTTCGAGGAAGGCCACAACGAGATGGTCATACTCAAGGATATACCGTTCTATTCTATCTGCGAGCACCACCTGCTGCCGTTCTACGGCATGGCGCACATAGGATACATCCCCAAGGGGCGCGTCGTGGGCGCATCCAAGCTGGGACGCGTCGTCGAGATACTGGCCAAGCGCCCTCAGCTGCAGGAACGGCTCACCACCCAGATAGCCAATACTATCGTCGAGGCTTTACAGCCGCAGGGAGTAGCAGTGGTCATTGAGGCCGAGCATATGTGCATGACCATGCGCGGGGTTAAGCAGCCCGGATCAAACATCGTAACATCAGCTATGCGAGGCAGCTTCCGAACGAAGGCGGTCACTCGCGCCGAGTTCCTGTCGCTGATAAAGTGACGCTACTTTCTGGAGTCATCTAGATTTTGCGACATCGTAGACAGGGGTGCACCAATCCATGTATTTCTTCTTCTTGCCAAGTATGACATCGAAATACAGGGACTGGAGCTTCTTGGTCGTCTTGCCGATGGAACCGCTGCCAATCTTGTGATGGTCTATCTCTATTATCGGAGTAACATGCGCGGCAGTGCCGGTCATAAAGCACTCATCAGCGATGAAAAGCTCATACGGATCGATAGAACGTTCGACGGTATCGATGCCGAACTCTTTCTTCGCCAGCTTGATTATAGTGTCGCGTGTTATGCCGACCAGAATGTCATCGGAAACCGGCGGTGTCACCAGCTTGCCATCGGTCACAAGGAAGATGTTCTCGCCGCTGCCCTCGCAGACATGCCCTTCCTGCGTGATAAAGATGGCCTCATCAAAACCCTTTTCGTGTGCTTCGGTCTTGGCCAGAGCGCTGTTGATGTATATGCCGTTTATCTTGGCCCTCACCGGTATCATAGTGCTGTGAACCCGCCGCCAAGAAGAGATGCAGCACCGCGCCCCTTTCTCGATATCCAAATAGGACCCGAAAGGTGTGGCGTATATGAGGAATTCCGGCTCCAGATTGTGCAGTCTGACGCCAACAATTTCCTCCTTTTTGTAAGCCATCGGACGTATATAGGTATCTTTACGGAAGCCGCAACGCTGCAGCAGTTCCAGATTTAGAGAGCACATGTCATCAATACTGTACGGCAGCTCTATCTTCAGCACCTCGCAGCTATCGAGCAGCCGCTGGTAGTGCTCCTTCATACGAAAGATGTACATCTGCCCCTGCTCTTTGTTCCAGTTGCCGCGTATTCCTTCGAAACAGGCGGTGCCGTAGTTGAAGGCATGCGTCATGACCCCGACTTTCGCCTTTGAAAGCGGGACAAATTTACCATCAAAAAAAGCATATGCTGGCATCTTGTACTCCTTATAATCGAAGACTGCGCCTAATTATATAACTTAAATAGACGCAGTGACAAGGTTAAAGAGAATGGTTATAGCTGTGGCAAATTCATAAATGTTGATAGGTAACCAAATGTTGGAAGAGACTAGCCTATGTCTCGATAAACTTCAAGGCCACCGAATTGATGCAGTAACGTTTGCTCGTAGGCTGAGGGCCGTCATCGAACACATGTCCCAGGTGCGCACCGCACTTCCTACAGCGTACCTCCTCCCTGGTCATCCCTTCCGATTTGTCAGGACGCGTTTCGATACTGCGATCCGAGACCGACGAGCTGAAACTGGGCCATCCCGTACCAGAATCGAATTTGGTCTGCGAGCTGAACAGGTCGCTGCCACAACATATACACTGATATATACCCTCGTCCTTGAAATCGTGATATTTGCCGGAGAAAGGCCTCTCCGTTTTCCCGCGTCTGGTGACTACGTATTGCTCTGTGGTAAGCACCTGCCGCCACTGATCATCGGGCACCCGGGAATATTGTATATCCTGATATTGAAGCTCGTGTTCCTCACTCATTGCATTTACATCCTCTGCAGCACACACGGGCCGCAATGGTGATCCTCAACCCCCTCGTCCAAAAAGATAACTGAAAACCATAATACCACCCCCTCGCTCCTAAATCTATTACATAAATCAATCTTACCAAGAATCAGCGATTAAGTATGTGACTTTAGTAACATCAGAGGATGATGCACTGAAGGATTTACGTTCAATCTCAATACGATGCTTTTAGAAGATGAAAAGCGTTTCCTAAAATCGGTGTTGAATCTGGACGCAATGCCGGGGGGTTAATATATATTACGCCAAACCCTGAGCAGGTTTCATCTTATTCAAGTGATAGGCAGCTTCTTCAGCCAGCTCGTTGATGAGCTTCTTTACGGGGACTATCTCTTTGCATCTGTAGGCATTCTCGCCGGCAAATGCAAATGCCTCTTCAAGATGACCCTCCGCCGCCCTCAACAACACCTTTGCGATACAATACGGAGCGGTCCTGGGATTGCAACTCTTCAAACATTTGAAGGCACATTTGAAGGGCACCGTTTCCCCCTTCTTGATTCTTTCTACAAACGCGTTATTGATAACCCTTCCCGGCATGCCCACGGGGCTCTTGATAATGGTTATATCCTCCTTCTTGGAATTGATATACGCCATTTTGAAATTCGGGTGGACGTCGCATTCGTCCGTGCAGACAAAACGAGTTGCCATCTGGACGCCGGAAGCCCCCAGATTTAGGACCCGTGCTATGTCCTTACCATCAAAGATG
>Ga0172380_10004727_pt1 | contig 17187 bp, 13 predicted proteins | sample Leawe162metaG_FD_119747 | JGI IMG/M metagenome (GOLD analysis project Ga0172380, IMG submission 119747) | Leachate microbial communities from a municipal landfill in Southern Ontario, Canada - Leachate well 162 metaG | ecosystem: Engineered > Solid waste > Landfill > Unclassified | place...
CAAATCATTGGCAGTATTTTTTAGATTCACTGTTGATCATAACATTAACGCGGCAAATATAAAGCCCATTCAGACAAAAAAATCCTGCTACTGCGGAATCCTGAAGCTATTGCGATCCGGATGGAGACAATAAGCCTTGGCATAAGTAGCCGCAAGTGCATACATACATTTTGTATCACCAACCAAGCACCTGTAGATGTCATTCACCACACGTTCAGTGCGGCATTCTTCCAGATCAGGCTCATGTCCTGACAGGTGCTGTATAAATTCCCGCATTGCGTTACCTTTCACCCATCCACCATTGTTGTTGTGCATTTACATGTGCTTTTTCCAACTATCATGCCAACAGGAAACCCTACATTGCATTACAACTAACTACTTGAGTTGTATGGAAATAATTTTTTCATGGAAACACCGGAGACCCAAAAGCAGCCTAAACAATGTCATTAAATTTTACAGAACTGTCAAATATATGATTTGGTCAAAGGATTGATGTTGAGGGCTATTACGGGGATAAAAGTAAAGCGGATCGACCTTGGCTTGATTAATGATAATCTAAAACTAGGGAAAGCAACTCAATTCGGAAAACTGCACGCCGACACACTTCACGTCTGTGCGGATTATTTTGCATTTGTACTTAATGGGGCAATTCTCCGCATCGCCGCACAACATCAAACTGCACTCACCTCCCGGATGAATACCTTCGGGAACTTCATCATCTATTCTGATCAATGCCCCGGTAAGCGATATGTTTACTATGACGCCTCTGTAATCCACCCCGGCAAAACTCAATATGCATACCGCATCGCAAAGAATTCTAAAACTTTGTCCTTTTTTTTCCAATGGATAAACCCTCCGCAGATAATCTACTTTTGCATTTTTTTATTATAGCATATAAAAACAACAAACCGCCGTGCCAAAATGCAGCATTACTCATGAGAAAGAAAGGTGCCGCTTGTGGAAACTGTACTGATAAAATCATGGGACGAACTACAGGATGAGCTCTTTGCTGATTCCTGGAATGAAGACTTGAGGCGTTTTCGTTCTCGCTTCGCCTTCCGCGGACTCTCCGACTCCAGCTATCGGCTTGAAACGACCCTTATCCGGCTTGGCGGCAACTACGCCGAACTTGAACGGCATTTGTTGAGGAATTTCAAAAAATACGCCCATCGCAGTGTTGTCGAACGCGACTCTCTTTGGCACTGGCTTTCGGTGGCGCAGCATTACGGCCTGCCCACAAGGGTTCTGGATTGGACATATTCCCCCTTCATTGCCATGCATTTCGCAACCGCCAATATCGATAAATTCGACAAAGACGGCGTCATCTGGGCCGTAAATTATGTCAAAGCCCATGAGCTATTGCCCAGGTCCCTGAAGAACAGGCTGGAAAGGGAAGGGGCAAATGTCCTGACCGTCCAGCTGCTTTCCGATGCCATCAACTCATTGCCGGAGCTGGACATGCTTGCAAACGATAAGGTGTCCATTTTCTTTGAACCACCTTCCATTGACGACAGGATTGTCAACCAGTACGCTTTTTGTTCGGTCATGTCAGACCCGTGCATGGTGCTCGATGACTGGTTGAAGTCTCATCCCGGCATTGCCAGGCAAATCATCATACCAGCGGCTTTGAAATGGGAGATACGCGACAAGCTTGATCAGGGAAATGTAAATGAGCGGGTACTTTTCCCCGGCCTGGACGGGCTGAGTCACTGGCTCAAGCGCCATTACAGCCCAAGACCGTTATAAGGGGAGCACCCATCCTGATGACAATTACGTGCCTTCAGTGATGAGAACGCAAATCATAACGCCAACAAAGACGACCGGCGCCAATGTCCATAGATAAAAAAGCAGGAACGGTGACATAATCTTCATCTCTTAATCCATATAAATTTCATTTTTCCAGCAAAAAATCCAAGGTCTTGTTGACTTCTTCAAGCTTTTGCTTAAGCAACTTCAACTCTTCCGGGGTATATACCTTTGTGCCTTTTGCAATTTCCTCTTTCAATTTTTCTATCTTGTCCTGAATAGAAACGACCCTGTTGCCGCAGTTTTTGGATTCCAGCAGGCATTCATCCTTCTTTGTTGCCTGACCGGACGAATCACTCCCCCCACTGTCATCGGAAAATACCGGCAATACATTTACTGTCAGGGAAACCATTATCATCAAAGCAAATAATAATATTTTTCTCATGACCAACTCCGCTTCCTGGGGCGTTTAAACTCCTATGTTTCAGTTTATCAAAAACCTGTTAGTCTGTCATTTATTCAAGCAACAAGGTTGATGATCACTGTAGCCAACGCCGGAGCCAGCCCTTTACCAGACATGATCACCCTCGCCCCGGACCTGACCCGGTGCTGCGCTGACCGGCTGGCTCGGCCTCCTTGATGGAGAGGGCGATCCTCTTGCGCACGGCATCGACCGCAAGCACCTTGACCTTGACCAGGTCCCCGATCCGTACCGCGTCGTTGGGATCCTTGACGAAGCGGTTTGCCAGGTGGCTGACATGCACCAGCCCGTCCTGATGCACCCCTATGTCCACAAAGGCGCCAAAGGCGGTCACGTTGGTCACCACGCCCTGCAGGATCATTCCTTCCCGCAGATCGCCAATTTCCCTGATGTCGTCCCGAAACGTCACCGACTCGAATTGCCGGCGCGGGTCGCGCCCCGGTTTTTTCAGCTCCTCCATGATGTCACGCAACGTCGGCAGTCCCACCTCCCCGGTCGCGTAACGCTTGAGCTCGATCCGGGCAACCAGGGCCGGATCAGTGGTCAGTTGCTCCAACGTCACCCCCAGATCCTTGGCCATTGCCTCGACCAGGGCATAGCGTTCCGGATGCACGGCGCTGTTGTCCAGGGGATGGGCGCCGTTGCGGATACGCAGAAAGCCGGCTGCCTGCTCAAAGGCTTTGCCTCCGAAGCGCGGCACCTTTAGCAGCGCCTTGCGGGTCGGAAAGGGCCCCAGTTCGTCCCGATGCTTGACAATCGCCTTGGCCAGGTTCGGCCCCAGGCCCGAGACATAGGAGAGTAGCGCCCATGAGGCGGTGTTCAGATCCACGCCCACGTAGTTGACGCACGATTCCACCACATCGTCCAGCGACTTTTTCAGCATGGTCTGGCTCACATCGTGTTGGTACTGGCCCACGCCGATGCTCTTGGGATCGACCTTGACCAGTTCGGCCAGCGGATCCTGCAGCCGGCGGGCAATGGAAATAGCCCCGCGTATGGTCAGGTCCAGCTCGGGGAACTCTTCGCGCGCAAGCTCCGAAGCCGAATAGACGCTGGCCCCGGCCTCGCTGACCATCACCACCGGCAGATGCCGGCCAGACTCAGCAAGGGTTTCCCTGGCAAAAAGCTCCATCTCCCTGCCGGCAGTGCCATTGCCGATGGCGAGCATCTCTATGCCGTGATCCGCCACCAGGCGCAGCAGATCCTGTTTGGCCTGGGGGACATGGGAATGGCCTGTATGGGGATAGATGGTGACATGGGCGAGAAATCGGCCGGTCCCATCCACCGCGGCCAGCTTTGAGCCGGTGCGCAAGCCGGGGTCGATCCCGAGCACCCGCTTGCCCCCTGCGGGCGGTGCCAGCAGCAGGTTGCGCAGGTTCTGGGCAAAAACGCCGATGGCGGCTTCGTCAGCCAGTTTCTTGGCCTGAAGCCTCAGTTCACCTTCAATGGAGACCGCAATCAACCGTTTGTAGGCATCCTCAGCCACATTCTCCAGGAACGGTCTGAAGATGCTGTCGCCCCGCACCAGGCGGGACTTCAGTCCGGCCTGGATCTGCTCGACCGGGGCAATGACGGAGAGGATCAGCACCTCTTCCTTCTCGCCCCGGCGCATGGCCAGCATGCGGTGGGAGGGGATCGCCTTGAGCGGCTCCTGGTAGTCGTAGTACATCTCGAACTTGGTTACCTTCTCACGTTTGTCGGACACCACGCGCGAGGCCATGACCCCCTGGTCCCAGGTCAGACGCCGCACCATGGCGCGGGCATCGGCATCGTCGGAGAGCCGCTCGGCCAGGATATGGCCGGCGCCTTCCAGGGCTGCCTGGGCATCGGGCACATCCATGGCAGGGTTAACAAAGGGAACAGCCGCCTCGTCCGGCTTGCCGGTGACAAGCTCCTGGGCCGCAATGATGTCGGCCAGCGGCTCCAGCCCGCGCTCACGGGCAATGGTGGCCTTTGTGCGCCGCTTGGGCTTGTAGGGTAGATACAGATCCTCGACCTCGGTCTTCAGCCGCGAACCCTCGATGCGGCCGCGCAGTTCCGGGGTCAGCCGCCCCTGCTCCTCAATAGTGGCAATGATAGCAGCCTTGCGCTCCTCCAACTCACCGAAGTAACCATAGCGCTCCTCAATCGTGCGGATCTGGACCTCGTCCAGCTCGCCGGTCTGTTCCTTGCGGTAGCGGGCAATGAACGGGACCGTGGCACCTTCTCCCAACAACTCCACGGTTTTCTGCACCTGAATGGGCTTGAGCCCGGTTTCTTCGATGATAAAGGTGATGATCGTTCTTTGTTGTTCGCCTGTAATGGCCATTGCTGCTCCTCTGTTTGGGAAACTTCTTCACTCTACATGATTGCCACTGGTCAGCAGCACATATTTCTTGACCGTCCGCCGGTCGAGCCCGGTTTTCCGGGCCACATCCTCATAGGTTCCCAGGCGTCTGTACAACAGGCCGCAGTATTCGGCCATCAGTTGCTGGGCATCCATATTGCCGGATTCGATGCCTGCCAATAGCGGCTCGGACGGCTCGATTGCGGACACCGCAGCCGTATCCCCGCGATAGTGGCGGGTAATGATAATGCGCCGCACAGCCTGCTCCAGTTCGCGCACATTGCCGGGCCAGGGGTATTGCGGTCCCAGGTCGCGACTGAGCGCCTCCCTCACCAGGCGGGCATGGGGTACTGCCGCCTCCCCGATCATGCGCCTCAGGATGCTGGCGATCAACACCTCCAGTTCGCGGGGTTCCTCCCGGATGCGCTGCCTGAGCGGCGGCACAACGATGATGTCGGAGCAGAGCCGGTAGTAGAAATCATCACGGAACTGCCCGGCACGACGCAGGTCATCCAGGGGCCGGTTGGTGGCGGCAATGACCCTTCCCTGGAAACGCCGGCGTTCGTGGCTGCCTACCGGTGCAAAGGTTCGTTCCTGGATCACCTGCAGCAGCTTGATCTGCACCGGCACGGAGACATCGCCGATCTCGTCCAGAAAGATCGAGCCATGGGGTGCACAGCGGCTGAATATCCCCTCGTGGTTTTCGATGGCACCGGTGAAGGCGCCCTTTTTGTGGCCGAACAGCTCCGATTCCAGCAGTGATTCCGGAAATTGGGAAAGGTTGATGGCGATGAAATTGCGGGTAAAACTTTCACTGAAACGTCCGGTGCGCCCGTCAAAGGGGATGAAACCGGAGCGGCCGATGGCGGCGGCGGCAGCCCCTTTGCCGGTGCCGGTCTCGCCCAGCAGCAGGGTGGAGAAATCCTCCATCCTGTTCCAAAGATGCTGTTCGTACCAGTTGATGTTGCAGGTCAAGATATTGTTCCAGAGCTGCAGTCGCAGGCCGTGCATGGAGGCGCAAAGGCCTGTCAGAGCGGTCTCGATGAAATAAAAGGCCCGCCTGATCTGGTAAAAAATACCCAGGTAGCGATGGCACCCGGCCTCGTCCAGATCGAGCGCCGACAGGGCAGACAACAGCTCGCGGGCAAAGGGGACCGGCAAGGGTGAGTCGCCTGCCGCCGACTGTTTGAGGATAAATTCATCGAGGGGGGTACGGTAGCGATGATATAGGTCAAACAGAAAGGCGGTCTGCAACAGTTCCCGGTCAGCCGCACCATAGCGCCGCACATCACCCCGCCCTGCCGTCCTTAGGGCATCCAACTGTTCGGTGATACGGGTGATGGCCAGTTCCACCATATCGTCCCAGGGCATGGCAGTGTCGGTTCCGGCAAGTTTGCGGTCCAGATCAATGCGGGCCTGGCTGAAAGGATTGGTGAAAGCAGCCTGGGCAACCGTCTTGAAGAAATCCCGTTCGGCCGTTGTCAATGTCAGTGACTTTGTCATGCACAAAATGTACATCACGCCAACATCCAGTGTCAATCTTGCCGAGCACCTCTCCGCACAATATTATGTAACATGCTAAAGTTAATACTATTGCATGTGACCACGGTTTCTGGCATGTTCCCTGAAAAGCATGGCAGGCATAGAATCAATAAACATCTTGGAGAAACATCATGCTGCCTGCACCAGCCATCATCGACATCCACTGCCACACCGCCGGTATCGGCGCCGGAGGAAGCGGCTGTTTCGTCTCCTCAGCCATGCGCCGCAACGTCCGCTTCAACTTTTTCCTCAAAACTTTTGGTGTCTCCGAAACCGAGCTGGCGCAACACGGCGACGCCCTGGTGCTGAAGAGGCTGTCGGAACGGCTGGTGGAATCGCATTCTGTTTCGGCCGCAGTGATATTGGCCATGGACGGTGTGATTGACGCCCGGGGAGAACTGGATGCAGCCAGGACCGAGATCTACATCCCCAACGACTTCCTGGCTAAAGGGTGCCACAGACACCAAAACCTACTGTTCGGGGCCAGCATCAACCCCTATCGCCGGGACGCCCTGGAACGCCTGGAACGGGCAGCAGCCGAAGGTGCGGTGCTGCTCAAGTGGCTCCCCTCCATCCAGGGGATTGCCCCGGACGATCCGCGATTGGCTCCCTTTTATCGCCGCTTGCGGGAACTGAACCTACCTCTGCTAACCCACACCGGCACCGAGGAATCCTTTACCCGCACCAACAACCGGCTGGCAGATCCGCAACGACTGCGCCTTGCGCTGGAGGAAGGCGTGACCGTCATTGCCGCCCATTGCGCCAGCAACGGCAGAAGTGCCGGCCAGGCCAACCTGGAGCGCCTGTTGCCGCTCTTTGGCGAATATCCGAACCTATATGCCGACATCTCCAGCCTGACTCAGCTCAACCGACTGGGACACCTGGCAAGGGTGCTGCAACATACGGAAATCCATGACCGCTTGCTGTACGGTAGCGACATGCCGATCATCAACAGCTTCGTCACCTCGCCTTGGTGGCACTTCTACCGCATCCCCATCGGCACGGCGCGACACATCGCCGCCATTGCAAATCCCTGGGATCGCGACGTGGAGCTAAAACGGGCGCTGGGGGTAACGGAGGAGATACTGGGCAACAGCGAAAAGATGTTTGGAATAAAGACGTAGGGGCGGCCCCATGTGGCCGCCCGCCTATGGTTCCACAAAGACAGGGCAGGCACACGGGCCTGCCCCTACAAAACAACAAACATCCAACAAGGATCCATTATCATGAAAAATACTGCCGACACCCTCCCCCGCTCTTTCAATCGCCTTAATGCGACCCAGTTCCTGGGGGCCATGAACGACAACATCCTGAAGCTCCTGATCATCTTCTGCTTGATAGGAGTAAAGGGAGCTGACAAGGCCGGAGTGGTCACCGCTGCCGTGGGAGCAGCCTTCGTGCTGCCGTTCCTGCTCTTTTCCGCCCCTGCCGGCTGCCTGGCAGATCGGCTACGCAAATCAAATATCATCGTAACGGTAAAGGCGGTGGAAGTCGCGGTAACCGCCCTGGCAGTGGCGGCCTTTGCCATGGGATGGGACAACGGTCTGTATCTGGTGATCTTCCTGATGGCCACCCATAGCGCCTTTTTTGCCCCGGCAAAATACGGTGCGATCCCGGAACTGGCCGACCGCGACCAACTTTCCCGCGCCAATGGCTTGATCGAGTCCTTCACCTACCTGGCAATTATCCTGGGCACGGTCCTGGCATCGGCCTTAACCCAGGCCGCCCATGGCCGCTACTGGCTGGCGGCGCTGTTCTGCCTCGGCGTGGCACTGGCCGGCCTGTGGACAGCCAGGGGCATGGACGCCTCCCCACGGGCCGATGCCGGGCGGCCAGTGGCCCTGCTGCCGAGCGAGATACTGCGTACCCTGTTTTCCATCCGCTACGACCGGCACCTGATGCTGGCAATGATCGGACAGGCATATTTCATGTTTATCGGAGGCTATGCCCAGCTCAACCTGATCGCCTACGGCATGCAGGAGATGGGGCTGTCAGAGGCCCACAGCGGCTACCTCTTCCTTGCCGCGGCCCTCGGTATCGGCGGTGGCTCACTCCTGGCGGCCAAGCTGTCCGGAAGGGACGTGGAGTTCGGCATCGTCCCGATCGGCGCGGCCGGCCTGACAATCGCCCCGATCCTGCTGCACGCCGTACCCTCCAGCATTGCCTCCTGCCTGGCAATCCTGCTGCTATTCGGCATCTCCGCCGGCCTGTTCAGCCTGCCGCTGCAAACCTTCATCCAATTCCGGGCCGATCCGGCCAGACGGGGCGAGGTGCTGGCCGCCTCCAGCTTCATCAACTGGGTGGCGATCCTGATCGCTTCGGGGCTGACCTGGCTCCTGAGCGGACCTTTGGGGCTTTCTGCGGCCCAGGGATTCAGCGCCATCGGTGCTATCACCCTACTCTTCACCCTGGTATGTTTCCTGGTGTTGCCCGACTTCCTGCTGCGCTTCATCGCCCTGGCCACCATGCGCATCTTTTACCGCCTGCGGGTTATCGGCGGCGAGAACCTGCCGGTGGATGGTCCGGCCCTGCTGATTCCCAATCATGTCACCTGGGTGGATGCCCTGCTCCTGACCGCCACCAACCAGCGCCGCATCCGCTTTGTCATGGAGCGCCGCATCTACAACACGCCGCTGTTGCGCGGCCTGTTCCGGCTGATGGGGGTAATACCGGTCTCCTCCGAAGATGGCAAGAAGGGGCTGCTGGAATTTATGAAGCAGGCTCGGGCCGCACTGGACGCAGGCTACCTGGTCTGTATCTTCGCCGAAGGGGAGCTGACCAGGAACGGTATGCTCAGAGAGTTTCGCGGCGGCTTCGAACGCATCGTGAAAGGGACCGATTATCCGATCATCCCGGTCTACATCGGCGGCGCCTGGGGGAGCATCCTTTCCTATGCCCATGGCCGCCTGCTGTCGCGCCTGCCGGCCTTTTCGCCTTATCCGGTGACGATCCTTTTCGGCGCAGCCATGCCATCGTCCAGCACGGCCATGGCAGTAAGGCAAAAAGTGGCCGAGCTCTCCTGCGCCTACTTCGACTCGCGCAAGGCCCGCCGCCGCCCCCTGGAACAATACCTGATCCAATCCGCCCGGCAGAACTGGAGTCGCAAGGCCATTGCCGACACCTCCGGAAAAACGCTCACCTATGGCCGCACCCTGGCTGGGGCCGTGGCTCTGGCAGGGAAACTGGAGCGATTGATTTCCCAAAATCTCCTGGTCTTTCGCGGTCAAATATTGAATGTAGAGACGTCCCGATGGGACGTCTCAGACGCGCCAACGGCAGACGCGCCAGCGGCGCGTCTCTACCCACCCCCTGGCCCCCTTGAAGAACATGTCGGCATCCTCTTGCCCCCTTCCGTGGGTGGCGTACTGGCCAACCTGGCCCTGATGCTGCTGGGAAGGATACCGGTCAACCTCAATTACACCGCTGCCGAAGGGTCGTTACGCTCGGCCGTCGGGCAGTGCGGCATCACCACCATCGTCACCTCCAGGGCCTTCCTGGAAAAGGTTCCCTCCTTGCCGCGCCTGGAAGGTATGGTCCTGCTGGAGGATATCCTGCCGACCATCAGTGGCACGAACAAGCTGTTGGCGCTGTTCAAGGCCCGGCTGCTGCCGTCGCGCCTGTTGTGCAAACGGGACGGTTTTTCCGCCGACAGCGTGGCCACGGTGATCTTCTCCTCCGGAAGCACTGGCGAACCCAAAGGGGTCATGCTGAGCCACCACAACATCATGTCCAACATCGAGGCCCTCCGCATGGTCTTCCGGGTCAACGCAGCCGACAATGTCTGCTCTGCCCTACCCTTCTTCCACTCCCTGGGCTTCACCGGCACCCTCTGGTTCCCGCTGGTTTCCGGTTTCTCGGCCGCCTACCACCCCAACCCCATGGATGGTGAGCGGATCGCCCAGGTGGTCAGGGAGCATAAATCCACGCTGCTGCTGGCCACACCCACCTTTTTGCTGGCCTACCTGCGGCGCGCCAAACGAGAAGACTTCGCCAGCTTGCGCTTGGTGATCACTGGCGCCGAGAAGCTCAAGCCCAAGGTTGCCGATTCCTTTGAAGAGCGTTTTGGTGTCAGACCAATGGAGGGGTACGGCGCCACTGAGTTGGCCCCGGTCATCACCCTTTCCCTGCCGGATGTGGAGGTAGGCGGCATACGCCAGCACGGCTCAAAGGACGGGAGCGTAGGACATCCTATTCCTGGCGTGGTGATCAAGGTGGTCGATCCGGATAATGGCGCTGAACTGAAACCAGGCGAGGCCGGCCTCATGCTGGTCAAGGGGCCCAATGTCATGCTCGGCTACCTGGGACAACCGGACAAGACTGCCGAGGCAATCCACGACGGCTGGTACATCACCGGAGACATCGGCGTTCTGGACAATGACGGCTTCATCCGCATTACCGACCGCCTATCCCGCTTCAGCAAGATCGGCGGCGAGATGGTTCCCCACGGCGTAGTGGAGGACGAACTGCACAACCACCTGGGACAGAGCGGCGTAGTGGCGGTCACGGCCGTGCCGGACGAAAAGAAGGGGGAACGGCTGGTGGTGCTCTACGCCCGGGAGGCAACCGATGCCGAGGCCCTGCAGCGGCACATGGCCGAAAGCAACCTGCCCAATCTATGGAAACCGGGCCGGGACTGTTATGTCGAGGTTGATACCCTGCCGATCCTGGGAACCGGCAAGCTGGACCTGAAGGGGATCAAGGAGATCGCGCTGGCAACGATGGGAGGGATGTAGGGTGAACCAACTCGACTTTGACTGGGAACGTTTCTGGATCAACTTTGTTTTCGGTGCCATACTTGGCGCAGGCATTGGCCTGGCGTTCTGGATACAACACTGGTATTTCGGGTTGTCAGCCTGGTTGCTGATATGCGGCTCTTCCCTTGCAGTGGCCCTGCTGGCCGGAATTTACGGAGACAGCTTCTGGGAGTGGTTCCTGCGTCATTCAAGCTGGTTGCGCTGGTGGTAACATTCCGGACAAAGACACAATTTGTATGCTGCATGTACATTGCTTGTACCCAACCATTCTGGCAATCCCCTTCCCTTTTTATCAACACCCGATATTAATTCAATCATAGCAACCAGTTAATCTACAGCTTTCTGTTTGGCATGCTCCCTGTAATACGTTCAACAAAACACGAACGCAACAGGGAGGTATCACGTGGAATCATTCATAATCAAACTGGCCGTAGCAGTTCTTCCGCTGTTTATCCTGGTAGTTTTCGTCACCTTCATCCCCGACCTCTCATCATGGCTCAGCAAACATACCCTGGCCTGGCACCGCAAACGCCGCACCATCCTGCGCGCCCTGGCAGGCGGCGTGCTGCTGCGTTGAACAGGTAAGAGAATATTTTGATAAAGATTCGATAGCTGTGCTAATAAAGAGCGGAGTGCCCTGACATGAAATTTCCTTAAAACACAGAAATATTTCCCTCCAAGGAGTCTCGCAATGAAACACCTGCTGTTCGCCGTCATCATTTCACTATTCGTTGCCATGCCGGTCTTCGCCGCCGATACCTGCAAGGAGCATCTGTCCGCTGTTCACGGAACCAGCCGCGAGACAGTGGAAAGTTCGCTCAAGAGAGAGGTCGAGGAGTTCCGTACCCTGGCGGAGCGGGCCTTGACCCTGCGGGCCGAGACCATCAAGGTGGGCAAAGCCATCAAGGAAAAGATGGATAAGGGCAAGCCGCTGACCGGTGAGGACATTGCCCTGATCAATATCGGCATCAACGCACACCTCTCAATACGCAAGGAGCTTCTCGCTGTGGCCGAATCCCACGAATGCTGGCTGGATTTTCCGGAGAAAGAGTTGGCCGGACAGGGGATCACGCCGGAGACGCGACTGACCGGAGTGATGCTGTCGCTCTCGTCGGCCATGCTGCTTTACGACAACTACCTGCTGGCCATTTCCCTTTTCGAGGGTGACGGCAAACTGCGCCGTATCCTCAACGAGCGCGATCCAGGCTACGCCGTCACCAACGCCGCCCTGGCCAAGGTGACCCTCAACTACAACTCCATTGCCAACCGGGCCAGGGTGCGCAAGGCGATCAAGTTCTATGAACGAGAATCAAGGCAATTGAGAAATAGCCTGGTGCAAACCCCTGAGATCAGTTATCTCAATCTGCTCATCACCCAGAGCCCTTCATACTCCATGGTCAAGAAATGGTCTCCCTTTTATGTCGTCGGCCGCAAACTGGGTTTTCTGACCGGCATCACCACCGACACCCTGACCGGCATGGAACGGGAGGGAGTCAGCCTGTTCAGCATGGTATTCGGCAACGCGGTGGGGCTGGTGGAAACCCGCAAGGGCAAACTCTACAATAAAGGGGATGTGCTGGCAGATGTGCGCGGCACTTTGAGGTCGGGCGACATCCTGCTGGAAAAAACCCCATTCCGCCTGACTGACAAGTTGATCCCAGGCTACTGGGGACATGCCGCAGTCTGGGTCGGGAGTGAAGAAGAGTTGAAAGAACTGGGAATCTGGGACAATCCGGTGGTGGCACGCTACCATAGCGAGATCCGCGATGGACGGCTGGTGGTGGAGGCGCTACGCTCAGGCGTGGAGATGAACACCCTGCAACACTTCCTCAATATCGACAGTATCGGCATCCTGCGCAAGCCTAACCTGGATCGCAAAGCGCGCGCCAACACGGTCATCCAGGCATTGCGGCAGGTAGGCAAGCCATACGACTTCAACTTCGACGTGGAATCAAAGGAACGGGTCTACTGTTCCAAACTGGTATATCTCAGCTACAGCGGCATTGACTGGCCGACCCAAAAATCCTTGGGCAGAACGACTTTCACGCCGGACGACGTGGCAATCGAGGCCGCTAAGGACGGCCCCTTGCAGCTGGTGACCTTCTACCACGATGGCAAGCGGGTCAGCGATGCACCTGCGCTGCGCATGGCGGAATTGATGGGTGTGACTGGGAAATAACGGATTACTCCCGCCCAAAGTCGCAAAGCTCGTAAAAGCAAACCTTGCTTCACCTGTATATCGGAGGATTTCATGCACCGCATCACCATGCTATTTTTGCTCACCATCCTTGTCTGCCCCGTGCTGGCGCCTGCTGCCCAAACCACCCCCGATCCCGCTTTCCAGAAACGTATCACCAACGATACCCGCGTTTTCAGTATCCTGCGCGACAACCTGCGCCGGGCTGCTGATTTTGCCCGCTCCCGTCCCGAGTTGTTCAACCCGGAGCGGGAACAGAGGAACGAACTGCTGTCGCGACAGGACAAGATGGCCATCTGGACCACCTGGAGCGGAGTGCTGGACAGCCTGGCCGGTCTGGACAGCCTGCGGCGCGAACACAGGAAATTTGATCTATTCCAGGCAAAAGAGCGCAGGAACGTTTCCTTTGCCATTGCCAACGCCTCGTTTCTGACCGGGTACCGTTATGCCCTGGAACTGATCGCCCTGGCGGACAAGAACCCGGCGCTTGATACCATCCTCAATGAAGCCGTGCCGGAACTGGGTATCCCGGCCGGCACTTTCAACCGGTTCAAGTTCCGTTTTCTGAACGTGGCCATTGCGAGCGAATTCGCGGCCCTGCAGGTGATCGGCAAGACCTATGGCGACGGCCCGCCGGGACTGCGCAGCGCCATCGACGAGGACAGCCGGGCGATCTGGGACATGGGCAAGGGCAAAGGACATGAACTGACCCTGAAAAACGCCCTGGCAATCGTGCAAAAAACCGGCTTTGCCGCCTGGTTTCCACTACAGAAAGGCCTCTCGGAATGGATGGGGGACACCAAGGTCGCCCGGCCGCACAGACACCTGATCTCCGCCAAACAGATCCAGGCCATGGGCAAGCGCCTCCAGCCAGGGGACATCATCTTCGAGCGTCACGAGTGGTACCTCTCCAATATGGGGTTACCCGGTTTCTGGACCCATGTAGCGATCTTTATCGGCACGGGCCAGGAGCGGCAGGCCTTTTTTAACGACCCGGAGGTATCTGAGTGGGTCAGAGGATTGGGAGCCGGCAGCGGCAATTTCGAGGACCTGCTGCGCCAGCGTTATCCGACCGCATATAACAAGAGTCTGATTCCGAAGTTAGATAATAATCCGATCCGCATCCTGGAAGCCATCTCGGAGGGAGTTTCGTTCACTTCGCTGGAGTACACCGGCGCGGCCGATTCCATCGCCGTGATCCGCCCGCGGCTTTCCAAGCGCGACAAAGCCCAGGCAATCCTGCGGGCCTTCCATTACAGCGGCCGCCCCTATGACTTCAACTTCGATTTCCAGACCGACTCGGCCCTGGTCTGCTCCGAACTGATCTACAAGGCCTACGCGCCGGGCAACGGCATGACAGGGCTGCATTTCCCCATTACCGAAGTAATGGGACGCAAGGTCAGCACCCCCAACGGCATGGTCAGACAGTTCGCGGAGCAGGCCGGCAGCGCCGGGGCCCAGGCTGATTTCGTACTGTTCCTTGATGGGTTCGAGAAGGAAAAACGCGCGGTGGCATCGACACCGGAGCAGTTTCGCGCCAGCTGGCAGCGTCCCAACTGGCACATCCTGATCCAGGATGCGCCGCTGGAGGCGAAGGGGAAATGATGACGCCCACGAACAAGAAAAGAAAAATCGCCATCCTGAGCGTCTCGGCCGGGGCCGGCCATGTGCGGGCCGCCCAGGCGCTGCAGGCGGCGACGGAGAAATGGCATCCCGGTGTGGAAGCGGTCCATGTGGACCTGATGGAGCTGGTGCCCAAGCTCTTCAAGGCCATCTACGCCGACACGTACATCAAGGTAGTGGAACGCCACCCCGCCTTCTGGGGCTATCTTTACGACAAGAGCGACCGGGAACGGGTCGATTCGGCCCTCTCCCGGCTGCGCATCGCCATCGAGCGCCTCAATACGCAAAAGCTGAAAAAGGTACTGGCCGATATCGACCCCGACCACGTGATCTGCACCCATTTTCTGCCGGCCCAGTTGCTTGCGCGCAAGATCGGGAAAGGGGAATTCCGGCGGCCGGTCTGGGTGCAGGTGACCGACTTCGACGTGCATGCCTTATGGATACATCCCCACATCGACGGCTATTTTGCCGCCAATGAAGAGGTAGCCTGGCGCATGGCCGAGCGCGGCATCCCGACCGAACGCATCCGGGTGACCGGTATACCGATCATGCCGGTCTTCGGGGAGCGGCGTGACCGAAATGCCTGTGCAGCCGAGTTCGGGCTGGACCCGGCTAAAACCACCCTGCTGATGATGTCCGGCGGCGCCGGAGTGGGCAACCTTGCTGCCCTGGCAGAGCGTTTGCTACGCCTTGACGGCGACTTTCAACTGGTTGCGCTGGCCGGACGGAACGAGGGGCTATTGCTTGCGCTTCAGGATCTGGCGCACCGTTATCCGGGCCGGCTCTTCCCCATGGGCTTTACCAGGGTAATCGAACGGATCATGGCTGCCAGCGACCTGGCCATCACCAAGCCGGGCGGGCTGACAACTTCGGAGTGCCTGGCAATGGGCCTGCCAATGATCGTGGTGTCGCCCATACCGGGCCAGGAAGAACGCAACGCTGATTTTCTGCTGGAGAACGGGGCGGCCATGAAGGCCTGTGACGCCGGCGCCCTGGCCTGGCGTGCGGACCGGCTGCTGCGGGAGCCTGGGCGAATGGCAGCGATGCGGGTCAAGGCCATGGGGCTGGGTAGACCTGATGCCGCTCGGGACGTGCTTGCCGTGATCCTCGGCTCGGGAGGCAACCGGTGACAGGACGCAGCCAATTCCAGGCAGCTCTCCTGATCTGTTGGGTCGCACTGCTGGGCCTGTTTTTCGCCATGACCGAGATCCAGATCGAAGGCGCCAATGGCTGGGCCTGCTCCCTGCCCACCTGGCGCATCGAGAAACACTGGCTGCTGGATATTTTCTGGGGCGGGCGCCCCATGACCGGTTACCACGCCTGGGTCTTTTCTTTCATGTTCCTGGCGTTTCACCTGCCCCATGCCATCAACGGCTCCTTCTCCCTGCGGCTGGAGGTCCGCTGTGTCGGCGCCTTGATGATCTTCTGGATCATCGAGGACTTTCTCTGGTTCGTGCTCAATCCCTGTTTCGGCCTGGCCCGGTTTGCACCGCAGTTTGTGCCTTGGCACAAGCACTGGCTGCTCGGCATGCCCACCGACTACCTTGTGTTTACGGCGATCGGATTATTCCTGCTCGCCTGGTCCTATGCCCGGGCAGAATGATGCGAGCACTGCAGCGGAAATATCCCCACCACCCCAAAGGCGAGATTTATAGTGATTAACGAAGAATCCCCCAATTCGTCGGATCGAAAAGGGGGCCTCTGATTTATCACTCTCTGCCTGACCGGCAGAAGCTGAAAATTTAAGGAACGCGACTTTTTGTGTCGCGTTCCTTTTCTTTTGTCGGTGACACGGGCCGCCCCTGGGTCGCAGGGGATTTTGGCGTAAAAGTGATTGTACAGGGTGCTGACCAAGGCGGCCGGGCCTGTAAAAACTTATCTCTGTTCTAGATATACGGTACCGTTTGCACCGGATCCATACGTCCCAATGCCGCCAGAGGCTGAAATCCCGGTGAGCCCCAGCAGCCCCCCGCCATGCATGATCGCTATCCGACCGCCGCCACCGCCGACGCCGTTGCTGGCCGTAGACCCGCCTTGGGCAGATACGGTGCCATGGCCAGTCATTGTTGTGGCCGTTATATTCACTGTGCCGCCAGCGCCGTTACCGGACACCGGCCCGCCATTTAAACCGCCGTCGGCAATTATGGCCCCATCAAGGGAAAGCTCTCCGGCGTTGATCAGCACCCTGCCGCCTCCAGCACCGCTTGAGGTCACCCCCCAGTTCCCGCCTCCGCCACCCAGGTCGATGGGATTAGTTTCACTGTCGTAAATTGGCGCAGCGATGCCGGCGCCACCAGCTGAATAATGTCCACCCAATCCGCCGTGGCTGCCGCCGGCGCCTCCAGGAGAACCTGGAGTGTTTCCTGTTGTCAGGCCCGGATCATAGCTTACCCCTGGGCGCCCACCCCGGTATCCACGGCCGGTCACATCGATCCTGCCGGTGCTGTCGATGAGTAATTTGCCTACCGTGAGGTAAAGCCCTGAGGTGTAAGTGTCCGTCGCGCTGAAATGGCTCAGG